>Ga0209212_1007765_pt1 | contig 11725 bp, 10 predicted proteins | sample RifGroC2_FD_183996 | JGI IMG/M metagenome (GOLD analysis project Ga0209212, IMG submission 183996) | Groundwater microbial communities from Rifle, Colorado, USA - Groundwater C2 (SPAdes) (version 2) | ecosystem: Environmental > Aquatic > Deep subsurface > Groundwater | place: Rifle, Colorado...
GACGCTAGTGTAATGTCCCATAAATAACTTGACATACATCTCCGACGAATGCCAAGCTATACGACATGAGAAGCGCTCCACCCATTGTCTTGTCCGCCGAAGAGCAACCTGTCCTGGCCGCCTGGGCCCATGGCCGGAGTTTCCCGTTGCGCCTGGTGCAGCGTGCACAGATCGTGCAGATGGCGGCCAATGGCGGCCTCAATCAGGACATCGCCCGGGAATTGGACATTTCCAGGCCCACGGTCCAGCTCTGGCGAGAGCGGTTTCTGGCGCATCGGTTGGCGGGCCTGGAACAGGACGCTCCACGTCCCGGTCGTATCCCAGGCATCCCCGACAGCAAGGTCCGGGCAGTCGTCGAGGCCACGCTGCACACGAAGCCGCCGGCTGCAACCCACTGGAGCGTGCGCACCATGGCGAGGGCGCAGGGCATCAGTCGAATGGCCGTTCAGCGTATCTGGAAGCAACACAACCTCAAGCCCCATCTCGTCAAGACCTTCAAGATCAGCCGCGACCAACACTTTGTCGAGAAGCTCTACGATGTCGTCGGACTGTATCTCAATCCCCCGGACAAATCCCTTGTTCTGTGCGTCGACGAGAAAAGTCAAATCCAAGCCCTGGACCGCACCCAGCCCGGTCTTCCAATGAAGAAAGGGCGCTGTGGGACGATGACGCACGACTACAAGCGCAACGGCACGACCACCTTGTTTGCGGCCCTCAGCATGCTCGACGGCAAGGTGATTGGCGACTGCATGCCGCGCCATCGGCATCAGGAGTTCATCCGCTTCCTCAAGAAGATCGACGTCGAGACCCCGTCCACACTCGATCTGCATGTCATCGTGGACAATTACGCGACCCACAAGCACCCTCGCGTGAAGTCTTGGCTCCGGCGACATCCACGGTTCCATCTGCACTTCATCCCGACTTCGAGTTCCTGGTTAAACTTGGTGGAGCGGTGGTTCCGCGAAATCACCGACAAACGTATCCGCCGCGGCAGCTTTGGCAGCGTGCCGGAGTTGATCACCGCCATCAAAGAGTATCTGGACAATCATAATCAGAACCCGCGCATCTTCACGTGGACCGCCTCCGCGGAGCGCATTTTGGCCAAAGTCGCCAAATGTAAAGAAGCGTTGGGGACACTACACTAGCAGGCCGCTGAAAAAGGCCCATCTGCGGCGTTGGCGCCCTCGGCCGCACGCTCAACGTACACGGAGTACGCCTCGCGTGCGGCCGTCGGGCGCCGCCTTGCATCTGGACCTTCTTGAGCGGCCTGCGGAATTGCTCCGCATCCTGCCGGCGGGGCTCCTGGTCCGCCGGAATCGGGTGGTGTGACGGGGACTTGCGGGCGGGGCGGCTCGCCGTTCGTTTGACTTCCCGGGGGGATTCTGGGAAAATCCGCGCACCGGAATGGCCCCAGCGCCGAGGGGGCACCCGACACGTATGGCAAACCACCCCAAACGGGCCTTCCACATCGCCTCCGAAGCCGATATCAAGGCCGGCCATGTCTCGGACGTCTACTTCGCGCGGACGGTCCAGATCCTGAAGGCGAGGGACCTCAACAAGCCCGTCAAGGCCGAGATCCGGCTGAAGAGCTTCCCCCAGGCCGACTGGTCCTTCGGCATCCTCGCCGGGATCGAGGAGGCGGCCACCCTGCTGGAAGGTCTCCCCGTGGACGTGTGGGCCATGGACGAGGGGACCATCTTCACCCCCTACGAGCCGGTCCTCGTCGTCCAGGGGACCTACACCGGGTGGGCCGAGTACGAGACGGCGCTGCTGGGCCTCCTCTGCCAGGCCTCGGGCATCGCGACCAAGGCCGCCCGCTGCAAGCGCGCCGCCGGGGAGCGCCAGGTGATCTCCTTCGGCGCCCGCCGCATGCACCCGGCGCTGGCCCCCATGATCGAGCGCAACGCCTTCGTCGGCGGCTGCGACGGCGTGGCGGTGACCCGGGCCGCCGAGCTGATCGACGCCGATCCCATGGGGACCATCCCGCATGCCCTCGTGCTGATGTTCGGCGATACCGTGGAGGCGCTCCGGGCCTTCCACGAGGTGGTGGACCCCAAGGTGCGCCGCGTCGCCCTCATCGACACGCTCCAGGACGAGAAGTTCGAGGCGCTCCGCGTCGCCGAGGCGCTGGGCCGGGACCTCTACGCCGTGAGGCTCGACACGCCGTCCTCGCGGCGCGGGGACTTCTACCGGATCCTCGAGGAGGTGCGCTGGGAGCTGGACTTCCGCGGCTTCGACTACGTGAAGATCCTCGCCTCGGGCGGGATCGACGAGTACGAGATCCTGAGACTCAACCCGCTGGTGGACGGCTACGGGGTCGGCACCGCCATCGCCAATGCCCCCGTGCTCTCCTTCGCGCTGGACATCATGGAGATCGAGGGCCGGCCCATGGCCAAGCGCGGCAAGCGCTCGGGCGCCAAGCAGGTGTGGCGCCTGCCCGGCGCCGTCGAGAACGTCGTCCTGCCCGCCCACAAGCCCGCGCCCGTGGCCGCCGACGGCAGCCCGGCCGAGGCCCTCCTCAAGCCCCTCATCGCCGCCGGCCGCCTCGTGCGCGACCTGCCGCCGCCCCGGACCATCCGCGAGTACGTGCTGGAGCAGATGGCCCGCATCGACATCAATGCCTCCCGGGAGCGGGGCCTGCGCGGGGATTACTGAGAGCGGGGGGCCCGCCGCATGGGCGTCCTGGACGAGATCGTGTCCCACACGCGCGCCGAGGTGGCCGGACGCCGCGCCGCCCGCCCGCTGAGCGCGCTCCGGTCGGCCAGCCGGGCGCTCCCCCCCGCGCTGGACTTCGAGGGAGCGCTCCGCCCGGCAGCGGGAGAGCGGGTGAGGCTCATTGCGGAGGTGAAGCGGGCCTCCCCGTCCCGGGGCGTGCTCAGCGCCGCCCTCGATCCCGCCGCCCAGGCGCGCGCCTATGCCGCGGCCGGGGCCGCCGCGCTCTCTGTCCTCACCGACGAGAAGTACTTCCACGGGACGCTCGGCGATCTCGCCGCCGTCCGCGCCGCGGTCACGCTGCCTGTCCTCCGCAAGGAGTTCATCCTGGACGAGTACCAGCTCTGGGAGTCGCGGGCGGCCGGCGCCGACGCCGTGCTCCTGATCGTGGCCGCCCTCGGCGGCGGCCTCCTCCGGGAGCTGTTCCAGGCGGCCAAGGGCGCGGGGCTCGGCACGCTCGTGGAGGCCCACACGGCCCGGGAAGTCGAGGAGGCGCTGGCGGTGGGCGCCCGCGTGGTCGGCGTCAACAACCGCGATCTGCAGACGCTCGAGACCGACCTCGCCGCCTCCGTGGCGCTGCTGGCGCTCATCCCGCCCGAACATGTGGCGGTGAGCGAGAGCGGCATCTCCACGCGCCAGGATGTCGAGCGCGTCGTGGCGGCGGGCGCGCAGGCGGTCCTCGTGGGCGAGGCCTTGGTGCGGGCAGGGGACATCGCCGCGAAGGTCCGCGAGCTGACACTGCGGGGCTCGTGAGCGCCATAGTCCGGGTCAAGATCTGCGGGATCACGACCGCCGAGGACGCCCGGCTCTGCTGGGAGGCGGGGGCCGACGCCCTCGGGTTCATCTTCGTGGACGGGACGCCGCGTCAGGTCACCCCGGCGCAGGCCGCCGCCCTCATCGCGGGGCTCCCGCCCTTCGTCACGCCGGTGGGCGTGTTCTGGGACCACGCCCCGGGCCAGGTCAAGGCGGTGGCCGAGGAGTGCGGGCTCCGGGCGCTGCAGTTCCATGGCGACGAGGCCCCCGAGGACCTCGGCGGCTACCGGCTGCCGACCATCAAGACCATCAAGGTGGAGGGACCGGAGGCCCTCGAGCGGATGGCGCGCTACCGCGTCTCGGCCTTCCTCCTGGACTCGCCGGCGCGCTGGAGCGAGGGGGAGGCGCGCGCCCCGATCTCGTGGGCGCTGGCCCGCCAGGCGCGCGAGGCCGGCCGGCGCATCATTCTCTCGGGCGGGCTCACCGCCGACAATGTCGCCGAGGCCGTGCGAGTCGCTGCCCCGTATGCCGTGGACGTGAACTCCGGCGTGGAGGCGCGGCCGGGCCTGAAGGATCCCGACAAGGTGCGCCGCTTCATCGCCGGCGCCAGGGCCGCCGCGTGAATCCCGCGGCACTTCCGGATGCCAGCGGCCACTTCGGCCGCTTCGGCGGGCGCTTCGTGCCGGAGACGCTCATGGCGCCGCTCATGGACCTCGAGCGGGCCTACAGGGCGGCCCGCGCCGATGCCCGCTTCCGGCGCCGGCTCCAGGATCTCCTCACCCACTACGCCGGCCGGCCCACGCCGCTCTACTTCGCCGAGCGGCTGACGGGCGCCTGCGGCGGGGCGCGCATCTTCCTCAAGCGCGAGGATCTCTGCCATACCGGCGCCCACAAGATCAACAACGTGCTGGGGCAGGCGCTGCTGGCCACCCGCATGGGCAAGACGCGGATCATCGCGGAGACGGGCGCCGGTCAGCACGGCGTGGCCTCGGCCACCGCCGCGGCGCTGTTCGGGCTCCCCTGCGAGGTCTACATGGGGAGCGTGGACGTGGAGCGCCAGGCGCTCAACGTCTTCCGCATGCGGCTCTTGGGGGCGACGGTGATCCCGGTGGAGTCGGGCTCCCGCACGCTCAAGGACGCGGTGAACGAGGCGCTCCGGGACTGGGTGACCAATGTCCGGACGACCTACTATCTCCTCGGCTCGGCCATGGGCCCGCACCCGTACCCGATGATGGTGCGCGACTTCCACCGGGTGATCGGCGAGGAGACGCGCGCCCAGGCGCGGCGGCTCACGGGCCGGCTCCCGGACCTGCTGGTGGCCTGCGTTGGCGGCGGCTCCAACGCCATCGGGCTGTTCTGGCCGTTCATCACGGATCGCGCGGTCCGGATCGTGGGCGTGGAGGCGGGTGGCCACGGCCTCGCCAGCGGCAAGCACGGGGCCTCCCTCGGCGCCGGCGCCGTCGGCGCGCTCCACGGCAGCCTGAGCTACGTGCTCCAGAACGACGACGGGCAGGTGGCCGAGGCCCACTCGATCTCGGCGGGGCTCGACTACCCCGGGGTGGGACCGGAGCACGCCTATTACCGGGACCTCGGCCGCTTCCAGTACGCCTCCGTCACCGACGAGGAAGCCCTCGACGCCTTCCAGACCCTGGCGCGGCTGGAAGGGCTCATGCCCGCGCTGGAGTCGGCGCATGCCGTGGCCTACGCCATGCGCGCCGCCCGTGACATGAAGAAGCGCGAGACGATCGTGGTCGGGCTGTCGGGGCGCGGCGACAAGGACGTCCACACCGTCGCCACCGCGCTCGGCAGGAGCAACGGCCACCCGTGACCAGACTGCAGGGCACCTTCGAGAGGCTCCGTGAGCGGGGCGAGCGCGCCCTGATCCCGTACTTCACCGCGGGCGACCCGTCGCTGGCTCTCACCGCCCAGCTCGTGGCCGAGGCGGCGCGCCAGGGGGCGGACGTCATCGAGCTGGGCATTCCGTTCTCGGACCCGCTGGCCGACGGGCCGGTGATCCAGCGTGCGACGCAGCGGGCGCTCCGGGCCGGGGTGACGCTGCCGCGGGTGCTCGAGCTGGTCCGGGAGATCCGGGGCGAGGTGTCGGTGCCGCTCGTCTTCCTCACGTACTACAACCCCCTGCTCGCCTTCGGGCTCAAGGCTTTCTGCCAGACGGCCGTGGAGGTCGGCGTGGACGGCGTGATCGTGGCCGACCTGCCGCCCGAGGAGGCCGGCCCGCTCCAGGCCGAGGCTCGCCCGGCAGGGCTCGATCTGATCCACCTGGTGGCGCCCACCTCGCCGCCTGCGCGCATGCGGAAGATCGCGCGGGCCAGCAGCGGCTTCATCTACATGGTCTCGCTCACCGGGGTCACCGGCGCGCGGACGGAGCTGCCGCCCGATCTCCTCCAGCGCCTGCGACGGCTTCGCGGGATCACCACCAAGCCCGTGTGCGTCGGGTTCGGCATCGGCACGCCCGAGCAGGCCGCCGCCGTCGGCCGCCTGGCCGACGGCGTCATCGTGGGCTCGGCGATCGTGCGCGTGGTCGAGGAGCATGCGGGCTCCCCCGCGCTCGTGGCCGAGGTCGGCCGCTTCATCGCCGCCCTCAAGCGCGGGGTCAGGTCTTGCAATCCAACACTCCCTGCCGATGATGTTGGAATGCAAGACCTGACCCCATAGCCATGGCGTGGTTCTGGAAGAAGAAGGAAGGCGAGGAGCGGGCCAAGAAGGTCCAGATCGCCGAGGGCCTGTGGCTCAAGTGCGACTCGTGCAAGGAGATCGTCTACCGCGCCGAGGTGGACCGCGCCGGCCGCGTCTGCCCGCGCTGCGGGTATCCCTTGCGGATCTCGGCCCGGGAGCGCATCGGCTCGCTGGCGGACGAGGGCTCCTTCGAGGAGCGCGACGCGGGGCTCGCCTCGCGGGACCCGCTGGAGTTCAAGGACACCAAGAAGTACACGGACAGGATCAAGGCGGCGAAGCAGGCCACCGGCCTCGAGGAGGCGGTGCTCGCCGGCACCGCGCGCATCGGGGGGCACCCGGTGGTCCTCGCCGCCTTCGAGTTCGGCTTCCTGGGCGGCAGCATGGGCTCCGTGGTCGGCGAGAAGCTGACGCGGGCCATCGAGCTGGCCCTCCAGAAGCGCATCCCGCTCGTGATCGTGTCGGCCTCGGGCGGCGCCCGGATGCAGGAGGGGATCCTCTCCCTCATGCAGATGGCGAAGACCGCCGCCGCGCTCCACCGGCTCGGCGAGGAGCGCGTGCCGTACATCTCGCTCCTCACCGATCCCACCACCGGCGGCGTGACGGCCTCCTTCGCCATGCTCGGCGACATCGTCATGGCCGAGCCGCGGGCGCTGATCGGCTTCGCCGGCCCGCGCGTGATCGCCGAGACCATCCGCCAGCCCCTCCCGGAGGGCTTCCAGCGCTCCGAGTTTCTCCTGCAGCACGGCCAGCTCGATCTCGTCGTCGAGCGGCGCGAGCTGCGGGAGACGCTCCGGCGCATCCTCGCCTTCTTCGGGGGGCCGCCTTCCCAGCCCGCTCCATGACGTACGGCGAGGCCGTGGCCCGCCTCCTCGGCCTCAGGGGCGGGGAGATGGCGGGCATGCGGCCGGGGCTCGCGCGCATCCGCGCGCTGCTCGACGCCATCGGCAACCCCGAGCGCCAGTTCCCGATCGTGCAGGTGGGGGGCACGAACGGCAAGGGCTCGATCTCCGCCATGCTCGCCGCGATCCTCGCCGCGGCGGGGCGCCGCGCGGGGCTCTACACCTCGCCGCACCTCTGCTCGTTCCGCGAGCGCATCCGGGTGGACGGGCGGCCCATCGCCGAGGAAGACGTGGCCGACGGCGTGGAGGCGCTCGGGACGCTGGTGGCCCGCCTGGATGCCACCATGTTCGAGGCCGCCACGGCGCTGGCGCTGGACCACTTCGCGCGCCAGGCGGTGGAGATCGCCGTGCTGGAGGTGGGCCTCGGCGGCCGGCTGGACGCGACCACGGTGGGGTGGCCGGAGGTCGCGATCGTCGCGCGGATCGACCACGACCACCAGGCGCAGCTCGGCCACACCCTCGCCGAGATCGCGGCCGAGAAGGGCCACATCATCCGGAGCGGGATCGCGCTCTCGGCCCGCCAGGAGCCGGAAGTCGAGCAGGTCCTCGCCCGGCGCGCCGCGGCCGTCGCTGTGCCGCTGGCCTTCGAGGGCCGGGAGCTCCGGGTCTCCGCGGCGGCGCCGCCGACCCTCGAGGGGCAGCGCCTCGACCTGAGCGGTCCCGGCTGGCAGCTCGACGACGTGCGCTGCGCGCTGCTAGGCGTGTTCCAGCCGGGCAATGCGCTGCTCGCCGCGGCCGCCGCGCGCGCCCTCGGGGCGGGGGAGCCGGCCATTCGCGCGGGGCTTGGCGCCGTGCGCTGGCCCGGGCGCTTCCAGGTCCTCGGCCACGACCCCACCCTGGTGCTCGACGGCGCCCACAATCCCGGCGGCGCCCGCGCGCTGGCCGCCTCGCTGCGCGCCCACTTCCCGGGGCAGCCCCTCACGTTCGTCATCGGGATCTCGCAGGACAAGGACCAGGTGGGAATCGTCGAGCCGCTGGTGGGGCTCGCCTCGCGGCTCATCTTCACAGCGGCCGCTCACCCGCGGGCGGCCTCCCCCGAGGCGCTGGCCAGGGTGGCGGCCAGCCTCGACCGCCCCCCGGGCTCGACGATCCATACCGCGGCCTCGCCGGCCGAAGCCCTAGCCCTGGCCATGTCCGCCCCCAGGACCCCCACAATTTGTGTGGCGGGCTCGCTGTTCCTGGTCGGCGAGGTCCTGGCCCAGCGCCCGGAAAGTCTCGATATTCTTTGCGGTCTTGAGCGCGGCTGATAGCATAGGAGCCCGGCCCGGTTTGGGCCTCTCCGAGACAATCCGATGCCGCCCATACGCCTGCGCCCGCCGCTCGGCAGCACCCTCCTCGCGCTGGCCGCTGCCCTCGTCCTGACCGCTCCCGGACCGCTCCTGGCCCAGCAGTCCCCGCTGACCCTCACGGGGGATGGCGGCGAGGTCAGCATCCTGGCCGACAGCATCCAGCAGGTGGGCGGGACGACGAACCTCCTGATCGCCGTCGGCAACGTTGAGATCACGCGCGGCGCCACCCGGCTCCTGGCCGATCGCATCGAGCTCGACCGCGACACGGGCGAGGCGGTGGCCCAGGGCAAGGTCGTCTTCTACGACGGCGAGGACCGGCTCGTGGGCGAGCGCATCGACTACAACCTGCGGACGGGGACGGGCGTCGTCTACAACGGCTCCGCCTTCTCGGCGCCCTACTACTCGCTCTCCGGCGAGCGCATGGATCGGGTCGGCGAGGGCGTCTACCAGATCCGGCAAGGGGTCTTCACCACCTGCGAGGGCGAGGCGCCCGACTGGTCCGTGAGGGTCGGCTCGGCCACCGCGGACCTGAACGACTTCATCTCCGGGCGCGACGCCTCGTTCTGGGTGGGCAAGGTGCCGCTGATCCCCTGGATCCCCTACTTCGCCGCCGCCATCCGCCGCGAGCGGCAGTCGGGCTTCCTCTTCCCGCGACTCGGCGTGTCGAGCAGCAAGGGGGTCTTCGCCAAGATCCCGTACTTCTGGGCCATCAGCGACAGCCAGGACGCCACCGTGTCGCTCGAGACCTACGCCAAGCGCGGCGTCGGCGTCGAGGGCGAGTACCGCTACCTCCTCTCGGAGCAGGCGCGCGGGGTCGCGCGCGGCTTCTACATCCACGAGGGCCTGAGAGACACCCAGGGCCGCAAGGACACCCGGAACGGCGCGGACCGGGAGTCCTTCTCCCTGCGGCACGACTGGCAGATCGCGCCGCGGCTGGCGCTCAAGGTCGACGCGAACGTCGTCTCCGACGACTTCGTCCTGCGCGAGTACGGGGACCGGCTCCACGAGCGCACGAGCCAGCGCGTTGAGACCACCGTCTCGCTCTTGCAGCGCTGGGAGGCGTGGAGCCTCGTGGGCACGGTCCTCTGGTACCAGGACCTCACGAGCACGCGGCCCGTGGAGCTGCAGCGGGTGCCGGAGGTCCGGCTGCAGGGGATCCGGCAACCCGTGCCCGGCCTGCCCGGGCTCCTGTACGAGGTGGAATCCTCGTACACCCAGTTCGTCCGCGTCGTGGGGCCCGAGGGCCCGCGACTCGATCTCCACCCGCGCCTCTTCCTGCCGGTTCCCGTGGCGGGGCTCGTGACGCTGACGCCCTTCGCCGGGGGCCGCGCGACCTACTACGACCAGCGCGTCGTGGGGCAGCGGAACGCGCGGGTCGGAGGGTTCCCGGTGGAGGAGGCCGTGCGCGAGGATCGGGTGAGGCGGCAGGTCGAAGGCGGTGTGGAGGCCGAGACCCGCGCCTCGCGCGTCTACGCCCTCGAGGGCGCCGGCGGGCTCGCCGCCGTCCAGCACCTCGTCGAGCCCCGCGCCACCTGGCTCGAGATCCGCGGCGAGGACCAGAAGGCCCTGCCCCGGTACGATGCCGCCATCGACCGGGTCGGCAAGGTGAGCCAGGTCACCTACTCGCTCACCAACCGCGTGAACGGCAAGACCGTCGCCGGCCCCGACCAGGAGGCCGTGCGCTGGGAGCTGGCGCGGCTCGTCGTGAGCCAGACCTACAACCTCCTGCCCGGCGCCGCGGAGCCCTTCAAGGACCTCAAGGCGGACGTGCTGCTCAAGCCCAACGAGTACTTCGGCCTGCGGGGGGAGGCGGCCTGGAACCTGTACGGCCTGGGGCTCCGGACGGCCGGCCTCGGCGTGACGGGCAGCTACCGGGAGGTCAGCGCCGGGGTGGGGACGCGCTTCGACGAGATCGCCAGCTACCACACGGTGGACGGGGACGTGGCGGCCCGGCTCACGCGCAACCTGGCCGCGCGCGCCGCGACCAGCTGGGACGTGGGCCGGGGCGTCTCCGTGGAGAACCGCTTCGGGCTCGACCTCAGCTGGCAGTGCTGGGCCATCCTGCTCGAGTACGTGGAGCGCCACCGGAACGAGGACGAGCTGCGCTTCTCGGTGAACCTCCTGGGGCTGGGCCAGGCCGGCGCGCGCGCCGGCACGAGCCTCCGGTGATTCCCCAGATCGACCTCACGCGACAGCACGAGGGGCTGCGGGCCGAGCTCCTCGATGCGGCCTCCCGCGTCCTCGCCTCGAGCTGGTTCATCCTGGGCCCGGAGGGACAGGCGCTGGAGGCCGAGCTGGCCGCCCTCTGCCAGGCCAGCCACGGGGTCGGCGTCAACTCGGGCACGGACGCGCTGCTCTTCGCGCTCAAGGCGCTGGGCGTCCAGCCGGGCGACGAGGTGATCACCTCCGCCTTCTCCTTCGTGGCCTCGGGGAGCACCATCGCGCTGTGCGGGGCGACGCCCGTGTTCGTGGACGTGGATCCCGTCACCCTCAACCTGGACCCGGCGCTGGTGGAGCAGGCCATCACCCCGCGCACGCGCGCCGTGGTGCCGGTCCACCTCTACGGCCAGGTCGCCGCCATGGACGCCCTCACCGCCCTGGCCCGCGCCCGGGGGCTCGCCGTGATCGCCGATGCCGCCCAGGCCGTGGGGGCCACCTACGCCGGCCGCGGCGTGGGCGCCTGGGGCGACGCCGTGTGCCTCTCGTTCTACCCGACGAAGAACCTGGGCGGCTGCGGCGACGGCGGGATGGTGCTCACCAGCCGCGATGAGGTGGCCCAGCGGGTGCGCCGGCTCCGCGACCACGGCTCGCTCCGCAAGTACGAGCACCCGGAGCTGGGGCACTCGAGCCGGCTCGACGAGCTGCAGGCCGCCTTCCTGCGCGTCAAGCTCCCCCGCCTGCCCCAGTGGAACGAGGCGCGCCGCCGCCTGGCCGCCCGCTACCGCGCCCTGCTTGACGGGCTGCCGCTGACCCTGCCGGTGGAGCGGCCGCCGGCGCAGCACATCTACCACCAGTTCACGGTGCGCTCGACTCAGCGGGAGATTCTCGTCAGGCGGCTGGCGGATCTCGGGGTCGGGACGGCGATCCACTACCCGACCATCCTTCCCGCCCAGCCGCTGTTCCGGCACCGGGAGGCCGAGGCCGCCTTCCCCGTGGCCGCCCGCGCGGCGCGCGAGGTCCTGTCGCTGCCCTGCTTCCCGGAGCTCGCCGACGAGGAGGTGCGGGCCGTGGCGGCCGCTGTCCGGACGGCCCTCTCTTGCCTCTCCTGAGTGCCGCCCCGATGAATGCGGTGGCTCGCACGCTGAAGGAGCGGCTCCAGTCGCGATCGGCGACCGTCGCGGTGGTGGGGCTCGGCTACGTGGGCCTGCCGCTGGCCGT
>Ga0209212_1007766_pt1 | contig 11724 bp, 9 predicted proteins | sample RifGroC2_FD_183996 | JGI IMG/M metagenome (GOLD analysis project Ga0209212, IMG submission 183996) | Groundwater microbial communities from Rifle, Colorado, USA - Groundwater C2 (SPAdes) (version 2) | ecosystem: Environmental > Aquatic > Deep subsurface > Groundwater | place: Rifle, Colorado...
GCTGGGCTTGCTGTTGGTCGGCACGTTGGTGCTCTCCTGCAGCTGCGGCGGCAGGACGTTGTTGGCGCCCACAGCCTCGTGGCTCGATCCCTCCAGGGCTCCTTCATTGGCAGGGGGGAGATTTGCCAGGTCCCTGGCGGGGTCACGCCCGATCAACGGTCCGGTGTAGGCCGATGGGTCTCCCGGGGGGGGCGGACCGAAGTAATCGAGCGTCGCTGCCGGCGCATTGGACGTGCTGAACAAGGCGCAAAGTACCGCACCAAAGATGAAACCGGGCGCTTTGCTCTTTGTCGTGCCTTGCCAGAACTTGTGAAACAGTGTCAGTGGGTTATGAGGACTGATTGTTATGGATTTTCTCATTGTGCATCCTCCAGGGCATCTGCCCGTAAGTAAGCAATCGTTGATCCAGCCGCTGACCAAAAAGAGTATCTTCGCCTGTCAATATCGTAATCTCTTGCAGCAAAACTCTTCAATTAGTAGAAATACGGATTTTTACTCTCATGGCGTTTAACTGCCTATATCGTAATGTCTGTAGCAGGCAGTTCAATTAGTAGAAATACGGATTTTTGCTCTCATAGCGTTTAACTGTCTATATCGTAATGTCTGTAGCAAGCAGTTCAATCAGTAGAAATACGGATTTATGACTTTCGGAAGCGGGAGATGGTGCTCTTGGAGGACTTCAGGGGAGGGAGTTTGTCAGTACTGAAGGCGCTGCTGTTAGCTCCCCCTCCCCGGTCAAGGGGGGAGGGGGTAGTGTGCGGTTCAGGGGGGAGTTGTCTCAATGCCCGCCATGGCCATGCTCGCCATGGTCGTGGCCGCCATGGCCGTGATGCTCCGCCCTGTGGCTCTCCTCCTCGATATGGCTGAGCAGGTCCTCGACCTCGACCGCGTTCAGCCGCAGATTCGGCATCGGGATGTCGTTGTATGCGGCCAGCAGGGCCAGGGCCAGCGGATCCTTCTCGGCCAGCATCTTGTCCGGCTCAAGAAGCCAGCGGGTCAGCCAGGCCCGGTCCCGTTTCCGGGTGACACCGGTCAGGTCGGGCCCGATGCGCTTCTCGCCTGGCGCCTCCGGCGCGCCGATGGTGTGGCAGGCCGAGCACCGGGTACGGAAGAGACTCTCCCCTTTGGAGATGTTACGGACCTTGGGCGCGTCGGCATAGTCACGCCCCTTCTCGGGCGGCAGCTTCCAGTTGTGCAGCCAGCTCCCCAGCTGGCCTGCGAAGATATAGGGATTTTCGAAAGGGGATGACTTGACCCACTGTCCGGTCTTCTGGTTGCCGATGATGTGGTTCAGGTTGTGCTCTTGCAGCTTTTCCCCCCCGGGGGCGTCGCTGTAAAGGCCGAACTTCTTGCGTATCAGCGTGATGTCCGCCTCCTTTCCGGTGAGGAAAAGCCAGCCGGGGCCCACGTCGAATTTTTCCGCATAACGTTTGAGCACCGCGGGGGTGTCGTGCTGCGGGTCGATGCTGATGGAGTAGATAAAGACATCGCGACCTACCCGGTCCCCCAGGATCTTCTGTACCTCGCGCAGTCGTGCGGTCTCCAGCGCGCAGGCATCCGGACAACTGGTGTAGATGAAGTTGATGGCGACCACCTTGTCCTTGATGAGATCGCTGAAAAAGCGCAGGGTTTTTCCTTCATGGCTCACCAGCGGCACGTCGGGAAAGTAGCTGGCTCCCCAGATTTCGCCGCCACTACCGGTGGCCGCGACGGGTGCCGCCGGGAGAGCGGGCGCGGGGGCGCAAAGGAGCAGGGCGACGACTGCCAACCAGCGAAAGCGAAAGTTTTTTTGCATCGGTTTTTCCTCCTTTATGGTTTTTTCATGTCGATTCCTCCCGGGCTAGTGCCCTTGCTACAGGTTGGGATCGACATGGTATTGATTAAATGTCTTCTCCTACGGTCTGTATTGCAGGCTTCCCGGGTCTTTGTCCTGCTTCAGATATAGCCGTTCTGAATGGCGCAGCGCACCAGTTCGGCGGCGCTCTTCACATTCAGCTTGGTCAGGATCGAGGCGCGGTGGCTCTCCACGGTGCGCACGCTGATGCAGAGATCCTCCGCGATCTCCTTGTTGGGCTTTCCTTCCACGATCAGCTTGAGCACTTCCCTTTCCCGCACCGACAGCGCCTCGCCCTGTTCAGGAAGGCAGCGCTCCCCCTGGTTCAGCCTGGTGGAGAGGAAGATCTTCCCCTGGCGCACGCATTCGATGGCGCTGAACAGCTCGCGGGGCGCATCCTCCTTGAGCAGGTAGCCGTCGGCGCCGGCGGCGAGGGCCTGATGCTGGTACTCCCGGTACATGGAGAGGATGAGCACCTTCACCTCGGGATGGCTCGACTTGATGCGGCGCACCGCCTCGACGCCGCGCAGGTTGGGCATGGATATGTCGACGATGGCCAGATCGGGACGCAGCTCCTCGATCACGGCCAAAAGTTCCAGGCCGTCTCCCGCCTCGCCGACCACCTCCAGGCCGGCGTCCCCTTCGATAAGGCGCCTCAGCCCCTCGCGGATCAGGGCATGGTCGTCCGCCAGCACGATGCGATAGCCGCTCATGACTTACCCTCCTGTGGTAACGGCAGGAAGAACGAGATGCCGGTCCCGGCTCCGGGGCTGCTGGTTATTTCCAGGCTCCCCCCCATCATGGCCACCCGCTCGCTCATGGTGCTGAGCCCCAGCCCCTTTTCCGTGAGGCTCCTGGAGGCGGCCTCGCGGGGGTCGAATCCCACGCCGTCGTCGCGCACCGAGAAGACCATACGCTCCCCCTCCCGCCGTGCCGTGATGGAGACCTTGCGCGCGCCGGAGTGCTTGCCGATGTTGGAGGTGGCCTCCTGGAAGACCCGGTAGATGGTGATCTGCTGCTGCTGCTCGGGAAACAGCCGGTCCAGCTCCGGTATCTCCAGGGTGACCTCCATGTGCCGGTCCCTTTGCAGCGTCCCCCCCAGCCAGCGCAGCGCCGCGGTCAGCCCCAGGTCCTCCATGAGCGCCGGGCTGAGCTGAAGGGAGAGCCGGCGCACGTTCTCGATCACGGTGTCCAGGTAGTCGAGCAGGGTCTCGCAGTCCTCGCGCGGCGCCTCCTGCTCTTTGTCCAGCTTCTTTTCCAGCGACCCGATGCGCAGTTTCACCACGTTCAGTGCCTGGCCCAGCTCGTCGTGCAGCCCCATCGAGATGCGCTTGCGCTCCACCTCCTGCGCGTTCAGCAGCTGGCCGGAGAGGTGCCGGATCATCTGCTCCGACTGCCGCAGGGTCTCCTCGGCCTGCTGCCGTTCGGCGACTTCCACCTGGAGCTGTCGGTTGGCGCGGGTCAGTTCTGCGGTGCGGGTCTCGACCATCTCGGCCAGGTGCTCCCGGTGCCTCTGCAGCTCCTCCGCCTGGCGCAGCAGCAGGTCGCGCGTCTGCAGCAGCGACTCCTCGGCCCCCTTGCGTCTCAGCTCCATGCGGCGCATTCCCGCAGTGGCCGCGGCCACCACCCCCCCCCAGACCAGGTAGAGGCCGAGAAAGAGGCGGCTCATGTTCCCGCGGGTCTGGACCCGGTTCGCCTGGAAGCTCTGTTCCAGGAGGGCCGCCTCGGAGAGAATCCTGTTGAACAGGGCGTCGAACTGTGGGTGTTCGATGGCGGCGTGCCCGGTCTGCTGCAGCTGCTGCATGCGCTCCTGGCCGACGCTCTTGAACTCGGCCAGCAGCGACTTGACCTCGCCGGCCCGGTCGCTGGCGCCGGGGTCTCCGGTCGGGTAGGCAGCCGGCCTTCCCTGCCAGTCCCGTCCCAGCTCGCGCACCTGGTCGGCGAGCAGCATCGCCTCCTCCATGCAGGACGTTGCCTCCTCGATTTCCACCCCCTTGCCACCGGCCAGGAACTCCTCGACCCGCAGGTGGTACACCGCCGCCTTGATCTGGATGGTCATGACCGCGTCGACCACCGTGGAATTGAGGCGCTGGTGGCGAAAGGTCAGGTCCAGGGCGAAGATCTGCGCCATCGCCAGAACCCCCATGAGAAAGACGACGAGGGGTACGAAGTACCAGCGCAAGGCGCTGCCCGGGTGGGAGCCGGCCGAGCCGGGACCTCCCGGCGCGGGAAACGCCGGAATGGGTGTGGAGTGCTCTGACATCGGTGCCTCTGTAGCCGAACCTGTGGACGGAGCAGGGGTTGCTCTCATTGGAGTGGCTTTCTAGATAATATCATTAAGCAAAGATCTCGCCACATCGGCACAGTGCCGGAGAAAGCGTGCCAGTGCCACCTTCGTGGGCAACGGCGGCACTATGGGGAGGAGCGACAGGCTGAAAATCTGGAGACAATAGCCAAGTTTTTGGCTTTCGGGCGGCGGCTGGGAACGGGGAAAGGTGAATGGTGAATGGTGAATGGTGAATGGTGAATGGTGAATGGTGAATGGTGAATGGTGAACGGTGAATGGTGAATGGTGAATGGTGAATGGTGAACGGTGCATGGTGAACGGTGAACGGTGAACGGTGGGGATACGGAAAAGGCATCCGCCTGGGAGACGGATGCCTTGAACTCTCTTTACCCTCTAGTGGCGCTCGCCGAAGTGCAGCAGCATCTTGGCCACGTCCTCACCCACATCGTGGGTGTCGTCCGTCAGGAATTTCTGGTAATCGCCTCCGAAGCCCCCGATGCCCGAGGCCTTGGCATGCTTGAAGCGCAGCAGCGGCTGGTTGGTGGCCAGATCGATGACCTCTCCGGCGACCTCGACCGTGCTCTTGCCGGCGCCGAAGCCGACCCAGTACCTGAGCGCCTGAGACCCAGGATCCATCCTGGTCACCTTTCCTTTTACCAGCAGTGAACCGGGAGCTGGCTTCACCGAGCCTTCCGGGCCGACCACAGGGATCTTGCTCCCCGCTTCCTTGAACTGCTCCCTGACCGCCTCGGCGAAGATCTCGGACGAGGATTTCAGCACGATATTGACCGGCTGGTAGGTGTTCTCGCTGCTCGGTGGCAGCGGCGTCGCGCTGGTGTCGAGGTTGTCCACCACAACCCGGGAATAATCGTTCAGGTTGAAGGTGTGCACCACCTCGGCCTCGTCGATCAGGTTGTTCCAGTCCTTGGTCATGCCGGTGGATGACGGCTCCGTGCTGCCGGCCTGGTGGGCACATGAGCACAACAGGCAGACGGCAAGTAAGAGAAAAATGAGAGAGGAGACCTTCCGTACCTGAGTTCTGCGCATAATTCGCTACCTCCTGGACATTGGATTGCAACACTTCGCGAAGTTTAGCCTCAGACCCAGAAAAGGCAAGGGTGTTATCCACTCCTGGCAGAGTCAGAGGTTGGGAGGGGGGAACTCCCTCCCCTTCAAGGGGAGGGTGGGGGTGGGGATGGGGTTAAGGGGCAGGGGCGCGAGTGGAATGCGCTGCTACAGCCCGAGCGCCTCGCGGGTGGCCGGGCCGACCACTCCGTCCGCCCTCATCTGCCTGGAGGTCTGGAACTGCTTCACCAGCGTCTCGGTGAACGGGCCGAACACGCCGTCCTTGCTGTTGATGAAGCCATGGGTGTTCAGCGCCTCCTGCACGGCGACCACCTCGGCCCCGTGCAGGTAAGGGGTGGTGAGGTAGAGCACCTTGGCCGGCTGGTCGGCTGGATCGACCGCCGAGGCGCGCACGGTGGGGGCGACGTCGTTCAGAGTTTCCTCGGAGATGACGCAGCCCCGCACCCTGAGCGGCAGGGGGAGGTCCCACGCTTTCTGCTCGATGAGCTGGGCGAAGCTGTTCATCCGGTACACCGTGTCGGGAAGCGGGGGCTTGAGAGACGAGAGCCAGCTCTTGCGCGCGGCGACGTACCTGGAGATCCACTCCTTTTCGCTGAGCCCTCCGTCGCCGATAGAGGTACCCACCAGCGCCGCCACCTTCTTGAAACCGCCGTGCACGAAGCTGTCGTAGACCACCGTCTGCCCGAGCGGGGTTCCGATATCCCTGGCCAGCGCCGTCTTCACTGCGGGATTGAAGTAGTTGGCGTCGAAGAAGCGGTCCTGCTCGCGCCTCATGGCCGGATCGTTGCGCCCCGCCTCTCGCAGGTGCTCGCGCAGCTTAAGGTCGCCGTCCAGCCGCAGGTCCCGGTCGGCCAGGGCCGGCAGGAACGGGCGCAGCTCCGCGGCCAGGCGGGCATCGGGGAGCTCGCAATAGGCCTTGATCAGGAGGAAGAGGTTGCCGCTCCCCAGGGTGGTCTGGCTGCGGCCGTAGGTCAGGTGGCCCGAATCCCCCTTGATCAAGGTCACCGCGCCGTAATCGCCGTTCACCCGGCCGGTCTCGAAGATGTTCACGATCGCCTTGGCAGTCCTTTTTTGCAGGTCGTTCACGGTTCATCCTCCTTACCTTTCTCCTCGTTCCCAAGCTGGAGCTTGGGAACGAGGTACAGTCCCCTCCCCCGGAGGGGGAGGAGAGTAGTGGAAAGCTGGATCCGCCACACCAGAAAAGGGGACAGCACCAGAAAAGGGGACAGGCTACTTTTCAAATATAATGGGAAAAATAAAGTAGCCTGTCCCCTTTTTATTCGACTCAATTCCCCTCCCCCGGAGGGAGGAGAGTAGTGAAAAGCTTAGTGAAAAGCTGGATCCGGGACGGTGCCCTGATTCTTGAGCAGGCACGAGCGTCGGAACGTTATTGGGGCTCTTCTCCTTCTTCCCCCTTGGCCTCGGGCGGCGGCGACTCCTGGCCGGTCTTGACGTTACTCTGGCTGGCGGCCGGGGGGACGGTGAAGCTTATGTCCGATTTCTGACCGTCCGGGTTGATCAGGGTGAAGGTCAGGGACTTGGACTCGTCCGAGTTGCCGAACCAGCTCTTGTAGGTCTGATAATCGGGTCCCTCCAGCTCCGCCGGCTCCAGGGTGAGCCTGAGCGCCCGGGCCAGCGTGGGCACCTCCTGATCGCGGATCAGCACTTCCGGACTCCTCGTGCCATCGGCCTGCTTCTTAAGCATGCGTATCGGAAGTTGGCTGTGGTTTATCTCCAGCAGGGCTTCGGAGGAGAGGTTGCGGCCCCGCAGTTCGATGACGCGGGTGAAGCTGGCCGCGGCCGGAGCCGCCAGCGCGGGGACGCGCGCCGCCGAAACCAGCGAAGCCACCGTGGCGCCGAGATCCTGCAGCGCGGCGGCGGCCTCCTGGGCGATTTCGGCGGCCCGGGCGGCCTCGGCAGGAGCGCCGGCCTTGGAAAAGGCGTCTGCCGTGCTTTTGGCTGCCAGCTCCGCCTTCGCCTTAAGCTCGCTCAGTTTGGATACCAGGGCCCCGGCATCGGCCGGGGTCTTCGCCTTGGCCGCTTCCGCGATGGCCGTGGAGAGCGCGTTCGCGGCAGTCTCGGCGTCCAAGGGGACGGTGCCGAATCCCTGAAGCACCGCCTGCGCCCGGGCCACCGGCTGGGACAGGTTGGGTGGAGGAGGCGGGGGGGGAGCGGCAGCGGCGGCCAGTGCGTCGTCACCCACGGCCGGGGAGATGGAGATCTCGTTGATCACCGGCCCCGGTTTCCTGGCGAATTTCCCCCCCAGGTACCCCGCCGCGCTCAGCCCCATGATGGAGAGCATGCCGGCCGGAACCGGGTCCAGGTTCTGGATCACGCCAGGAGGGTACTTGAGCACCGAGAGGCAGAAAACCCCCGCACCCAGGATGGTCCAAACCAGCATCTGCACCCGGTCCGCCGCCGCCACCCCACCGCTGGTGACGAAGTCACCCAGGCTGGGGCTTTCGGCTCCCGACCCCTTGGGGCCGCGCAGGTTGGAGACCACCTGGGCCCCGACCGAGGTTCCCGCGCCGATGGCTATGATGCCGGGAAGCCCCTCTGGCATGTCGGGCCACGATTCCCCCTGCACCAGGATCCGGCTGATGACCAGGTAGCAGTAGCCGAACAGGGCGGTGGCGGTCCAGATGTAGAACTGGAACTTGGATAGGCTGTAGGTATCGGTTTCCGGTTCCAGGAACAGCACCTGGAGGGCGTTGAAGTCGGTTTTGCCAGGCTGGGCATGGATGTAGATCTTGACCAGCATGAGCACGAGCAGTGCCAGCGCGATGGCGATCAGCGCCGAGGCGAGCGCCACCGGGAGCTTGGACATGCGGTACACGGTGAAGGGCTGATCAGCCGTGGTCTTGCTCCCTTGCCTTACCGCCAAGCGCAGCAGGCCGTCTGGCGGTACCGGTACGTCGTACAGGTCGATGCGCTCGGAGTTGAGCACCTTGCCGCGTACCTCGGTGGCAGTCGGCGCCGTCTTGTCCCCCGGGTCCTTGAGCCGCATGGCCTCACCGTTTATCAGGATTTCGTTGTCCGCCGGACTCTCGGTGATGAAGCCCGAGCCGTGCAGGGTGAGCGACCTCAGGGTGCGCCCCTCCTTTTTGACGCCGGGCAGGCGGACCTTTTTAGTGACGTCGGTGGCAGGGGGATCGAAGGGGGCGAGCTTGGGGTCCCAGTTCAGAAACGGGGCCACCGACAAGAGCTCGCAGGGGTAGAAGAACAGATTGCCCAGCTTCACCGTTACCGAGTATTGCCCGAGGGGCACCTGCTCCGGGATGGTGTACTCCAGGGTGTCGTCTTTCAGGGGGACCGTCTGGGAGAAGGTGCGCGGCCCCCTGAGCTGGACCGTCCCCTCCTTGACCTTGGGAGGGGTGGCCACCGTGATGAAGAGCGTGCCGTTACGCACGATGGTGCTCTGGCTCAGCTTCGCGGGGCAGTTGTCAGCAGCCTGCTGGTTCTTCTGATCCTGCTGATCCTGCTGATCCTGTGCTGTGGGCAGTGTCTGTGCTAAGAGCGGTGCTGCAGTTATCAGCGTGATGAAAAGCGCTATAGCAGTAACGAATCTGAACATGTGCCGTCCCTCCTTCTCGGTAAGACTTTGCACAACAGGTAACGCAACAGAACTCTCTTTCCGTCAGGCGATACGCATCATCTCTCGGCCCTTCTTAGTTATCTGTGCCTTGGTGTGCCTGATGACCCCGCTCAGTGGTGGACGGCAGTGTCGTGGACTCTCTGCGTTGTGAGAGTGTCGGATGATCCCGATTGGTACAATTGTTAAATTTTATTCATTTTAGGTGTGCTGTCAATCTGGGGGGCGAAGCGCAGTCAGAGAAAGTAACAAAGAAAAAGGCCGTTATGCATGGAAGCATCCATGCATAACGGCCTCCTTGTTCTGAGAATAGCCGCTCTAGCCTTCTATCTACTTCGCTCCGAACAGGAAGTACGACATGGAAAGGAGCGCCAGCACCCACATGCCGCCTTTCATCTCGCCGATGCGGCCGGTGGCCAGCTTCATCAGCGGATAGGCGATGAAGCCCGCGGTCATGCCGACGCCGATGTTGTAGGTGAAGATCATCAGCACCACGGTCAAAAACGCGGGCATAAGCTCGGTGAAGTCGTCGAAGTTTACCTTGGTGAGCGGGCTGATCATGAAGGAGCCGATGATGATGAGGGCGATGCCGTAGGCGTGGGCCGGCACCACCGTGAAGATCGGCGCCAGGAAGAGCGCCAGCAGGAAGAATATCGCCGTGACCAGGGAGGCGAAGCCGGTGCGCCCCCCTTCCTCGATGCCGGCGGCGGACTCGATGTAGGCGCCGGTGGTGGTCGTCCCCAGAAGCGGCGCCGCCACGGTCGCCAGCGCGTCGACCAGCATCGGCTTCTCGATTTCCGGGAGATTGCCGTGCTCGTCCAGTAGGTCGGCGCGCATCGAGAGTCCGAGCAGGGTGCCGACCGTGTCGAGAAAGGCCATGATGAAGATGGTCAGGATGACCGGGAAGAACTCCGGAGTGAGCGCGTTCTTGAAGTCGAGCTGGAACAGGATCGGCGTGATGTCCGGGGGGAGGCTGAAGTAGCTCTGCGGCAGCGGCGTCACCCCGAGGGCGATGGATGCGATGGTGGTGCCGATGATGCCGATCATGATGGCGCCCAGCACCTTGCGCGACATCAGGACCACCGTGAAGAGCAGGCCGAAGATGGCCAGAAGCACCGAAGGCTGGGACAGGTCGCCAAGCTTCACCGGCGCGCCCGGTACCCCCAGCGCGACGATGCCGGTCTCGTTCAGGCCGATGAAGGTCAGGAACAGGCCGATGCCGGTGGCGAAGGCGCATTTGAGCGACAGGGGGATCGACTCGGCCAGCCAGCTGCGCACCTTGAACAGGGTGAGCAGGGTGAACAGCACCCCGGCGATGAATACCGCGGTGAGTGCCGTCTGCCAGGAGTAGCCCATCACCTTCACCACCACGAAGGCGACGAAGGCGTTCTCGCTCATGTAGGGGGCGATGGCGAAGGGACGGTTGGCGAAGAAGGCCATCAGCACCGTGCCGAACACGGCGGCGACGATGGTCGCGGTGGTGGAGGGGCCGCGCGGGATGCCTGCGTTCTCCAGGATCGCGGGGTTGACGATGATGATGTAAGCCATGGTGAGGAAGGTGGTGAGGCCGGCGATGGTCTCACGCCTGAAATCGGTGCCGTGGCGCTGGAACTTGAAGAAGGAGGCGATGCGTGAGGTCATTTCTGTTCCTTCATGGCGTAGAGGGCCGGCAGGTTGCGCCAGTAGCCGGCGATGTCCATGCCGCAGCCGAACAGGAAGCGGTCCTCGACATGCATACCCACGAAGTCCGCGTGCACGCCGGGCGACTTGCGGTCGTGAATCTTGTCCACCAGCACCGCGCTGTAGACCTTGGCCGCCCCCTCCTCCTTGCAGTAACGGATGATCTCGGCCAGCGTTATCCCTTCATCCAGGATGTCGTCCACCAGAAGCACCGTGCGACCCTTGAGCTTACGCTCCGGGCGCACCCGCCAGTGCAGCTTGCCGCCGCAGGTCTCCGCGCCGTAGCGTGTGGCGTGCAGATAGTCGAGCTCCAGGGTAAAGGGGAGCTTCTCGACCAGCTTGCCGGTCACGAAGAGCCCGCCGTTCATGACGCAGAACACCACCGGATCGGTGTTCTCCAGGCGCTGCGTGATCTCCTGGGCCATCCGTTCCAGTGCCGCTTCAACCTCATCCGCCGTGCGCAGGCAGTCCGCCTCGCGCCGGATGTCGTCCATGTCTCTGAGTACCATCATCGCTCCTTCGCAAACTTTTGTTTCAAAAGACGGAACAATAGCAAATTTTCTACTGGGTATCAACTAATTGAAGTTTCATGAGTTGGGGGTCGGAACGGATAGCAGAGAGCCAGGCACGCGGTGGCCTACCATCGTCTGGCAATCTCTCCGGAGATCTGCTACGGTAATATTATTACTAGTCAAGCCTAGCCTCGCACCACGGTACGTCTGTTATGGGTAAGAAAAGGAAATATACAGAAGAATGGCTGGCCGACGTAGAAAGAGTTCTGGACTTCGTTCCGTCGCCGGAGGAATCAAAAGTTCACGAGGAGTCGGTAAAAGTCACGATCACGCTCAGCAAGAAGAGTGTGGAATTCTTCAAAGCTGAGGCCTCAAAGCACAACACTCGGTATCTGCGTATCATCCGACAGTTGCTGGATACATATGTCGCCAGAGTCACCTCAAAAAGACTTGCTGCATTTGCTGGTACTCAGCCAGATCTGGAGCAGATTCCTCGAAGGAGATAGATGTTGGATTCACTTTACTGATTACTACCAATCTCCCACAAGTCGCACAAGCACCCCCTCCCCCTTGATGGGGGAGGGGGAGAAGATCAGCGGGAGATTAGCAGTACCTGGTTATCTACTTGGCTCAAGTTGAGCTAAAAGGCTGGGAGCATGTTTTAGCACAGCGCTACTTGCTTGCCTGTCATTGGTTCCGAGGCAGCAGCAAACTGGACCATGCGCCAGAACCT
>Ga0209212_1007767_pt1 | contig 11724 bp, 5 predicted proteins | sample RifGroC2_FD_183996 | JGI IMG/M metagenome (GOLD analysis project Ga0209212, IMG submission 183996) | Groundwater microbial communities from Rifle, Colorado, USA - Groundwater C2 (SPAdes) (version 2) | ecosystem: Environmental > Aquatic > Deep subsurface > Groundwater | place: Rifle, Colorado...
AGGCCAGGCCGGTAGCGCTTAGCGCTCGAGAGGCGCCGCGCCCCCGGCCTGGCCCGCCTTACCTGTCCCCGCCCATTCATGATACGGCGTAATGACCCACCCGGGATAAATACAAGTATAGTTGGCGCTCATTTTGTAGAATTATTCTGTTAGGACAGGGGCAAGCAATGAATCTTAAAACCGCGGTTATTATTATATTTCTAAGTCTTTTTAGTAGGAATGCCAACTCTTCCTGTATGGGCTGTTTGGAGACATACGGTATGAATGTAACCTTGAAAGACGGATCTTCTATTAGCGGCTATGTCCCATGGAATAATGGCAATTACCCTACAGGGAAATGGATTGAGGACATCAATAACTGGCTTTCCCAAAAAGGCGTGACGCGTGAGGAAATGCACACGGACCACGATTTAAGGCTCTACAAGCAATGGGAAGAAATAAAGAAGCCCATACATAAATATCTTGCGGTTTCGGAGGAGGTTGTTTCTGTCCCGTGGAATAACATACAAAGGTTGGAATTGGCACCTGACCTCCCACTTAGGGCCGATGTTTCCAATCTTGCGGTGTTGCCAATGGCGGACATTCATGAACTTCAGAACAATATCGCATATTACTTCTCTGAGGAATTAGAATCTGGGCCTTCAGTGTTTTATGTGGGGATTTCTAGCAGTATCGCTCCTATGAATCTGCTTAGACACTTCTTCAAGGAAAAAGGAACGGCCCTTTCTTTTAATGGGGAGGCACTGGATATTGATCGCTACGATTTCGGGAGATTCGCGCTTAACTGTGTCGGAAAGCTTTCAAAGTATCCCAAGGCCTGTGCCAAGTTCCGTAGTGATTGGGAGAAATACCAGGATGAGATGGATCAGGTAACCTTCTGCCGGAAAGAGTATTCAATCCTGTTTGACTCTCTGCGGTCTACAACTGATTACCGGTCCATATCAGAAACCCCAAAGGTTAAAGAGAAAAATGCGGAATGTCTTGGGCTTGAGGATAACGCAAGGCAAAAATATGGCTTTCAGCCTATTCGGAAAAAGGAGGAGTTGAGAAAGTTGGGGGTAATCGTATTCGGAAGTGGGACGGATTAAGACCAGAAGGAACAGTGTTATGAGCCTCACATCTCTAATAAGGTCTTCGGATTCACATACAAAGAACTTCTTCGTCAAACACTTCCCTTATGTTACCGAAGCGGCGAAGTTGATTAATCAGGGGCTCGAAGGGATTCAGCTTCTTGATTGCCTTCCCAAGAATTCCCCCGGGCATGTGTACGGCTGGGTTGGGACAGCTTTTGATTATCGGGCCAGGTATTACTTAAAGGTTACTCCATACCGGAAGTTAATGGCGTATAACGGGGGGAGAATCTTTGAAACCAATGATGGTTTCGGTAGAAAACTAGATGAATGGGTGCGCAAAATCCAGAAGCCACGGAAGAAACTTTCTGCTTCCCAGGAGCGAAACCTCTGTTTGTTGACTCTTTTGTTGGCAAAGCTTGAGGTGCTTGGTCGGGCATATATGGCTGAGTCTCCGGAGGTGGTTCTGGGGGTGGAGCATTATTCTATCGTTAAGGAAGCAATCGCGCAGCCGACAATGGCGAAGACTTTGAAAATTGTCGCGGCTAAGTATGGCCCGGTAGTAGTTAAAGACCTTATGACGCTATCACGGACATTTCATAAGAATATTGATGGCTGGAAAATCCGGCATTCAGTTTTAAATCCGGTGTTTTATGGCAGTCCTGACGTTGGCGGGGCCGACGCTGATATGATTCTCGGTTCGGTCTTGGTTGAGATTAAATGCAAAAAACGAGCGATTGGTCGCAATGACCTGTTCCAGTTGATTGGGTATAAATTGCTGGATTATTACAATTGGTATGGGATCGATTGTCTTGGGATATACTTCGGACGGCACGGAGTGTTGCAATACTGGTCGTTACGTAAATTGCTCAAAGGTTTGGGGTGCCCTATTGGCAGTATTGTCGAGCTAAGAAAAAAATTCCGCCGGGCAATTGATAAGGATATGCGGTTCATTAATGGATATTTTTAGAGTCATGCAAACTGGCTCCCTTGTCCCGCGCTAAAATAAGGCAAGTCTGAATATGTCTAAAGATTTGAATTCTGTCCGAAATAGTAGTGATGGTTTTGAGTTCCAAGTAGCATGGACAGCGCGAAAAGTATTACGTCTTTTAGATGTGAAGAGTAATCTTAAGGCTGTTGCGGTTGAAGGTGTATCTCCGTTCGAGGAAACTTCAGGTGTTGGGAAGGTTAAAAATGAGGGCCTCTTATCAGTTGATACTACAGAATATTATGGAGGGGAAAGGTTTGATGATGCTACAAGAATAATTTATACCCAATTAAAGCATTCCACTGTTAACCCGACCGTCACCTGGGAACTATCAACGGATAAATTTAAACAAACCCTTGGGAGATTTGCAAAGATATTCTTGTCTGCAACCCGTAAGCATGGGATACGTGCGGTCTCATCAAAGCTCCAATTTCAGTTTGTATCTAATCGCCCAATCTCCCCTAAAATAACTGCCGCTTTCTCCGCAATTAAGTCCAATCTCCCAATAAAAGATGCTGCGCTTAAGAGGACAATCGGACAGTTGATGCGCGCAACAAAGTTAAGCGGCACAAGCCTGAAGGAATTTGTTTCCGTATTGGATTTGCGTGGATCAGAAGTGGATTACATCGGACAAAACAAAAGTTTGCAAAGGGAGATACACGCTCTTTCAACCACTCTGGATATGGATGCATATGCTAGGTTAAAAGAGCTGGTTCGTTCTAAAGGTACGACTCGTGAGAAAAGAGCTAATGTCATCAGATTTGATGATGTTTTGGCAGAGTTCAACTGTGTCGTCGAAGATTTGTTCCCTGCTCCAAACGAAATATTGTCAATTTCTAATGTAGTATCGCGTGAACAAGAGCCTGATATCGTTGCGGAAATACTGAGGGCAACCACTCCGGTTATAATTCGCGCTGAAGGGGGGATGGGAAAGTCAGTTTTAGCGCAACGTCTGGGCACCCTTTTGCCAGAAGGTTCTGAAGCAATTGTGTTTGACGGCTTTGCCGGCGGAAATTATCGATCTCGACTGAATCCAAGACATCGGCACGATCGTGGGTTAGTGCACCTAGCAAATATCTTGGCTTCTCGTGGCTTATGTCTGCCAATGCTACCAGATAGAGGTGTGCCACCCGATGCCTATCTTCGGGCCTTTAGGGCGAGGCTGATACATTCTGCCGCAAAAATATCGCGGGAGCACCCCGGATCTATCCTTTTGGTTGTTCTTGATGCTGCCGATAACTCAATGATGGCGGCTAATGATCTGGCAGATAGCCGGTGTTTTGTCCGAGATTTATTGTTGGAGAACCCACCTGAGGGGTGCAAAATTGTTGCGTTTACTAGGCCGGGCCGCGAAAAGATATTGAAGCTCCCTGATACACTTGTTCGAATAGACTTGAAGGGCTTTTCTCTTGCTGAAACGCGGGAATATCTCTCTCAAAAGTATTCAGGTGCCAGTGAAGAAGCGATTTCTCGTTTCCACCGGTCAACAAGAATGAATCCAAGGGTGCAAGCCAATGCGCTATCTCTTTCAACATCCCTAACGCAACTCCTCGCGAGTTTGGGGCCAAAAATCGGAACCGTTGAGCGCATTATCCAAGGGCAATTTGAAGCCGCACTGGAAAAGGTCAAGAGCGAACAGGGAAATGCTGCTCAAATTTCACGAATCTGTTCAGCGCTAGCAGTATTGCCGCCACTTGTCCCGATAAAAGTCCTTGCAGTAGTAGCAGATGTGACTGAAGACACGGTGAGAGACTTTGTCTCAGACTTTGCCGCAGGTCAAAAAATACTAATTTCTGATGATGCTGTTCAGTTTCACGATGAGCCTGTTGAGGACTGGTTCCGAAACACCTTTTCAATTTCGACAGAAACCTGTGCAGATATTGTCTCGCGTATCACGCCTATGTCTGCAAATGATAAGTATGTCGCGACAATAATGCCTCAAATGCTTCTCCGTGCTAAGAAATACCCTGAATTGGTGTCTCTTGCGTTGGCTGGACCCAAATTTAAAGGTAAAACTGCTATCGAAGAGCGTGACATACAGCATGAAACAGCCTATTACGCGTTGCAGGCAGCTGTAAATAATGGGAAATATCTTGATGTTGCAAAGCTTCTGTCAAGTGCCGGTGTGGGGTTTGCGATGGAAGAACGTGTTTCAAAATTCTTCTTCGCGAATGCGGATCTAGTTTCATTGTTGTCTGATGACAAGTCCCTGTTTGATAGGGTCTTTAGAAAACGGGAATGGCGCCAAGACTCGCTTGGATATATACAGAGTGCGGCAATGTTAGCGAGATCAAAGTCTTATCGATATGAAGCAGAAGAATTTTTGAGATATGGCATAAAATTCTTGAATTCTTGGGCTCAAACACCTGAAGGGGAAGGAAGGGAAATTACTCGTCAACACATCGCTGAATATGCATATGCAATACTGCATATACGGGGGCCTGTATCAGCAAATAAATTTCTTTCACGATGCCGGCCTAAGGCTGTGGTTGAGATTGTACGTGCTGTTGTAAAACGTCTTATTGATGCGTCTGATTATCCGCTGTTGGATTCCTGGCTTAAAAGTGCAGGGGAGAATATTCACCTAAAGTTGGGGATAGCTCATGAGTTGAATGTGATTGGCCGGATCCCCTCCTCGGAATGGCTTTCTAGCGCGATTAAATCCTTGGCTTCCAATCCAATAGATGTTGCCCCAGAAAATCCCAGTGATAATATTATCGCATTATCCATAATCTCTCTTGCTGAATTGGCGCTTTGTTCTGGAGTTTGCAAAGAGGAGGTCCTTAGCGTACTTTTGGCTTATACGCCTGCCCATAAACACAGGCTTGTGCATCTAGAAACACAAAAGGATGCCGTGTTTCGTGCCGCCTCATTGCTGTCAGTTCTAAATGGACGTGAATTATTGCTGGAGAACGTAGTGCCGGATAATTTGGCGGAGGTGATAAAAGATAAGAATTCTGAGCATAATCAGGATGTCCAAGAGTTTAAGCGTACTTATGCCCCTTTGCTACCATGGTATGCTGCCCGTGCCAAAGTCATTGTCGGACAACTAACTGGGAAAAGTTTGGATGCTGTATTTGTTTCACTCGCTAAATCGGGGGCAGGTGATAGGCTTTATGCCCTTAGCGATTATGAGCAGCGACGTATTCTTAATCAAATCGCAATTACATGGATGGAGTCTCTTTGTTGGTCAGGACGAATCTTGCCTGCGAACCTCGCAACAATATATAGGTGGGTAAACTCCCATGATGGGATATTTATTCCGACATTTATTAATCTGGCTCGAATTGTTAGTCATAATGCTAAATCGGCCACCTCAAATTATGTGTCGAAATTTATCCTAAAGGCTAATCAATTAATTCAGAGCGAGCACGCAGATGCCGTCCAGGATGCTGAGAATTATACGTCGATTGCGCGGGCGTTAATGCCGATTGATCCCACTGAGGCATATCAATACTTTAACCTGGCATACAAAAAACTAAATGGACTTGGTCCGGAAGTGTATTCCCAGTTGTTTAGCTTTATTGATTTGGCAAAAAAAGCTGGAGGGGGCAACAAGTCATATCCCGAAGAAGCCTATCGACTTGCGCGTATAACTGAAGTGTTTGGGACGTTGTATAACCATAAATTCCCTTGGGAGGACTCTATTAGCGGAATTTCTGCTTTGTGCCCCAAATCGGGGCTCGCAATTGCCTCTCGCTGGGACGACCGTAATGTGACACCGGTAGGAAACACGCTGCCAAGGTTGATTGTGGACTTATTGGGACAAAATGAGATTTCTCCTGCTGCTGCTATTGCACTCCATGCGTTACCAGGATATTCAGAGCTTGTCGGGCGCCCCGAGTTATTATTGGGGGGGAGGTGTCATAAGCAAGTTCGCGAAAAGATATTTCAGTATCTCATGCAAGATATCGAGTTTATGCATGAGGGTAATTATGGCCTGAGGAAATTGTTTGAATTTGCGAGAACGAACAAGATAGATTCAGCGCGATTAGCTGAGCGTGTCTCCTATAACGCTGAACTTACCGAAAGTCAGGGCTATGATGCAGGTCCGTTTAAGTCTGCCAGGAGGAGTCAATTTGTGGGATGGGGGAAGATATTAAAAGACTGCGACCTTTATTCCCCACGTGGTATTGAGGCGGCGGTGTCGCGGTATTGGGGGCTTCATGTCCCTTTGGGGTGGGAAGCACTCTTCGTCCAGATTCAAAAGCATATCCAGCCAGACAAGCGCACTTTATACGTTGATGCTATTGCCAATGCATCATTGGAAGTCTGGCAATATCTGGAGGCTCTAAAAGTTGTCTCTAAAAAATGGGCGGATAGCAAAAGCGTCCAATCCGCAGTTAAAAGTGCTGTCGAAACTATAATTAGAAATAAAGCGAATGGTTTTTTACGTGAACATGGCTTTGCGTCTGATAATTTAGAGACATGCGCTACTATTTCTGGAAATAGTAAAAGCGAAATTCTATGTCTTGTATTATCTTCGCTTTCAAATTCGCTACAGCACATGAATGCGGCCTCGTGTTATGGGTTAACTGGCGAGATAGCAAAGATATTGCTCTCTCCGAAAGAGGCGGTTAATGCCCTCGGGGCTGCGCTCAGCATCGTGGAGCCAATACTAAGGCCGGAGGATGGGGATGGACGTTTTACGGAGCTCTTGATTCCTCCGAAAAGTTGGGATAAGACAATAGCTGCATTTTTATTCAGGATGCTTTCTGATCCACACGCCGGAGTCAGATGGCGTGCGGCGCATGCTGTGCGGAGGCTTGCTGCTCTTGGGGAGGCTAAAATATTCGACGAGTTGGTGTCACTCTTCTCTGAAACAAAGCTCCCAGCCTTTACGGATGCACGATACCCATTTTATTATCGGCACGGCCGTTTATATTTGCTGATTTCCATAGCTCGGATTGCTAATGAAAATCCAGGTATTTTGAAAAAACATTTCCAGACCCTTCTTGATTTGACGTTCAATACTACTGACCCGCATGTATTAATGCGGCATTTCTCTGCTTCTGCTGCCCTGGATATCATTAATAGCGGTTCGGTCAAGGGAGTTTCTCGGGATTTAATAACGAAGCTGAGAGAAATCAATCAAAGTCGATTTCCTTCAAAAACGATTAGTTGGAATGCTCCCTCTACCCGAAAGAAATACAGTTGGCGGTCTCATGGGGTACGGCTCGATTCTGATTTTGAAGAGTATTGGCTTAATCCTTTATCAAAGGTCTTTAATATTGATGAGAGTAAAGTGGCCCGACAAATTCATGCCCAGATTGTCCGAAATTGGGGAGAGAAATACTTAACAGCTTGGAAAGAAGATTTGCGTGCGAAGAATGGTCAATTTGGGTCAATGGCGACCGTGCTTCATCATGGTAGTTACCCAGAGGCTGATCGGCTTTATTTCTATCAAGAATATCACGCAATGTTCTGTGTTGCCGGTAAATTGTTGGATAAGTTGCCTACATACGATGAAATCGATGGGTCGGGCGATCTTTGGCAGGATTGGTTTAATCGGCATTTATTAACTCGTGTCGATGGGAAATGGGTTTCGGACCGGCGTGACTTTGGCCCATTATCTAGGGGGTTCGTTAGGGCCTCCCAAAATGATAAGTGGCGTTGGACTGTTATGCCCTCCGATTTCGATTCGGTGCTAGGGATTGAGGCCGGACGTCTTAAACGGATTGCTGTTTGGGGGCGGAAGCGCAGCAGTTTGCATAGCAAAGCCGAAGAGGTTCGGGTTTCATCGGCTTTAGTCTCACCAAAAACATCATTGGCGTTGCTGAGTGCACTGCAAACTATCGATTGTTTTCATGACTATAAAATCCCATCCAAAAACGAGATAAACGACAATTTTGAGTTTCATGGAAAAGATTTTAAGATGTCTGCATGGGTAAATACTCCGGATAGGGAACGAGGCCTGGATCAATTTGACTCGTTTGCCGGACATATCTCATATCCTCCTCCTCGACCAGGGAAGGCTTTGTGTAAAATTTGTCATTTGACCAGCGATTCGGAGCAACGTGTCTGGGAATCGCGTTCAAAGCCCGTCCTGGAGGTTTCTGTTTGGGGGGATAGTGAAAAAGATTCAGAACGAGGTGGAAGTAGTGGCGAATGGATGAACGCCAACTTTACAGACGTATGCCGATTGCTGCGTGAAATTAAAAGAGATTTGATTATTGAGGTGGAGATTCAACATGAAGATGGTAAAACGAAAACTTCGCAAGAGGACTTCAAATATAAGCCGAACAGCAGACTCTATGTGCTCAAAGGTGACGGGAGACTGCATACCTTATGCGGCAGTCGTAACTTTGGGACAGAAATTAGTAAAAGAACTAAATCTTGACTCAAGCGTAGATACTTTAGGTCGCTGGATGGCGCATTATCTGGCAGAGCTTTTATTGCGTGCGCAAAAAGCTAAGGGAAAGGATCGGGACATAGCGGAGCAAGAATGCTGCGCACTAATACTTAAGATATGGGCACATCGCACCGCTATAGGTAGTTGTCCGCTTGAAAGTTTTCGCCCAATATTACAGACATTGGAGCGTATGGGGGCAGATAGTTCGCAATGGTATCTGCCAGATGATCTTAAATCAAAAGGAGAAGTCGGCGTATGGCTAAAATACGCTTTGGAAGTTGATTCATTGGCGGCTTCTTTGATAAAGCGTTGTGTCTCTGAGGCGGCTGTCATTGCCTCTGCAAAAGAAAAGAAATGGATTAAGGATAAAGCGGTGGGAGTTCTTGGAAGAGGAAAGGACGTTGCGTTGATTTTTGAGTTAGTCGAGACTGTCGAAGATATAAGGAATCCAAAAATACGGAGAGATGTGGAGCTTAAATCCTTTTTAAAAAGTATTGATGACTTTTCAGAATTGGCAGACATTCTCCGCAAACGGTTTACAGCTAAGCTGACTGTGAATCCACCGAAGCCAAAGATGCGACCTCGGCTCAAGAACAATAAATAAATTTTTAATTCTTGGCGTATAGGGTCGGAAACTTTGGGAATGAGGCAGTGTTATCGAAAGAGTTCAGTGATAGCCATTAGGGTTAAGTCTTGATTCTTGACCTGGGATGTGAATTATGCGGAATACTATAGCGGGCGTGGGTTTTGCCATTTCCATACTATCTGCTATTTGCCAGCCGGCATTTTCAGAGGTAGATGTCATACCTTCTGTTGGCTTACCTAAGTTGTTTCTGGACGACAAATATCTTCAGGAAAATGCTCTTAATGGTGCGGAGCTTATTGCCTTGTCAGGGAGTACCGTTGCTTTGGTGTCTCTGGGTGATGGCAAAACAATCGTTATTGGTGCTGACAGCCAAATAGTGACGGTTGATAAGGAAATCCCAGGGCAGTTTAGCGAATATGAGACATCTGTGGCTGCTGGCGTAATTTTGGACGAAGGCGCAAAATCCACGTCTGAGCAATACAATGTCCTGGGGCTGGATGCTATCGGGATTCCTGCATTTACCACAAGGGCGGAAATCCTTTGGAACACGGGCCCGAGTGGAATGGGCTCTGTTGCATATAAAGGTGAAAAAGATGCCATTTATGTAAACATAGATAGTAGCTGGCAAAAGAAACTCTTAAGCGACGGGATGGCTCTTTATATTACCAAGTTGAATTTCTCCAGTAAGAAATATTTTGAAATCAGCGATCTGCCGCTAAATTACGCGCTAAGAAGCGCAGACGGCAAGGTTTATCCTGCCTTAGAGCCAGACTCCGGATTGTTTTCGAAAATACGCAGTAAGCTTTCTGGGCAGGCCAATAAAACGCCGAAAGAGTGTGAGAACGCTATCTCGAAGGTCACACTAAAACCTTTTGGCAAAGCAAGTGGAATTGCTTGTGTGATTGCCCCGGCGGATGATTTCTCGTTGGTTTCGTACTTCGGTGGGCCGATACCTGAGACGGGATATAAGGACGACTTTAAGCCGGGCCCGAAGTGGAAAGAGCAATTTCCTTTCTATTATCATTCCGACTTTGATGAAAAGATAGTCGCCAAATACCTTCTGAGAGCAAAGTCGGCTTTGACTATAGCTGGTTACAACAAAAATCTGAGTGTGTTGGCATATCTCTATTATAAATTGGGAAATCCTACTGTTTCACTCGCAATAGCGGAACATTTGCTTGCAGCCGGATATGTGTCGGATAGTATCCCATTACGACTGCTTAAAATACTGGATTTAATTCAGCTTAACCGGCTTGGGGCCGCGGTGAATACGCTGCAATCTGCCGGGGAGACTGGTTCTTTGGAGATTTATAGAAAGTATTTGAAGTCTTCCTCCCTGAGAGAGATGGAAGTTCTTTCTGCTGTTAGTAGGACAGCGCGTGCTGATGAGTTGAAGGAGAAGTTGTCTTCGATGTTTTTGAGGAATACGGACCTTAGTCCAGATGTGGATGATGCATTGATTGCCCGCATTACATCAAAAACCAATGAGAGTTACGAGCAGCAGTTTCATTCTGCAATTGGCTACTACCGGAACCATGATTATGCGAAGGCGGGGATGATTCTGGAATATCTTGCGGCGCAGAATATAAAAGGAAGTAGCCTCGGGCCGGCTATTCTTGATTTGCTGGGGTGGGTGTATCTTAATGAAAGGGAATACCCCAAAGCAGTTGCTGTTTACGAAAAAATGGAAACGGCCTACCCTAGGGAAGAATTTGTCGGGCCTTTTGACGGGGAGGGGTATTATGCAGGTCCTGGCGGTGCGGAAGGATTAAAGTGGCAAATATTCCTCTATGGTGCGCCGTGGAGAAGTGTTGAGACCGAGAAATTAAAGCCAGACTGCGAAAAAGCATTAGAGGCAGCAAAGAAATTAATCAGTAGGTATCCAGGTGTTATCGCAAAATGTTACGAGGGTTGTGGAACATATTCTGCCCTTGCTATATGGGTTTGCAGGGATTGCTTGAACAATACGCATATCCCCACAAATATAGTCGAGCAGAAGATCAATGGCCTTCTTGCTCTAGTTTCAGGTGAGGATCTGTTGATCGCAAGAACGAAAACAGATATCGCCAGGCAATATCAGAAAGAGAATGATTATACGTCTGCGATACGTATCTTCAGGGAAATCGCAAAGAAATACCCTGAGTCAAATTTGATTGACGAGATGGATGGGGTAGTTGAATTTTACGGGTTGGAGGCGCTGACTGCGATAATTGATATGCGGCGCAGTCAGGGAGCCGATGCCACTGAAATTGAAGCGTTACAAAAAGAGTTTAAAAGTTTATATGACCGTATGGGTAATGTTGGCGGGAAGAATATGCAGAACTTTATGCCAAAGATGCTGAAGGCGAAGTATTTGCGATATATGCCGGTCAAATAAGTGGCTAAAAGAAATCCTGTAACCCTTTCTTGTAGATTCTTAGTAGGTGTTTTAATTCCACTACATCTATACGCCGCTCGCCGCGCTCTATTTTAGAGAGGTAGGACTGCGGCTTTTTTAATTTGAGGGCTACTTCGGTTTGGGTGAGGCCGGAGGCCAGGCGTGCATCCTTGAGCTTCTGGATGATTTCCCGGTATTCCTTTGAGTGTATGGACTCTCCCATGCGGATAGTATATAACCTATTTGAGGATAACCCAAAATAGGTTATAATATGAGGGGAAAGCGGTAGGGGGAAACTTAAACGGCGGGGATTTATGGGCGCGGGAAATAATTTTCTGCGTTGTACGGACG
>Ga0209212_1007770_pt1 | contig 11717 bp, 10 predicted proteins | sample RifGroC2_FD_183996 | JGI IMG/M metagenome (GOLD analysis project Ga0209212, IMG submission 183996) | Groundwater microbial communities from Rifle, Colorado, USA - Groundwater C2 (SPAdes) (version 2) | ecosystem: Environmental > Aquatic > Deep subsurface > Groundwater | place: Rifle, Colorado...
GCGAGGAAGGCTGGAACTGGCGCGAGTTCAAACAGGCCGACTATCCCCTGTTCTGGATCAAGGCCGGAGATGGCTGGAAATTGCGCACCATGGCCAGTGAAATCGACCTGCCATGGAACTGGCCGGCGGAGGTCAATTACCTTGAAGCCAAGGCCTTTTGCAACTGGAAGGCCGCCCGTACCGGCAAACCGATCCGCCTGCCCACCGAAGACGAATGGAACCGGTTGCGGGATATCTGCAACATACCTGACCAACCCTACTGGGACCGTGCGCCTGGCAACATCAACCTGGAACTGTGGAGTTCATCCTGCCCGGTGGACCGTTTTCCTTTCGGCGAGTTCTACGACGTGCTCGGCAATGTCTGGCAGTGGACCGAAACCCCGATATACGCCTTTCACGGTTTCGAGATTCATCCCTGGTATGACGATTTTTCCACCCCGACCTTTGACACCAAGCACAACCTGATCAAGGGAGGCTCCTGGATTTCCACAGGCAACGAGGCCACCCGCGATGCGCGCTATGCCTTTCGGCGGCACTTCTTTCAGCACGCCGGTTTCCGCTACGTTGAGAGCGCCGCGCCGGTGGTGATCCATGACGATCAATACGAGAGCGACGCACTGGCGGCCCAGTACTGCGACGCCCACTACGGGCCGGAACACTTCGGTGTGCTCAATTTTGCAGCCACATGTGCCCGGATCTGCCTGGAACTGATGGAGGGGCGAACCAAGGGGCATGCCCTTGATCTGGGGTGCGCCGTGGGGCGGGCGGCCTTTGAGCTGGCTAATAGCGGCTTTGAACAGGTGACCGGCCTGGACTTCTCGACCCGTTTTTTCCGCCTGGCCGCCCGCATGCAGGAGGAGGGTTTTCTGCGCTACGCCTTCCCAGAGGAAGGGGAGATCGTTTCTTTTCACGAGGTGACCCTGACCGATCTCGGGCTGGAAGGCTCCAGGGAACGGGTCGACTTCTACCAGGCCGATGCCTGCAACCTGCCGGACAAGTTCCGTGGCTACGATCTGGTGCTGGCTGCCAACCTGATCGACCGACTTTATTCGCCGCGCCGCTTCCTGAGTACCATCCACGAGCGCATGAATCCAGGCGGCCTGCTTGTATTGACCTCTCCTTACACCTGGTTGGAAGAGTTCACGAAAAAAGAGGAATGGCTGGGGGGCTACCGTGAGGCAGGTGAGCCGGTCTGGACCCTGGATGGATTGAAGACAGCCCTGTTACCTCACTTCCGCCTGCTGGGCGAACCGCGCGACATCCCGCTCGTGATCCGCGAGACACGGCGCAAGTTCCAGCACTCGGTGGCCGAACTGACGGTGTGGGAGCTGAAGTGACGCCTTTGGCGATAGCGGTGTATCCATAATGAATCCTTGCCTTATCAAGGCATTACTGGAGAGTTCACGATGAGAACAGCACTTTTCTTACTGGTTTTGACGCTGGTATTTATATCTATTACGCTTACAGGCGCCTCGTCTTTTGAAAAGGTTGACCACCATGGCCAGTTCATCGAACTTGGCGGAGACAGCAGTGAATGTATTGTCTGCCACGATGGCACCGAGACTTCCAATGCTGCTTTTTGCACAAGAAACTGCAACCACAGAACTGCACACTCGGTTGCAAAGGAATACCCACCCAAGGGACGGGAAGACTCCTATGCGCCAGTCGATTCCTTGCGCCAAAAAGGCATCCGGCTTTATAATGGTCAGACAACCTGCCTGTCATGCCACAATTTGGGCAACCTGACAAAATACCATCTGGTGATCGACAACAGCGGAAGTGCACTTTGTTTCGCTTGTCATGTAAACCAGTGACACCCTCAAGAGCCGGAAAAAGCAGTGAAACGTACCCGCAGCACTCTTAAACGCCTAACAGCTTGACTAAAAGCATAAACCACCTTACGTTTGCATATGATTCACATATGAGCAGTTTCATTGTTTTGGCGAAAAGGGGGCATGACGCGTGGAAGACACCATGGAAGACCGTATCACAGAACTGGAACTGCGGTTCATGCATCAGGAACACACCATCCAGGAGCTTAACGAAACCGTCTGCCGGCAGGAGCAGATAATTGCAAGGCTAGAGCAGGGTTTCAGTATAATAAGCGAACAGCTGCGCACACTGGACCCATCAACTGCGCGGGACCCGGACGAAGAAGAACGGCCACCCCATTACTGAATTCCGGCTTTGGAGAATATGCCCCTCACCCTATCCCACTGTCTTCCGGAAACGCGCCACCGCAACCGACAGGACCACGATCCCGATAGCCGCCAGTGCCGCCAGTTGCGGCCAGAGAATGGCGAGCCCTACCCCTTTGAGAAAGATTCCGCGGATGACCACCATATAATAACGCAACGGATTTAGCAGCGTCAGCCACTGCACCGACAGCGGCATGTTCTCGATCGGGAAGGCAAAACCTGACAGGAGCATGGCCGGGAAGATGATGAAGAAGGCGCTCATCATGGCCTGTTGCTGGGTCTGGCTGACTGTTGAGATCAGGAGTCCGATACCCAGGGAACTCATCAGGAACAGTGTGGTTGCCAGGAAAAGCAGCCACAGGCTGCCACGCACCGGCGTTTCGAACACCAGCCAACCAACAAGGCTGATCAGGGCTACATCTATATAACCGATCAGCACAAAAGGGATCGTCTTGCCCAGAATGAATTCCCCTTTGCGGATCGGGGTCACAATGACCTGTTCAATGGTGCCGATCTCCTTTTCGCGCACAATGGCCATGGCGGAGAGCAGCATGGTGATAACAAACAGGATATTGGTGATCACCGCCGGGACGTAGAAAGGGGGACTTTCCAGATTGGCGTTGAACCAGGCACGGCTGGCCAGCTCCACCCGGCCGGCGCGGGGAACCTGCCCCAGATGGCGGACAGCGTAATCGGCTTGCAAATGGGTGTTGTAGTCGGTTGCCAGGCGGGCCAGATAGCCCATGATCACCCCGGCGGTGTTGGAGTCGCTGCCGTCCAGCAAAAGCTGCACCGGCGCAACCGCACCCCGTCGCAACTGTTCGCTGAAGCCATGCTCGATCCCTACCACCACCCGCACGGTACCCCGGTCCAGAAGTTGGCGCGCCTCGGCATCGCTGGCGATATTCTTGGTGATGCGAAAATGTCCGGATGAAGCCATGATCGCCGCCAGGTCACGGCTCTCGCGGCTGTTGTCCCGGTCAAATATCGCGGTAGGGATATTCTTCACGTCCATATTGACCGCATAGCCGAAGATCACGGTCTGTAAAGCGGGCAGAACAAAGAGCACGATCCTCATGCGCGGGTCGCGGAAGACCTGGATGAACTCCTTGATCAGCATGGCGCGAAGACGTTCAAACATTCACACAATCCTCTTTTTGAACTTCCGTACCGCCACCGTCATCACAATCAACCCGAAACCAGCCAGAAACAGCACTTCCGGCCACAACACGCCCATCCCCACGTCCTTGAGGTAGATCCCTCGCAGGATGAATACAAAGTAGCGGGCGGTGATGATGTGGGTCACGGCCTGGATCGGCATAGGCATGTTCTCGATGGGGAAGATGAAACCGGACAGCAGGAAGGCCGGCAACACCGTGGTTACGATCCCCAACTGGCTGGCCAGGAGCTGGCTTCTGGTGATGATGCTTAACAACAATCCGAAGGATAGCGCCCCGAACAGAAACAGCATGGCCAGCGGGGCCATCATCCAAAGACTGCCGCGCAGCGACACATCAAAGATGAACTCTCCCACGCCTATGCAGAGAATCAGGTCCAGCACGCCGATACAGAAATAGGGGGCAAGTTTGCCGAAGATCAGCTCCATAGCGGTGAGCGGCGTGGCCATGAGCTGTTCCATGGTGCCGGTCTCCCACTCGCGGGCGATGCAGAGCGAGGTCAGGATGGCGGCCATGATCATCATAACTACCGCGATCAGGCCAGGGAAGATGAAATTGCGCGACACCATGTTGGTGTTGAACCAGACCCTAGGCCGCAGCTCCAATGCCGGCAATCTGGGAGTCAGGCCGGCGCGCTGCATCTGTTTCATGGCGATCTGCCGCGAGAAGGCGAGCGCCGTGGCATCGGCATAACCCAGGGCAATGGTGGCGGTGTTGGGGTCGCTGCCGTCAACTATTGCCTGCACCACAGCCGCCTCGCCCAGGGTGAGCCTGCGGGCAAAGTTTGCGGGAATAACCAGGGCGATCAATACCTCGCGCTCGTCTATGGCCTGCTCGATACGGCGGTAGTTGTCCGTATTTATACGCAGGTCGAAGTAGCGCGAACCGGTAAAGCGGCTGATGAACTCGCGGCTCTGCACGGTCTGTGACTGGTCCCACACCGCCAGCGGCACCCGGTCCACGTCCAGGGTCAGGGCGTAACCGAAAAGGAACAACAGCATCATCGGCATGCCGATTCCCATCATCAGGCTGCGCGGGTCCCGCATCACATGCAGGAATTCCTTTTTGGCAACGGCTTTCAGTCGGCGCAGGTTCATATCATGTCCCGCTCCTCTATCAACCCGATAAACACATCCTCCAGGCTCGGCAGCTCAGCATCAGCACCCAGCGTCCGTGATCGTTTCAACTCCTCCGGCGTCCCGACCGCCACCAGTTCCCCGCGGTAGATCAACGCCAGCCGGTCGCAGTATTCAGCCTCGTCCATGTAGTGGGTGGTAACAAAGACCGTCACCCCTCCCTCGGCAAGGGTGTAGATCAGTTCCCAGAATTTACGGCGGGAAAGCGGATCAACCCCGGAGGTCGGTTCATCCAGGAAGACGATCGGCGGCTCGTGCAGGATGGCGCACCCCAGGGCCAGGCGCTGCCGCCAGCCGCCGGAGAGTTCGCCGGCATTCGAACGACGACGCTCCGTCAACCCGGCCATCTCGATGACCCATTCGGTCCGCTCCTGACGCTTGGCAGGCGACAGGCTGTAGACTCCAGCGTAAAACGCAATATTCTCCTCAACAGTCAGATCCTCGTAGAGTGAGAAACGCTGGCTCATGTAGCCGATGTTTTCCTTGATCCGCTCCGGTTCTGCAGCAATGTCGAAACCAGCCACCTGCCCTGCGCCCGAGGTAGGAGGCAGGATGCCGCACAGCATGCGGATGGTGGTGGATTTGCCGGCTCCGTTGGGGCCAAGAAAACCGAAGATCTGCCCACGAGGCACGATCAGGCTGACGCGATCCACAGCCGTGAATTCACCGAAGCGCTTGGTAAGGTTGTCGAGGGAGACGGCCGGCCTGACCGGCTCAAGGTCGGGACAGGATCTTTTTTGAAGTGTAATCTGCTGTTCGGCCCCCATCATGACCATAAAAACATCTTCCAGTGTCGGGTCAGGCACGATGTCACGCACTTGCTCCTTCAACTTGTCCGGGGTGTCACAGGCCATCAGCCGCCCGTTATGGAGCAGTCCGACCCGGTCGCAACGTTCGGCCTCGTCCAGATAGGCGGTGGCCACTACAATTGTGACCCCATCGGTCTGCAGATCCTGCAGGATCCGCCAGAAATCACGGCGTGACACCGGATCAACGCCGTTGGTCGGCTCATCAAGCAGAAGCAGCATTGGTTTATGGATCAGTGCGCAGCACAATCCCAGCTTCTGTTTCATCCCGCCCGAAAGACGTCCGGCCGGCCGGTTGGTATAAGGCGCCATGCCGCTGAAGTCCAGCAGCTGTTTGGAACGGGACTGACGCTCGGCGGTGGGCACGCCGAACAGGTCGGCGTAGAAGCGGATATTCTCCGTAACGGTCAGATCAGGGTAAAGACCGAATCTTTGGCTCATGTAGCCGATCTCGCCCTGTACCGGAGCAAGATTGGTTGTGAGGCAGCCGAGAACCCGCGCCTCACCCTCCGTGGGATCCATAACGCCGGTCAGCATACGCAGGGTGGTGGTCTTGCCGGCGCCATCGGAACCAACCAGCCCGACCAGCTCCCCCTGAGCCACGGAAAGGTTCAGGGAGTCTACGGCGATCAGATCGCCGAAGCGCTTGGTGAGATTTTTTGTAATTATGGTCATGTCACACCAAGGGTAATTTTGCCGCAGAAGCCACAGACCGCACCAAAGCAAATGACATATTTACAGGTATATGCAGGATGGACATGATGTCCAGGATTTGGACCAATATTCTGTGACTCGCTCAGCCATGTTAATTGTTTTTGGCAGTCTCGATAACCGCATCGGCCGGCATGCCTGGTTTCAGTTCCATCTTCGGGTTGGCCAGGGTGATCTTGATGCGGTATACCAACTTTACCCGTTCCTTCTCGGTCTGCACGTTTTTGGGGGTGAATTCTGCTTCAGGCGAGATAAAGCTGATACGCCCCTCAAAGACCCGACCAGGCCAGGTATCTGCTGTCACCCGGGCCGCCTGTCCCACCTTGACACGTCCCAGCTCGGCTTCGGGAATATAGGCCCGTAGCCAGACCTCATCCATCTTGCCGACGGTAACGACCGGCGCTCCGGCCGCCAGCATCTCACCAGGTTCGGCGTGCTTGGCCAATATCAACCCGGACACCGGAGAGCTCAATACGCTATGTGCAAGGCGTGTTTCAGCAAGCGCCAATCCAGCTGATGCTGCTTCGGTTCTTGCACGTTTCTCCTGCACTGCCTCTGGTCGCGGCCCGATCCGCAGCAGCCTAAGACGTTGTTCAGACTCGCGAACCGCCGCAGCCGAGGAGTCGCGTTCGGCACGCGCCGCCTCCAAGTCCTTCAGGGCGATAACCTCTTGCCGGTACAGCTCCTCGGCACGACCGGCATCCTTGGATAGCCTGTCAGCATCGGCCTTCATACGTGCCAGTGCCGCCTCGCCCTGGGCGATTTCCTCGCGACGACTACCGGCCAGCAGATCGGCAAGACCAGCCTGTGCGGCGCGCTGGTCAGCCGCACGGGCACTGCGTTCATCTTTTAGTTCATCGTCCTCCAGTCGTGCCACCAACTGACCGGCACGAACTGTATCCCCTTCGTCCACCAGTCGCTGCGTAAGTCGTCCCGGCACCTTGAACGACACTTCTACCGTGACAACCTCAATAGCGCCGGTTACCTTAATTCCATTTGTGTCCTTGGCTGTACGACGCATCACAGTCACTGCCACGATAATCAGTATCAGACAGACCGCCGACAGAAGCAAAATTTTCCTCATAATCATTAACCCCTTCTCTTAACAATCGGTAGTGATATTCCGATTTCAAATCAAGGATGACATCTTGCAACGTAGATAAACGACACCTATTAAAGATCCAATTATGTACCAAAGAAGATGGCGACATAATAGGAATTGTATTCTGACGGACATTAAGTTAATGCCTTCTCTTTTCTTCCCTGTCAAGCACCCTTACCAGATTAAATCGGAACAATGCTTCTTGAGCATCCGATTGTAGTGGGATATACTTTCAAATCAAATTTCGGGGGTGTACATATGGACGCAAATCTGAGCGATATCGAGGTACGGATACTTGGTTGCCTGATAGAAAAGGAGTTAACGACACCAGAATATTATCCGCTCTCACTAAACGCCCTTACCAACGCATGCAATCAAAAATCCAACCGGGAGCCGATATACAGCCTGGAAGAGGAGGATGTGGTTCGGGCGCTTGACACACTGCGCTTCAAGCAGTTTGTCGTTGTGTCGGCTGATGGGGGGCGGGTACCGAAATATCGTCATCTTTTGGCGGAGAAGCTGGGGCTGGTGCCAATGGAGCTTGCTGTTATATGTGAATTGCTGGTACGCGGCCCACAAACCGTTGGAGAATTGCGTACTCGTTCTGAACGTATGCAGCCTTTTCCCGATCTTGCTGCGGTAGAGGAGGTATTGCGTGAGTTGATGGAACGTGAGCAGCCGCTTATAACCCGTCTTGCCCGTCAACCAGGCAGAAAAGAATCGCGTTATGCACACTTGTTTGCAGGAGAACCGGAACCGGCCACTTACTCGCCAACTCCTCCACCGGAATCATCACGATTGCGGGTTATGGCCGAAAACGACCGGATTACGCAACTGGAGCAGGAGATTGCGTCCTTGCGATCTGAAGTCGCTGAGCTGCGTCGTATAACCCAGGAATTCACCGCGCAATTTGAGTAATTATCTATAATATCAGCTTTTATTGACGATCGCTTCTTACATTCAAATTGAAAGGAGGATCATTCATTACCGCACCACAGGTCGTTTCTGTGACTGATCGCAACATTATTTATGATATTTCTTGCTTCAAACTCATATTTATCTTGCATCACATTACAACATTTGATATTTATTTTAGTCTTAATTGACTATTAATTGATTTTGCGCTTGTAGCTCAGCTGGATAGAGCAACGGACTACGAATCCGTAGGTCGGGAGTTCGAATCTCTCCAAGCGCGCCAATAAAAACAGGCACTTACATTAATTTGTAGGTGCCTTTTTATTTGCAGTTTTCTCCATAGGGTCGATATAGGGTCAGCTATTCGGAAACGGATAAAAAAACACCCTGATATTAAAATTGTTCATTAGAAATCTTCACGGTATAACTTGCAAACTGATTACGACATGCGCATTGCGTGAAGTAAAATAAACGTGGGGGTGAACTATGGAATTCTTTATATGGATTAGCATTGCAATAGCTACTGCCATCGTAGCCAGCAATAAAGGCCGTGGTGCTCTCACATGGTTTCTCATTGGATTTGTTACGGGGCCAGTTGGTTTATTGATCTCTCTTGTTATAAAAAAAGACGAGAAAAATATGGAGCTTGATTCCATCTTAAACGGCACACACATAAAATGCCCTTACTGTGCTGAAATAATCAAGAGTGAGGCTGTAGTGTGTAGATTCTGTAGCAGGGATATACCAGCTACAAATAATATCGACTTTGGCAATGTAGCGGTTAAATCTGGTGAAGGATCATACCCAACCGAAGTTGTTGGAGAGTCGTTTTATCAAAAAGCACTTAACTCCCTTTGTGGCGGAAAGATCGAAGAAGGTCACAACAAAAAAGTTTCGGCTAGAGTGTTGCCAGATTTTAAAAACAAACATGATAGTAATGCGTACAAAGTAGAAATAGATGGTCACACGATAGGCCACTTGTCGCGTGATGCAGCAAAAGAACTGAAAGCTCTGGTAGGTAACAAAACTTTAAAATGTCCGGCGATAATTACGGGCGGATGGAAAAGGAAAAACGACGAAGGCAACTATGGCGTCAAGCTGGATATCACATGGTAATATCAGCCCCGGCCTTTGCTTTCTGCCTGAATCGTAGCCATGAAAAACAAAGTTGTTCCAAAATGTAAAGGTCAACGATCTGTAAAACTTTACTTGCTACAAGTTCACTACAATTAGACAGCAAATATTTACATGGAGACAAGATGAAATCTGTATTTGCAATAATTATAATATTAATAGCTCAGATTGCCAACGCTGAACTAGATGACAAAACAAAATTAGCGCTAAATAATGCCCACAATGTTGTTACTAAAGATTTCAAAGATCCAGCAAGCGCAATTTTTAGAAACGAATATTTAGTTGAAAACGTAGGAGAAAATGGAGCAATAGGTGTATGTGGTCAGGTCAATGGCAAAAATTCATATGGTGGATATGTAGGTTTCAAATCTTATGTAGTATTTGGAAATACAGGATTAATCAATAAAAGCAAAATTGATGCTGATTTAATTATGCTAATGTGTGACAAAACAAATAAAAACTACAAAATCATTGAAATCAATGAATAAATGTTCTTCTAACTAGAAGAATACCCAACTGTTTTTCCGGATATATGCCAGCGTCACCGTTTCCCGTTTGATGCAAAGGTATTCGTTTTCTTGACCGGTGCCGCGCCGCCGATCTTGGTACTCGATACAGGCGACAAGCCAAAATCATTAACCAACGCCCTGTATTGCGCCATCAAGTGCCCGGTCGGCGTTTCACCGGCGCTCCATAACTGAACTAATTTACCATGAAGCGCCGCAAGGTGCCCCAGTGCCGATACAGAACTTTCGATCAATAATCTGTTATTGAAGAGGATCTCAGCTAAACGGTTAAACTCGGTTACTGCGTGGGCATTCGGGAGCCAGTGTGGAGCCTCGGGGATCTCGCCAACTTTTGGAAGGTCAACCGTTGTTCTCCCTTTGTCGCGGTCCTTGCGTGTCGTGCCGGAAATAACCTTTAATTGAGCTGGTTTCTTTGGGTATGCCATCGTTTGCACTCCTTTCGGGGGTTCCACGTTTTTTTCAAGCGGCCGCGCTTTAATTTCTGTGGCGGAACGCTGCTCATCATGGGCGGTCTAAGGTCTCAAGTCCCCTAGGGGGTATCCGGATTCAGTCTGCAGGGTGATCCCCGCCAGGTAGCAAGGCAGAACACCAACATGTCCCCGGTTCGCAGTAGTGAGGGAGGTCTCGGCCATCGTTCGCCGGTGGGAGCTGTAGAGGTTGTTCAACTTTTTGACTAAGCTCTTGCGGTGCCTCTTTCAATTTCTGTAACCAGTCCATAATGACCTCGAAAAGTTTTGATATTCGTACAATATGGGAGTGTCTAAAGTGTCTTATGGGGGTTTGGATACTTTAGACACTCCCATTCCCTGTGAATCGTCAAAGTTTTATCATCGGATTCAACCGGATTACTTCAGACGGTCGCCCCCCGGTATTCTCTTTTTCAACGGTCAACCAGTCGTACTCCGTGAGAACGTCAAGCCCTGCCTTGACCTCTTCAGGAGTTGCCAGCCTTGACCAATGATTTCTATAAATGTCCTTTGGCTTGCATCCCCCCTGAATAGCGCCGCGCCTGATATGCTTGACGATCTCCCGCGCCGATTCCATACCCGGCATCATAGCGCCGCCGTAAATTCTCCCGGCGTGGCTTTCAAGATAGTCGCACCATGCCGCCGCCATCAGTGCCGCCCGTTCCGATAGCGGCCCCGGATACGTGGTTCCGTCTGCCACTTCTACAAGGTGGAATATCAAGGCAAGGGACGGCATCAGAGAGCGATACTTTGCAAGGTGGCTTTCCAGTGAAGGCGGTAAACCGTGATCGCCTCTCAGTCGTGTTTCGAGTGCATACCGCCAGTCATCAAAAATATCTTGTCCAGCCGGTGTGAAGCGCAGCGCCGGTATATCGGCCCCCTCTTCTTTGATGGCCCCCGGTATATCGCCAGCCAGAGCCTTGAATATCTCCCAGGCCCGGTTTTTTTCGGTGGTGTCCGGGAAGCGGTCAACATTCTGCCATTTGTCCGGCGTGTCCGGCCATACCATGACTTGATACCTCTGCATCAGGCCATCATCACCGTTACCGCCCCGGCTTGCCTGGTAAACGTAGTCTGACAACGGCCCCGGTGTGATCGCCCCGAAGATGGAGACACACAGCGCGTCAATGTCCAGGGTGCCGCGCCCGATCCTGTCATAGGTGTAACCGCGTGTCCCGTTCCATGCTTCCAGGTAAAAGGCCCGGTCGCCTTCCCTGCCTGCTTTGTCCAGGGAATGAAACCAGCCTATCAATTCATCACGGTTGACCAGCAGGCCGCGGGGGTTCTGGTTCAAGAGTTCGCCGATTTTCTCTGTGGTGCCGTCCTGTGTCTGGTATCGCCGCCGGGTCGCGGGTGTCTCACTGTCCAGGCCTGCCAACCTTACCCGTGCATTCTCGATCTTGTCGGTGCCGCCTGTCTTGACGGCTCGCTTGATCTCATCACAGATAGCCGCCCTGGTGATCTTGATTATCTCCCCGTCAATCTCTTGCGCCTGTGAAGCGTTCTGATATTCCGCCCGCGCCTCGGATTCCAATCTGGTCAA
>Ga0209212_1007772_pt1 | contig 11711 bp, 10 predicted proteins | sample RifGroC2_FD_183996 | JGI IMG/M metagenome (GOLD analysis project Ga0209212, IMG submission 183996) | Groundwater microbial communities from Rifle, Colorado, USA - Groundwater C2 (SPAdes) (version 2) | ecosystem: Environmental > Aquatic > Deep subsurface > Groundwater | place: Rifle, Colorado...
ATCGGCGGATTGCCGCCCAAAACGATATCCACGCCTCGCCCGGCCATATTGGTGGCAATGGTCACTCCGCCTTTTTTTCCGGCTTGAGCGACAATCTCGCCTTCTCTTTCGTGATGTTTGGCGTTAAGAACGGTATGAGGCACGCCTTCTTTTTTCAGCAACGCCGAAAGATATTCGTTTTTGTCTATGGAAACCGTGCCGACAAGAATCGGCTGGCCGGTTTGGTGGACTTCTTTTATTTTACCGGCTATGGCTTGGAATTTGCCTTTTACGGTTTGGAAAACCAGATCCGGCTTATCCTTCCTTGCCAATGGTTTGTTGGTGGGAATGCTTACCGTTTCCAGTTTATAAACCTTGTGGAATTCTTCGGCGGAAGTGAGCGCCGTGCCGGTCATTCCGGCCAGCTTGCCATACAATCTGAAATAGTTTTGGAAAGTGATGCTGGCCAGTGTCCGCGACTCTTTCTGCACCTGGACTTTTTCTTTGGCCTCCACGGCCTGATGGAGCCCTTCCGACCACCTTCGGCCCGGCATCATTCTGCCGGTAAACTCATCTACGATTATTATTTCGTTGTTTTTTACCACATAATCTTTGTCCAGATGAAAAAGCGCTTTCGCCCTTATGGCCGTTTCCAAATGGTGAACATATTTTATCCCTTTTTCCGTGTAGATATTGCCGACGCCCAACGCTTTCTCGGCCTTCTCAATGCCATATTCAGTGAGCGACACCGCTTTCATTTTTTCGTCCACGGTGTAATCTTCGTCTGCGTTCATTTTTTCCGCTATTTTGCTGAACATTATGTAAAACTGGTCCGAGTCGGCGCTCGGCGCGGAAATTATAAGCGGAGTTCTGGCTTCGTCTATCAAAATGGAGTCAATTTCGTCCACGACGGCGAAATTGTATCCCCTCTGAACAACATCTCTGTCGCTATAAGCGATGTTGTCGCGGAGATAATCAAAACCGAATTCGTTGTTTGTGCCGTAAGTGATGTCGGCGGCGTAGGCTTCCTTTCTGGAACAAGGTTTTAGAAATTCGTGAACGACATGGAACGCGCCCGTAATGTCTCTTTCTTTGTCCAATTTATCATCACTCTCGCTCGCCCTCACCGGACTTCGATGAGCGCTGTCGTATATATAACTAGCTTCGTGGTTGGTACAGCCGACCGTCAAACCCAGCGCATTATAAATCTGCCCCATCCAAACCGCATCTCTTCGGGAAAGATAGTCGTTGACGGTTACCACATGGACACCCTTGCCGGAAATGGCGTTAAGATACGCCGGCAAAGTGGCGACCAAAGTTTTTCCTTCGCCGGTTCTCATCTCGGCGATTTTTCCCTGATGCAAAATAATTCCGCCTAAAAGCTGGACGTTAAAATGCCTCTGGCCCAGCGTTCTTCGGGACGCTTCTCTTGTCGCGGCAAACGCTTCCGGCAAAATATCGTCCAACGACTGTCCGCCATTAAGCCTGTTTCTTAATTCCGCGGTTACGCTTTTCAAGCCTTCATTTGTAAGGCTTTTCATTTTTTCCTCCAAATCATTGACGGAAGAAACAATCGGTTCCAATTTTTTCAGAAATTTTTTGTTGGAATCTCCGAGTATTTTGGTTAAAAAAGACATAAGCCCATAATAGCAAAAATCGCCACAAAGTTTATCTTGACAGATTTATTGCTATATGCTAGTCTTCTAATATAAATATCTTAACTTGTAAGATATGATTCGGATTCAGAACCTTTACAAAACAGGAGGAAATTTATGAAAACTGTTGATAAAACTATCAACCCGTCGCAGGCAAAAAAAATATTCAAAGATTATGCAAATAAAATTGTGGAAATACTTAAAAGAAAAGGAGTTAGAATAATTAGAGAAAAAAACAGTGACAATCTTTGTTGGCAGAGCTCCAGAGACAAAGAAGGTAATGCCTATGCTGATATTACTATTTTTTATCATAAAATTGATCCTAATTATGTTTCTGTTTCCTTTCTTGTCTTTATTTATTATCCAGACCCTCGTCCCAATGAAACCGATTTAGAAGCAATTATACAGAAAAAGACTAAGGGTAAAATTTATAAGAAATACCCGCTAACTAATTTTTGTATATTTGTAGATGCGGAAAAACCAAAAATACCCATTCTTGAGCCGTCGGAAGAAGTTGCTGAACAATTGTTTTTGGCGTTAAAATATTATAACAAAACAACAAGCCCAAAAGTAATTTCTAATATAAAAGATGCCAAGAAACGAATCGATAAAATTTTAGAAAAAGAAACAAACAAGATACTTAAATCATTTTGAATTTTCTAAAATAAAACAATCCGTATACACAACCACTCAAATATCGTTCCATTATGTTTGAGTGGTTTTTTTATTTTCCTTCGTTTTAAAATCCAAATATGTTAAACTGTAAATGTTACCATTTTTATGCTGGAGCAGAATTTCGGTAACATTTATTTAAATCAAAATTTTTAATTAAAATGAAAGACTCAACCAAACAAAAAATTCTTTTGTTGTTATCGTCTGGTCTTGTTCTTAGCCTTTCAAGATCGCCTAAGAATTATTTTAAAATCTTGGGAAATTTGCCATCAGCATGGAAAGAAATAGATAAAAACAGGCTTTATCGCGCTGTTCGCGAATTTTATAATGAAAGACTAGTTGGTTGCAAAGAAGATAAAGACGGCTTTGTAAAAATTGTTTTGACAAAAGAAGGAGAAAAGAAAGCGTTGAAATTCAAAATTGACGAAATGGAAATTAAAAAACCGGCAAAATGGGACGGCGAGTGGAGGGTTGTGATTTTTGATATCCCGGAGAGATTCAAAAAGGCCAGAGAAGCATTAAGGAAAAAATTGAAAGATTTAGGTTTTATAAAATTGCAGGAATCAGTGTTCGTGCTTCCATATGAATGTGAGGATGAAATCAATTTTATTGTGGAGGTTTTTCTAATTAGACCATTCGTAAGATTTGTGAGAGTGAAATCTTTTACAAATGAAGAACAGATAAAAATTAAATTCGGCTTGTTTTAAATGTTACCGAAAAAATGCTGGAGCAGAAAATACGTAACATTTTAATTATTAAGTAAAGTAATAAAGACTCTATTATTTTAAATTACCTGATTTTTGGCGCTCTAAATCCGATAAAGGCCACGGCGACCGTGCCGATGATAGCCGCAAAAAGAGCCATTGAGGAATCAATCTGTGGATTATTTATGATTACATAGGCCGAACCGAACCACATTGCCGCTAAAGTTACTCCCACCCAAGGATATTTCATATATTTTGATATTTAATGTTAATTAAAGCTTTTTAAGCAAACTTCTTATCTCTGGATACCTTTCCGCGTAATAAAAAACCATTTCTATTATTCTTTCTTTCATAATCGCCACTTTTTCCCTGTGCGTTACCGAACTTTCCGTGAACGTTTCCCAATCGTCGTTGAGGGATATTATGTTTTCGTCTATTTCTTTCCAGTTAGCTTGGTTTCTCACGATACTTTCAACTTCTTCAACGGAATGTTCCTCAAAGAAAGAACGCATCGCTTCCATTATGTCAAATCGCGGGGATATTTGCAAAGCCACCATATCGTCAATAACCAGCCCCCTGAAAAACAAAATAATGTCCAAAGGAAAATGAACTCCGTATTTTTCCGCTTTTCTAACCAATCTTAAAAAAGCCAGAGCGGCGGATTTATCCTTATAATTCGCTTGGCCGTCTTTTATCGCGCCAAACCACGGTTCCATAATTTCCCGAACTTCTTTTTTGAAATCAGAAATAATTATTTCTTCTATCTTTTCCATAATTTCGTCAACAATTTTCTGTTTTTTCGGCTCAACCTTAAAATAAGAACTAATCTCGTACTTAAAATTTTTTTTGCCGTACTCAAGCAAATGTTTGGTCGTCATCTCAATATCCTTGATAGAAATGCTATGAACGAATTTAAGCAGAATCAGTCTGTTTTCTTTTTCCGCCTCGCCCACTATGCCGAAATCAAAATAAGCCAGCTTGCCGTCGGGAGAAATATCGTCGCCCGGCAGAAGCGCCAGATTGGCCGGATGAGCGTCAGCGTGGAAAAATCCGTCTATAAAGTACTGCCTCATGGCGTCTTTTATCAGATATAAAGCCATTTGGTCGGGATTGATTCCCTTCTCCATAAGCTGTTCCGGGCCGTATTTGCCCAAAACAACATCCAAAACGGAAACTCCGTCCGAAATAAACTCCTGGATCAAAACTCTAGCCGAAGTGTATTCCTGATATTGTCTCGGTATAACGGTGGCGGGCGTTCCTTGGCTGTATTCCAAAAAAGCGGCGGCGTTGTTTGATTCATGCCTGAAATCAAGCTCTCTTTTCGTCCACCTGATGAAGTCATCGGCGACTTCTTTGACGTTCAAAGAAGAAGTCAAATTAAACAAATCAATCAGCGAAGCCAAAAAAGATATGATTAAAAAATCGGCCTCAAAAACTTTTTCAATGCCGGGACGGCGAATCTTAACCGCCACTTTTTCGCCGTTTTTTAGAACGGCTTCATAAACTTGAGCTATTGAAGCCGAACCTATCGGATTTTCATCAAAAGACTTGAAAAATTTGCCCGCCGTTTCGCCGATATCTTCCATAAAAATTTTGTGAATTTCAGCAAATGGCGCTACTGGCATATTGTTCAGCAGTTTAAGAAGTTCTAAAGTGTAATCCGCCGGCAAAAAATCCCGCCGCAAAGCCAATATCTGGCCGAGTTTTATAAATGCGCCGCCCGATTCTTCAAAAAACAATTTCAACCGCTGGGGCCGAGACAATTTCGTTTTAACTAAAACTTTAAAAGCCGTTTTTAAAATATAAAACAGCCTTTCGCAAAATAAAGCCGCACTTTTGAAAAACATAAAATTTAATTTATCAGGCGGCCGATTTAAAGCCTATGTAAGAAACCGCCACCGTCGTCAATACCAGAAAAATATAAAAATTGTTCGGATTGGCCAACTTGTCCGACATTATAAGAGTTATGGACGATATCCATAAAGCGACAATGGCAAAACTTACCCATGCGTATCTCATAAAAAATTAATTTTAACTTATAATATATTTCCGCCCAAGGAAGGCCGGCAAAGCTATACTCCAACACATATCCTATGTGAGCGCTTTTCGCCGGCCATCATTGGAAAGAACTGACTACAGTGTAGCAAATCCAACCAAAAACAAAAGCCCTGTCTTATCTTGATTAGATAAAACAAGGCTTTTAAAAATACTGGAATAAAGAAAGTTAATTTATTTTATGCCTCTCCGCCAGTTTGTAAATAGCAATGCCGAAAGCCACCGAAACATTAAGCGATTCTTTTTTGCCGCGCATTGGAATTTGGATTATCTTGTCCGACCGGTCAAGAATCGTTTTCGGCAAGCCGTTTACCTCTTCGCCCAAAATTAAAGCGACCGATTTTTTAACGAATTTTAAATCATTTAAATAAACAGCGCCTTTCGCTTGCTCTAAGGAAATAATTTCCGCCCCTTCTTTTTTCAGTTCATCTATAACCCGCCAGGTTTCTTTGCGTTTTTCCCAAGCCACAAAATTCTCCGCGCCCAAAGAAACTTTTTCTATGTTCGGATGAGGAGGCGCAGGCGTAATTCCGCACAAAAAAATTTTGGAAACTCCGGAGGCGTCGGCCGTCCTGAAAATAGAGCCGACATTGTGCCGGCTCCGAATATTGTGGCAGATGACAAAAATTTCTTTTTTGTTCATTCAAGTTGGAAAACTACCTGCCCGAATTGGCTTCAAACAAAGAAAACCGCCTTTCTAAAACAATGAAATCTTTATGATCAACTTTTTTATCCAAAGCGCCTTTTATGAATTTCACATCCTCTTTTATTGTTCCAACATTTTCAGTCAGTGAAGAAATTTTTTCCGAATGGGTATTCAATTCCGTTTTAATTGCGGTAATATCTTCTTTCATTACGATAATATCTTCTTTGATAACAGTAACATCTTCAGCTAACCCAGCGATCATCTCCGCATGAGAATCAAGCTTTCGGTTAATGCCGGAATATTGTTCGGCCACGGCCTGCGTTTGCGATTGAAATTCTTCCGCCAGCGCTCCTGTATGATTTTGAAATTCTTCTCTTTGTTTTGCCACAATGTTATCGGTATATTTCTGAAATTCTTTTTTCTGTTTTTCAAACCGCACATCAACATGTTTTTTAAATTCATTTCCTTGTTTAACCATTCTCTTATCCAGTTCCACGCCAAAATATTCCTGGTATTCCTTGCGTTGCTCTTTCAAAATTTCTTTTAACTTTTTCTCGTTTATTTCCATACTTGGATATTATAACGGCTAAAAATTATCGCGCAACTCAATGCGCGACACTCGGTGTCGCGCATTGAGTTCATTATCTGTTTTTGAAAACAAGACTGACAATAAAAAAGACGATACTGGCAAGAATTATGACCGGGCCGATGGCGTTAAAAGACAAGCCGAACCGCGCCGCCAAAAACGGGAAAACGGCAAAACCGGCAATGGCGCTGGCAACGCCAATTATTATGGACAATAAGGAATATTGCCTCATATTCCGGCTCATATTTCTGGCTACCGCCGCCGGAACAATTATCATGGCGCTAGTTAAAAGAGTTCCGCCGACTTTGATTCCAAAAGCGACGACGGCCGCTATCAAAAATAAATATATCAGATTGTATTTGTTTATTTTCACCCCGCTAGCCAGCGCCAAATCTTCGGACACGTAGGCTAGCATCATTTTTGAATAAATAATTCTGGCTGCGATGAAAACAATAATGCTTACAAAAACCGCCGCGACCGCGTCCGGCATCGCCACGGCGGAAATATTTCCAAAAAGACTATGTAATAATTCCTCTTCGGGAGTGATCAGAAAACCGACCGCCAAGCTTAACACAAAAACAACCCCAACCAGAGATTCCATGGAAAGTTCCGTTCTCAAGCTTAATATCCATATCAGCATAATTCCCAATATCAGCGAGGCCAGCGCCCCTAAAGAAATATTGATGCCGTAAAGCAAGCCCAGCCCTATGCCCGGCAAAGCGATGTGGCTCAACACGTCGCCGACCAAGGACATTTTTTTGGTGGCCATAAGAGAGCCGACATAACCGGCCGCTCCGCCGATAAAAATCGCCGTTATCAAACTTATATAATAACTAGTGTTCATGTTTGTAAAAAGTTACCCCTTCTCCGTAAAGTTTCTTCAAGCCCTCCGAGCCGAGAGCCTCCGCCGGAGAACCGTGGCAAATTAATTTTTTATTCAGGCACAAAACGCTGTCCGCGAATCCGTAAACCACGCTCATATCGTGAGTCACCAAAATAATGGACAAATTTCTTTCTTTTTCTATTTTGTTCAAAAGATTGAAAATCGTTTCTTCCCCGCCGATGTCTATTCCGGCCGTCGGCTCGTCAAAAAGCAAGACGTTAGGGTTGCCAATTAAACCCCAGGCGACAAGGACTCGCTGAAGCTGTCCGGAAGATATCGTTCCTATCATTTTTTTAAGAAACCGCTCATCCGTTATGCCCACGGAAGTCAAGGCTTCTTTCGCCTGTTCTCTTCCCGCTTTTTTCATTCTGAAAAATTCTTCCACGGAGAGCGGCAGATTTTTTTCCGGCAATATTTTTTGCGGAACATAACTGATTTTCGCGTTTTCGCTCCATTTTATTTCTCCCCGATACGGCAATATGTCCAAGAGCGCTTTAAGCAAAACGGTTTTACCGGCGCCGTTTGGCCCCATTATGGCGACATTCTCTCCTTTCTTTAAACTAAAACTTAAATTATCAACAACCTTCTCCTCGCCGAAACTTACGGTCAAGTTTTTCACCTCAAGAATAAGTTCACTCACCTCCAGAGCGGGAGGTTGAGGAACAAGAGGGACAGCTTGAGAGGCGATAATTCCCGGCTCCAAAAGTTTTTCTTCTTTATTATCAATCAAAATTTGATTGTCCTGAAAATCCATATTTCAATAATAACACTTTTAGCGTTCTAATGCCAAAACCAACAAACGACATCCGATGTCGGTAGCCCACCGACATCGGATGTCGTTTGTTGGTTTACAAAATTATATAAAAAAGGTATAATTTTGGCTTGATTAAAAACAAGCCTCTAAAAATTGAAAGTTCCGCCAATCGCCCGCCCGTTATCGTTGTGATGGGCCATATTGACCATGGCAAATCCACGCTTCTTGACTACATAAGAAAGGCTGATTTTACTTCCAAAGCCGCCAAAAGCGAGCCTCATCCGATTGCCGGACGGGAAGCCGGCGGCATCACCCAGCACATCGGAGCCTACGAAACGGAAATAGAACACGAGGGAAGAAAAAGAAAAATAACTTTCTTGGATACGCCGGGACACGAGGCTTTTTCTCAAATGAGAACAAGGGGGGCGACTGTCGCCGACATTGCTATTCTAGTGGTGGCCGCCGATGACGGCGTTCAGCCTCAAACAATAGAAGCGCATAGCACCATCAAAGAAGCAAACCTTCCTTATATAATCGCCATAAACAAAATAGACAAACCCGGCGCCGATCCGGAAAAATTAAAGACTCAATTGGCGGAAAATGGGATTTACGTTGAAGGGTATGGCGGAACCGTCCCGTTCGCAAAAATTTCAGCTAAAAACGGAGAAGGTGTGCCGGAACTTCTTGATGTCGCTATAATTTTAGCCGATATGGAAAACCTGCTAGCCGACGCAAAACAAAACGCCGGCGGTGTCGTCATAGAATCAAATATGGACCCAAAAAGAGGAATTTCTTCCACTTTGCTCATCAAAAACGGAACGCTGAAAAAAGGGATGTTCGTTCTGGCTGGCAAGGCAATGGCGCCGGTAAGAATTTTGGAAAACTTTTTAGGCCAGCCGATTGGGGAAGCCTCTTTTTCTTCTCCTGTTCGGATAACCGGATTCAGCGAACTGCCCGTTATCGGAGATGAATTTAAAACTTATGCCGATAAAAATGAGGCCGAAGAAGCGCTTGATCAAGCGAAAGAAACCGCCCAGACAAAAATCAAAGATTCCAAACAAAATATTGACGAAGAAACAAACCCGCTTCGCCAAAGCTCCAGCGAGGCGAGTAAAATAACGATAAAAATGATAATAAAAACGGATGCGGCCGGCTCTCTTGAAGCTTTGGAAAAAGAATTGATTAAACTCAAAGACGAAGAAATAACGATTGAACTGCTTAAAGGCGGGGTGGGCAATATAAACGAAGACGACGCCAGATTTTCATCGGCCCGCCTGCCGGACGGGCAGCCCTCAAAGAAAACAGTTATCCTTGGATTCAACGTCGCGACAGACCCATCGGCCAAAGAGATAATAGATCGCAACGGCATTCCAACCTTCACTTCCGACATAATTTATAAAATCAGCGATTGGCTGAAAGAAGAAATCGCCAAAAGAAAAGCGGAAATTCCAAGAGAAGAAATCATCGGCACGGCCAAAATTTTGAAAACTTTCAGCCGGCAGAAAAACAAGCAAGTCATCGGAGGAAGGGTTTCTTCCGGCAAGCTCGTTGAAGGCAAGGCTTTCAAAATAAAAAGAAAAAATGTGGAAATAGGCGAAGGAAAAATCGCTAACCTTCAGCAAGGCAAAAAAGAAGTCAAAGAAGTTTCTCTTGACGAAGAATTCGGCGCCATGACCGAAAATAAAATAGAAATCGCCCGCGACGACGAGATAATAATTATAGGGAAATAAACTTATAATCCCTCTTCCCTCTTTTGGCGATTAAATATTGACCGAAAAGAAAGTCTTTTTTGCCAATAACTAAATTCAGGTCGTTTATTTTTTCGCCGTTTAACTCAACGGCGTTATTTTGAACATCTTCGCGGGCTTGGCGTTTGGAGTCAGTAACTTTTGCCGACACCAATAAATCCGCGATATTAACCTCGTTTATTTTTTCCAATTTCACGACGGACGAATCTGTGAAAATTTGCTTTAAATCGCTTTCGGACAAGTCTTTGATTTTCCCGCCAAAAAGATTTTCGGAAATTTTTTCCGCGTTTTTAAAAGCCTCTTCTCCGTGGACAAAAGTCGTCACTTCTTTTGCTAGAGCTTTTTGCGCTTCTCTTTTTTCTGGCGCAGTTTCGGATTTGCTTTCTAATTCTTTTATTTCTTCCAAACTTAAAAAAGTATAATACCTCAAAAACTTTGCAACATCTTTGTCGTTCGTATTTATCCAAAATTGGTAAAAATGGTAAGGCGAGGTTAGATTAGCGTCTAACCATACGGCCGTCCCTTCAGATTTGCTGAATTTTTTTCCGTCGGAACGAGTAACCAATGGCAGCGTCATGACAAAAACTTCTTCTCCTTTAGTCTTTCTAACAAGTTCAATGCCAGCGGTCATATTCCCCCACTGGTCAGAACCGCCCATCTGCATACGACAGCCATACTTCTCAAAAATCTTCAAAAAATCGTAAGCCTGCAAAATCATATAACTAAACTCGGTAAAAGATATGCCCGTCTTCATTCTTTCTCTTATCGACTCTTTGGCAATCATTTCATTGACAGTGAATTTTTTGCCGATATCTCGGACAAAATCTATGTAAGAAATTTTTTCGGTCCAATCTAAATTATTTACAAACACCGCTTCTTTGTTGAAATTGAAAAATCTGCCTAATTGTTTTTTTAACAATTCAACCAAATTGTCCACTTCTTCTTTTTGTTTAAGAATCCTTTCTTTGTCTTTAAGGCTCGGGTCCCCAACCAAGCCAGTGGCCCCTCCAACCAAAACTATTGGCTTGAGGCCGTTTGTTTCCAGTCTTTTAGCGGTAACTATCTGCAACAATGAGCCCACATGCAAACTCTCGGCCGTAGGATCAAAGCCGAAATAAAAAGAAGCGTCTTTTGCGTTCAAAAGTTTTTTGACACCTTCTTCGCTGGAAACTTGGTACACCAGACCCCGACTTTTCAATTCCTCGTATAAATCCATAACTGCTTCAATAATAGCAAAATTAAACAAAAAAAACAGGGTTTTGAGTTATACAAACTCAAAACCCTTTCAAGAAAACCTTTTATGCCGAAGGATATTCATCATCCATTATGATATCATCCACCATAATGCGTGAGCCACGATACCCCTTTTTGTAACCATTTTTTTTAATTATTTCGTTCAACTCTTTTTGTTCGCTTTCGCTTGTTTTTTTACCAGTACCAGACTTGGCCATCTCTTCTTTAGTTAAAAATAATACTTGCATCATTTTGCGTCTCCTTTAAAAAAGGTTTTTAAAAATATGCTAAAAGAGCAAACTAAAATTAGTATTTCATAATTTTATACAAAAGTCAAGTCCATTCCAATTTTGCCGAAAATGATATAAAATGCTTGAATGCCGGGGTGGTGAAATGGCAGACACGCCAGCCTTAGAAGCTGGTGGGAGCAATCCCGTGGAGGTTCAAGTCCTCTCCCCGGCACCACAAGAGTACTTCCATTTTCTAAAACGGATTACCGCTAAGAAAATTTGGTCGCATTTTCTTTTTTTGATATTTTTTTAATTTTTGCTAATATACCTTTATGCCAAGCAACGCAAAAGCGGGCCTGCCCGCCGAAGCGCAGCGAAGGCGGGTATGGTTTAGTGGTAGAACACGTCCTTGCCAAGGATGAGACAGGAGTTCGATTCTCCTTACCCGCAGCGAAGCAAGGGTAAAGCGAGCAAAACGCTTTGCTTGCGAGGATAATCGAAGATCGGAGCGCGGCGGCGCGAGACGGGGTCGCAAGATTTTTCAGCAGAAAAATACTTGTGACCGA
>Ga0209212_1007773_pt1 | contig 11710 bp, 13 predicted proteins | sample RifGroC2_FD_183996 | JGI IMG/M metagenome (GOLD analysis project Ga0209212, IMG submission 183996) | Groundwater microbial communities from Rifle, Colorado, USA - Groundwater C2 (SPAdes) (version 2) | ecosystem: Environmental > Aquatic > Deep subsurface > Groundwater | place: Rifle, Colorado...
AAATTGCCCACATTTGCCGGAAGGTAGCCAAGAACATTGCCTCCGGTGAAAAAAAATCTGTGACCGTAGTGTCCGATCAATTGCATAATTTGTTGGGACCTATCAAATTCTTTTCAGAAGTTGCGGAACGGATGTCAGAAGCCGGCGTCGCTACAGGTCTCGCCTGGACACAGGCTGGCGGCGACATCCTCTTTATTGAGGCCACCTCCATGCCTGGCACAGGGAAACTCATGTTGACGGGTCAACTGGGCGATGTGATGAAGGAATCGGCACAGGCAGCAATGAGCTATATCCGTGCCAAAGTAAAGAAACTGGGAATTACCTTCAAGGATTTTAATAAGTACGATTTTCACATCCACATCCCCGCCGGCGCTATCCCCAAAGACGGTCCCTCTGCCGGAGTAACAATGGCAATGGCGCTGGTATCGCTGTTGAAGGAAATACCCATTCTTTCGCATGTGGCTATGACGGGCGAAATCACGCTGCGCGGGCGGATTCTTCCTGTAGGCGGCATCAAAGAGAAGGTACTTGCGGCCAAACGGGCAGGAATCACTACTGTTGTTTTGCCAAAACGAAACGAGAAAGATCTGGTCGAGGTGCCTGAAAATGCCAAGAAAGAAATGAACTTCATATTTGTAGAAAAGGTTGATGAGATGTTACCGGTCGTTTTGGGAACAAAAGAACCGGGAAAGAAAAAGACGAAGATTTTCAGTAAGACCTAGTTTACCCGCGAAAGACACGAAACATACGAAGTCCCTTTCGCGTACTTTCGCGTCATTCGTGGGTTTCTGGCTTTTCAGCCAGAATCGGAATAGACACAACAGGTTCGTTTATAACCCCAATTTTGAGGGGATAAACGAAGTTATTATGCTTGTAACCAAGTTATGCGCAACCCTATGACGACATTACAACAAACAAACTTTACGGCTGACAACTATGGGCAGTGCAATTTCGGCAAAGCCGTTTTGGCTATCGCTTCAGCAAAAGCAAAAGAGGTGCATTGGTTTATTATTTTGATTTTGGTATGCACCACATTTGCTTTTGCCCCAATGCTCAAATACTTTTATCCGTAAATTCGGACTTCAAATAATGACTAACTTTTATGATTTGCTGACAAATGCTAAACCGTATCGTAATTATAAATTCTGAACTCTATGGAAAAGCCGACATACTCATCGGTGACAGCGCTAGCATACAGTTAGAAGCCGACAGCAATGTTGGTAAGAGTTCACTCATAAACACTCTTAACTTTCTCTACATTCCCGACAAACATTCAATGAAGTTTGAAGGCAGTAGAAGTTTGAAAGAATCCATCAAACACTATTTCAAAACTGTCAGTCAGAGTTTCATCATTTTTGAAATCAACAAAAGCGGTTACACTTACTGCATACTTGTAAAGACAACAGCCAACAGCGAAATAGAATATTACAAGTTTGACACTTCTTACAACGAAGAATACTTTTTTGAAAAAACTGACAAAGGTTTTTCACCTTACAAGTTTGAAAAAGTTTTAGAAAACATTTTACTTGAAACAAACTCAAAGCCACAACAGTTAAGCCCCGAAGAACTTTACAAAGTTGTTTACAGCGACAAGAAAGAGAATAAGCCAGTTGTTTTAACAACAGACAAAATCACACGGACAAGAAAAGCATTAAGCAACAACTTTTCAAAGATTTATCGCTACTTGTTAAAGTCAAGTGAGATAAACGAAGATGAATTTAAGAGAGCCCTTTTGATTGCCGACAACAAGCAAGATGAAAAGCTAATTGTTTTTGCAGATCGAAGCAAGCGACAAATCTATGAATTGAGACAAACAAAAAATGAAATTGATATTCTTCGTTCCATCACAAAGGATTTTGAGATTCTAAAAAGAGTGAATGATGATTACAACTCACTGAAAAAATATTGCGGGAAACTGAAATTTAGTTTCATTCAGCAATTCAATGTAGAGATGAAATTTATTGAGGAGCAATTAGAGACAAGCAGCGATTTGTCCAGACAAATCAATATTCATAAACTAAACATTGATGAAACATTAAAGACGAAAAGAGATTTACATTTAGCCAATGTTACAAAGTGCAAAACGCAATTAGAGTTCGCAAATACAGAGTTAGGAAATATCAATGCAGAATTAGAAATCATCAAACAGTATGACAAAGGAACTTTAGAATTCAGCGGTTTAATTGCCAAACTGCATAAACTAAAAACTGAAAATGCAGAGTTACTGAATGAGTTAAATAAAATTCAGAAGCAAAAGATTACGGAGGCACAACTCAATTCCGAAATATCAAAAGCATCACGGGAAGAACAGCAGTTAAAAAATAAAATCAAGGACTATGATAAACTTCTTGGACAGAATATTTCTGATGATGTTAAAACGAAAATCCGAATCAATAATATTTTAAGTCGCAAAATTCTTGATTTAAAAGCAGACATTAATATTATTTCAAAAGCAACAGATTTTTCAGATTCATTTAAGGTGTTTGACGGAGAAATAAATCTTTCAAAGATTGAGTTCGCAGACATTGAAACGATAGAAGAAGTTAGAAAACAGTTTGACGAGAAAAGCACTGCTTTAGAAAATCTTAAAGCCACTTTAAAAATCGTAAAGGAGTATAACGCCAAACAAAAAGAATATGAGAACAGGGAGAATGAAATCAAAGGACTGCAAGCAATCTTTGATAAGGTTCAAAACAAAGAGCAATACATAAAGCAAAGGGAAGAAGCAGTAAAAAAGATTGGCGACATTGAAAAAGAGAAATTAAAAGAATCTGATGAAGCATTTAAAGTAGAACAGGAAATTGGCAAGCAACAAATCCTACTTAAAAATTCCACAGACAAGTATGACGGTTACAAAAGCAGAAAAACCACTTTGCGACGATCATTTGACAGAGCAAACAATTTTGATGTAGCCGAAGTTGAGGAACTCATAAACAAACACATTGATGAAGCATTTGAGACATTAGAAAAAGAATATGGAAAATTGATCAACCAAAAGTTGAGCAGACACGAACAATATTTGAATGTAAACAAAGACCTGAAAAGTGACATCAAAGAAATTGACCAGTTCATTGATTACATTCAAAAACGAATTAACTCCATTGGAGATTTAGAATACACCGCAAAAGAATTACTGCAAACAGTTTCCACTCAATTCACAAAACCAACTGCGGACTTTCTTGCATTGTATAACGACTTTCAGAGGTTCATCAGAAAATACAATGATGAGTTGGATGAGTTTCCAGTTTCCAACATCACACATCTTTCAATAAAAGCAGAGGACAACCAAAAGGAAATTGAATCATTAAAAAAGATTGCAGCTATTGAAAGCATCGGAGATTTATTTTTTCAAACTCCAGAACAGGAAGAAAATCTAAGAGCATTAGAGGAAAAGTTCGGAGAGGGAAAAGAGATTGCGTTTGACGATTTGTTTGACTTGAAATTGATTTTGGAAATTGACGGAGAGAAGAAACCGCCAGTTGATTTGAATAAACAAGTTGAATCAAGAACAACAGACCGAGTGTTGAAACTGTTTTTGTTTTTAAGCATCATCAGGCGTTTAATTGAAAATTCAGCCGACAACAAAGTTGTTCTTTACATTGATGAGTTAGGCGAAATCGGTCCTCACAATGTGAAGCAGATAATAAACTATTGCAGCCAGTATAACTTTATTCCAATCTTCGCAGCACCCCGACAAATTGAAGGAATTGAAAAATACTATGTGATTAAAAAGTCGTCAAAGAAACAACCTTTGAAAGTTGATGATTGGAATGTAAAACGAACCAAGTATAAAAATGCAAAGTGAACTGTTTTATAATTTTCTGCAAACTCTTTTGAGAGATGAAAGGATGACTGAAAGCAACATCCCTAAAACAGTTAATAATTCAAAGGATTTCAAAATCTTAAAATCAGCACAATTCATAAAACCTGAAAGAGCAACCAACGGCGGAACTGTTTATGTGGTGGCGAAGAAAGAAGAATTACAAAAGTATTTTCTAAAGCATTTTCCAAATCCAGTTTCAGAAAATAAAACTTCGTTTCAGAATGTTAGAACATTCAGAGACACCAAGGCAAGAGCAAAAGAAAGTCAGCGAATAGTTTTTTTGAGAGGCGAACAAACTGTTGAAGCAAATCAAAAGCAAATTCAGCTTGCGGAATTCACAGACAACTTTAAACTATTCTCTTTTCAGTTGCACAACTTGAAAGCAGAGAAAATTTGCTTCATTGAAAATCTTGATTGCTTTATGGTAGCTGAAAAGATAATCCCGCAGGAGTATGTGTATATGCACACATACGGGAGAATTGGAAAAGAACTACTACAAAAAATTGAGGTGAAAGAATTTTTGTTTTTCCCCGACTATGATTTTGTTGGCTTGAATGAATACTTGACAGTGAAAAATACTTTTCCAAATACAACTTTATTTTTTCCTAAAAACTACGATTTGCTTTTCAACAAATATCCCAAAGCATTGAAAAAGAAAAACGATAAAGAGCAACAGCCAAGTCAATTGGTATTGCAAAGTGACGAAGCGATAGTTGTAAAAATTAAAAACCAACTTTTGGAAACGAAACATTTTCTGGAACAACAAATTTTATTTGAAGAATAGCAATGATACGATTAACAGCAACAGGCATATTACGGTTTCTCTTAGAGAATTTTGACTTCATTGAGTTGTTGTATAAAATTCGCAGAGAGGATGATAGTATTTCGGGAGAAGAATTTCAGAAAGTAATTACAGAGAAAGGATTCAACGAAAACAAAATATACGAATACAGAATTCTAAAACCGATTTCAAACGGAGACCTGATTTTTAATCCTCATTACAAAAAGTTCATTGAGTTTTTACTTAAAGAAACATCTTTGAATTTACCTGAGAAGTGGGCTAATCAAACCCAACTAATCAATGAATCATTTACCAAACTTCAGGTTACAACTAATAAACAAGAAATTAAATTTTACATCCGTGAGTTGCGAAACACGATTGATGAATTCGTTACCGACATTCAAGACAACCTTGCTCAACTGTTGAAAGATACAGAAGCAGTAAAGGCAGGGGATAAAGACACCGATGAATTGACCAAACGAATTTTGAAAGCCAAGGATTGGATTAACTTCTTTGTAAAACCTTTGAATGACATTTTAGATAAGAATCAAACACAGTCAATCATTAATTCCATTAACCAGTTAATGAGATACTCAAACGATAGGAAGTATGAGGAAGATGATTATGAGATTTCACAACTCTACAATCATCTTTATTTTTTCATTGACAATGCAAACAAGGAATTGGATGTAATCATAAAACATTTGGTGAATGAATTGATTCCTTTGCTTCGTAAAATTGAAGGGGATTCGTTAATCCTTTCAGGATTTATTCACTTCCTAAATAATCCTTTCAAACCAGATGAGTTGCCAGTTCCATTGACAATTCTTCCAACACGAAGAAAGAATTTTATCTACTCTCAAACTTTTGCTAATGACGCTTCACTCTATCTTGACCAGTTCAACAACAAGCAAACATATTTCTTTGAAGATGAAAAGCCCGACATTGATGATTGGATTCCAGATTCAGAACACTACAAAGAACTTTTGAAAAAACAGTTGCCTGTAACAGATTTTTATCAATGGTGCTTTGAGCAATTGAAAGAGGAAACGCAAAACATCAATGTTGTAAAGTTTATTTCATTGGCAAACATAATTCACGAAAAAGAATTTTATGCCGAGTTCCAACCCAATCAAAATTTCACGATTGAGTTGGAGGACGCTTTTATAACATTACCTAAAGTAAAATTATATGCTTCCATTTCCTGACACTCATAGAGAAATTACACAGCAGTTGCTAAACGGCAGGTTTATCTTGCAAGGTGATAAACTCTTTGACACGATTAAAGAAAACGGCAACAAAGAAATGTATTACGACTTTTTTAAAAGGTCATTTGATTACGAGTTGGTAATTACTACTGAATACATTTACCTCAAATCCAACAACAGCAAAGAAACTAACACAAGGGATTTTACAATTTTTCTTGCCTTACTCTGCCGTGAACTTTACAAAGACGGTAAGGACTTCAAAAGAGAAATTGAAACAGAATCTTTCGTAATTGAAGAAATACAAAACTCATTAAACGATTCATCTAAAAAGGAAATCATTGAGTATACAGACATCAAAAATTTCATCGACTTTCTTAATGCTTGGCAAAGAAGAAATGTAATTGAGTTTGTTGGGACAGGAAAAACAAAGTTTCGTTTTACTAAGGCAGTTCATTTATTCTTTGACTATGCGACTACACTTGCAAACGAAAAATTAAAAGAAGTGCAAACACCAACGACAGAGCAATGAACGCCTACGCATTTGCACACCCATTTGCAAGCCACACATTCCAACACACAAACCAATGCTTGCAAAAGCGTGTGCAAGCCAACGCACGGGATAGTGCGGGGGCTGGTGCGAAACTTGACACGACAAACCTTCTGACAGACAGAAGGGCAGCCTATAACAAGGGCTTGGCAAAATGGTGGGTGACGAGAAAAGTGAGAGTTGGTGCGGTTTTCAAAAGTTTAAAGAAAATGGAGGGATCAAACCTTCGAAATTCATTTTAAAAGAAAATGCCCGCAACGGCAGATAACATGGTAAAATATAGAAGACATTATGAAATAGGAGGTGAGATTATATGTCAACAATTAAAGAGTCTGTGATATCAATCGTAAAAGAGATGCCTGAAAATGCGACCTTAGAGGACATAATGGAATCACTTTATGTAAAACAAAAGATAATAAAGGGGCAATCACAGTTAGAATCTGGCCAATTTTATACGCATGAAGAGGCAAAGGAAATATTGAAAGAATGGCTAAAATAAAATGGTCAAAAGATTCAATTGATGACCTAAAAGAAATATGTAGATTTATTGCAGAAGACTCGCCGTACTATGCCACTCTCTTTAAAGACAGAGTTTTCGAGATGGTCGAACACGTGGAATTGTTTCCAGAAATGGGGCGAAAGGTTCCAGAAGCCGATGACCCTAAGGTAAGGGAGTTAATATACAAAAATTACAGAATCATATATCAGATTAAAGCGGGCTATTTGGAAATTATTACAGTGATTCATGGTAGCAGATTGCTAAAATTAAAATCTTCGGAGAACTGAATATAACAATTATACAAAAACGCACTGCCCGCAACGGCAGATAACAGTGTGCTTGAGATTAAATATCCAAAGGCTTCGCCCTTCTCATGCACTCGAACCGTTAGTCAAAATTCTTCTGGCAAAATTACTAAGGAAGTTTAAACATTTTCAGGAGATAAATTATGAATTCTTCAGTTTTATTCGAGATTGAAAAGAAAATTAGAGAGCTATCTCAAAAAGAACAATTATGGCTGATCGAGCGACTTGCTCATGGTTTACGGGAAAGCACATTAAAAGATCAAAGCATTTTAGAGAACCAACTTGCTGCTATGGCGTCTGATCCAGAAATCCAGAGCGAATTGAAAAAGATTGGTGAGGAATTTGCTCTAACAGAATCAGACGGGTTAGAGAAGATATAATGGCCATTCACCGTGGAGAGATTTATTTTGTAAATTTGAATCCTGCCAATGGGAGAGAACAGGCGGGTGATCGTCCAGTATTGGTCTTATCCATAGATGCTATCAATAAGCTGCCTCTTGTAATAACGATTGTTGTTGGGACAAAAGGTGAAAATATTTCTCGTGATTATCCAACCAATGTCCGTGTGTCACCAACAGAGAGTGGACTACCAATGGAGACAGTTTTCTTGTGTTTTCAGATTCGATCATTAGACCCTAAAAGATTTCCAGAAAAACTATCTGGTAAGGTCTCCGATGAGGTAATGGAAAAGATTGAAAATGCTGTGCGGTATTGTCTCGGATTATAAATTTGCCCGAAGAACATCAGCTAACAGCGTGTTTGTGATTGATAAAATGATCAAATGCCTTCGGCACTTTGCAAACATGCGAACTGTTAGGGGAACATATGACCAATTTCCAGAGAAAGAAGTGTAATGTTTATATAAAGAAGGCAAACGAAATTTATCTTTAGGAATTTTAATTTACCCACGAAAGACACGAAAATGACTAAATTCCATAACATTAAAATTACCAGGAATCTCCGTGTGCTCTGTGGTTTGATTTGTTTTTGGTCATTTTTTTCTTATGGTGATGATTTAAAATCTTCATCTTTGTCTGGCTTCTCCGGCTTTGCATCTTTTGGTAATTTCTTTTTCCTGATCTCCTCTGCGTAACCCCTGACCTTGTTCGATACACTTTCCGGAACGATAGAGACTATGGTCTGCATCCCTTTTCCAATCTGACTTGCAATCTTTGAGGTATTGACCTTGTCACACGTCGGCTTGGCACAAAATAACAGGACGCCAAAGATGACCACACCACAGAAGACGAGCCCTTTCAGAATCCCTAGTAATGCGCCAAATAGCCTGAGCCCAAAGCCCATCTTCCACCTGCCCATGATCCTCTTGAGGATGTCTGTGAGGATGTACGTGGCAATGAACGCAACCCCAAAAACGATAAAGTAACTTAATAAGCCTGCAGTAGAGGGCGTGAAGATGCCTTTCAAAATGACGACTAAAATGCTATGGAAGAAAATAGCAGCGAAAAAGGAGAGCAATAAACAACCGATTTTTAAGAGTTGTAGCGCCGGACCGCTGGCAAGCCCAAAGGCCGCAGCGAAGAACAGGACGGCAAAGATTGTATAATCAATCCAATTCATTTCTTTTCCTTCTTGTGTTTCTCTTTTGGATTCGACAAAAAATCATCTACCAATCCCTTGACGATATGCTCCAAATTGTCCTTGGACAATTTTACAGAAACCTTCGGGTCTCTGGTCGTGCCCCGTATTTCTATTGGCAACGCATTTTCCTTTAAAAGTAATCCCGCAATTTTTTCCACATTCTTGTCCATGTGTTCTTTACTAAATCTAACTGTAGCATCATAAGAGATAGAACCATCAAATTTGGTTACACCGGACGCATTCAGGCTCAAGAGTTGGCTCTGAATATCCATTTTTGGTGTAGATATCTTGCCGTCTTTTATCTGGATTACGGCTTCCATCGAATCAAATGAATACGCACCCTTTACCCCTATAATTTCCAATATGGAAGATAATAATTTATTGCCTCTAATGTAGCCATTTCTTACTTCCAGTTTCATATCAGAAACAAGCTTTTTGTTGAGGATTTCCTTGCCCAGCCCCTTTCCACGTAAATACCCTTTGAGGCTTAGAATCCCCCCTGCTTCCCCATCCTTTGTTGTAAATATCGGCAATATGCTGAGAAACGGAATATCCTGCGTAATATGAATATCTTTTGCTTCTATCGAAAAATCAAACGTTGGCTTTTTTTGACGTAAGTCAATCACACCTTTAATTGCAGTAGGCCCTTCATTCACGCTCAATCTCACACGGGTGGAAACAACGCCATTGTTAAATGAAAATTTGTCAGTAACGAGATTTTTCAACAATAACCGATTTTCATAATTAATCTCCCGAATGGAAATTTTTTTGACAACCATTTTTTTAAAGAGCAGCGGGAGTAGTTTTAACGTACCTTGAATCTCTTCGAATCTTATAGGGTCCTTGCCATTTTCTTCCTGCTTATGGATAGTGATATAAGAGATGTTAATCTGACTGGGCCAGCGAAAAGAAAATGCCCCAACCTGATGGACTGATTTGAATCTATCATCCAATATTTGGGTAACCTTCTGTTTTATAAAATCTCCCGAAATAAAAGCCGGAATAATCAAGACCACTGCTAAACCAACGCAGAAAATTATGCCGCAAGAAATTACTACCCGTTTTAACCACGTCCCTTTATTTGTTTGCATTTGCATATTTGACCAGGAGCGGCATAAGCTGAGTGCCGTTGATTTTCCCGATTTTACCGGCTAAACAGGCCTTTTCCGAAAAGGATTTTGTTGTGTCCGGATTAATGTTTCCGCCGCTAATCAGTAACGGGACAGGGTCGTCGGAATGCGACTTTAATCGACAGGGAGTTGAATGGTCGGCTGTAATCGCAACGATGGTTTTATCAAGGTCTATGCTGTCTATTAATGGTGTAAGATAATACCGGTCAATCGCTTCAATAATGGTCTTTTTCCTGATAGCGTCGCCATCATGACCGGGCACGTCTGGTCCTTTAATATGGATATAAAGCCCATCGTATTTTTTCAAATGCTTAATGGTCATATTGGCACGCAGGGTATAATCCTTTTTCAGGTCTTTTGTAGGCGGTGGTATGGGAACTATCTTCATGCCGGTCAGTAAGGCAATGCCCTCTTCTGTCGGCATTTCCACAAAACACCCAAAATTTTTCTTAAATTTATTTTTTATCGTGGGAAACTTGGGAAGATGATCACCCGCATCCCTCAACAATACAAGGTTTGCAGGGAGGTCTCCCTTCTTAATACGTTTTTTATTAACTTCGGATTGATCCAGCACCTCACAACTTTTCAAGGTGAACTCATTTACAAGGAGCGCAGAACGATAGGCCGCATCAATGTCCGGGCAATCGTGTACGGGCATACAATATTCAACAATATTCTCAAAAGTGCCCGTTTCCTTTGCAACGCCTAAAAGACCGTGTTTTGTATACGCCGGGTCGGTGTTCGTTACGTATCCGGAGAGTTTGTTCTTAACGCCACTGACAACAAATACGCCTCTGTATTCAAGGGTGTTTTTAAAGGTAAATTTAGCAGGTATAGAATCTAATTTTACCTTCTTATTAATCTCTTCACAGAGTTGTGTCGCCTCTTCCGTAGAAAGATTCCTTCCGACACGGCGATCCTTTATTTGCCTTCCCGTTCCCCGTGTGGCAAGGTTTGCACGGAAGGCAAGGTCACCATCCTTGATTTTTAACCCCACGGCAAGCGCTTCTAAAGGGCCGCGTCCCGTATAATACTTCATTGCATCATAACCCAGGATGCTAATGACCGCAATGTCAGATTCAGGCGCAATCCCCTTTCCGACGGTATACATCAGACCCGTCTGCCCTTCTCGTGCCAACATATCCATCGTGGGTGTAGCCGCCGCTTCAAGAGGCGTACGATTGCCAATTTCCTTACAAGGATAATGCCCATCCCCCAATCCGTCCAACACAATATATAAAATTTTTTTCATGTCTTATAACCTTTTCTATAAGTGAAATGACAAGCGAATAAATATTGTTATACTCACTGGTGCGAAACCAAATGCTTCTTCACTTTCTTTCATACTTTGCAACCCCTTCCCTGAATAAATCGTTCCCATAGATATCATTGGCAACCACCACAGGAAAATTTTCTACCTCTAACCGCATAATAGCCTCTGCACCCAAGTCTTCGTAAGCCACGATTTCCGCCTTTTTTACGGCCCTTGCGAGCAATGCGGCAGCGCCGCCAGTGGCAGCGAAATAGACCGCCTTATACTGCTTCAGGGCTTCGATAACGGCTTCAGAGCGATTACCCTTCCCAACGGTGGCTTTCAGGCCTTTTGCCAGCAACTTCGGTGTATACACGTCCATGCGATAGCTCGTTGTGGGACCACAAGAACCAATGGGTCTGCCTGGTCGTGCAGGACTCGGACCTACATAATAGATAATTTGATTTCGAATATCAAAGGGTAATTCCTTGCCGTCATCGATAAGTTCCGCCAGCCGTTTATGCGCAGCATCCCTGGCTGTGTAAATAATTCCACTGATACTGACC
>Ga0209212_1007774_pt1 | contig 11709 bp, 10 predicted proteins | sample RifGroC2_FD_183996 | JGI IMG/M metagenome (GOLD analysis project Ga0209212, IMG submission 183996) | Groundwater microbial communities from Rifle, Colorado, USA - Groundwater C2 (SPAdes) (version 2) | ecosystem: Environmental > Aquatic > Deep subsurface > Groundwater | place: Rifle, Colorado...
GGGGTGGGGATGGGGTAAAGCAGGCGCCAGAGCCCCCATCCCCCACCTGTCCTCCCCCTTGAAGGGGGAGGGACGCCCTGGCGGAAGATTGTCGCTAATCAGGTTTTCATTTACTGAAACAGATCAGCCTTTAGCGCCTATCGGGGGAGGGGGGAAGGGCGAGGTCTCCGAGGGATGACGTTCCCCCTCCCTAACCCTCCCCCTCCGGGGGAGGGGACTTGATGCAGCGGGTTTAAATTGCAGCGCCCCTTACCCCCCGAAGAGCCGGCAGAGTTCCTTCCCGTGCACCGGGACCTGCTGCAACCGACTGCCAAGCGAAACTTCCCTCCCAAAAAAAGGCCTTGACTTTTCCCCCTCGCTACCCTATAAACGATTTCAACTTTCAAAACCACTTTCGGTTAACCCACCACCGAGCCGGCGCGGACAGACGAAAAAGCCGTACGGCGAGGGGGCACGGGGGCGAGCGAAGCTCCTCATTTTACAGAGGAAACAGAGTTAGCCCCCATTCTTGTAACAGTTGTTTGAAAATGATTGTCATTTTATTTTAGCGAGGGGTGCCTCCCCGGCACGAGGTGGACTTGAAGAACAAAGCGAAAGAAAGCTTCCAGCACTACCTCTCGGAGACGGGGCTCAAGTCCACCTTGCAGCGTAACCTCATCCTCAATGCCTTCCTGCTCGTGGGCCGGCACGTCCGGGTCGACGAGTTCTGCCAGTTGCTCAGGGCGGAACACCGGCACATCGGCCATGCCACCGTCTACCGCACCCTCAAGCTCTTCGTCGAGTCGGGCATCGCCCGGGAACTCCATTTCGGCGACGGCTTCACCCGCTACGAGCGCGTGACCGAGGGGAAGCAGCACGACCACCTGGTCTGCAACGTCTGCGAAGAAATCACCGAATTCGACACCGCGACCCTTGAGCAGCTTAAGGACGAAATCGCGAGCGATCACGGCTTTCAGGTCGAGACCCTGAAACTGGAACTGCGAGGGGTCTGCAAGAAGTGTCAGAAGCCGTAGCCGGAGAGCAGCCCGCCGAAATGCGGCTGAATCTGGCTGCGGCGCCCCAAAAAAAATCGACATCTGGATGCTCATTAATCAAGGCCCTGCCACAATCGCCGATAAGTATGATAACTGGTATATTTTATAATGTTCAGGAGGATGAAATGCGTAACAAGATGGTAGTTTTGCTGGCTCTGATGTTCTCGCTCGTGGTGCCGCAACTGGCGCTCGCCCTGCACCCGGAGCTCGCCGTTCCCGAGCGGGTGGAGCATAAGCACAAGGCCTGCCAGGAGATCACGAGGCTGGGCAACAAATACAAGGTCGAGGGGATTTTCTCCCTGGAGTTCCAGGAAGGTAAGGCAGAGTGCACCCGCATGGACGTGGCTGCGGCCCTGCATCTTCTGACCGAGAAGATGGCGGAGAAGGTGGTGCAGGAAGGAGCCGGGGCCGTGGCCAAGGAAGACCTGGTTCTGCTGGCTGAACTCAAGGAAGAGCTGCGCGCCGAGATGCTGCTGGTGAACACCAGGACCTTCCAGGCACGCTACCAGGAACTGGGCACCAAGTTCACCGCCCTCACCAAGAACATCTCTCTGAGCGGCGGACTGGTGGGCGTGCTCCACGGTTCGATCGGCAATGAGCCCAAGGACTACTCCGACGTGGTGGGCCGCGGCGACCTGGTCTTCAACTTCAAGGTGGGCGAGAACACCATCGCGGTGATCGACGTGGAGGCGACCGGCGGCGACGGCCTGGACGCCCGCATCGCCAACTTCTCCACCCTGAACGGCGTGGCCGGCTCCACCGGCGACACGGTCCGCTTCCGCGAGGCCTGGGTCGAGCACGCAGCCTTCGGCGACCGCCTGGTCCTGACCGCCGGCAAGGTCGACCTCTCCAACTACTTCGACTCCAACGCCGTGGCCAACGACGAAAACGGCCAGTTCCTGGCCGGCGCCTTCGTCCATTCCGCGGTGCTTCCCTTCCCGGCCAACGGGCCGGGCGCGCGCGTCGAGGCCAAGCTCGCCGAGCCGCTCACCTTCGGGCTGGGCTACGGCAGCGGCGACGCGGGGAGCGCTGACAGCTCCGACAGCGCCGACATCTTCGACCACGGCTTCGGCATCGCCGAGCTGGGCTATAAGTTGAAGACCGGCGAGCTGGAGGGGAACTACCGTGTCTACGCCAGCCTGGACGGTTCCAACCCGGACACCAAAAAAGGTCTCTCTTTCGGCGTGAGCCTGGACCAGCAGATCACCGACAAACTGACCCTGTTCGCCCGCTACGGCCAGAGCGACGAGGATGTCTTTGAGCTGACCCAGGCATGGAGTGCCGGTGGCCAGTACGTCGGGCTGCTCCCGGACCGCAAGGAAGACGTACTCGGCTTCGCCTACGGCCAGATCAAGGCCATTGGCGCTATCGCCGACTCCCAGGAGAAGCTGGCTGAGCTGTACTACAAGTTCAAGGTGAACGATCAGATCGAAGTGGCACCGATCGCGCAGTACCTGATCAACCCGGCCGGCAACAGCAGCACCGACAACGTCGTGGTGCTGGCACTCCGCTCGCAGATCAGCTTCTAAGACACGAAGGCAGGAAAACGAGGGCGCAGTTATGGAGCTATTCCAGCAAGCTGCGCCCTTTTTTTGTCCGCAGAACGGCAAATTTTTAGAGAGGTAAGACATGGTTCAAGCGGTGCTGAAAGCCCTGTGCGTTTTTTGTTTCATCGTGTCGATGACCGCCGCGGCCTCGATCTCCACAGCCCGGGCCGAGGGGCTTGATTACAAGGGGATGGTCGACGAAATCGGGGTCATCTTCCAGGACGCCCTGACCCTGTACAAGAAGGGGGACATCAAGGAGGCGAAGAAGAAGGCGCAATCGGCCTACTTCCACGTCTTCGAGAACCTGGAAGGGCCGATCAGGATCAACGTCTCTGCCAGCAAGAACGCCGAGCTCGAAGAGGAGTTCATCGAGATCCGCAAGATGATCGTGGCGAAGCAGCCGGTCGCCGTCATCGAGAAGAGGATCAACGACTTCATGGTCGAGCTGCGCAAGGTGCTCCCCGAACTGGAAGGGGGGGAGGTCCTGGTGGCAGAGGCTTCGGATGAGCCGCAACCGAAGGCCCAGGCGCAGGCCGAGGCGCAGAGCGAGGGGGGGGAGGGGAGCATCGAGCCGGTCTGGCAGCAATCCTTCGACAACATCCAGGCCAAGCTCGCCAAGGCTCTCGACGCTTACAAGAAGGGGGATGCCAATGCGGCCACCGATCTGGTGATCCAGACCCAGTTCGAAGACTACAAGAACTCGCTTTTGGAGACCGCGGTCCGGCTCAACGTGTCTCAGGCCAAGGATTACCAGAACAACGAGGCTTTCACCGAGATCGCCTGGCTGATGCAGACGGGAGAGCCGGCCGACAAGATCGAGCGCCAGGTGGCGGCGCTGGCCGAGGGGCTTAAGGAGGATCTCCCCGGCCTGCCGCTGGTCGAGGGCGCAGCCTCCTCCGAGAAGATGGCCGCCAAATCCGAGGCGGGCGACAAGGACTGGAGCAAGGTCAACGCCGAGCTGTTCGCCGAGATCGACAAGGCCATCGCTCTGTACGAGAAGGGAGAGGCGCAGGAGGCGATCGAACTGGTCCAGGACACCTACTTCGACGTCTTCGAAGCCAGCGGCATGGAAGCGAAGATCGGCGCGCGCGACGCGGCGTTCAAGGCCAAGCTCGAAGGGCACTTCAACCTGATGATCAGCCAGATGAAGGCCGGCGCCCAGATGCAGCAGATCCAGGGCACCTTTGCCGCCCTGAAGGAGGACTTCGCCAAGGGCGCCGAGCTGCTCGGCCAGGGTGGCGACTCCCCCGCGGCGATGTTCATCTACTCCCTGCTGATCATCCTGCGCGAGGGGATCGAGGCGATCCTGATCATCACGGCGATCATCGCCTACCTGGTGAAGAGCGGCCAGACCGACAAGGTCAAGGTGATTTACAACGGCTGCATCTCGGCCCTGGTGCTGAGCGTGATCACGGCGGTCCTGGTGAAGTGGGTCTTCAAGGTCTCCGCTGCCAGCCAGGAGATGATGGAAGGCGGCACCATGCTGCTCGCGTCGGTGGTCCTTTTCAGCGTCAGCTACTGGCTGATCTCCAAGGCCGAGGCGCAGAAGTGGACCTCCTACATCAAGGAGAAGGTGGGGGATTCGCTCTCCTCCAAGTCGCTGAAGACCCTGTGGTTCGCGGCGTTCCTCGCGGTCTACCGGGAAGGGGCCGAGACGGTGCTCTTTTACCAGGCGCTGGCCTCCGGCGCCTCCGCCTCCGGGCTCACTGCGGTGGCGGGCGGTTTCGTGGTCGGCTCACTGGCCCTGGTCGCCATCTACCTCTGCATGCGGTACGGGGCGGTGCGTCTGCCGCTGCGCCCCTTCTTCCTCTGCACCGGCGCACTCCTCTACTTCATGGCCTTCGTCTTCGCCGGCAACGGCATGATGGAGCTGATCGAAGGGAAGCTGTTCCAGTCCTCCCTGATCGCCTGGATGCCCACCATCCAGTTCATGGGGATCCATCCCTACCTGCAGACCCTGGTGCCGCAGCTTGGCATCGTGCTGGCAGCGGTGGTCGGCCTGGTGATCATGGCCAAGAGGGGCAATACCGGAGGGGAGCAATAGCAACTTCACGCAGTCTATTTTTGCAATGTTCATTTACCACGGGGCTAGTCCCCCGAGATACAACCCCTAAGGAGGGAATCACATGAAGAAGTTTCTGGCAGTTGGCGCGATGGTGGGGATGCTGTGCGGTTTCGCGGCACTGGCAAACGGGGCCGAGAAGATGAAGGAGTACCCGGCAGGCGATGAGAAGGTGGTCAACAAGATGAAGATCGCCGCCGTCTACCTCAAGCCGATTGACATGGAGCCGCGCGGCACCGACCTGCCCGCCTCCCAGGCCGACATCCACCTCGAGGCCGACATCCACGCCACCAAAGGGAACCCGAACGGCTTCGGCGCCGGCGAGTGGGTCCCCTACCTGACCGTGACCTACAAGCTGGACAACCTGGACACCGGCGCGTCCAAGAGCGGCAAGTTCATGCCGATGGTGGCCAAGGACGGCCCGCACTACGGCGGCAACATCAAGATGATGGGAGCCGGCAACTACAAGGTCACCTACACCATCGAGTCTCCGGAGAAGCAGGGCTTCGGCCGTCACACCGACAAGGCAAGCGGCGTGGGCAAATGGTTCCAGCCCTTCACCGTGGACTACAAGTTCAAGTACGTACCGCTCAAGTAATCGCCGTACCGACACCTTGACTTTGCAATGAAGCAAGTTCCCCCTCCTGTCCGGGAGGGGGGGCTTGCATTGTCGTTTCAAGGTTTTATTGCTCCGGTGATTGAAGATGCCCAGCAGCGGCGTGCGCCGGCAGGTAGCGCCGCCGACTGCCGCCATGTTCCATGGCCGGATCAATACAAGCCGAAATTCGGAGAAGATGATGCTTTCCTATCTGGTGCATTTCATTCATGCCTTCCTCCCGGTAGCCCTGATCACCGGGATGCTGCTGGCCCTCTGGGGTCCCCTGTCCGGGCGCAAGACGGTGCGCCCCTTGCTGCTCTCCCTGGCTCTCGGGTTGCTGGCGGGCGCCGCCGTCTATCCCGTGTCGGTGCGCATGGAGACCCTGACCGCGGCACGCACCTTCCTGTTCGGCACGGCCATTCTGGCGGCCCTGGGCAACGCGGCGCTTCTCTTTCTCCCCGATAAACGCTCCGGAGCGCTCCCGCTGGTGAAATGGTGGGGGGCGCTCTTTTTCACGGCCGCGCTCGCTGCCGTCGCCGGCTTCCTTTTCCTGGTGCACGTCGCCGAGCAGGCGCTCTCGGTGGTCACCGTGCTGAACACCGAGCTGATCCTCAATATCGGCGGGGTGCTGGCCGGTATTGCGCTCATCGCGCTTCTCATCCCCCTGACGGCCCACCTGGGGGCGAAAAACGGCACCAAGGTCCTCTCCGGGGTGCTCCTGTTCGCCTCCCTGCTCCTCGCCGCTCAGTGGTCAGCAGAGGTGCTGCTCGGGATGATGCGGCTGGAACTGATCGAGCTTACCAGCATCCGGCTCTCTATCGTCGCCAAGATCACCAAGTATCTCTACCTCCTCCCCTATCTGCAGGCGCTCCTGATAGTGGCTCTGGCCCTGGTCTTCTTCCGGCGCCGGCCGACCGTCGCGGCTTCCGAACTGGCCGGGATGCAGAAGGCGCAGCGCAGGAAGGCGCGCAGCCTGGTGCTCCTGGAGCTGCGCTGGTTCAAGGCGGCGCTGGGGTGCGTCGGTTTGATCCTGGCCGTCTGTCTCTACTACGACCTGTACGCCTCGCGTCCGGTGAAGATCTCGCCCCCCACCATGATGACCCCGGACCCGGCCGGCCTGATCAAGATCGGCGTTGATCAGGTCATGGACGGCAAGCTGCACCGCTACGCCATGGTGACCGACGACGGCCACGTGGTGCGCTTCGTACTGATCAACCGCTCCATGGGGATGGGCAGCAAGATCGGGGTGGTCTACGACGCCTGCATGCTGTGCGGCGACATGGGGTACATCCAGGAGAAGAACGAGGTGATCTGCATCGCCTGCAACGTCAGGATCTTCCTCCCCTCGATCGGCAAGGCGGGGGGGTGCAACCCCATCCCGCTGGTGCACAGTATCGAAGGGGGGCAGGTGGTGATCAGCGTCGCGGAACTGGACAAGGGGGCGAAGTACTTCACCGAGGTGGTCACCAGGAAGGTGAAGGATCCGGTGACCGGCAAGGAACTGGAGAACACCAAGGCCCCGTTCCGTCACGAGTACAAGGGTAGGACCTACTTCTTCGAGTCCGAGGAGTCCGGGGAGAAGTTCCAGAAGTCGCCCGAAAGCTACGTGGGGGACCAGCAGGGCAGGTACTACCGGGTGCAGGGGTTCCAGGGGGCAGGCAGTTAGGACCCCCATCCCCCTCCCGTCCTCCCCCTTGAAGGGGGAGGAGCCCTGACGTCCCCTCCTTTTCAAGAGTGGAGGAGCCCGACGTCCCCTCCCCTTCAAGGGGAGGGACAGGGTGGGGATGGGCCTCGCAGTGCGAGGTTGTCGCAGCAGTCAATCGCGGCAGTAATGCCGCTCCTACGTATTAAAGAGAGGTTATCCCAATGTTTTTTCTCATGCTCAGACAGTCTTTCGTGAAAGGCTGGAGGAGAAAGGCCCTCGCCACGGCAACCATCGTGCTGGCGGCAAGCCTGATCACTGCACTGATGAATATATCGATCGACGTGGGTGACAAGATGTCCAAGGAGATGAAATCCTACGGCGCCAACATCAACCTGGTCCCCAAAAGTGAGAGCATCTCCCTGGAGATCGGCGGGGTGAATTACAACCCGCTGGAGGGACAGGTCCTGATCGAGGAAAAGGAGCTCCCCAAGATCAAGGAGATCTTCTGGGCCAACAACATCGTGGGCTACGCCCCCTTCCTCAAGGTGAGCGCCGAAATGGCCGGGACCGCCAAGCGGGTCCCCCTGCTGGGGACCAACTTTGACAAGCCGGTGGCGGTGGCGGGCGACGAGGAGTTCCATATCGGCGTGAAGGTGATCAATCCATACTGGCAGGTGAAGGGGGAATGGCCCGCCGAAGACGACTCGGCCACCATCCTGGCCGGCGCCCAGCTCGCCCGCGAGCTGAACCTGAAGGCCGGCGACACGGTCAAGGTGAAGATGCCGGGAGTGCAAGGGGGCGAGGAGCTCTTCACCATCAAGGGGATCCTGTCCACCGGCGGCAGCGAGGAGGCGGCCCTGGTGGCGCCCCTCCCCGTGGTGCAGAGGCTGGCGGCGCTTGAGGGGAAGGTGCAGTCGGTGAGCGTGAGCGCCCTGACGGTGCCGGAGGATAAGCTGTCGCGCAAGGCCCGGCGCAGCTCCGACGCCCTCGACTCCCTGGAGTACGACCGCTGGTACTGCACCGCCTACGTGAGCGCCATCACGCACCAGATCGAGGAGGCGATCCCGAACATCGCCGCCCGCCCGATCTGGCAGGTGGCGGCCAGCGAGGGTGCGGTGATCAACAAGATCCAGCTGCTGATGATCGTGGTGACCATCGCCGCCTTCATAGCCTCCGGCCTGGGCATCTCCTCGCTCATGGTGACCACCATCATGGAAAGGGCCAAGGAGATCGGGCTCACCAAGGCGCTGGGGGCGGCGGACCGGGAGGTCTACCTGCTCTTTCTGAGCGAGGCGGCCTTGGTCGGCGTGATCGGCGGGCTTTTGGGGTGCGCGGTCGGCGCCGGGCTGTCCCAGGTCATCGGCCTCTCCATCTTCGGCTCGCTGGTCTCCTTCAACTGGGTGGTCATCCCGGTCAACGTGGCTATCTCGGTGCTGATCGCTTTGGCCGGCTCCTTGATGCCGTCCCGGCTCATCACCAGGCTCTACCCGGCGGAGGTGCTCCATGGCAGACGTTAAAGGGGCGAACCTGACACGCCGGCGCATGTTCCTGCAGATCCTTTTCAAGTCGCTTAAGGTCCGCAAGAACCGGGTCGCCATCACCTTCTTCTCCATCATGATCGGGGCCTCGGTCATCACGGCGCTCTCCAGCGTCTATTTCGACATCTCCGCCAAGATGAGCCGCGAGCTGCGGGCCTACGGGGCCAACTTCTTCATCGGCCCCAAGGTCAGCTCGGCGAGCCGCAACGCCGAGCTTGAGACCATCAGGGAGATGGTCGCCATGGTCCCGCCCGACAAGTTGATCGGCGCCTCCCCCTACATCTACGGCGTGGTCCGGCTCGACCTGGGGAACGCGGTGCTGGCCGGGGTCGACTTCCCCGGCTTGAAGAAGCTCTCCCCTTACTGGCAGGTGGAGGGGAAATGGATCAGCGTCGATTTCGACGAGGACTCCTGCATGATCGGCAAGACCCTGGCCAAGAACATGGAGCTCAAGGTCGGTGACAGCGTCAACGTGATCCGGAGCGAGACCGGCTTCCAGAAGAGCCTGACCGTCAAGGGGATCGCCGAGACGGGCCAGGCGGAGGACGAGCAGATCTTCGTGAACCTCGCCCTGGCCGGCCAGATACTGGGGCAGCAGGAGAAGGCGAACCACGCCATGCTGAGCATCGTCACCGAGGGGACCGACATCGACGCGCTGGCCCAGGGGATGGAGGCGAAGTTCCCGGAGCTGGACGCCAAGCCGATCCGCAAGGTGTCCCACTCGGACGGCCGGATACTGGACAAGATCAAGGGGCTCATGGCCATCATCGCCGTGATCATCCTGACCGTGACCACCCTCTGCGTCATGACCACCCTGATCGCCATCGTCTCCGAGCGCACCCGGGAGATCGGCCTAATGAAGGCGATCGGCGCCGACGACCGGGACATCGTGCGCCAGTTCCTCTCCGAGACCCTGACCATAGGGCTGGCCGGTGTGGCGGCCGGGATGGTGGTCGGCTTCCTCTTGGCCCAGTTGCTCGGGCAGGCGGTGTTCGGCTCCTTCATATCGTTTCGCCTCATGGTGCTTCCGGTGACTCTGGTCCCCTCGATAGCCGCCTCGCTTCTGGCGGCGGCCCTGCCGGTCAGGATGGCGGTCAGGGTCGTGCCGGCCCAGGTGCTGAAAGAGGAATAAATCAGATTTCTTGCTGATATTTTTTAAGGGGAAAATGAAATGGAAAAGATAGTTCTTGAGACAATCGGCCTGACCAAGAGGTACGGCAGCGTGACCCCGCTGGACCAGGTCAACATGCAGGTCAGGGAAGGGGAGTGGGTCTCCATCATGGGGCCGTCCGGCTCCGGCAAGACCACCATGCTGAATCTCCTTTCGCTGCTCGATACCCCCACCGAGGGGCGCTACATCCTGGACGGGGTCGACACCTCTAAGGTGGATGAGCGCCAGCGCGCCGTGGTGCGGCGCGAGAAGATCGGCCTGGTGTTCCAGCAGTTCCACCTGGTCCCTTACCTGACGGCGCTGGAGAACGTCATGCTGGCCCAGTACTACCACGGCATGATCGACCGGGGCGACGCGGCGGAAGTCCTGGAGCGGGTCGGGCTCTCGCACCGGATCGGCCATCTCCCCTCCCAGCTCTCCGGCGGCGAGCAGCAGCGGGTCTGCATCGCGCGGGCGCTGATCAACCAGCCCGCCATCATCCTGGCCGACGAGCCGACCGGCAACCTGGACGAGGCGAACGAGGAGATCATCCTCGACTTCTTCAAGGAGTTGCACAGTGAGGGGCGCACCATCATCCTGGTGACCCACAACCCGGAACTCGCCACCTTCTCGGACCGGGTGGTCAGACTGGCCCACGGCAAGGTCCAATAGACTATGCAAAGAGCGCAAAAAAGTTTTCTCCGTCTCTTTGCCCTTTCTCTGATGTCTCTCCTTGTTGCCGCACTCATGGGGGGCTGCAGCAAGGAGCAGACCTGGAAGACCGGCACCAGGGCCCCCGAGATCAGCGTGCTTGACCTGAACGAGCAGACCGTGAAGCTCTCCGATTTCAAGGGACAGGTGGTCATCGTCAGGTTCTGGGCCACCGGCTGCAAGGCGTGCGTGGCCGGCATGCCGGTGCTGGACGAGTTCAGCAAGCCTTATCGGGACAAGGGGCTGACCGTGCTTGCGGTGAACATGGGAAATTCGAAGCCGCTGGTGCAGGCTTTTGCCAAGGGGCTGAAACTAACCTACCCGGTCTTTCAGGACCCGGCCCTGATTGCAGCCAAGAAATACGGGGTGAGAGCGGTCCCCAGCACCTATTTCATCGACAGGAAGGGTGTCGCCAGAAGTTTTGCCGTAGGCGAGATTACCAAGGAGAAGTTCGACGAGACAGTGGGCAAGCTGCTGTAAGAACAGGGGCCGTCAAAGTCTCACTCAATCCAGCCCGGCCTTTCAAATAGGTACCTCCACCCCCACCCTTGATCAAAGATTCAGCAGCATCTGACATAGATGGATTTTAGCTTCCTCCCTCCCTGACCGAGAGGGGGGAAGCTGTCAACGCATTCCTCACTATTTTAGTTGACAGTAGCGCGTTTTTATCATATTAACGATCATCATTTTCAATTTCAGGTTTAACTGTAATACTCGACACATCAGGTAGTTTAGAGAACGTAAATGCGATCCGCCGGCAGGTGCGGCAGTAAAAGGGAGGATGGATGGCAGCAACACTCAGGCAGCCGGTTGGCAATGACCCGGCAAGCGGAACGGAAAAGAGGCGTAGCCGACGGGTCATCACCAGCCTGGAGCTTATGGGCGACGGCAGCGAACTGATCATCGTGCACGCCGGGGAGGAGTACCGCCTCTCCATCACCAAACAGGCAAAACTGATTCTCACCAAGTAAACCCCACCGTAACAATACCCCTTCGGGGGTCCAGCCAGCCACGTTGCCGCTCCGGCAAACGAAGCCAGCCAACAAAAAAAACCAAGTGACGACTCTTCCTGAAAGGCGGGCGGCCCGATGTGTGCCTCCATGAAGGAGCGGACAGCCTCCATAAGGGAAGCGGCAGCTCATCGCTTTGCCGAGTCCGCAGTCTGAGCCGTCCAGATCAACGTCGAACGGAGATGGTCCCATGTTTGAATTTTTCGTCAAGGGGGGACCCTTGATGTACCCACTGCTTCTTTGTTCCATCGCAACCGTGGCCTACGGCATTGAGCGGGTCTACCACTACGCCAGGGCCGGCAAGGGGAAGGATAACCCCGAGAAGATCCACGACCTGATCGAGAGCGGGGCTGCCGCCGAGGCCCAATCCCTCGCGGAAGCCACCCCGGGGCCGGTAGCTGCGGTCTTGGCCGA
>Ga0209212_1007775_pt1 | contig 11709 bp, 10 predicted proteins | sample RifGroC2_FD_183996 | JGI IMG/M metagenome (GOLD analysis project Ga0209212, IMG submission 183996) | Groundwater microbial communities from Rifle, Colorado, USA - Groundwater C2 (SPAdes) (version 2) | ecosystem: Environmental > Aquatic > Deep subsurface > Groundwater | place: Rifle, Colorado...
TTCGCCGGACAGCCGGCGCAGGCCGGCGCTCAGCGCGGCCAGGCGCGGCGCGCCGAGCAGGCGGCGGGCGCCGTCGGCGGCGCTCAGGGTCAGGCGGGTGCCCTGCATGGCCGTGGCGAAGTGGCGCGCCAGCCAGGTGGCGCTGCCGGCGTGCCCTGCTTCGGCTGCGCGCAGCTTGCGCACCAGATCGCCGGTGTTGATCCCCACCGGGCAGCGCTGGGCGCACAGACCGGTGGCGGCGCAGGTATCGAGGCCGTGGTAGTGGTAGGCGCGCTCCAGTTCGGCGGTGTCGATGCCGGCGCGCTTCTTCGCCTGGATGTCGCGCCAGATGACGATGCGCTGGCGCGGAGTCAGGGTCAGGCCGTTGGACGGGCACACCGGCTCGCAGAAGCCGCACTCGATGCACTTGTCGACGATCGTGTCGGCGGCCGGCAGCGGCTTGAGGTGCTTCAGGTGGATCTGCGGATCTTCGGAGAGCACCACGTCGGGGTTGAGGATGCCGCGCGGGTCGAGCAGGCGCTTGATCCGCCACATCAGCGCGTAGGCTTCGGCGCCCCACTCCAGCTCGACGAACGGCGCCATGTTGCGCCCGGTGCCGTGCTCGGCCTTCAGCGCGCCGCCGAACTCCACCGCCACCAGCTGCGTCACGTCGGCCATGAACGCTTCGTAGCGCGCCACCTGGGCCGGGTCGTCGAAGCCCTGGGTGAACACGAAGTGCAGGTTGCCCTCCAGCGCGTGGCCGAACAGGATCGCCTCGTCGTAGCGGTGCCGGTCGAGCAGTTCGAGCAGACGGTTGACCCCCTCGGCCAGGCGCTCGACCGGGAAGGTGACGTCCTCGATGATCACCGTGGTGCCGGTCTGGCGCACCGCGCCGACCGCCGGGAAGGTGTCCTTGCGGATCTTCCACAGCTGGTTGTACACGGCCGGGTCTTCGCTGAAGTCGACCTGCTTCTCCACCGGGAAGTCGGCGATGGACGCCATGATCTGCGCGATCTGCTCGTGCAGCAGGCTCTGGCTGGCGGCGCGCGACTCGATCAGCAGGGCGCAGGCGCCATTCGACAGCTCCTTCACCCAGCCCGGCATGCCCTGCATGTCCTGCACCGAGCGCAGGCTGCGGCGGTCGAGCAGCTCCACCGCGGACACCGGCTGCTGCTTGAGCAGCGGCACCGCGCGGCAGCAGTTTTCCACGTCGGGGAACACCACCAGCGCGCTGGCCTTGTGCGGGTAGTCCGGCACGGTGTCGTAGGTCACCGCGCTGATGAAGCCCAGCGTGCCCTCGGAGCCGACCATCAGGTGGTTGAGGATATCCAGCGGCTCGTCGAAGTCGACCAGCGCGTTGAGCGAGAAGCCGGTGGTGTTCTTCAGCCGGTACTTGTGGCGGATCTTGTCGGCCAGCGCGGTGTTGGCGCGGGTCTGCCGGCCGAGTTCGGCCAGCTCGGCGAGCAGCGCTCCGTGGCTCTGGCGGAAAGCGCGCACGCTGGCCGCATCCTCGCTGTCGACCACCGTGCCGTCGGCCAGCACCAGGCGCAGGCCGGCGAGGGTCTGGTAGCTGTTCTGCGCGGTGCCGCAGCACATGCCGCTGGAGTTGTTGGCGACGATGCCGCCGATCTTCGCCGCGTTGATCGACGCCGGGTCCGGGCCGATCTTGCGCTGGAACGGCGCCAGCACGGCGTTGGCGTTGGCACCGATCACCCCGGGTTGCAGGCGGATCTGCGCGCCATTGGCGCGGATGTCGCGGCCGTTCCAGTGGTCGCCGAGGACGATCAGCACTGAGTCGCTGATAGCCTGGCCGGACAGGCTGGTGCCGGCGGCGCGGAAGGTCACCGCCACCTGTTGGGCGTGGGCCAGCCTGAGCAGTTCGACCACTTCGCGCTCGGACTCGACGCGCAGCACCAGCTGCGGAATCAGCCGGTAGAAGCTGGCATCGGTGCCGAAGGCCAGGGTCGACAGCGGGTCGTCGAAGCGCCGCTCGCGCGGAATCAGCCGTTCGACGGCAGCAATAAAGGAAGCCGGCAGGCTCATGCGTCCTCCAGGATCAGCACGATCAGGTCTTTCGGGCCGTGGGCGCCGTAGGCCAGCACCTGCTCGATGTCGGCGGTCTTCGACGGCCCGGAGACCAGCAGGGCGTTGGTCGGCATGCCGGCGGCCCAGTTCTGCTCCTGCTGCACTTCGTAGAAGTTGTCGCGGATGCTGCTGGCCTTGAGCAGGGCGAAATGCACCGGCGGCACCAGGCTCATCAGGCGCGGCTCCCGGCGGTCCGGCCAGAGGATCAGGCTGCCGGTGGCGGCGATGGCGCCGAGGGTGCCGGTCAGGCTGGCCGGGGTGGCGTCGAACAGCTCGGCTTTCCACTCCTCGACCGGGCGGTCGTAGGCCTTCAGCGCCGGCAGGCCGTCGCGACCGGCGAAGTGTGCGACGAGCTGGGCACCGTGGGGCGTGCCCGGGGCGATCAGCAGGCTGGGCAGCTGCTTGTCGGCCAGCAGCTGCTCGACCAGCGCCGGCCAGTCGGCGCTGCGGGTCAGGTGGGTCTCGGTGTGCACCGCTTCCATCAGCTGGCGCAGGCGGGCGATGCGCTCGCCGGCCGGGTAGCGCCACGGCTCGGTCACCATGGCGACGTCGTAGTCGTCGGCGAGCGGCTGGGTGCCGGCCAGGCTGTTGCGCAGCTTGGCGAGGATATTGGCTTTGGCGCTCATGCGATCGCTCCGAAGCGGTGTAGGGGCGAATTCATTCGCCGGGCGGGGCGGTGTCGGGCGAATGCATTCGCCCCTACCGAAAATACGGCAGCGCTCATCGCTTGCCCTCCAGGTGCTCGCGGGCCAGCTCGTGCAGCGAGCGGGGCGCCGGTTTCGGTGCGCTGTGGTTCTGCGTCCACGGGCCGAGGTTGCTTGGCGTCAGCCCGCGCAGGCGGGTGGCCAGCAGGCCGAAGGCGCGGTACGCCAGCGGGCTGGTGTTGAGCAGGCGCCAGCCCTTCCACAGCAGGCGCTCGCTGGCCGAGTACTTGCTGCCCTGGCCGCGCATCACCTGGTGCGGCGCGTCCGGCTGCTTGACGTTCTCCTCGCGCAAGCGGCGCAGCAGTGCGGGGATCGGAATCTTCACCGGGCAGACCTCGCCGCAGGCGCCGCACAGCGAGGAGGCGGACGGGTGGTCCGGGGTGTTCTCCAGGCCCACCAGGTGCGGCGAGATGATCTTGCCGATCGGCCCCGGATAGACGGTGCCGTAGGCCTGGCCGCCGATGCGGGTGTACACCGGGCAGTGGTTCATGCAGGCGCCGCAGCGGATGCAGTTGAGGGTCTGGCGCAGCTCGCCGTCGGCGAAGGCCTGGCTGCGTCCGTTGTCGAGCAGCACCAGGTGCACTTCCTGCGGGCCGTCGAGTTCGTCGCTCTGGCGCGGCCCGGAGATCATGTTGACGTAGGTGGTGATGCCCTGGCCGAGCGCCGAGCGGGTCAGCAAGGAGAGCAGCGGCACCACGTCGCGCAGGTTCTCCACCACCTTCTCGATGCCGGTGACGGCGATGTGCACCGGCGGCACCGTGGTCGACATGCGGCCGTTGCCCTCGTTCTCCACCAGCAGCAGGGTGCCGGTCTCGGCCACCGCGAAGTTGACCCCGGAGACGCCGATGTCGGCCTCGAAGAACTTCTGGCGCAGGATGCGCCGGCCGGTCTGGATCAACTGGTCGACGTCCTCGGTGTAGGGCTCGCCGAGCTTGTCGTGGAACAGCGCGGCGACCTGGCGGGCGTTCTTGTGGATCGCCGGCATGATGATGTGGGTGGGCTTCTCGTGGTCGAGCTGGATGATGTACTCGCCCATGTCCGATTCCAGCGCCTCGATGCCGCGCGCCTCGAGGAAATGGTTCATTTCCATTTCCTCGCTGACCATCGACTTGCCCTTGATCACCTGTTTGGCTTGGTGGGCCTCGGCGATCTGCAGGACGATGGCGTTGGCTTCGTCGACCGTCTCCGCCCAGTGCACCTTGACTCCGTTGCGGGTCAGGTTGGCTTCCAGGCGTTCGAGCAGGTCGGGCAGCTGGGACAGCGCGCGGGCGCGCACGTGGTTGCCCATCTCGCGCAGGTGCTCGCGCTCGTAGTCGTCCGGCATCGACGCCAGGCGCTTGGCGATCAGCGAGTCCATGGCCTTGCGCATGTTGCCGCGCAATTGCCGATCCTGCAGGGCCTCGTGGGCGTTGTGCTTGAGTTCGCGGCTGGAAATCTCCACCGCCGGGATGCGCTGGCTCATCGGCCACCTCCGCTGCGTTGCCAGAGGAAGCTGGCCAGGTGCTGGCCGCGCAGCTTGGCGTTCTGCTTCTCCAGGGCGCCGTTGATGTTGAGCAGGCAGCCGCAGTCGGCGCTGACCACCTGGGCGGCGCCGGAGTCCTGCAGGGCGCGGGTCTTGTCGGCGACCATGGCGCCGGAGATGTCCGGCATGCGCACGCTGAAGGTGCCGCCGAAGCCGCAGCACTCGCTCTCGTGATCGTGCTCGACGCGCTCGACGTTGCCGAGCTGGGCGAGCAGGGCGCGGCCGTGCAGGTGGGTGTTCATCTCGCGGCGTGCCGAGCAGGAGGTGTGCAGGGCGACCCGGGTCGGCGCGCCCTGGTCCTTGAACTCGACCTTGCACACATAAAGGAGGAACTCGGCCAGCTCGAAGGTGCGTTCGGCCAGCGCCTGGGCGCGCTTGAGCGTCGCCGGCTCGTCCTTGAACAGTTCGCCGTAGTGCTCGCGGATCATCCCGGCGCAGGAGCCGGACGGCACCACCAGCGGCCAGTCCTGCTCGAACAGCGCCAGCTGGGCGCGCGCCACCTCGCGGGCCTCCTCGGTGTAGCCGGAGGTGTAGGCCGGCTGGCCGCAGCAGCTCTGCCCCTGGGGGAAGTGCACGCGCAGGCCCTCGCGTTCGAGCAGGCGGATGGCGTCCATTCCCGCCTCGGGGAAGAACAGGTCGAGCACGCAGGTGCCGAACAGGTAGACGTTGGCCGGTTTCTGCGCCGGGTACTGGCGCGCTTTCGGCAGCGGCGGCGCCACGCGGGTGGCGTTGGGCGCGGCGTTGTGGAACAGGTCGCTCATCGGGCATGCCTCCGGGTGGTCCCGGTTGTCGAATGGCAGCGCCGGGCTGACCCCGGCGCTGCATGGCCTACTTGCTTTTTAGTTCACCAGCATGCCGGTGAACACGTAGGCCTGAGCCAGCGTGATCAGACCGACGAAGGCGGCGAAGATCAGGCTGTGTTTGAGGGTGAAGCGGAACAGGTCCGACTCCTTGCCCACCAGTCCGGTGGCGGCGCAGGCCACGGCGATGGATTGCGGCGAGATCATCTTGCCGGTCACGCCGCCGCTGGTGTTGGCCGCCACCAGCAGGGTGTCGTTGACCCCGATCTGGTGCGCGGTGGTGGCCTGCAGCGAGCTGAACAGGGCGTTCGAGGAGGTGTCCGAGCCGGTGAGGAACACGCCCAGCCAGCCGAGGAACGGCGAGAAGAACGGGAACAGCACGCCGGTGCCGGCCAGGACCAGAGCCAGGGTGCTGGACATGCCCGAGTAGTTGGTGACGAAGGCGAAGGCCAGCACCATGCCGATGGAGAGGATCGGCCAGCGCAGCTCGACCAGGGTGTCGCGCAGGGTGCTCAGGCCGGTCTTGATGTCGATGCGCAGGATCAGCATCGAGATCAGTGCCGAGAAGAAGATCGCGGTGCCGGTGGCGGAAACCGGATCCAGCTTGAATACCGCCGGAATGGCCGTGGCCTTGGCGACGATCGGTGCGGTCTTCATCACCAGCTGGTCGAGGTGCGGAATGGCGAAGTAGAACACCCAGGCATGCAGTGCGCCGTCGGCGGCGAACAGGGCCTTGAACGGCTTCAGGGTCCAGACGGTGACCAGCGCGGTGAGGATCAGGAACGGCGACCAGGCCTTGATGATCTGCCCCAGGTTGTAGGGCGACGGCGTGGTGTTGCGCGGGCCGCCGAAGCCGCCCAGCACCGCGGTGCCCCCGGAGATGCCGACCACTGCCGAGTCTTCGGCGCGCTTGGGCTGCCAGACCTTGAGGAACAGGGTCAGGCACACCAGGCTGACCAGCGCCGAGGTGATGTCCGGCAGTTCCGGGCCGATGAAGTTGGAGGTGAAGTACTGGGTCACGGCGAAACTGGCGCCGGCAATCAGGGCGGCGGGCCAGGTTTCCTTGATGCCGCGCCAGCCGTCCATCATCGCCACCAGCCAGAACGGCACGATGATCGACAGCAGCGGCAATTGGCGACCGGCCATGGCGCCGATCTTGAAGGCGTCGATGCCGGTGACCTGGCCGGCGACGATGATCGGAATGCCCAGGGCGCCGAAGGCCACCGGCGCGGTGTTGGCGATCAGGCACAGGCCGGCGGCGTACAGCGGATTGAAGCCGAGGCCGACCAGCAGGGCGGCGGTGATCGCCACCGGCGCGCCGAAGCCGGCGGCGCCTTCGAGGAAGGCGCCGAAGGAGAAGCCGATCAGCAGCACCTGCAGGCGCTGGTCGTCGGTGATCGACAGCACCGAGCTGCGAATCACCTCGAACTGGCCGCTCTTGACCGTGAGCTTGTAGAGGAACACCGCGGCGACGATGATCCAGGCGATCGGCCACAGGCCGTAGAGGAAGCCGTAGCCGGCCGCCGCGAAGGCCATGTCGGCGGGCATCTGGAAGGCGAAGATGGCGACCAGGATGGACAGCGCCAGGGTGATGCTGCCGGCGACATGCCCCTTGAGGCGGAACACCGCGAGGGCCAGGAAGAAGAACACGATCGGGATGACGGCTGCCAGTGCCGACAGCCCGAGGCTGCCAAGCGGGGTATAGAGCTGTTGCCAGGCTTGCATGTGGGGTTTCCCCTGATTGTTTTGGGTGCGATCGACGGTCTGGGCAGGAGTGGTCTGGTCTCGTTCCGGAGGCGGGTCCGGGTGCGACAGGTGCCAGTCCATTCCGATGATTGTGCCGGTAATTGGTAATACCAATTTACACGATGGCCACGGAAGATTAAATTTCGATCAGATGCTGTGTCAATTTGTCCCGTTACGACTTTGGTCGCGTGTCGGCGTCGTGCCCCTGCTATTGCTGGCATGGGGGCGGGTCGTTAGGCTTCGCGGCCGGATGCGCCGAAACCGCGGTAGATGGGTGGTTGGCTGGTCAAACCAGTGGGGAAATGAACAATGGGATTCGGTCCGGTTCGGCAGCGCCGTCTGTCGGATGACATCGTCGAGCGCCTCGAGGCGATGATCCTCGAGGGCTCGCTCAAGGCCGGCGAGCGCCTGCCGGCCGAGCGCGTGCTGGCCGAACAGTTCGGCGTGTCGCGCCCCTCGCTGCGCGAGGCGATCCAGAAGCTGGCGGCGCGCGGCCTGCTGGTCAGTCGCCAGGGCGGCGGCACCTACGTGGCCGAGGGGCTGGGTTCGGCGTTCAGCGACCCGCTGCTGCAGCTGCTGGAAAGCAGCGTGGAGGCGCAGCGCGACCTGCTGGAGTTTCGCCATACCCTGGAGGGCGCCTGTGCCTACTACGCGGCGCAGCGGGCGACGCCGGTGGATCATCAGCGCCTGCGCGAGGCCTTCGAGCGCCTGCAGCAGTGCTACGTCGCCTCCGTGCCGGGCGGTGGCGCCGAGGAGGGGCTGGCCGACGCCGGCTTCCACCTGGCGATCGCCGAGGCCAGCCATAACGCGGTGCTGCTGCACACCATCAAGGGCTTGTTCGACCTGCTCAAGCGCAACGTGGTGACCAATATCGGCGGGATGTACGCCCAGCGCGGCGAAACCCGCGACATGCTGATGCAGCAGCATCGCGAGCTGTTCGAGGCGATCGTCGCGGGGCGTGCCGAGGACGCCCGGGCGATTTCCAGCCGACACATCGACTACGTGCAGGAGGTGCTGGCCGAGGTGCAGCAGGAGGGCCGGCGCGAAGCGCGGGCGCGGCGGCGGCAGAGCGTGCAGGAGGGGTGAGCTGAGGGGGAGGCGTGCGCCGGCAGCGGCTGCCGGCGCCCAAGGGGCTGGCGAGTTACTCGTCCTTGCCCTTGCTGCGTACCGCGCGCTGGATCTCGCGGTTGGAGTCGCGCTCCTTTTCCACGGCGCGCTTGTCGAATTCCTTCTTGCCCTTGCCCAGGGCGATCTCGCACTTGACCAGGTGCTTCTTCCAGTAGAGCGCCAGGGCGACACAGGCGAAGCCCTTCTGCTGGACGGCGCCGTGCAGCTTGTCCAGCTCCTTGCCGTGCAGCAGCAGCTTGCGGGTGCGCGTCGGGTCGGCGATGACGTGGGTGCTGGCGGCGTTCAGCGGGGTGATATGGCTGCCGAGCAGCCAGGCCTCGCCGTCCTTGAGCAGCACGTAGCTGTCGGTGAGCTGGCCCTTGCCGGCGCGCAGACTCTTGATTTCCCAGCCGGCCAGGGCGATGCCGGCCTCGAAGCGCTGCTCGATGTAGTAGTCGTGCAGCGCCTTCTTGTTGAGGGCGATGGTCCCGGCGGGGTGTTTTTTCTGTTTAGCCATAGGTCGCGCATTATAGGGATTTGTACCGCGCCACGCCATGCGTGTCGGTGCGGCGCTTGAGCCGCTGCGGCTAATTCCGGACAATGTGTGGATATTTTCTGGCGAGTCCCTGCATGAGCACGCGAATCCAACGCACGGCCCTGCTGCCCTATCCGGCGCAGGCGTTGTATGACCTGGTCAACGACGTGGCCAGCTACCCGCAGTTTCTGCCCTGGTGTTCGGCGGCCGAGGTGCTGGAGAGCGATGCCACGCGGATGCGCGCGACGCTCAAGGTGGGCCGGGCCGGGCTCAGTCAGCAGTTCACCACCTGCAACACGCTGCGTCCGGGCGAGTCGATCGAGATGAAGCTGGAGCAGGGGCCGTTCCGCGCCCTGCACGGCGTCTGGAGTTTCCAGGCGCTGAACGAGAACGCCTGCAAGATCACCCTCGACCTGTCCTTCGAATACTCCGGGGCGCTGGTCAAGGCGACTCTCGGGCCGTTGTTCAACCAGGCGGCGACCACCATGGTCGACGCCTTCTGCCAGCGGGCCAAGCAACTGTATGGATAAGTCGCAGGTCATCGCCGTCGAGGTGGTCTACGCCCTCGCCGACAAACAGAAACTGCTGCGCCTGAGCGTGCCCTACGGCACCACCGTGCGCGAGGCCGCGGTGCGCTCTGGCATCGCCGCCCTGTTCCCGGGGCTGGATCTGGCCGCGGCGCCGATGGGGATCTTCGGCAAGGCGGTGGCCAAACCCGACGAGCGAGTGTTGGAGGAGGGCGAGCGGGTGGAAATCTACCGGCCGCTGATCGCCGATCCCAAGGAGGCGCGCAAGCAGCGCGCGGCCAAGGTGGCCAAGGCCAAGGCGGAAGACGGCGAGTAGGCTGGACGGCGGGCTGCGGCGCTGGAATGAAAAAGCCCGAGCATCGGCTCGGGCTTTTTGTTATGCGCTGGCTTATTCCGCCGGTTGCGCTTCGGGCTCGATCTCCAGCGGCTCCGGCATCGGTACCGGGACGGGCTCGGCCTCGTCGACTTCGCGCTGGATCTGTTCCAGCAGCGAGCCCGGGGCGGGGGCGGCTTCCTGCTCGGCCGGAGTCTGCACCGCTTCGGCGCTGGCGCCTTCCGCAGTCGGTGCCTCTTGCAGCTGGGTGCTGCCGCCGCTGCCGAGGATGGCTTCGTCGCGGCTCACGCCGGGCATGAAGTCGCCGGACAGGCCGGTCAGTTGGTCGTTGCCGTCGAACATCAGGCTGATGCGTTCCTGCTGGCGCGCGCCGCCGCCCGGCTGGATGCTGTACAGGTAGTCCCAGCGATTGGCGTGGAAGGTGTCTGCAATCAGCGGGTTGCCCATGATAAACCGCACCTGGCGCCGGGTCATTCCGGGGCGCAACTGGTCTATCATGTCCTGAGTAACCACGTTGCCCTGCTGGATGTCGATCTTGTAGACCCCCGGAAGCGAGCAGCCGGCGAGTGCCGCAAGTCCCAGAAAGGTGAGGCCGGTCAGCATGAGCTTGGCTTTTTGCATCGGTGGGTCTCTTCCACTATCTTGGCGGGCAACAGAAACGGGATAATACCCGCATTGAGGGAGGCTGCGAAGCGCTCCCCCCGAGAAAGCTGAACATGGTCGAAAACAACGAATTGCGCAAAGCCGGGCTGAAGGTCACCCTGCCCCGGGTCAAGATCCTGCAGATGCTGGACTCCGCCGGACAGCGGCACATGAGCGCCGAGGATGTGTACAAGGCGCTGATGGAAGCGGGCGAGGATGTCGGTCTCGCCACCGTGTACCGGGTGCTGACCCAGTTCGAGGCGGCCGGTCTGGTGGAGCGGCACAACTTCGACGGCGGTCATGCGGTGTTCGAGTTGTCGGACGGTGCGCACCACGACCACATGATCAATGTCGATACGGGTGAAGTGGTCGAATTCATCGATCCGCAGATCGAGAAACTGCAGAAGGAGATCGTCGCCCAGTACGGCTTCGATCTGGTCGATCACAAGATGGTGCTGTACGTCAGCAAGCGCAAGTAAGGGCTGGCGGATACAAGGCAACGGCGACCCACGGGTCGCCGTTGGCGTTTGTGGGGGTGGCGTTGCGCTCAGGCGGCCGCCGCCCGTTGCGCGCCCTGCACCATCTTGCGCGCATGGGCCAGCGACTCGCGGGTCAGGTCGAGGCCGCCGAGCATGCGCGCGACCTCCTCGATGCGCTGGTGCTGGCCGAGCTGGGCCACCGCCGTGCGGGTCTCGCTGCTGCCGCGGTCCTTGTGCACGAACAGGTGCTGGTGGCCCTGGGCGGCGACCTGCGGCAGGTGGGTGACGGTGATCACCTGGCCGCGCTCGCCGAGGCGGCGCAGCAGTTGGCCGACCACTTCGGCGGTGGGGCCGCCGATGCCGACGTCGACCTCGTCGAACACCAGGGTCGGTACGCGCGAGGTCTGCGCGGTGATCACCTGGATCGCCAGGCTGATGCGCGACAGTTCGCCGCCGGAGGCGACCTTGGCCAGTCCCTTGAGCGGCTGGCCGGGGTTGGCGCTGACCTGGAATTCCACCTGCTCCTGGCCCTGCGGCTGCAGCTCCGCGCTGTCGCTCGGCTGCAGAGCGATGGCGAAGCGTCCGCCGGGCATGCCCAGGCGCTGCATTTCCGTTTCCACCGCGGCGGCCAGGCGGCCGGCCGCCTCGCGGCGCAGTGCGCTCAGTTCGCCGGCCTTTTCGCGGTAGTGCCGGGCGTAGGCTTCCAGCTCCTCGCCGAGACGCTCCAGTGCCGCGTCGTCGGCGTGCAGCGCCTGCAGTTCGCTGCGCAGCTGCTCCTGCAGGGCGCTGAGTTCGACGGGCAGGATGCGGTGCTTGCGCGCCAGGCTGTAGATGCTGTCCAGGCGCTCCTCGATCTGTTGCAGGCGCCGCGGGTCGGCGTCGAAGCTGTCGAGGAAGCGGTTGAGGCTGCTCACGGCTTCCTCGACCTGGATCTGCGCACTGGTCAGCAGGTTCACCGCCTCTTCCAGCGCGGGCGGCTGGCCGTGGCCGCCGCCCAGGCGCTGCAGGCTGCTGGTCAGGGCGCCGAGCACGTTGCCGCTGTCGCTTTCGCTGCACAGCTCGAGCGCCTGGCGGCAGGCGCCGAGCAGGGCCTCGGCGTTGCTCAGGGTCTTGTGTTCCTGCTCCAGCTCGTCCAGTTCGTTGGCGCCGAGGGCGAGGTTGTCCAGCTCCTCCAACTGGTAGCTGAGCAGCTGCTGGCGGGCGTGCTGCTCCTCGCTGCTGCGGCTGAGGCGCTCCAGTTCGCTGCGGG
>Ga0209212_1007781_pt1 | contig 11701 bp, 11 predicted proteins | sample RifGroC2_FD_183996 | JGI IMG/M metagenome (GOLD analysis project Ga0209212, IMG submission 183996) | Groundwater microbial communities from Rifle, Colorado, USA - Groundwater C2 (SPAdes) (version 2) | ecosystem: Environmental > Aquatic > Deep subsurface > Groundwater | place: Rifle, Colorado...
GGAGGCGGGAAGCGGGCGGGGCGCGGGCGCGGCGTCCAGGAAGACCACGTCCACGAGCCGGCCGCCGCCGTCCATGATGGGCAAGTGCCGGATGGAGCGGGCGCGCATGAGCGCCGCCGCCTCGTCGTAGTCCATCCCCGGGCGGCCCACGATGGGCGAGGCGTTCATGCTCTCGCCCACCGGGCTGTCCAGCGCCGCCCCGCGCAGCAGCGCCTTGCGGATGTCGCCGTCGGTCACGATGCCCAGCAGCCGGTCGTCCCCGTCCGTCACCAGCGCCACCTGGTAGCCGCTCCTGGTGATGGCCTCGATGGTCTGGCGGATGGTCGTGGTCGGGGCCACGCAGAGGTGCTCGGGGACATTGATCATGGCGCGCTGGACTCACCCGCATGATAGACAAAGCCCGCCTCATCCTCAAACCATCCGCGCATGGTCAGAACGTCCCCAGCCGGCGCCCGCGGCCCCGGTACCGGCCGCGCTCGCGCACCATCACCTCCCACCAGAGCCGCAGGAGGGCGTGCGCCACGGACTCGAGGTTCTTCCAGGACACGGCCTTCGAGACCCCGTGCTCCCGCGCCTGGAGCTCGATGCCCACCTCGCACCAGTCCACCCCGCTGCGGACGGCCTTGACCACGGCCTCGGTCTGGTAGGAGAAGCCGTCGGTGGTGATGGGGATGCGCCTGAGGACCTCCGTGCGGAAGATGTTGGTCCCGTTGGTGTAGCGGAAGCGGGTGTTGAACAGCGCGTTCACCGCCCGCACGTAGAGGCGCGAGAGCAGCCGCCGCGCGGTGCCGCGCACCGCGGTGTTGGTGACGAAGAAGACCAGGAGATCGGCCTTCCCCGCGTGCTGCGCGCCGCGGACGATCTCGTCCACCCGCGTCTCGTTGTCTCCCGGGATCAGGAGGTAGTGCTCCCCGCGCGCCTCGCGGAGCCCCGCCTTGTAGATTCCCCCGATGTTCAGGCGCCGGGGGTTGCGGAACGCCCGCACGCGCCCGTCACGCCGCTGCAGATCATCGGCGACCCGCCCCGTGGCGTCGGTGGAGGCGTCGTCGAAGACCAGCACCTCGAGGAAGCCGCCGCCCCGGCCGAACTCGCGCAGGATGGCCTCCACCGTGGCGCCGAGGTTGGCTTCCTCGTTGAGCGCTGGGACGACGACGGAGAAGTTCGGTGTCACCTCGAGCGGCCGAGACTCACGCGCCCGGGTCCGGCGGCGGCCCGCCGAGGGTCTGGCCCGTGGGACGGTCCAGCCTGAGCGGCTTGCGGTACATGAGCCTGTTCGGGGAGCGCTTCCGCCACTCCCGCCTGATGCTGTAGGCGAGGTTCCGCGCCAGGCTCCAGAGCGACAGCTTCAACGGGTAGACGCGGACGATGTTGAGATAGCCCTTGGCCAGGTACCACGGGAAGAAGTAGAGCTTCGTCAGCGGCAGCGTCATCAGCACGCCGACCGTCAGGTTCCGCAGCCACCGCGCGTTGGGGAACATGACGCAAATGGGCCCGAGCAGCGAGAGGTTCTTCTGCATCAGGGCCTCTTTTGGCGTGAAGCAGGTGAAGGGGCTCTCGGCCTGGTAACTGAAGAAGAGCTTGTCGAAGTCGCCGTCGAAGAAGCCGTTCTTGACCGCATACTCGGTGAGCTCGCAGCCCGGGTAGGGGTGCAGCACCGGGAAGTCGGCGTAGGTGACGCGGCAGCGGATATTGATGTCCAGCGACTCGATGTCGTAGTCGATGGCGGTCTTGCCCTGCTGCGCCATGATCTCCCGGCGCACGGGGATGCCCAGGATCGTGTTGGCGAAGGTCACGATCCCGTTCTCCCAGCACAGACCGTAGGCGTCCTCGATCTGCCGCTGCTTCATGCGCCGCTTCACGATCGTGTTCCGGACATACTCGTTTCCCGCCTCGATGGACATGGTCAGCGAGTGGAGCCCCGCCCGCTTGAGCGCCGCGAGGTTCTCCCGGGTCAGCACGTTCGCCCGCGTCAGGCAGAAGAACGGCAGCCCCACCTCCCGCGGGTACACCTCGGCGAACTCCTCGAGCCAGGCGTCCACCTTCCGGTCGAGGATGAACATGTCGTCGTAGAACTTGATGAACTGCGTGGGCCAGCGCTCCCTGAGCTCCTTGAGCTCCGCGCACAGCCGCTTCACGCTGTAGCGGGTGTAGATGGGCCCCTTGCCCGCGTACATCACGTTGAACTTCGGCTCGAAGCAGTAGGTGCACTGGTACGGGCAGCCGCGGGAGGACATGAACGAGCGGAGCGGGAAGCGCGCCAGGTGCGTCTTCTGATAGATCAGCTCCCGATCGTAGAAGGGCAGGGTGTCGAGCGCCGTGCGGCGCGGCCGGAGGAAGGCCGGGTCCACCTCCAGATCGTACTCGGGCCGGACGGAGGCGGCCGCCCCCGCGAGCTGGACGAGCTCGGAGGCCCGCCTGGTGGCGCGCAGCACCTTGGAGGCGTTGGCCCGCGTGACGATATTCGGGATCGCCTCGATGCTGCGGCCGGCCTCCAGCGCGTCCAGCAGCTCCTGCCAGCCGTCGTCGCACTCCCCCACCCCGACCGCGTCGAAGTCGTGGGTCTGGATGAGGCCCGGGAAGAAGGTCGGGTGCGGCCCGCCCATGACCGTGCAGATCTTCGGTGAGTATTGCTTCACCCGCTCGTTCGCCCGGAAGTAGGTCGTGTGCTCCCCGGTCTTGGCGCTGAAGGCGACCAGATCCGGCTTGATGCGCCGGAGATCGGCGTCCAGGTCGTCGGCGCTCAGGATGCTGAGGAAGGTCGAGTGCCCCCGCTGCTTGGCCAGCGCCGACAGGAGCTGGATGTTCATCGGGTCGATGTACTCGACGTCCCGCTCGACGAACAGCACCTTCACCTCACGCCCCCCGCAGGCTGCTGAAACAGGCCCATCTGCGTCGTTGGCACCCTCGACCGCACGCTCAACGTACGGCCGGTACGCCTCGCGTGCGGCCCTCGGGCGCCGCCTCGCATCTGGACCTGTTTCAGCAGCCTGCTAGAACGGGCCATGGAACTCCCGGGGGCGGGCCGGATCCGGGGTAGGAGGCGCCGCGGGGAGGGCGGCCTCCAGGCAGAGCCGCGCTGCCGCGGCGATCTCCCGCGCGCCCGGGTAGTAGACCTGCTCGAGCGCGGAGGATGCCGGCGTGGGCGCTTCGGGCAGCGCCACGCGGCGGATGGGCGACCGGAGCCGGCCGAACAGCTCCTCGCCGACGCGGGCGGCGATCTCCGCGGAGACCCCGAAGCTCTTCCAGCCGGTGTCGGCGATCACCAGGCGTCCGGTCTTCGCCACGGAGCGGACGATGGTCGCCGAGTCCAGCGGGCGCAAGCTCCGCACGTCCACGATCTCGGCCTGGACCCCGTCCGCCGCCAGCGCCTCGGCGGCCTGCGCCGCCTCCAGCACCATGTGGGAGACGGCCACGATGGTCACATCGCTCCCCTCGCGCAGCACGCCGGCCTGGCCCAGGGGGATGTGATAGGGCTCCTCGGGCACCGGCCCCGATGTCTCGTAGAGCCAGCGGTGCTCGAGGCAGATGACCGGGCCGTCCGTGGAGAGAGCCGTCATGAGCAGGCCCTTGGCGTCGGCGGGCGTGGCCGGCATGATCACCGCGAGCCCGGGCACATGGGCGAAGAGGGCCTGCAGGCTCTGCGAGTGCTGCGCCGCCTGGCCCCAGCCGCGCCCGATGATGGCGCGGATCGTCATGGGCACGCGCAGCTTCCCGCCGCACATGTAGCGCCACTTGGCGGCGTTGTTGACGATCTGGTCCATGGTGAGGAGCAGGAAGTCGTTCCGCGCATGCACGAGGAGCGGATGCAGCCCCCTGAGCCCCGCGCCGACGCAGAGGCCCGTGAGCGCCGCCTCCGAGAGCGGCGTGTCGAAGACCCGCGCGCTCCCGAACCGCTCGAAGGCGCCGCGCGTGGTGCCGAAGATCCCCTTGGCGTCGTCCACGCCCACGCCGAGCACGATGATGCGCTCGTCCTTCGCCATGGCCTGGCGCGTGGCCTCGTCGATGGCCTCCCGGTACTTGAGCTGCCGCATGGACGGGTGGCCCGGCATCACTCCACGTCCGCGCACAGGTCGTCAGGGGCCGGGAACGGGCTCGACCTGGCGAAGGCCACCGCCTCCGCCACCTCGGCCTCCACCGCCTCCTCCAGCCCCGCGCGGCGCGCGGCGTCGAGCACGCCCGCCCGCTGGAGCCGCCGCGCCAGCCGCGCCACGGGATCTCGCGCCATCCAGCGGCTGAGCTCGGCCTGGCTGCGGTAGCCCAGCTCGATGTCGAAGTTGGGCCCCACGTGCTCGCGCCATCGGTAGGTCTTGGCCTCGATGAGGGTCGGCCCGCCGCCCTTCCGCGCCCGCGCCACCGCGGCGCGCGCCGCGCGGTAGACGGCCACGGCGTCGGTGCCGTCCACGATGACGCCGGGCATGCGATAGACGGCCGCCCGGGGCGCGATGTCCTCGCTCACCTGGCGGACGCGGAGCGGCGAGTGGGTCGCGTACAGGTTGTTCTCGCACACGAAGAGCACGGGGAGGCGCCGCAGGGCGGCCAGGCCCAGGCTCTCGTGGGTCACGCCCTGCTCGGCCGCCGCGTCCCCGAAGAAGGCCACGGCCACCTCATCGCTGCCGGTGAGACTGGCCGCCAGCGCGCACCCCACGGCCAGCGGGATGGAGCCCGCGACGATGGCGGAGGCGCCCAGCATGCCGACCTCCGGCGCCGTGAGATGCATGGAGCCCCCCTTCCCGCCGCAGCAGCCCGTGGCCCGGCCGTAGAGCTCCGCGAACATGGCGCGCAGGTCCCCGCCCTTGGCCAGGTAGTGGGCGTGGCAGCGGTGGGTGCTGACGGCCGTGTCGCTCGGACGCAGCGCCTGGCAGACACCGGCGGCCACCGCCTCCTGGCCGATGGACAGGTGGGTGGGGCAGCGGATCTCCTGCTCGGGGTAGCGCTGGACGATCATCTCCTCCGCCCGCCGGATGCGCCTCATGCTGACGTAGAGGTCGGTGAGCAGCTCGGGGGGCAGTCCGCGGAGCGCCGCATCGCCCCGGCGCGGCGCCTTTCGCTCGAGTGGCCGGGAGCCCCGAGGCGGGCTCCTGCGCACCACCGGGCTCATCGGTCTGCTTGCCTGAACGTGGAAGACCACGGGTTGCGGTGTGGCCTCTTCGCGCAAGCGCTCATCGGTCTGCTTGCCTGAACGTGGAAGACCACGGGTCGCGGTGTGGCCTCTTCGCGCAAGCGCTCATCGGTAGTAGAACTCCGTGAGCCGGGCCACGACGTACTGGAGGTCGTCCTCGGTCAGGTACTCGTGGATGGGGAGCGACAGGATGCGCGCGCTCTGGGCCTCGCACGCCGGGAAGGAGCCCCGCTTGTAGCCCAGGGGCTGGGCCGCCTTCTGGAGGTGGATGGGGATGGGGTAGTGGATCTTCGTCTCCACCCCGCAGGATTCGAGGAAAGGCATGAGCCGCTCGCGCGCCTCCACCTGGACCACGTAGGTGTGGAAGACCTGGCTGACGCCGGCCCTCCGCGGCGGGACGACGACCCGGGGCGCCAGGGTCGCGAGCGCGCGGTCGTAGAATGCCGCGTGGCGATTCCGCGTCTCGGCCACGCGCTCGACGCCGTCCAGCACGGCGTCCCCCACGATGGCCTGGAGCGTGTCGAGCCGGCTGTTGCAGCCCCAGGTCTCCGCCTCGTCCCGGTTGCGGAGCCCGTGATGGCGCAGGAGGCGCACCCGATCGGCGATCTCGCCCGAGCCCGTGGTGAGCATCCCGCCGTCCCCCGCCACGCCCAGGTTCTTGAGCGGGAAGAGGCTGAACGCCCCTGCGGCGCCCATGGACCCGACGCGGCGCGAGCCGATGGAGGCGCCCACGGCCTGCGCCGCGTCCTCGATGACGGGGAGCCGGTGGCGGGCCGCCACGGCGCCGACGGCGTCCATGTCCGCCGGAGCGCCGGTGAGGTGGACCGGGATGATGGCCCGGGTCCGCGGCGTGATGGCATCCTCCAGGAGCGCCGGGTCCATCAGGTACTCGGCGTTGACGTCCACGAACACGGGCCTCCCGCCCGCCATGACGATGGCCCCGGCCGTGGCGACGAAGCTGTTGGGGACGGTGATGACCTCCTCCCCCGGCTCCACGCCCAGGGCCCTCAGCGCCAGGCACAGCGCATCGGTGCCGGAGTTGAGACCCACCGCGTGGGCCGTGCCGCAGAGCCGGGCGAAGCGGGCTTCGAAGGCGGCCACCTGGGGGCCCAGGATGAACTGGCAGCGGCTGAACTCCTCGGCCACCCGCCGCGCCACCTCGCCGTCCGCGAACTGGCGGGGCAGGTCCATGTACTTCACGCGGCGGACGGGTTCGGTCACCGGGGCGCGCCCGTCCGGAAGAAGTCGGTCACGGCCTCGATCATGTAGTCCACCTGCTCCCGGCTCAGGTGCTGGTGGACCGGCAGCGTGATGATGCGCCGGGCCTGACGCTCGGCCTCCGGGAAATCGCCCTCCCGGTAGCCGAGGCGCCGCCCGGCCGGCTGCAGATGCAGCGGCACGGGGTAGTGGATCTTGGCCTCCACCCCGCGCGCGAGGAGATGCGCCAGCAGCCGGTCGCGGTCCTCCGCCTCGACCATGTAGAGGTGGAAGACGTGGCGCTCGCCGGCGCGGCGCGCGGGAATGCGCACCCGGGGCGCGAGCGGCGCGAGCCCCGCGTCCAGCGCCAGCGCGTTGCCGATCCGGGCGGCCGTGATGGCCTCCACGTCCTTGATGAGGTGGTTGCCCACGATGGCCTGCAGCGTGTCGAGCCGGCTGTTGTAGCCGAAGACCTCCACCGCGTCGCGGCCCCTGAGCCCGTGGTTGCGGAGGAGCCGGAGCGTGGCGTCCATCTCCTCGGAGCCGGTCACGATGACGCCGCCGTCGCCCCACACGTTGAGGTTCTTCAGCGGGTGCAGGCTGAAGCCCGCCGCCACGCCGAAGCTCGACACCAGCCGGCCGTCGATGGCGGCGCCGATGGCCTGGCAGGCATCCTCCACCACGGGCAGCCCGTGGGCGGCGGCGATGGGCAGGATGGCGCCCATCTTCGCGGGCTGACCTGCGTAGTGGACGGGCATGATGGCGCGGGTGCGCGGCGTGATGGCCCGCTCGATGCCGGCCGGGTCGATGTTGAAGTCCTCCGCGGCGTCCACGAAGGCCGGCCGGGCGCCCGCGGCCACGATGGCCCCCGCCGTGGCGATGAAGGTGTTGGCCGCCGTGATGACCTCGTCGCCGGGCCCGACGCCGAGGGCCTTGAGCGAGAGGAAGAGGGCGTCGGTGCCCGTCCCCACGCCCACGGCGAAGCGGGCGCCGCAGAGCCGGGCGAAGGCGGCCTCGAACTGCGCCACCGCCGGTCCCAGCGTGTACTGCGTGGCCTCCAGCAGCCCCTTGATGTCGCGCAGGATCGCTTCGGAGTCGGCGAACTGCTCCTTGAGGTAGGAGTAGGGGACCCGCATCCTACAGCCGGGCCGCCAGCATGGTCTTGATGTTGAGCTGGGGCACCAGCACCGCCCCCACGTAGCCCGCCCCACCCGTCACCAGCACGTGCCACGACCCCCTCACCATCGCTGATCCCTCGGCATGACCACGACGCCTCCGCACAGCCGGATCGGCCCGGTTCCCACCCGTGCTTGGATCTTATGGGCGGGCTTCCGGGTCTGCAAGGAATTCGCCGGCGCCCGCGCGCCTCAGCCGCCGGGGCCCAGGTTGAGCAGGCGCTTGAGCCGCCCCAGCAGCCGCGCGGCGACGAGCCCCTTTCCGGTGCACCGGTACCGCGCACCGTCCCGCTCCAGGTAGCCCGCCGTCACGAGGCGCTCCATCCGCCTGCCCAGCATCAGGTCGAAGGAGTAGTGCTGCTTGAGATCCTCCAGGGTCATGCCCCGCGACGGGCCGCGAGACAGCTCGATGAGGCTCCGGACGCCAACGGAGTTGTCCGCCATGTTGAACAGCTGGTAGTAGCCGGCGAAGAGGAACCAGTACACGACGGCGCCGTTGACCCAGATGACGGCATGCGTCGGGGCCGACAGCAGCGGCGCCAGCCAGGCTTCATCGCCCGGCAGCAGGCGGAACACCGTCGCGTACGCCAGGTACCCGCCGAGCCAGAGCCACAGCATCACGTAGAGCTTCCGCCGGACCGCCACGAAGTGGAAGACGGCGAGCTGGATGCCGAGGAACACCAGAAACGTCAGCGCCGCCGCCAGGAGCCCCCGCACCGCTATCCTCCGGGACCCATCCGGAAGAACGATTTCATGCTCGCGAAGAGCCGGGCCTCGCGGCGTCCCCGGGGCGTGATCCGGTACCGGTCGCCCTCCTTGATCAGCGACCCGAGATCCAGCATCTCGTCGAGCCGGCGCTCCACGACCTGATCGAGCGAGTACATCCTGGCGACGCCCTCCGGGGAGAGGGCTCGGTCCGGGACGCGCTCGATCTCGATCAGGATGCGGGCCGAGAAGCCGCGATCGACCAGGAAGTAGAACATGCTGTAGCCGACGAACAGCAGGCTGTGGACGAGGAGGCCGTTGGCCACGTCGATGAGCCAGCCTGCCCCGGCCCAGCCGGCGGGAAGCACCCAGACGTCCGGCGGGGTGGCGACGTAGGCCGCCGTCAGCGCCAGCGCCAGGGCCGCGTGCAGCCGCACCATGGCGCCGAAGCGGCGCTGCGGCGCCACGAGGTGGAAGACCGTGACGTGCAGGGGCACGAAGGCGCAGAACGCCCCGGCGGCGAGCAGGAGTCCCTTGAGCACAGCGAATCCTAGCACGGCCGCTTCGGATCCTGTCAATCACGGCGGCGCGGTGCGTGCCCGGCGCTGGCCGCCCGCGGGGATCAGGGCCCGAGCCGGGTGTATGATCGGACCCTGACCGTGGCCACTTCCGACCCGATCGACTCCAGCACGTGTGTCCTCTGCGGGCCCGTCCCGGCCGTCCCCGTGGAGATGCGAGACGGCTTCCGAATCGTGCGCTGCCAGCAGTGCGGCCTCATCTTCGTCCACGGCTGGCAGACGCTCGGGGGCCTCGACGAGCTGTACAGCCCGGCGTACTTCCGGCACGAAGGCACGTCGGCCGTGGGGTACGGAGACTACCTCGCCCATCGGGCCCTGCATCTCAGGAATGCCCGCGCGCTGCTGACCGTCCTCGAGCGCGAGATCCCGGGGCCGAGCCGGCGCATCGTCGACATCGGGTGCGCGCACGGTTTCTTCCTGGCGGCGGCCCGCGAGCGCGGCTGGACCGGGTACGGCGTGGACATCTCGGCAGACGCCGTCCGGTACGCGCGGGACACGCTGGGGCTCGCGGTGCTCCGGGGAGACATCGAGCAGGCCGGGCTCGAGCCGGGCTCCTTCGACGCCGTCGCGCTCGTCGGGACCATCGAGCACCTGCCCGATCCCTTGCGCACGCTGCGGGCCGCCGCGCGCCTGCTGAGGCCCGGCGGGCATCTCCTCATCACGACGCTCGACGTCGAGGGGGCGCTCCGCCACTACGAGTGGAAGCCGCCCGAGCACCTCTACTACTTTTCCTTTCGGACCCTGGCGGCCCTGGTGCGCGCCGCCGGGCTCGACGTGCGGTGGCGCCGGTGGTACTGGGCGTGGTACTCGGTGTCCGACCTGGCGGCCCGGCTCTGGCGCTACTGGAGGCTGCCGGGCGCGGCGGGCGTGGCCCGGGCGCTGGACCGCGCGGGCGTGGGGCGTCTGGCTGTCAGGATCCCGACGAACGAGATGCTCGTCCTGGCCCGGAGGCGCTGAGGCGGTCAGACTCCGATCTTCTGCGCCGGCCGCTCCATGGCCGGGAGCTCGATGCTGACGCGCCCCGTGGCCTTCCGCTCCTCCTGGGCCGCCTTGAGCCCCGCGGTCTTCTGCGTGGCCGAGTCCTTGTCCCAGTGCGAGGCGCTGAAGGCCGAGGCGTCGTACCCCGCGATCCGCGGCCGCCCCTTCATGGCCGGGTTGAGCCAGGTCATGACGGGCTCCGTGATCCCGAGCGGCAGGAAGGCGACCGCCATGTTCAGCAGCACGTTGGCGCCGATGCGGGCCACGTGGTAGAGCTCGCGGGGCTTCAGGTACCAGCGCTCCGGCAGCTGGTACCAGCCCGGCCCCTTCTTGCCCAGCAGGATCGCCAGGACGGCCCGCGGGGTCACGTACGTCTTCATGTTGTACTTGATGATGTCGCGCTTCAGCTCGAACTCGGAGGTCGTCTCCGGCACGTACGGCAGCGGCGTCGTGTCGAAGATGCTCCGCGTGACCGACAGCGTGCTGTTGAAGTTGCTCCAGCCCGGCGCGATGTGGATCCGGCCGCTGTCCTTCAGGTCGCTGAAGATCGGCGTGCCCGGGTACGGGATCAGGTTGTTGTACTTGGAGGCCTGCACCCGGGCCCCCTGCACGACGCGGAAGCTGGTGGCCCGCTCCTCCGCCGTCTCGGTGGGCAGCCCGAAGATCATGAACAGCGAGACGTCGAAGCCGTGCGTCTTGCCCAGCGCCACGGCCTCCAGGTGCTGCTCCACGGTCTCGCCCTTGCCGATGAGCCGCGCCAGCCGGTTCACGCCGGTCTCCATCCCGAAGCCCGCGTGCGTGAAGCCCGCCGCCGCCAGGATCGGCACCAGGTCGGGCGGGAAGTTGTCCGCCCGCGTCTGGACCGAGAACGTGCACTTCTTGTGGAGCCCCGCATCCATGATGGCGCTGCACACCTCGGTCACCCGCCTGGCCTTGAAGCAGAAGTTGTCGTCGTAGAAGACGATCTGCGTCTGCCCGTACCGGTTGACCAGCAGGTCCAGCTCCTGGACGATGCGGCCGGCGGACTTGTAGCGGTAGGTCGTCCCGGTCAGCATGCGCTGGCTGCAGTAGGTGCACTTGTAGGGACAGCCGCGGGAGGAGGTGATGAAGGCCATGTCGTACTTGGGGTGCTCGAACAGCTCGTACGGGAACATGGGAATGTCGTCCAGCTCGGGGATCAGCGGGGCCTCGGGGTTGTGGACGATCCGCCCGTCGCGCACGAAGCTCACGCCCCGGAGCGCCGTCGGGTCGCCGCCGCCGCGGAGCGCGTGGTGGAGCTGGAGCATCACCTCTTCGCCTTCGCCCCGCACCACGTAGTCGATGCTCCCCGTCCGGAGGGCCTCGTCGGGGCACGCCGTGGGGTGCAGCCCGCCGGCCACCACCACGGAATCGGGGAACTCCGCCTTGAGCATGGCGGCGAGCTGGTAGGCGCGCACGACGTGGGCGGTCAGGCAGGACAGCCCGAACAGGTAGGGCCGGTCGAGCCCGTCCACCAGCTCCCGCAGCACCGACGGGGTGAGCTCGGTCAGCTCCTCGTCGACCACGCGACACCTGATGCCGTGCTTCGTCAGGTAGGCCGACAGGCAGCCGATCGCCACGGGGATGCCCACCGGGACGTAGCGCGACAGGAATCCGCCGAATTTCTCCTGAGCCGGATTGATGAACAGCATGGCTCCTCGCCTCCGGGTAACGCTAGATCCCTGCCGGGGGGATGTCAACCTTTTCCTGGATCATTTGCCTCAGCGGGCGGGGAGCCCGGGACCGGCGCGCCGCGCCAGCGCCCGTCAGCGCCGGCCGGCCACGAGGGTGTCGACGATGCAGTGGCAGACCGCGAGGTGGGTGATCTCGACGGGGCCATAGGCGTCGGAGGGCGCGTAGAAGTTCAGCTCGCCCAGCCGGCGCAGCGGGTTGTCGGGCTGGAAGCCCGACAGCGTGACGATCCGGCAGGC
>Ga0209212_1007783_pt1 | contig 11699 bp, 6 predicted proteins | sample RifGroC2_FD_183996 | JGI IMG/M metagenome (GOLD analysis project Ga0209212, IMG submission 183996) | Groundwater microbial communities from Rifle, Colorado, USA - Groundwater C2 (SPAdes) (version 2) | ecosystem: Environmental > Aquatic > Deep subsurface > Groundwater | place: Rifle, Colorado...
GAGGGATTTTAATTTACAAACTATACGGAATGATAACCCTGACAGGGTTATCATTGTTAATCTTTCTTTGGGGGGCAGGAATGATGTTATTTATACCTATAATTCCTTTGGAGTGAAAGACTTGGATCTAATAGGGGTTACCGCTAAGATGGTTTCTTCTTTAGGAAAAGAAAACGTTATTTTTGTAACATCTGCAGGAAATGATGGGGCGGCAAGATTTTACTTTGATAAATTTGATAATGTGTTAGTCGTTGCTGCCGCAGAAGATAGGGGCGGATATTATCAGGCATCGGAATACACAAGTTATGGCCCAAATGTAGATTTCTCAGCGCCGGGAGTAGCTCTCAACAGCTTAGCAGAAGGAACTTCTTTTTCCTGTAATGTCGTAACAGGCCGATTAATAAAACTATTACTTGCCCAACCGTATATCTCGCCGAAGGACATCATTACCCAGTTAGAGCAGGAGGCAGTTCCTTTTGATGATAGAGAGCCGTTGAAGGAATTTTTAGGAAAGGGGGTTATTGTTAGTGTCATAAACTCTTTAGTCTCTAGCTCGCCAGTGAAGGTAAGGGTATTAGTTGACCGGCTCAGTGAATGGGTGGCTAAAAATTGGTGGGCATATCCCCGGGGCTGGAAAGCCAAGCTCTGGCCATCATTTATTTATGTGGATAAAGAAATAGGAATCGAAGGATTTGAGCTTATTGGTGAATCGACACAAAAGGACTGGGCTGCGGGTCAACAGACACCTTGGACTTCTGGAAGGTATGTGTCGTTTGCGGAGGCAACAGACAATACTCCGTATAAAATCACAAAACATTATAAGATTGGAACAAATCTTAATGTTATTGCTTTTATGAAAAAGCTCGAAGAAGATTTTATGTCTTTATCGGAAAACCTATTCAATCCTGGGTCTGAAAGTGCATATTTTGCTGATTTTTTAAGAAAGTGGCGCGTATTTAAGGAAGCCTTAATATCCGATGGACGAGAAGCCGGCTCGCCGGGGGCGAGTAGAATATATGAAAATAAAAATAGGGACAGCGGTCAATTATTTGGCAGCAAAGGCGAGGCCTGCAGCCCGCTGGAGGATTATTTTTTTATGCGGTATTTATTGCGGTCCACAATGATGAGCGATTCTTTTATTTCCGATGATTTGAGTTCTTTGAGCAAAGATAGGAGTATTCTATGGACATCGTCTATAGCCTCAGGCGTGTCTAAACGCGGCCTTAATACGATTATGCCGGGATGGGAACCTAACGGATACAAGATGAGATTGCCAAAATCAAGGTCAGTGGTGATAATTACGGATTTTTCCTTATTGGCAATGTTTATAACTGTCCCGTTAGTCGCGGAGGCCTTGCCCAGCTCTTGGATGGTTATGACTGAGAAACCGGAATTTCTGAGTAATTTTACCGTTTTGCCTAATACGCATCTCAATGAGCGGACTTCAACTCTTCAAAGAAGTGAATTTCCTCATTTTGCACCAATTGGTTGGCGTAAGCGATGCAGGCGTATACATCTTTGAGCGTTATTTGGGGGAAATAGTTATCGCTAATAATTTCCTCAGGCTTAATTCCAGAGGAAAGCAGATCCAATATCTGCCACACCATTATTCGATGGCCCCGTATGCAGGGTTTCCCATGGCATATATTGGGATTTATAGAAATATGTTTAAGCAGATTCTTCATAATCGCACCTTTAATTTTAAAAATAACATATATTTCTGTCAAAGTCAAGCAGTTGCCGATATTTATTTTTCCGGAAGTTTCAGTTATTCGATTCAGACTGGCTATCTTCGCGGCGAAGCCGCCAGCCCGCTGGGGGAAGATAAGCTTGAAAAAATGGTTGCTGTCTTTATTATTGACCCTATTATTCCATTTTCGAATCTGGCGGGTCATTTAGGAGAAGTAAAAATAATGATGACAGGTAGTACAGTCAATGTGAGTTCTGCGGTTGCGGGAAGGCATATTGCAGGCGGCCTGTTTCTTGGCTCAAAGAATTTATTTTGGCTTTTGCGAGCTATTGAGCTTACACATGAATTGCTCGATTCTCAGCCGGGCGAATCAGATGAGAATAGAACGGACGAATGGTATGAAGCGATTACTGGAGCTCAGGGCTACACCGCAGCCTACTATGTCCCAGAGAATAGTTTTGCATGGAAGATTTCATTGGATGAGGAAGCAGGCTTGAGGTTACGGGAGATTGAGTTATCTGAAGAAATTGGCCGTATCGTTCTTTTGCTCAAATTGTATAAGGAAAAGAATACAAAGGTGCAGGATATCCTTGCCTGGCTTCAGGAGAATAAAGAGGGGCTGATAAAACATATCTTCCTGATTACTCAACCAGGGGCAATTGTTATTAATAAAGATTTCATAAGCCACGAAGGCCTCCGCACGCAGGCCGGCCGCGATGAACTGCGGATGTGGCTGGCTCACGAATATTTTCATAAAACGATTGATCAATTGCCCCCTAAACAGAAGGCCGGATTAGAAAAATCTTTTGGGATGAGCTTAAATTCGAAGTCTTTTTTATCAACAATGGCAAAAATGGGGACTCTGGGCGGGCCATACGGCTCTATTTCTTCTTCAGATTGGGACGAAGTGATCAATAGTTTTACCTTCTTTCCATATATTTGCGAGAAACTTGAAGCAAAACGGATCAGTTGGGTCAATGGGCGCGACAATGGGCTTAATTGGAAAGATAACAAGTTAACTTATTTTTTAAGAGGAAAAGCAGGTAAAAGAAGAATTAAGAACATGAAGGCTCCCTTTACGAGGTTATTTTTTAAACAAGTCTATGCTCATGCGCTTCAAAAGGCTAATGAGGGGCTACTAGCTATATGGCTTGACAGCGAACATTCCATTGAAGCCAATGGTCTCTTCAATGAAAAATATCAAGCCTATGTTATTCCAGAAAACTTGGTACGGGTATTTATAGCCGGCGGGGCCACGCAGGGGCAAGATTGGATAATTTTTGAAGGCAATGTGGTGATAACAGAAAATACATTAAGGAAAATAGAATCTGGTTCTCGAAATGTCTTATCTGGAATCCGGCGGCAACAGCTCTCCATAGAGTGGGATCTTTACCATCCATTTAAAAAACCCACTAAAGACCAGTTGATTTTGCGGGATTTATACATTGAATTCTCTGGCCTTATTGAAACTCATGGCGCTCAACTAACGCTTGAGTTGGCCAAAGAGCATTGGGAGAGTGTGGTCTCTGCGCTTTTAGTGAGATACTACGCCGTTGAAGGCGTGTTATCCACCAAGAATCCGGCTGTGGTAAGGGGGAATGGTTATCTCAAAGGGGTATTAGCTGTCATTTTAAATTATATGGAGAAAGGTGAGCATAACCTTATTCTGGAATATCTAAAAATATCAAATACTTTGTTTGAGGTGTTGGGAGTAATCTCAAAAGACGCCTTTGAGGAGATTACAGAGCTCAAACCATTTCTTAATCATAAGAAAGGAATATGGCGTTTCGCGAGATTCTGGGTTGAATGGAAAAAATACTCTTTTACGCTTTCGGCCTTGTCTCAAGAGGAGGGGGATGCCGCAGCCCCGCGTAATCCGCCTGCTCGCTTTACAAAGAAGCCGGGGGCCGGGGAGGCAGGCAGCCCCCTGGAGGAAAAATTCCAAAGCCGACAGGACGGCCTTAGCCAAAGATATCAGGAGGAATTGCGCACGAAATTTCGCGGGAATATTTTGGGCATTGCGGAAACCGGGAAGTATCCCCTTGATAAGGCAGATAGTGTTATTTTAATTCGGGGGGTATCGGCGTTTAAGATAAAAGATAACAACGATATCCTAAAAAGGTGGGAATTATTTATAGAAAATAAACTTATTGAGAAAGAAGATGTTTTCGCAATGAAAGCAGGCGAGGCAGGTAAGTTTAATTTACTCGGGTTTTTAGAACGTGTACAGCGGAACATAGAGTTATTAGAAGCCTCTGGCGCGGAACACTCCAGGGCGGTGCGTGTGCTTTCAAAAGGGTATTCTTATGAATATATTAAAAATATGGCGGCTCATCCAAGTTTATCAATAAAAGAAAGAGTGTACTATCTGTCTAAGGAATCAGATTTGACTTTTGATGAGGATGGCGGCTTGGTTTTAGAAGGGAAAATAGCAGCCAGGCGCAGGATAGTAGAGGATTTTGATAAATTTGGCCAAAGAAGAGGCAGGCTATATCCTGAAGAAATAAGATATAAAGAGTGGGCCGTACAAGGCTTAAAACCGGCAGGAAATTTCTCTCATGAAGAGTCGGAATTGCTTGCTAATGCGCTGGTAAGAATGCAAGAGGGAACTCTTAACTATCTCGTCATGGACGGGATATTAACAGAAGGCCAAAAATCGCGCGTTATTAACCTGAAGGAATTTATAATCGATGGTTTCGCGGTTAAAATTAGGGAAGAAGAGCGTGTATATCAGGGAAATAATTTTTCGAATGGGCAGATAAAGAGAGCCCTTTTCAGTAAGTTATTTACTTTTAGAAGGGCAAAAATTTTTCTGGATGCCGGCTTCAGCAGGCGTGATATAAGCATGATTGTCCCGCACCATCGCGATCCTCTCGAGTGGTTGAAAGCGGTAAAGCCTCTTCGTGATAAACTGGTTGCTGGCGAAGTTTCCATGAAGAATGCGAATGTTAGGGTGATTGGCTGGGCATCGCTTCCGGCACGGGACAAGAAATTTAATGACGCATGTAAAATCGTGAGCGCGGTAAGCCCGGGGGATCTTCTTGAGATTGTTAATAGCTTTGCTAATCTTAAAGAATGGTGGAATGTAGCTGGAGGATTCAGGGATCAATTAGTGGCGCAAGGGGTGTCAAAGCGGAATGCCAATAGGATAATCATAAAACACGCTTCTCTGTGCCAAAAGTGGTGGGAGGAAGTAAAAGATATCGCGGATCGGATACTGTCTCTTAACCCGCGCCTTAAGCTCAATAGCATAGTAACTAAATTCTTGGAAATAAATAGAGAGCGTTTGTCAGGAAAGGATTTCAATGTTGATGATGAATTGTTTACAATAGTGGTAGCTCTTTTAAAATTACGAAACAATAGAGATACGTGCCCAGCTGATTTTCAAGATAAAAAACCGAATATAACAAGCGGCAGGCCTCGAACATCAAATATATCTCATTATGGCTTTGAAAGATTGTGTGAGGGGTTAATTAAATACCCGTCAAGAGTTGGCAAGCTTGAGATTCTTTTAAAGAATTCAAGCGAGAGAACTGTATTTAATAATGCATTGGTAGGACACATTCAAAGCCTGAGGAATGTCGCTGATAAATATAAGCACTATATGCTTTTACTTTGGAACCTTAACTTGAAATTTAGCAGTAATATTGCCTATAGCTGTAGAATATCTCTAGATTCGTATCAACTTGGCTATCCTATTTTACAAAGATGCGTAGAAAAGTTTAATAGCGGCAGAAAAGACGCGGATTTTCTTTCATATTACCGTAGAGCTTTAGAGCGCGCGTTAATAACTTTGAGGAAGAAAAATATGGCTGAAAGGCAGCGCTTTGTGGCTGCGCCGAAAGCAGATGAAGAAGAGCTTTCAATTTTAGATATAGCAGATTTTCAGAGTTATAATCGGGATAAACGTAGTGACGGCGAATGCCAAGATATAAGCGACAGCATACGTGTTCTTTTTGAGCAATGGTGGGCTAGTGCCCGTTTAGGAGTGGAAGCGCTCTTGGGGCAGAAGCATTCTATGTACGAAGAAGCAGATATAATAAAAATAGTTAGAGAAGCGTATATAAAAATAGAGGCGTTTCGTTGCCCCGCAAAACAGAGAAATATGATTAATTGGCAGAAACTAAAAGAAGAGTATCCAGAAATGCAAAGATACTATAAAGCGTCCAATGTTTTTTTGCAACCATTTTTCTGCTTTTTCTTTACTTATCTTAAATTCCGGGAAGGATACAATCAGTCAGAAATAGCCCGAGAACTTAAAATTACAAGAGAATCAGTAAGCCGGTATTTCCGAAGCCAAATAATGCCCGCTATCTTAAGCAAAAAAATGCAGTTGAGCTTGACGCAGGCAAGAAAAGCCTTGAAGCAGCAACAAGCAGAAAAAAAAGGGAAAAAACTAAAGCTGAATAATATAAAAGAAAGCAGAAAGAGGCTTTTAGATGAATATAGTCAATTCATTATTTCCTTAGGGCAAGGGGAGGTCACTGCTGTTCCTTCTGAAGGATTAGAGTGCCGTACCACAGAGGCTGGTTATTTCTGTTTTCTTCACTACCAATGTATGCTTAATCTTAGCAACCATCGCTATTGCCTGCGTATTATCGGAAGTAGCACCACCCAGACGGAGAAGTTTTTTATTGCTCAATTTGAGTCTCTTGAAAGAGCCAACCATGTTGAGTATAAGAAGATAAAGTTGTTGGCCGACAGCAGGATATCATATCGTTGGGGCAGTGTAAAACTTGATTATCAAAAAGGAGAAGGTGTATTTTCTGAATGGAATTTGAAGAATAATAGCGTTGTTTTTTTATTATCTGCGAACAGAGCGGTAGAGAATAAGCCCGATAACAGCTTGAAAGCGGGGGAAAATGGCAGCCTGCCTGCTCGCCTCGCGGCGAAGCCGAGGGCCGATGAGGCGGGCAGCCCGCTTATTGTTTATGGCTGCTGCGTGAGGACAGGGATGACAGCATCGCAACAAGGAAAGTATGCCGCATTTCAAAACATTGGCGGATTGGGCATATGGTATAGAGAGAAATCTATAGGGAGTGGTTATTACGGTTTCGGAGTTCTTGAACAGCAAAAAGTTAAGGTATTTAATGTTATGCGCGCATTGTGCCGGGGGCCTCCTTGAAATGATGGCGCCCTGCTCGACTAACCTCTTTGTTTATAAAAAGTTACGATTTTGCTGGATAAAATTAAAAAACATGTTAAAATATTACTTATGCGGTATAAAGTGCTACGCGAAAAAAAAGGAGGGAAAAGATGGAATCATCAATTGACAGGCGGATATTTGAACGTATGCACGATGACTTTACCGGCTGGGATACTCTAAAAGACAATGAGAAAATCTTAGGAGAGTTTGCAGGCTTAGATTTCAGTGGCTCTGGGATACGCATCAATGCGCGCCGGAGGATTTTGGAAGGGAGGGCGCTTGATGTAAGTTTGGTTTCTGTAAAGGTAAGTGAACCTATCAAGGAAAGCGCGCAGGTAATTTGGCAAAGGGAGCTGAGCCCTGGATGGTGGCAGGCAGGTTTGAGGTTTTATCATCCTGGCCTTGCGCATCTGTGGCCGTTAGTCCACCCTGAGCAGTATCAAGAAGATTAAAAGGAGAGGAGGTGGTTACCATGAGAATGCAGGAAAACAGAAAATTTGTCAGATGGGATGTAAAAAGCCCGATGCGATTAAAGGTCATAGGCTCTAGGGAGGCAGAAGCGCAGGAAAGAATGGCGTTACTTCGCGATATCAGTTTTGCTGGCGCGCAATTTTCTGTTTCCGAAAGTCTACGGCTTAACGATAAATTGGAAATGTTTATTGAGATGCCCAATGAAGACAACCTGATTAATTGCCAGGGCAAGATTGTTTGGCAGAAATCTGCCGAAGAGGGGGGATCCCCGCATTTTATTTGCGGATTGCTTTTTACCCAGCTTCAGGATCCGGATAGGGAGAAAATATTCTACTACGTCAGAAATGTTAACGATAAAGCGTTATGGAATAAATGGTGGAATGATATAAAATAGGAACTTGACTCAAGGCAGAAATTGTGATAAACTTTATCAATCTCTTTAGCGGAATTTCGAAAGAGGGTTTAATCCTTTCGTGTCTTTCTGCAGGCACTGTTTACATCCCCTAAAAATTAATAGAGAGGAGTAGAAGAGAATGAAATTTGGAAGGTTTGCTATTCTTATAGTATTCTTTACAGGCATTATACTTTCAGGCTGTGGCCAAAAAAATGAAGGAGCCTCCAATCCGTCCGAGGCTAAAAAGATTTCCCTTACTGTCTGGCACTGGATGACTGACAGAGAGAGCGCTTTGCAGGAGTTATCCAAAAAGTATGAGGAAAAGACAGGAATTAAGGTAAATTTCGAGTTATACGCCCCTTCAGACGCTTATGCCCAAAAGGTAAGGGCAGCGGCACAGGGAAATAATCTTCCCGATATATTTAGTGTGTTAGGTGAAAAACGGGATTTTGCCGCGTATGTGAAGGTGGGGCATATTAGTAATTTGGCTCCTTTTATGGAGGCGAATAATCAGGAATGGGAAAAAGGATTCTTCTCTAAGGCCTTGGCAACCAGCGAATTTATAGAGGGCAATTCTTACGGGGTTGCCCCGGGAATTTATGGGGTTCCTATTGATATGACGTCAATAATGATGCTCTATAATAAGGACTTATTTAAGGAATTAGGCTTAGACCCTGAGCGCCCCCCTGTAAAATGGGAGGACTTTCTTGCCATAGGCCAAAAGATAAAAGAAGCCAAGAAGCAAGGGTTAGTAAGCGGCTGGGGGGAAATATGGATGATAGATTGTATCGCCAATAACTTTGCCTTTAACCTTATGGGAAAGGATAAAGTATTATTAACCATACGGGGCGAGGTGCCGTATACTGATCCTGATTGGATTCGGGTATTTACCTTATTTAAACAGATGCAGGACGCGGGGCTTCTTTATAACGGTTTAGTGAGTATGGTAAACAAAACTGCCGAGCAGCTTTTTGCCAATGGCAAGGCTGTGTTTGCCTTTAACGGTTCCTGGTGCGTGAATGTGTATCAGGGCATGAATCCGGATTTAAAATACGGGGTAATGTTTCTGCCCAGAATTTCAGATAAATTCCCGGTAAGTGTTTGGGGTGGGGCAGGCTCTTCCTTCATGGTGTACGATAAGTCCAAGAATAAAGAAGGGGCCATCAAATTTCTACAATGGCTTAGCGATAAAGAGCAGCAAATGTTTTTGGCAGAAGAAACAAGGAACCTGCCGGCAAATAAAGGGGCGGCAGGCAGGATTTCGCCGGCCTTGGCGGAGTTTTCAAAAGCAATCGAGTATTCTACCCATCCTCGGGTATGGGGTGTGTCGGAGTTTTCTCAAGTGATAGAGGCATTTGATAAAGGAATCCAATCTATTATTATCGGAGAGAAAACCCCGGAGCAGGTTGCTCAGGAAGTGCAAAAAATAAAAGAAAGAGAATTAGCTAAAAAGAAGAATAAGTAATTTTCGTTAGGTGTTAAGGCTATAGCGTCAAGGATTGTGACGCTATTACGCAAGGACGCGATAACGTCTGCCCGGAGAGAGAGCAGGCCATAACGAAATGAAATTAAAATCAACCCTAGAAAATTACCTTTTTGTCCTGCCCGCAGTTGTTATCTTTTCCATCTTTTATATCTATCCTTTTTCGCAAGTTTTTTATTTAGGCCTCTATGAGTGGGACGGCGTATCTGCCGCCAAACAATTTATGGGGCTTACCAATTTTAAAGAAATAATTTTTTCTGACCCTATATGGTGGAAATCGATGCTGCAGGCAGGATGGATGACGCTGGTTGCCCTTACGTTTCAGAATATTTTGGCATTTCTTCTGGCATGGGCATGTGATAGAGAGATACGGTTTAAGAATTGGTACCGATTGGTATTTTTTATTCCCCCTATTCTTTCAGAGGTGGTCGTTGGGCTTGTGTGGCAGTGGATATTGGAAGGTAATTACGGGTTATTGAATAGTTGGCTGACTCAGGTAGGCTTATCCGATTTGACCAGGACGTGGTTAACCGATCCCAAGACCGCCCTTAACTGCGTGGCGATTGTTCATTCATGGAAGGGGTTTGGCTGGGGGTTCCTTATATTTCTGGCAGGGTTGCAGACTATTCCCCGTGAACTTTACGAAGCGGCGAAGGTTGACGGAGCGAACTCATGGTACACCTTTACCAAGATTACTATTCCGCTTATGGTTCCTGTGGCGATACTTGTGGCAATACTTACTATCTTAGGCACCATGCAGGCGTTTGTATTAATCATGGCAATGACCGGCGGCGGGCCCGCATACCATACCCAAGTTCCCATATTAAGGATCCTCGGCTCTATGGATGGCTCACGGTATGGGTATGCCTGCGCCCAAGGGATACTCTTTGGGGTTATATTGGTTACTATTTCTTTTATTCAGTACCGTTTTTCTAAAAGAAGCCAGGCTAAAGGAGCCTAAAAGTAGGGGCGGGGTTTCCCCCCGCCCTAATGATGATGAAAGGCGCGGAGACCGCGCCCCTACGGAGAGATGAAGAATCCTTTATACTATAAGATAAAAAGCATTACCTTAAATACGCTTATCCATATCTTTCTTCTTACCATAGCCGTGAGCTGTTTATTTCCTTTAGTGTGGATGATTAGCTCAAGCCTGAAGACCCAATCCACCATTTTTTCCGATACCTCGTTGATTCCTCAACAGATGCATTGGGAAAATTACGCCCTTGCGTGGAAGGAGGGAGGTTTTGGCAGGTATTTCATCAACAGTATTTTTTATACCACTGCCGTCGTTATCGGTATCATTGTGGTAGCTTCCCTGGCCGCCTACGCCTTTTCCCGTTTTAGTTTCCCCGGAAGAAATATTATGTTTTATACCTTTATGGCCGCGATGATGATACCTATTCCGGGTAGTTTTGTTCCTTTGTACCTGCTTATGAATAAATTGGGGCTTAGGGATACGCGAATAGGCTATATTCTTTGTATGATTAATGTGGGGTTGTCAACCAGCATATTTCTGCTGAAGACCTTTTTTGATAAAATGCCGCGCGAACTGGAAGACGCGGCGCGAATTGACGGCTGTTCTAAGTTTGGTATTTGGTGGAATGTGGCATTGCCTTTGGCAAAGCCGGTGCTTGCGGTAGTAGTAGTATTTAATGCCTTAAATGTCTGGAATGAGTATCTGCTAGCGTATTTGATTTTAGATAACAGAAAGCTCTATCCTCTGCAGGTAGCCCTCATGACATTTCAAGGGGAATATATTACAAAGTACCATCTTTTGATGGCGGGTTTAACTATCGCGGCGCTTCCGATAATTTTCGTCTATGTGCTGATGCAGAAATATATTGTTAAAGGAGTAACTCAAGGAGCGATTGTAGGATGATTCTTAATCACAAGTTTAACGATGGAGGACGGACGAACGCTTCGCTAAGACGAAGGACGATTTTATTTTTTCGTCCCACGTCCCTCATCTCTCGTCTTTCGTTATGGCATGTATTCTCTATCTTCTATCTACTATCTTCTATTACATGCTTTGCCCAAGAAAAACCTGCTTCGGGCGAGCTGATCACTAAGGCCTGGGCTGCGCAGGGCGAGCGGAAATTCGATGAGGTATTAGAGTATACCCAAAAATGTATTGATATATACCAAAAAGAAGCGGATAGCCAGCATGCTGTTTTAAAGGATTATCCTACAAAAGACCAAACCCCGCTCAGCGATGTGGCAGTGGCCTGTTTTATTCAGGCTGAAGCCCTGATGCGCCAGGAAAGGTTACTTGAGGCAAAGGAAAAATTTCAGTATGTCATTGACCACTACCGTTACGCGGTAGCCTGGGACCCTTCCCGGGGGGTATACTGGAAAGTCGCGAAAGTTTCCCAGGAAAGTATTGATAAAATTAATGAAGAGCTTTCCGGAAAAACAAAAGACTTGAAAAGTCCGGAGAAGCCTAAAGCGGATAAGACCGCGGTAATCCTTTATGATTCAGGAAAGGAAGATGTCGTAGATTATGAAAAATACGGCG
>Ga0209212_1007784_pt1 | contig 11699 bp, 8 predicted proteins | sample RifGroC2_FD_183996 | JGI IMG/M metagenome (GOLD analysis project Ga0209212, IMG submission 183996) | Groundwater microbial communities from Rifle, Colorado, USA - Groundwater C2 (SPAdes) (version 2) | ecosystem: Environmental > Aquatic > Deep subsurface > Groundwater | place: Rifle, Colorado...
ACACACTCCATTCAAAAATACATCCCGCCCCACGTGGATATTTTGGCTAATCGTCCTGATTGTTTTGTTGCTTGTCGTCAAGAAAACAAAAAAGTCAGGTAAACCCCGCACGCCTCAATATCTTGCCCTTGGTTTAGTTGTCTCACTCATTGCTGGCCTTACTCTGTTCCGCAATGGGCTACTATATCCTTATGGTATGGGCTTCTGGGGACCCAACGGTCACGATGCCATATTTCACTTATCTATTATCGAGAAGTTCGCGGCAAATCCCTTTAGTTTTTCTCATCCCCAAATAGCCGGGGAGAATATTGCCAACTATCACTTTTTGTTTGACTTTATTTCCGGCGTAATAGTAAAAGTATCTGGTATTTCTTCTTTGGACATATACTTCCGCATTTTTCCCATAATCATCGGTATCACCATTATTTTTCTTCTCGACAAACTACTTAAGACCTGGCAATATTCCCGGCCCGAAAGACTCCTGGCCATCACCTTGGCGTTCTTGGCTGGTTCTTTTGGCTTTCTACCAAAGCTTATCACTGGTCAGGATTTTTTTGCTGGAGAGTCGGCCTTCTGGTCAAATCAGTCTGTCTCAATCTTTCTCAACCCACCCTTCGCCCTTTCCATAGCCGTCCTCCTACTTTTTCTCACCGTCATTGCGAGGAGCGATAGCGACGCGGCAATCCAGTTCAAGACATCATTGTTACCTCTTTCCCTTCTCGGTGCCTTCCTGGCCCAAACAAAAATCTATGCCTTTATTCTTCTTCTCGGAGCTCTTCTCTTTTCCCGCAAATACAGGCTTTTCTTTGGCGTCCTCTTTCTCGGCATCCTAATTTCTCTTCCGTTTACCGTCTTTGGCGGACCCTCTCCTTTTATTTTTTCACCCCTTTGGTTTCCAAGGAGTCTCTTTGCTTCATTTGACCGCTTCTATTGGCCTCAATTGGTTTCTGCTTGGCAAGCCTATGAGGCCTCAGGCAATTTTTTCAAACTAACGCTAGTAAACCTATTTGCACTTCTCATTTTTCTTTTTGGCAATCTCGGCCTGCGTTTTCTTGGTCTCATCGAAATGGCCAAGTCAAAATCGTCCTCACTTTCCGAAACAATAGCTCGTTGGATAGTTGTCTTTGGGCTCATTGCACCAGTACTGTTTGTGCAAAATATCAATCCTTGGAACACTATCCAGTTCATGTATTACTCTCTATTCTTTCTTGCTATTTATAGCGCCAAGTTTCTATCCCGGCAAAAAATATATCTCTTACTGCCGCTTCTATTACTATTCATTCTCACTTCCGTCGGTACACTAAAAGATTATATTGGTTATTTTTCCGCTTCTAGAATAAGTTACACTGAGCTACTGGCCTTGGAAAAACTCCGCGAGCAGCCAAAAGGAGTGGTCCTCTCCCCCTTATTCAGCCCCCTATCTTCACGGGGAATATATGCGCCCAAGCCCCTGTATTCATATATCTCTACAGCTTACATCTCGGCCATTTCAGGCCAACCAGAATTTCTTTCCGATACCATCAACTTAGATATTACCGGTTTTAATTACATCGAGAGATCTAGAGACATGCAACGCTTCTACAACACTGTCGACAAAAAATGGGCAGTAGACTTTTTATCAAAGAGCCGTATTTTGTATGTCTACGAAACTCCTCTAAAAAAAATTAAACTAGACCCAAAAGATATACAACTGACAAAAATCTTTGACTCAGGAGAAATATCCATATATAAATTTAACTAATACATGGCCAAGATCAAAATCTCTGCGGTGGTAAACACCAGAAATGAAGCTGAAAATATTTTTGACTGTCTTAGTGCGTTAAAGTTTTGTGACGAAATAGTTGTGGTGGATATGGAGTCCGAAGACAACACCAAAGAGATAGCTAAGGAGTTTACCGATCGTATTTACGATCATAAAAAAGTTGGCTTTGTAGAGCCTGCCCGGAATTTTGCCATCCAAAAAGCACTAGGGGACTGGATCCTGATAGTCGACGCCGATGAACGGATCCCAAAAACCCTGGCAGCCAAGTTAATCGAGATAGCTGATAAAAACGAAATCGACTTTGTCCGCATACCCAGGAGAAATCTTGTCTTTGGGGAGTGGCTCCAGCATTCACGCTGGTGGCCAGATTACAATATCCGTTTTTTTAAGAAGGGAGCAGTACAGTGGCAGGATGAAATCCACTCTGTGCCGGTTACTTACGGCAACGGACTCAATTTAGAAGATGACGCTAAGTTTGCTTTAGAACATCATCACTACCGGACCATTGATGAATACTTTCTTAGAGCACTAAGATATTCAAATCAACAATCAAAAGAGCTTATTAAATCCGGATATATTTTTGACCCAGCCGATTTGATCAAGAAACCAATCGGTGAATTTCTCTCCCGTTTTTTTGCGGGAGAGGGCTACAAAGACGGTCTGCATGGACTGGTTATGGCCCTGCTCCAATTTTTTTCCATGCTTCTCATCTATCTCAAAGTTTGGGAGGCTGAAGGTCACAAACCTATCAAGGAAAGAGCTCTGACCCCACTTTGGCAGACAGTTTTTAGAGAAAAATTCAGGGAATTCCGTTACTGGGTACTCACTGCCAAGATCCAGTATTCAGGCTCCAAAACCGAAGCTTTCCTCCTCAAGCTCCAGCGCCGCCTCCTTAAATAATTGATCCGCTTCGGGCTTAGGCTATAATGTAACTACATGAAGATAGCCTTTATTACGGTTAACTTTCACAGTGATCAAGACACCTTGGAGGTAGTCTCCCAGCTGGAGAAAAATACCCTTCCCAGAGGGGTGGAACTCGTCGTCTATTGTGTAGACAACGATCGGTCCGATACGCTCAAACAAAGTCTCCTTCAATACCCTCATGCCGTCTACCTGGACTCTCCCGGAAATGTTGGCTTTGCTGCCGGTAACAATATCGGTTTCAAGCGCGCCCTAATCGACCAAGCAGACATCGTAGTTTTAATTAATAACGATACTGTTGTCCCCAAAAATTTAGTCAAAAATATTTTGACCTCGCCTATCAGTAATGAAAAAATCGGGGTAGTTGGTGGTTTAATCTATTTTGCCAGGGGTTTTGAATTTAAGGAAAATTATGAAAAATCAGATCTGGGCAGGGTTATCTGGTATGCCGGCGGTAAACACGACTGGGACAACGTCTATGCCACCCACCAAGGTGTAGATGAAGTCGATCGTGGCCAATACGACAAAGTCCGCGAAACCGATTTTATTACCGGCTGTCTTTTTATCATTCGCCGGGATGTCCTTGAAAAAGTGGGCCAGTTCGACGAACGCTACTGCCTCTATTTCGAAGACTCTGATCTCTGCAAACGCGTCAGTCTGGCTGGATACAAGCTCGTCATCGACCCCAATATCAAACTTTGGCACAAGGTTGCTCAAAGTTCCGGGATCGGATCTCCACTCAATGATTATTTTCTTACCAGAAATCGCCTACTCTTTGGGACATCTTATGCCTCAGCCAGGACAAAATTTGCCTTATACAGAGAAGCGGTAAAAAAGCTATTTATCGGCACTCCGGCTCAAAAAATTGCCATCAAAGATTTTTTTACCGGCAACTTAGGCTGGGGAAGTTGGAATAAAAAAGTTCAAGTTCCAGGAAAACAATAAAATGAAATTATCCGTCATCATTCTTGCCCGTAACGTGGCCGACGAAATAAGTCCGGCCATTATATCTTCCAAATTCGCTGATGAAATTATCGTTGTAGATACTGGCTCTACCGACAATACCTTGGCCATCTGCCGCAAGCTTGGAGTAAAAATAGTTCACGCTACAGGCGAAAGTTTTGCCAAATGGCGGAATGACGGAGCCAAAGCTGCCAGAGGTGATTGGTTACTCTATCTGGACTCGGACGAAAGGATTACATTCCGCCTGGCCAAAGAAATTCTTCACACTATCGAGAACCCCAGTCACGCAGCCTATACTATTAGCCGCTACGAAATCTTTTTAGGCAAGCATCTAAACCATTGGGGTGACCCTAGAGTTCTCCGCTTCATCAAACGCACCGCCCTCAAACGCTGGGAGGGAAAGCTCCACGAGCAGCCCAAGGTAGATGGCACCATCGGCAAGCTCCGCGAGCAGATGGTTCACCTTTCTCACAAAAATATCGATGAAAAACTTCCCAACACCCTAATCTGGTCAAAATACGAAGCCAAGATGCTCTTCGATGCCGGCCACCCACCTATGGCGGGTTGGAGATTTATCCGCATCATGTTCACCGAATTTTGGGACCGGGCAGTCAAACAAAGACTCTGGCGGGATGGTACCGAGGGTTGGATCGAAATAATCTATCAAATGTTTAGCAAATTTGTCACATATGAGAGACTTTGGGAAATGCAACGAAAGCCCTCTCTCAAAGAAACTTACGACAACATCGACAGGCAAGTCCTCTCCGAATGGAAAGAAAATAACCTATGAAAAAAGCTTTAATCTACGATCCATATATGGACACCTTGGGAGGAGGGGAGAGGTATGTCCTGACTTTCGCGCTCGGCCTAATAAAATCCGGTTATTCGGTGGATTTTGCATGGCCATCCCAGGTGGTATTAGCTGCGGCAGAGAAGCGCTTCGGCCTGGATCTTTCTCAGATCAAGGTCAGCGAGGAAGCCTTCATCCAATGTCACCAAAAGACAAATTACAATGATAGACAGAGATTTACTAAGGAGTTCGATTTAATTTTTTGGGTAAGTGATGGCAGCATACCTTTCTTGTTTTCCAAAAACAATTTAATTCACTTTCAGGTTCCTTTCAAAAAAATCGGAGGAGGTGCCATAATCACCAATCTAAAGACTGTTTTTGTAAATAAATTTGTTTACAATTCGGAATTCACTCGTAAAGTCATCGAAAAAAATCTACAAAAAGAAAAAGGTTTTACTCTCTATCCGCCCATTGATGTTGAAAGTTTTTGTCCAGAAAAAAAAGAAAACATCATACTTTCGGTCGCCAGATTTGATTCGCCTTCACATAGCAAAAGACAAGATGTTCTTATCGAAGCCTTTAGAGAGCTTTCTGAAACAGCCAAAGGCTATCAACTAATTTTAGCCGGTGGGTTGGTCGGAGACAGTCTCCTTATGAATAAGCTAAAAAAATTAGCGGACGGACTAGATATTATGTTTGTTACCAACCCTGAGTTCAATGAATTAAAGAAACTCTATGGAAAGGCCAAATTTTTCTGGCACGCCGCCGGATACGAAATCAACGAAGACACCAATCCAGAAAAAGTCGAGCACTTCGGTATGGCTACTGTTGAGGCCATGTCCTCCGGTTGTGTTCCCATCGTGATCTCCAAAGGTGGTCAAAAAGAAATTGTCACTCCGCAGTCTGGAGTACTTTGTGACACTCCCGTAGAAATTGCCAAAGCCACAGGTCGCCTAATTGGCGAGCCATCTGCTTGGACCAAGATGTCCAATGCCGCCACTCAGAGATCCAAAATGTTTTCGATATCAGAATTCAATAAAAAATTGTCTACACTTTTGCGTCCATGAAAAAGGTCGATATCGCGATACTCCTACTAATCACGGCGGTTGTTGGCTTCTTATTATATTTTTCCCGTCAAATATTTACTTATCATTATGAGCCGGAGTATTACGAAAATTATTATTACAATTCCCAGTGGAATGTTCCCCAAAGCGCCCGAGGTATTTCGGATGGAGAGCTCTACAAATTTGTCGGCTACCGGCTGGTTCAGGGTGAAAATCCTTTCAACATCAATTACGAAGTACCACCTTTTGCCAAGCACCTCTATGGCCTAGCCGAAATGTATCTTGGTAATCCATACTGGGTAAGTCTGTTTTTCTTCTTCCTCACCGGTTTGGCTGTCTATCTACTTTGTTTTGAACTGCTAAAAAATAATACATATGCCCTCCTTGGGGTTTTGCTATTTGTCACCACACCTTTTTTTGCTACTCAGATTAAAGAAACTATGTTGGATCTACCCCTCACCGCCCTACTTTCCTTACATGCACTCTTCTTTGTCCGCTACTTCAAAAAGACGGACCTTAAAGATCTCGCTTTAGCAGGCATCTTTCTTGGACTCTTCACAGGAACCAAGATCGGAGTCTACACACCTCTGATATTATTGCTCGGAGTTGTTATTTGTCTGATAAGCTCACGGAAAATTCTTAGCCCTGTCATTTATACCGTTTCTGTTTTTGGCGGATATGTTCTTTCTTTTATTTCATATTTTTCCCGGCACCCAAATCCATTTCCTTGGCTAAGGCTTCATGAAAAACCTATCGGTTTTTATCTACAGACAGCTAGCGATGGGGTAGATCACTGGAATCAGTGGCGGGGAATATTTCAAAATACCTACCAGGGTTTTTGGGTCGGAGCCTCCAAAGGTGGTCTGGGAGATTGGTCTCTAATTCTTCCCATTGGCGTTATACTTGCTGTTATTCTTTTTTATCAAGGACTCAAAAAGAAAGACTTTTCCTGGATCTATCTCACTTTGTTGGCTTTCAGTATTCTGCTGGTGAACACCTTTATCCCTTTTTGGCCCCGCTATCTGATGCCCACTGTCCCTTTGTTTATTGTTTTTTTGATTTTTGCTTTTAGAAAAATTACACCTTTAATTTTTCTACTTGCTGCCCTGAGTTTCTCAGTTCTTTTGCCTACTTTCACCATCAATAATCTTTCAGGCCACGCCGAAGCTGTCGCGAGATTTACGTCTACCAGGGCCTACCGGGAGCTGTATCGCAGTGTCGACCCTGCGACCTGGTCAAATTATCCGGAAAAAGAGTTTCAGGCTATTTTTGAAAATTTCTATTCCACTCTCCGAGTCAAGAAAATATCCGTGACTTTAAACAACTCGGACACCGCTGGTGGCAAAGCCACGCTAAACACTAAATATTTTTCCGATTACGGAATATTGGAAAATTCCCAAGAAATGGATTTTGTTTTTATTAACAATCAATGGAAAACTGCTTGGAAATGGGACTATCTCTGGCCTGGCTTTGACCCCCGAGGTAGGGTTGAAATCGAAAAAACATCAAAACTTCTGAAGAAAAGCCAGAAAGCTGTTTATGTCATTCCCCGCCTGATGTACGACTGGGGAAAATACTCTCAGGCCTTATCGAGACTTACCAGGCTCGGTTCTTCCGAAGTCGACAAAATCCTCAGAGAAGTAATCCCGGATGACTACCCTAGATTTGTGGGCTATCTTGATCCAGGTATGGATCCGGACACCTTGAAGAACAATTTACTCCCGGGAATCGCGGTCAGAGAAGAGTCGGCTATTTATTCCGGTGCTATTATCTTTGTCGACGCGCAAGGAAACCAAACACAACTACCCATAAAGCCAAACTAACTCCTGCAATCTTTAATCCATACTCAAACGACTTCGGCCAGTATTCAAAGGTGACCGTTCCCTTAGTTCCTTTCTCCAGTTTGACACTTCTGAAAGGTCTGATATCGTCTTCAATCTTGAGTTCTGATCCACCCAGCATGGCGTGCCAACCGGGGTAATAGGTATCGGCCAATAATAATCTATCTCCGTCAATATTTTCAAAGTTTATTACCACCCTATTGTTTCCATAGCTAACTATTTCTGCCGTTCCGTTTTTATCATTACCTGCTTCATCGACAATCCTGACTCTTTCTTTGTATTTCGTATTTTCCAGAACAGCTACTGATTTGGTCTCAAACACCTTCGTCCAATCTCTCTGGTTTATTTTCCATGTTAGTTTGTCTCCACCTAGTTCCTCCCTTTCATTTCTTTTTATCGCCAAAAAGTACTTCACGTTATATTTCCCCAAGGCGGCAGCGTCTATGCCGTCCAATTCCGAATACCTGGAAACACTACCTCCGGTAGCTCCGTTTAGGTCTTCTCTGTAAGCTTTTACATAGGTCATAACGGCCAAAGGATCAAAGCCGGACGGGCTCATAATGTCATATCCCATCCAGGTATTAGGAGGCAAGATCTCTCCACGTTCTTTGTCCACCCTAAATATTGATTTATCTTGTTTGATAAAGTCAGTCACTTCAGTTGCCGGAAAAACATATCTTTCAGGGACAAAAGGAAGATATTTCCATCCAAATCTAAATAAATCAGCTATGACCAGTAGAAATAGCAACCAACCCCAATACTTAGTTTTTTGTGAGATCAGAAAAACCACAAAAAAGCTTAACAACAGTCCAGTGGGGATAACTAGATTTCTTACTCCAACTGTCAAGTGAGCAATGTCTTGAGCCAAAAACCTACCGCCAACGCTCTCTTTAAACATTGCAAGGAATACGATACTTATTGTCCCGGCAGTTACCAATACCAAGAAAGGCATTATAAATAGTTTGATTTTTGATCGGATATTCAAATCTCCCAGCCACTCAACTAGCTCAGATGTCAGCACCGATACCGAGAGTAAATAGATCATCCCAATCCTTCCTGAAGCGCTTGTCCACAGATAGGGGATTTTGTATTGGTATATGGCTTTGCCAAGCGGTGTATCAAATAGCAGCAACAACGAAATCACCGCCGAGAAGACAAAAAATTTGCTAACCGATAACTTTTTATAGTATAAAAATCCAAAGATTAAAGCCAGTAGTCCGATTATGCCCGCGTAGGCAATTGTCTCATGATAGTTATAAAATCCCCAAAAATTACCTGTTGAGGGATTCCCAAAAAAGTCAGGAGCAATCATGGTAATAATGTTTTGTGACGGCAGCAGTCCAAAGTTGTATCCGGCGATCATCGCATCTTCAAACCTCACGCTATTGTTAAGTAACTCGATCGTTGGTATGAGCTGCACACAGCTAATTCCGATAGCCAAAACAGAACATATAAGGAAGATGGAGAGGCTCTTGATATCTTTAATGCCTATTCGAAAGAGGTAATACGCCACCGTAATTACCGCGGTGTAAACAAGTCCTTGAAAGTGTCCGGCGGTGACTACGAGGAAAAACAATGGTGTCAGAGCCAGTAGGTATTTTGAGTTTCTTTTTTGCTGTGCGAGCTCAATTACATATAGTATCGCCGGCAGCCATATCATCACAAATCCTGCATTTACATATTGTGACCAAGTCATCGCAAATCCTCCCAGCCCATAAACCAAAGATCCAATAATTGAAGAAAATTTACTCCGGCCTATTGTCCGTAAATACAGAAACATGGTTATCATTGAGAGCGTGGGTTGTGAAAATACCATCAAAGACCAGCCCTTAAGTGATCCAAATACGACCAGCAATAGATTAAATGGGTTTAGATACCCGGAATTAAAGTTGGCAAAGAGAGGATAACCGGAATATAGGTAAGGGTTCCAAGATGGCCATTCCTGTTCCATAAAAGCTTGAGCAAAGCTAACTTTCCAGGGGTAAAAGGCTGAAAAAATATCAGAAATAAAGGTATTTTTGACTGCTACGCCGACCACATTACCCCACTTATAGTCTAGCCAAGGGAGGTAAGATCCCACCATTAGGTCCCCGGGGAAGGGGATCAACCCTCTAAAGAAAAACTTCCAATAAAAGGCCACCGCTACTCCGATCAGCAGAAAAATAGGCACAAACCGCACTAAAAACCTTTTCATTCTTCCCAATTCTAGCACCGGGCTAGGTGCCAAAACCATATATAATTACTCCATATGGCCAAGGAAGCTAAAGTCGACGTCATCATACCTTCGTACAATGCCCGGTATCTGCTGGAAAAAAACCTACCCTTCCTCGTCAAAAACACAGAAAGTCTTGGGAAGCTAATTATTATCGATAATGGAAGCGAGGACGACACGGTTACGTGGCTCAGAGAGCATTACCCTCAAACTATTATTATCAAAAATATGACTAACCTTGGCTACACAGTCCCCGTAAACCAGGGAATTGCGAGGTCCGCTTCAGAATTTTTCATTCTAATAAACAACGACGTCCGCCCCTACAAAGGCTATGACTCCGTTTCGCTTCCATATTTTGCCGACCCTGAAGTTTTTGCGGTGACCTTCAACGAAAAGGGGGCCTCCTGGCCAGATATGTATTGGGGGAAAGGCAAAATGCAATTCACTCACGGGAAAGATAAGTCAAAACCCGTACTTTCCGCCTGGGCTTCCGGCGGTAGTGCTCTCTTCCGTAGGTCAATCTGGGACAAACTTGGTGGACTGGACGAAATTTACGCCCCGTTTTATTGGGAAGATATCGACATCGGTTACCGGGCTTGGAAATCTGGCTACAAGATCATCTGGGAACCGGAGGCCTCGGTGCTCCATGATCATGAGTCTACCTCTAGAAAAATGAGTCAGACATATATTGGTTTAATAAAACAACGGAACGAACTTATATTTAATTGGTTAAATATTAAAAACAAGAAATTTATTCTTGGTCATCTTTATTTTCTTCTCACCCACACTCTTCGTCATCCGGGCTACCTAAAAATAATCTTAGCTGCGCTCTGGCGGCTCTTAACCCATCCACCGCTAAAACGGGATTTTATTATCTCCGATAAGAATGTATTAGCTGTTATTTCAAAATCCATATGAAGCCGGAACTCTCCATCGTCACCGTTGGTTATCGCTCGGAGGACACCATCGGGCCTTTCCTTGACTCCATCCAAAAAAATCGTGACGGTATAAAAAAGGAAATTATCGTCGTCGACAATTATCCTGCCGATAGAGGAGCAGACATTGCGCAGAAGCACCCCACCAAACCTACCGTCATTCGCAACACCGAAAATATCGGTTTTTCCAAAGCTATCAATCAAGGTATCCGTATTGCCCATGGAGACTATATTCTCATTATCAACCCCGACACGCGGATTGTAGGTTCCGCTCTTAAATACCTTCTAGACTTTGCCAAAAAAACTCCCAAACTAGGAGCTGTAGCTCCAAGACTCCTCAATTATGATGGTAGTATCCAGTCGTCTTGTTCCAAATTCCCCACAATATGGAACGCCATTAAATACAATTTTTTTGGCTGCAAAAACTGCTTTAAGAAATATATTCCCGGAAATGAGGTGTCTCTGGTAGAGGTTGCCGTCATGGCGGCTTTTCTCATCCCTAAATCCGTTTACAACTACGTTGGTGGTCTGGATGAAAGATTCTTCCTTTATTACGAAGATGTCGAATATTGTCGCCGGTTATATCGTTTTGGGCTGCCGGTTTTCTATTTTCCTCAGGCAAAGGTACAACATGTTCATGGAGCCAGCGGCAATTTTGTTTCCCATCTAAAGAGTCCACTCCTAAAATCAGCCAAAATATATTACGGTCCGCTATATTCCGCTACGTTAAACGCCGTCTTGTGGATTGGTCACAAGTGGCAAGTCATATTGAGGCGGAAAAAATTTCGAGACTAATTATGAAAAAAATATTCTGGATTGTACTAGTCGCCATTTTTCTCAGACTCGGACTGGCTATGTCTACGTACCATTCCGATCTGGGTGCCTTTGCTCAAGCTGGCCGGGCGATAGTCGGAGAGGGTAAGTGGTTTAGCTTTTATGACACCATGCTTACTCCCCAAATCGATACCGTTTTCAATTATCAGCCCCTAGCCTATCTCATTCCCTCTGTGTTTTACCTACCTTTCAAGGGGATTGTCTTAGAAACCGGCAATCTCATCAAAAATCACGACTGGATAATCGCTAACAGCTCCTTATTCAACCCCCTTCTTCTTCTTTACAAATACCCGATGATCCTGGCAGACCTGGCTTTCTTATGGCTCTTGCCGAAGTTCTTTGGCAAAACAAAAGACAAACATCTTTCCATGGTTCTT
>Ga0209212_1007786_pt1 | contig 11698 bp, 11 predicted proteins | sample RifGroC2_FD_183996 | JGI IMG/M metagenome (GOLD analysis project Ga0209212, IMG submission 183996) | Groundwater microbial communities from Rifle, Colorado, USA - Groundwater C2 (SPAdes) (version 2) | ecosystem: Environmental > Aquatic > Deep subsurface > Groundwater | place: Rifle, Colorado...
GGGGGGAGCCGGTATGCCTCGCCGCCGGAACGGTCCGCCGACCGCTCAGTAGACACCGCACATGCCGTCGATCGACAGGTCATCGATCCTGATCTCCTCGACGAGGAGGTCGTCCACGACCTCAAGCGGCGCGTCGCCGACGGCCGCCTGCGACAGAGCGTCCTCGTTCTTCGCTTCCAGGGTCGTCGAGTCGGGCAGGCGATCCAGGACCTGGTCGCCCCGCCTGCTGAGGGCTAGCTCACTCCCGCCCACGGCGGTTCCTTGTTCTCGTCGAGCGGAATGACAAGCGGCTTGTTGTCCGGCATAAGCGTCCAGCCGGGCAGGTAGATCTTCTCGCCGTTGTTCAGCGCGGACTGGTGGGACAGGATGCCGGAGCAGGTGATATTCGCGGCTTGGGCCGCGTTCGGGTACGGCTTTTCCTTCCCGAGCACCGCCATGAGCAGCCGGTGCGCGAGATGCGGGTGAGACCCGCCGTGCCCGCCCCCCTGGATGAAGGAGCGGTGCGCGGTATCGCCCTCGTCCGTGTACACGCCGCCCGTCGTGAACGGCTGGATCGGCTCCGGCAGCAGGTGCGCGTAGTCCGGAATCGTGATCCTGCTCGGCTTCTCGCCGAGATGCATCACGTGGTGCTCCCCCTCGATCTGCGTCCATTCGAACGCCCGGATCGATCCGTAGACATCGAAGCTCTCGCGGTACTGACGAGCGACGGCCCACAGGTGGCGCGTTACCTCGGCCCCGATGTCGCTGTTCTTGAACTTGATGTGCGTGCTCTCGATCGCGAACGGCGAGCCGTACTGGGCGTGCATCCGCTTGAACACGGTGCCCGAGCCCAGGCACTCCACGTACTCCGCCTCGTTGCGGCACAGCGCCAGCGTGGGAGAGATCGCGTGGGTCGCATTGTGCATGGGCGGCATGCCGTCCCAGTACGACGGCCAGCCGGTCATGTCCTGTTGATGCGACGACCGGATGAACTGGATCTTGCCCAGCGCGCCCTTCTCGTACTGCTCTCGGATGAACAGGAACTCGCGGCTGTAGACCACGGTCTCCATCATCATGTAGACGAGGCCGCTCTTCGCCTGTGCGTCGACGATCCGCTTGCAGTCCTCGACGCTCGTCGCCATTGGGATCGTGCAGCCGACGCGCTTTCCCGCCTCCAGCGCCCACACCACGTGGTCGGCGTGATGCTGCAGGGGCGTGTTGACGTGGATGACGTCGATGTTCGGGTCCCGGAGCATCTCCTGGTAGTCGGTGTACCGGGCCTTCACGCCGAACTTGTCGCCCACCTCATCGAGGTGCTGCCGATTCCGCTGGCAGATCGCGTACATATTGGCATCGGGATGCCGTTGGTAGATGGGAATGAACTCGGCACCGAACTCAAGGCCGACGATGCCGACGTTCAGCTTCGACCCCTGCGCCATCCTTTCCTCCTGTCGCTTCTGGATCGATGGGCCGCTGCCCAATCCGGTCGCGTTACTTCCTGCTGTCTCCGGCGTCGATGTTGAACTCCAGCCCGGTGACGTAACGAGCTTCATCCGACAGGAGCCAGACGACCGCGGCCGTCGAGTCCCGGGGCTCCAGGTTCACGGCGAGCAGCTGGCTGTCGCGGAACTGCTGGAGGAGCGTCTCGATCGGGATGCCCGAGAACTCGACCATGTGGTCGGTCATCGCCGTGTGGATGGCGGCGGGATGCAGGCTGTTGCAGCGGATGCCGTCCGGCCCGAGTTCCTTGGCAAGCGCCATCGCGAGACCGCGGACACCGATCTTCGCCGCGACGTAGTGGCTCAGGTACCCGCACGCCTTGTACGTGGCCACGTTCGAGCTGACGAGGACGAGGGCGCCGCCGGGGCCACGCTTCCTAACGTGCGGCACCGTCGCCTTCACCGTGTAGAAAACACCGGTTAGGTTGATGTCGACCATCGTGTTCCAGTTCTCGATCGGCAGCTCCCACGTGGGATAGAAGCCGTCCGTGATACCGGCGTTTGCCACGACGTAGTCGATGCCGCCGAGTTCCTCCGCCGTCGCGTCGGCGGCGGCCTTCATGCCCTCGTAGTCTCGCACGTCAACCTCGAACGTGCAGACGCGTGCGCCCTTCTCCTCGCAGAGCCGCTTGGTCTCTTGGAGATCCGCCGACGTCGCCGTCTTGTACGCCGGGTGCTCGACCTTCCCGGCTGACCCCATGTCGAGCAGCGCCAGGTTTGCGCCCTCGGCGGCAATGCGGACGGCGTGGCTTCGTCCCTGCCCGCGACCAGCGCCGGTGATGAACGCGACCTTTCCGTCAAACAGTCCCACGGCTTTGCCTCCCTAGCAGGTCCACGAACGCAGATCCACGACGATGGATCTGGACGACTCGAGATCGGGGAACGCAACGAGCGACGAGGCGCGCCTCAACCGGTTGACGGGATAAGCGGGAACCGCGCGGTGTCTGCATCGCCTGGCCGGCCCCGCCTGTTCGCCACCCGTTTGCAGGCGCTTCCTTATTTCTTCGCTGCCCGCTCGACGATCTTCCGCTCGACAAGCGGTTTGAGGAAGTTGAGGCCGTCGCGGGCGTCCTTGTCCTTCTGGATGCCGCGCTCGTGGAAGCCGGTCTCCATCGTCAGGTAGCCATCGAACCCGACGTCGAGGAGCGCGTCCACGAAGCCTTCCCAGTCCCCGATTCCTTGGCCGGGAGGAAGCCGATCGTTGTCGGAGATGTGGATGTGCTTTAGGTCCTTCCCCATCAGGTAGACGTAGTCGCTCATGATCTCCTTGCGGTAGAACACGTGGTTCCCGTCGAACATGAGCTTGACGTTGTCCCGGTTGACGTCCTCCATCAGCTCCATCGCGTCCTCGGCACCCTCGGAGAGGTTGCTGTCGTGCGCGAGGGGCTCGATGACGAGCGTGACGCCGAGGGGAGCCGCGAAGTCCGCGATCTCGGAGAGGGCCTCACGGGACCACGCCCACGCCTGGCGGCGGCGCGTCCCGAAGATAACCCAGCCCGGCAGGTAGAGGACGATCTTGCCGCCCCACTCGGCAGTCAGCTGGCACACGTCCTTGTAGTGCTGGACGGTCGCGCGCCGCTCGTTGATGTCGGGCGACGCCGGATTGTTCCCGGGCCCACCGGAGGGGGCCACGAGCATGCTCGAGAGGGCAATCCCGTTCTCGTCGAGCACGCGTCGCACCTCGCGGCGCCGCTCGGGGGTCAGGTACGCGGGGTACGCGTGCGGCGCCGCGGCGCCGATCTCGATGCCGTCATAGCCGATCTTCGCCAGCCGCTTGATGGTCTCGTCCAGGGTGTACGCGGGCACCCAGTTGAGGAAGCTCGAATATGGCCACGTGTTGTAGGAGAACTTGATCATCTCTGGCTCCTTCACTCGATTGCCATCCAGCGGTAGTTGGGGAGCCGACCGATAGCGGTCGGCCCCCGATCGCTTCCCCCACGGGGGATCGGCAGATGCGCCTACCACTCTGCCGGGATGAACTGTGTGACGTTGCTCGCGTCGACGAAAACGGGGGTCTGCTTGATGCGGTTTGGCACGCTCCCGCCCGCGCAGAGCTTCGCGGCAGCGATCGTGTGCACTCGGTAGGTCAGCGGGTAGGCCGCCGTCCCCGTGTACTCCCCGGTCTGGATGGCATCGAGTGCGGCGGACTCGGCATCGACGCCGATGACCTTGATCTCGTTCTGTCGGCCTGCTTCCTTGATCGCCTGGATTGCGCCGAAGGACATCTGGTCGTTGTGCGTGAAGACCAGGTCGATCTGGCCGGGCCCCCACTTCTGGAGCAGGTCTTCCATTACCTTCAGGCCCTTCGCGCGGTCGTAGTCAGCGCTCTGGCTGTCGATGATCTTGATGTCCGTGCCGGCGACCGCATCGCGGAAGCCCTTGGCGCGGTCAATGGTCGGCGACGCCCCCAGGCTGCCGGCGAGCTCGATCACGTTACCCTTGCCGCCGAGCAGCTTCACCGCGTACTGGCCGGCCACAAGGCCGGTATCGACGTTGTCCGCGCCAATGTACGTCGTGACCTCTGTGCCAACGTTGCGGTCAGAGGCTATGACCTTGATCCCCGCTGCCTTCGCGCGGTCCGCGGCCGCTGCCAGGGCAGCGGCGTCAGCGGGCGAGAGAACCAAGACGTCGATGCCACGAGCGATAAGGTCGTCAACCTGCCCGGTCTGGGTCGCGGCATCGCCCCGACCGTCGGCTACGAACACTTCCATCTTGGGGAAGTACTTCTTGGCATACTCCTGCGTCTTCGCGATGCTCGCAGCGCCGTAGGGATGCTTCGCGCTGTTCCATGAGACGCCCACCTTGCAGGAGATCGTGGCTGGATCCGCCTGCAGGGTGAGCGCCGCAGCGCAGTCCCCGGTGCAGTAGACGTCGAGGGGCGGCTGCGCGAAGGTCGGAGCGGCAGTCGGCGCGCCGGTCGGTGTGGGCGTCGCTGCGGCGCCACAGGCGCCTACGAGCGCGACAACTGCGAGTCCAGCCGCCGCAACACGAAGCTGGGTTCGCGTGGATTTCATCTCCTGATCTCCTCCTGCGCTTGCGATGTGTGAGAAGATTCCCGCTCTCCAGTCTTGGTCGATGGCGATCCTCCACTGCTGTCTGCTGAAGCTGGCGCCGTCACTCCTCGGAGGCCCCCCGGCGGCACTCCTCGCTCGACCAGGCGGCGCCTGGTCGCGCGTGCGGCGAACAGCACCGCTCCGATGATCACGAGCCCCTTCACCATCATCTGGTCGAATGGCCCGATGCCGATGAGGTTCATCGCGTTGGACAGCACCGCGAGCAGGAGCGCTCCTGCGATCGTGCCCACGGCCCCACCGCTGCCGCCCATCAAGCTCGTCCCTCCGACGACGACGGCCGTGATGGCATCCAGTTCAGCGAGGTTGCCGCCAAGCGGGTCGCCGGAGCTCAGCCGTGCAGTCGTCATGACGCCGGCCAGGCCGGCACACGCGCCGCTGATGACATAGGCGCCGATCGCCGTGCGGCTCGTGGGCACGCCGGACAGCCGAGCAGCCTCCTGGCTGCCCCCGATGGCGTAGATGTACCGCCCAAAGGTGAGGTACCGGAGAACGATGACGCCGGCAATCGACACGAGCGCGAATACCATCACCGGGCCAGGAATCGCGGCTATGCCGCCGCTGCCGAGGAAGTCGAATAGGCTATCGCCGGTTCGAAACTGGATTGGGCCCCCGCCGGTCCACCGCAGCGCGACGCCGCGGAACAGCACCATGGCGGCCAGGGTCATGATGAACGGCTGGATCCTGAGGATGGCCACCCCGATCCCGTTTGCGAGGCCCGTGGCGGCGCCGATCGCGATTCCCACGAGCAGGATCAGTGGGGTCGGCATTCCCGCGACGATCATGCTGGCGCTGACCACGCCGGCCACCGCCAGGGTTGAGCCCACCGAGAGGTCGATCCCTCCGCTAAGGATGACGAACGTCATCCCGATTGAGATCACGCCGACGATCGAAGCCTGGCGAGCCACGTTCAAGAGGTTCTGCACCCGCAAGAAGCTCGGTGCCAGAACTGTGAGGCCGACCAGCAACAGAATGAGGATCGCCAGGGGGATCAGATTGCCACGAAGGGCGCCCGGTACCCTCAGGCGACTTGAGCGAGTAACAGCACTAGTGGACACTGGCGCCAGGCCCCACGGCGTACCGCATCAGAACCTCCTCGGTCGCTTTGTCCCGATCCACCTCCGCAGCGATGCGCCCCTGGTGCATGACGAGGATCCGATCGCTCATCGCCAGCACCTCGGGCAACTCTGAGGAGATGAGGATCACCCCCACGCCTCGCTCGCACAGCTCGTCGACGATCTCGTAGATCTCTCGCTTGGCCCCCACGTCAATGCCTCGCGTCGGTTCGTCCAGGATGAGGACCGAAACATCGGCCTCCAGCCATTTGGCTAGCACGACCTTCTGCTGGTTGCCTCCGGACAGCGTGCCGACGGGCGCTCCGACATCGGGGAGGCGGATCCTGAGCCTGTCGACGTAAGCTTCCGCGAGCCGACGGTCCGCGCGAGGGTTGGCACGCCACGCCCCGGTGGCGGCGAGGCGAACGAGGGGGATGTTCTCGGCGGTTGAGAGAGCGCGAAAGAGGCCCTGGGAGCCCCGGTCCTCGGGAACGAGGCCGACACCCGTCCTCACCGCCTGGTTGGGCGACTTCGCGTGCATCACCCGGCCCTTCACGGTCACGCGTCCGCCATCAATCGGGTCGGCCCCGAAGAGAGCCCGCGCCAGCTCCGTCCGTCCCGCCCCGCGCAGCCCTGCCACGCCCAGGACTTCACCGCGGTGGAGCGTCAAGTTGATGTCGGACAGCACACCGTGGCGCGTGAGACCCTCCACCTGGAGAACAACGTCGCCGCTCGGGCGCCGAGCGGACTTCACGAGGTGGCCCAGATCTCGCCCGACCATCATCGAGACCAACCGGTCATGGTCGATGTCGGCGACGAAACCGGCACCGGTGAGCCGGCCGTCTCTCAAAACGGCGTAGTGGTCCGCGAAACCAAAGATCTCGCTGAGGCGATGCGAGATAAAGATCACGGCTACGTCGCGGTCGCGCAGCGATTTCACCAGGGCGATCAGGTTCTCGACGTCCGCGCCACCAAGAACCGCGGTGGGCTCGTCCAGCACGAGGATCCGTGTTTCGCGGTGCAGCGCCTTGGCGATCTCCAGCATCTGGCGCTGGGCCACACTCAGCTGTCCGACCGCTTGGTCGACGTCCACGTGGACCCCGAGCTGGGCCAGAAAGCGCCGGGCCTCAGCTCGTGCCGCCCGCCAGTCGATCGCGTAGCGGCCGCGCTTCGGGTAACGGTTGAAAAGCAGGTTCTCGGTCACCGAGAGCGCCGGGAAGAGGTTGAGCTCCTGGTAGATCGTGGCGATCCCGTGGGGCTCAGCATCGTGAGGAATGCGAATGTGAACCGGCGAGCCGTCGATGAGGATCTCGCCCGCGTCGGGCTGCACCGCGCCCGAGAGTACCTTGATGAGCGTGGACTTCCCCGCCCCGTTCTCCCCGACGAGGGCGAGGATCTGCCCAGTATCGACGGTCAGATCGACGTCCGAGAGCGCCTGGACACCAAGGAAGTGCTTGGAGATGGAGCGCATCTCAAGTCGGACGGACATGCCCGCTGCCTTCTTGCGCCAGTCGTACGGCGTGGCTGCGGCCCTGGCCGCGCGCCGCAGTTGTGATGAACGCCACCTTGCCCTGGACCCTTCGTGCCACGAAGTCCTCCTCCGTTGGTGCCCTTGCGATGCGGACGGCGTCGCGGCCGCGACTTGCCGTGTCTACGCCGCCTTCCCAGCAGCGCGGCCCCGTTGCCGCTCATGCGCGGTGGTTGTCCAGCAGGTGGTACTTCCCGCCCGTCTTCAAGGCACGGATCAGGTCCGTTTCGATCATCGTGTACGGGAAGCCAAGATCAATGGAGCTGACGGCGTCAAGTGCCGTCAGCTGGTCGCCTGTGAGCTCGATGTCTAGACAGGCGAGGTTGTCCTTGAGCTGTGCTGGCGTGCGCGCGCCTACCAACGGGACGACAACCCCCCACCGATTCGCCTGCTGTCGGAGCCACGCAAGGGCGACTCGGGCACTGCTGACACCCAGTTGGTCAGCCACCCGCGCCACTTCGTGCGCGATCAGCAGCTGCCGCTCAGGCACGCGGTCAGCCGCCAGCCGTTTGCGCTCTTCGCTGGTTGGTACGCCACTTCCCTGCCTTGACGCCGGTCCTGCGGCGTACTTGCCGCTCAGCACGCCGCCGCCGAGTGGTCCCCATGGCACCGCGGCCATGTCCATAGCTCGGGCCATGGGCAGGAGATCTCGCTCGGGTGTGCGCTCAACCAAGCTGTACTCCATCTGCACCGCCGTCAAAGGCGTCCATCCGCGAAACTCCGCCAACAGGCTCGCTTGAGCAGTAATCCACGCGGGGGTGTCGGAGAAGGCGACGTAGAGGACCTTGCCCGAGCGCACGAGGTCGTCCAGACCTCGCATCACTTCATCAATTCTTGTGGTGTAGTCCCAGAAGTGCAGGTAGTACAGGTCGATGTAGTCGGTCTGCAGGCGACGCAGACTGTCCTCGACCGACTGCATCATGTTCTTCCGGCTGTTGCCGCTGCGGCTGATATCGCCATCCGTTGACTGCTCTCTCGCCAGGGCTTCCTGAGCTCCGGCCGTTGCGGAGTACATACCGACGGCGCCCGAGTACTTCGTCGCCACGACGAAGTGGCCGCGATCCTTGGCAATGAACTCTCCGACGAGCCGCTCAGCGTTGCCGTCGGTATAGATGTTCGCCGTGTCAATGAAGTTGCCGCCTGCCTCCGCGTAGGCGTCGAACACGGCCTTAGCCTCGTCGCGGTCGCTGCCCCAACCCCAGTCTTTTCCAAACGTCATGGAGCCGAGCGCGAGTTCAGAAACGCGTAGGCCGGAGCGGCCCAGCAACTTGTAGCGCATCACGGTTGTCCGCCACAGATCACATTCAGCATCATCCCGTCGCTTCTACCTGGGTTGCACCTCATGGATCACGGGTTGGCCCTTCGGACGGCTCGCCGACCGGGACCTTGGTCGGGTCCTCGAGAAACGGCGCAAACGCAAGCTCGGCGGCCCCGATGAGCGACGAGTCCCGACCGAGGCTCGCCGCGGTGACTGAGACGAGCTGTCGGGGCGCTCGCATCGCGTAGCGGTCTAACTCCTTCTCGATCGACTCGCGGACGTACGGGAAGAACCGCGCATAGAGCCCTCCCAGAGCGACCCGGGTGGGGTTGAAGATGTTCGTGAGTCCTGCGATGCCGACGCCGAGCCAGTGGCCGACGTCCTCAACGGCTGCTGTCGCGGCGGGATCGCCGAGCTCGACGGCCGCGAGCAGTTCCGGGAGTTCGCGCCCACCCCCACCGTGCCGACCGGCCTGGCGCAGCAGCGCGTCCTCGCCGACCTCTGTCTCCCAGCACCCGTGCGACCCGCAGTGGCATGGCTCGCCGGCCGGGTTGACCAGCATGTGGCCGACCTCCCCGGCATAACCGGCCGATCCGGCGAGGGGCTGACCACGGACAATGATGCCAGCGCCTATGCCCGCCTCGCCCCACAGACAGATGAACTCGCTCGCGCCGACACCTGAGCCGCGCTGGTGCTCGGCGTACGCGGCGAGGTCAGCGTCGTTCCGCACGAAGACCGGCCGGTCGAGTCTGAGCGTTTCTCGCACGATCGCCGCAAGTGGAACGTCTCGCCACTCGAGGTTCGGGGCATGGCGTACGAGGCCGTCCTCGACGCGGACTAGCCCGGGAATAGACACCCCGACGCCCAGCACCGCCTGGCCGTTCCGGAGCCCGTCAAGGAGCGGCCGGGCCAGTCCGCCCACGACCTGAACGGTTTCGTGGGGAGAGCAGAGCTCGTGTCTCCGCTCGATCCTTGAGAGCCCGCGGATTTTCCCGGCCAGGCCGACGACGGCGACCGAGAGAGAGTCGGTGGCGATGTCGACGGCCAGGACGACCGGCCCGTCCGGCCGGGGCTCGACAATCGGCGAGGGACGGCCCAGCGTGTTTCGGCCTTCGGGCCGCCGCTCGCGGACGAACCCGCGCGCGGAGAGCTCACGGACGAGCGACGCGACCGTGCTCCGGTTCACCCCGAGCCTGCCCGCAAGCACTGAGCGCGAAACCGGCCCGGAGAGATGCAGCACGGCCAGGACGTCGCTCAGGTGCTGCCGCCGGATCTCGCTTTGGACCGGCTTTTCCCTCGGCGGAGCCACGGCTCAATGATCTCCCGAACCCGCCTGAATGCGCGAACTTTCGAGGCCCAGCACAGTCGATTGTTTGTCGTATGGTGCAACAAACATCGCGCAACGTCAAGATCCTGTACTCGTCCGGCGCCTTCGGCTCGCCCTCGAGGCCGACCACTGCCGCCACGCCGAGGGTCGACAACGCAAGCTGGGACCTGAGGAACGGGGGGCAGGCTCAACCACCTCCCGTCGGGCGACACCGCCTACTACGCCTACCGCGGCAAGGGCGGCAAGCGGGGCCGGCGGGAGCTCCCCCGGCCCGCCTACGAGGCGATCGTCCGGACGCTCGCCGACGCCGGCAAGGAGCTGGCGGCGATGGCCCCCGAGGAGTCGCTCTGGCAGGCCGGCGCCGGGCCACGGGGCATCACCAGCGGCACCTTCTACGCCCGCTTCCGGCGCTACCTGGCGGCGGCTGGGCTGGCGCCCACCGGGCTCCACGTCCTGCGCCACACCGCGGCCAAGCTCCGCCGCGAGGCCGGCGAGTCGGTCGAGCAGGTGTCCGCCTTCCTCGACCACTCCTCGCTGGCGGTCACCACGGTCTACCTCCGTCGGCTCGAGGGCGAGGCCGATCGGGCGTGGGCGCAGGTCGCGGCGGCCATCGGCCTGTCGAACCCGGCCGGGAGTGCCAACCTTGCCCGGCACGGGCCCGCTCGGCCGCCGCTAGCCATCAGCCGTTCCCTCCATCGTCCAGGTTGCGCCAGTCGTCCGGCACCGCCTCGCGCCGGGTCGTGCCGTCCGCGAGGTGGGCGAGGATCGCGTCGAGACGGACGCCCTCCTGCCGGAGCGTGTCCCCGAGTGAGTCGTGGTCGAGCCACCACGTTCGCGGTCTGCTGCGGATTGAGGACCGCCGGCCGCCGAATGGTGTTGGCTGTCGGAAGCCGCAGTCGAGGCAGCTCGGGGCATCAGCCTGTTCGGGGAAGGTAGCACCCAGCCCTTGCGGTCGCAGCCGGTGACGCGCATCTTGGTACGGCGGCCATGAGAGCCCCGATCGTCATCACGCCCAGCTACCACCGCGCGCTGTGGTGTCCGTCCTGCGGCGTGGCCGATGGCCACCGCTACCTGTGCCCCGAGAGCGCCACGGGGCGGCGGTTCATGACGGAGGCGGCGCCCCCGCCGCCGGCTACGCCGTCAGGCTGGCGCCGGCGTAAGCGCCCGATAGGCGGCGCCCGCTAACCTTCCCGTCGGGGCCGCGCTCCGCGCCGTCGCCGGGGCGTGCCGCTCGACCGGCAGCGGGGTGGCGGGCCTCGCGGCCAAGGACGGGCACAGGGGAGGCAGGTCAAATGGACGCGACGAAGCCCGGCTCTGAGTCGGCCGAGCCATCGCGTCCGACGCGCCGGCAGCTCCTAGCCCGGCTGCGCCGCAGGCGATCCCTCACCGTCCGGGACGTCGAGGAGATCGGGGCCGCTCTCAAGGATGGCCGCCTGACTGAAGAGCAGGTGCGCGCACTGACCCCCGACTACTTCGAGACCGAGCGGAAGACCCACGAGCTCGCCGAGAAGGTGCGGGGGGCGCTCCTCACATCGGGCCTCGCGGAGGCCATAGGCCGCGGCGGCGCGGCCGCGAGGGACAACCTCGCCGCCACGCTCCAGTTCGATCCCTCCCGCCTGCGCGCCGTCATCGACCAGTCGACCGAGTCGCAGAAGCGGATGGATGCGCTTGTGGCCCGTCCCTACACGAGTCCGGAGGCGAGCGCGATGCGGGACGTCGAGCGCGAGGTGCACAACGTGGGCGGGCTCATCAGGGAGACCGCTGGGATGATCGGCTCACTCGCCACGATCACGGAACGGTCTGGTGAGCAACTCGTAGGCCTCACCCGACAACTCGTCAGCCTGACCCGGACGCTCAGGTGGATGACCGGCGCACTCTTGTTCTTCGCCGCTCTATCTCTGTTCTTCGCCGCTCTATCTGTCGTGCTCCTGTTGCAGGGTCGCTAGAGACCCTACCGGCGTCCGCGTACGCCCCCCCCCCC
>Ga0209212_1007787_pt1 | contig 11696 bp, 12 predicted proteins | sample RifGroC2_FD_183996 | JGI IMG/M metagenome (GOLD analysis project Ga0209212, IMG submission 183996) | Groundwater microbial communities from Rifle, Colorado, USA - Groundwater C2 (SPAdes) (version 2) | ecosystem: Environmental > Aquatic > Deep subsurface > Groundwater | place: Rifle, Colorado...
CGAAAAAGCATGTCGGAGGCCGAGGCTTGCGTAGCGCCGAGGCCGAGACGGGCAGCGGCGAGCACTGTGTGCGAGACCGCGGTTTTTCGGGGCCCGTCCCTGCGCTAGGCCGCCAAACATAAGCGCATTTTGCGGTCCTGCCCCTGCGGTAGGCCGCCGGATATATAAAACACCACCGCTATTTTTTATATTATTACTACTGTGAGAAAATTCTGGATCATGCTGACGGACGGGCGGCTGAGGGCGGCGGCGAGGACGCTGGAGCTTGCCGGCGTGGGCGCGGGCGACCTGGCCGCGAAGCCCGGGGACGCGCCTACTTTTTTCCGGCCGCTAAAGTTAGAGCTGCAGGCGGCGCTTAAAGAAGGGCGTCACGGCTCGCTCGCGGCGGCCTCGGCCGCGGAGGATTTCGCCGCGAGGCTGGAGAAGGTTTTTTCGGACATGGCGCTGCTGCAGGCGCCGCCGGACAGGGCCGCGCTGGAGGCGCTGCGCCTGCTGCAGCGCGCCTGCGCCGCCGCGCCGGACCTGCTTTCGACCTCCGGCAGGAAGCGCGCGAGCCTCGAAGTAAGGGCCTGCTGCGCGGAAGGGCGCAAGACGCTGGCGCTGGCGAAGGCCGCGGCCGAGGGCGCCGGTTTCCCGCAAAATCTCAAATTTTGTAGTATATACTCCGGGCTGGACGCCGCGCTCGACTCGCTCGAACGCTGCGCCGAAGCCCTCTTCAAAGCATAGGAGCCTCCCATGAAAAAGTTGATCGCGGCGCTGCTGCTCGCCCTCCCCCTTTCCGCCTGGTCGCTGACCATCGACGTCTACCACACCAGCGACGTGCACGGCTGGTATTACTCCCGCCCCGCCAAGTGGGACAAAGAGAACTCCACCCGCACCATAGGCGGCTTCCCCGCCCTTTCCGCCCTGGTACAGGCCGACAAGAACCCGAAGCTACTGCTGGACTCCGGCGACACTTTTCAGGGCACGCCCGAGGGCACGCTGACCAAGGGCCTGGCCACCGTAACGATGATGAACCACCTCGGCTACTCGGCGGCCGCGGTCGGCAACCACGATTACGACTACTCCGAGGCCAACCTGCGCGAGATGGTGAAACAGTCCAAGTTCCCCTGGCTCGGCGCCAACCTCTATGTAAAGGAAACCGGCAAGGCCCCCGATTACGTCCTGCCCTACAAAATGGTAACGGCGGGCGGCAAGCGCATCGCAGTCATCGGCATCCTCGGGGAACACACCGTCACCTCCACGCTGCCGCTTAACGTCAAGCACCTGGAATTCCGCAGCGAGACCGCCGAAGCCGCGCGCTGGACGAAAGAAGTGCGCGAGAAAGAAAATCCCGACGCCGTCCTCATCCTCGCCCATAACGGCCTGGGCGCCCCGCACGGCATGGACATGACCGCCTGGACCCCCACTGAGGCCCACGCCTCCTCCGGCACGCTCGGCATCGCCCGCGCCTCCGGGGCCGACGTCGTGTTCGGCGGGCACATCCACGCCTCCCTCCCTGGCGGCTACCGCGACCCGGTCAGCGGCGCCCTGCTGGTGGAGAGCGGCTCCTCCCTCACCCATGTCAGCCGCGTCACGCTGGATTTCGACGACAAGACCGGCAAGCTCAAGGCTACCGCCGTCGAGCTGGTGCCGCTCTGGACCGACCTGACCGGCGAAGACCAGGCCGCCATCGCCAAGCTGAAGGTCTTCAGCGCGCAGGTGGACGCCGAGATGGGCCGCCGCGTCAGCGAGTCGGCCGTGGACCTCGGCAAATCCGCCGACGGCACCGACTCCCCCATCGGCAACTGGTTCGCGGACGCGATGCGCCGGCAGAGCGGCGCCGACATCGCCTTCCAGAACACCTCCGGCATCCGGGCCGAAATGAAGGCCGGGACCATCACCGTGCGCGACGTCTTCCAGGTCATGCCCTTCGAGAATACCCTGGTCAAGCTCACGCTGACCGGCGAACAGCTGCGCCGCCTGATGGCGGATAACTTCCCGAACGGCTTCTCCAAGCTCCAGGTCTCCGGCCTGAACGTCACCGTGAAAAAGCCCTACGACGATCCCGCCAGCGTAACGCTCGAGCGCAACGGCAAGCCCGTGGCCGACGCCGACAAGTTCTCCGTGGCCACCAATAATTACCTGACCACCGGCGGCACCGGCGGCCGCGTCTTCTCCGAGGACGCCAAGGCCGAAGACACCATGCAGCCGATCCGCGAAGTGCTGATGAAGGACATCGCCGACAACCCTGTGCGGGCCCTGCCGGCCGGCGGGAGAATAGTACGGCTGGACTAGCCCGCCTGCTGCTGGGCGCCCTGCTGCTGGGCGCAGGAGCCTGCGCTAAAAAAGAGCAGTTGGTGATCTTCGCCACCGGCCGCGGCGGCGGGACGCTCAACGCCGACAAGGCCTCGGGCGCCGGCGGCTTCGCCGTCTTCAAGCGCCTCTACGATTCCGAAAAGAAACCCAAGCTGGCCCTGGACCTGGGCGGCTGGACCGCCGCCACCCCCGAAGGCCGCCTGCAGCGCGGCCGGCCCGCGGCGGCCTGCCTGGCCGCCGTGCCCTACGCCGCGGCCGGCGTCGGCTTCGACGACCTCTCCCTGCCGCCGGTTGACCTGCAGCGCCTGGCCGAAGAGCAGGCCGTCACCCCGCTGCTGGCCGCCAACCTCTATCTCAAGAGCAACAAGAAACCGCCCTTCCTGCGCAGCTACGCCCTGGCGCAGGCCGGCGGCCGCAAGATAGGCGTGCTTTCGCTGGCGGTCAATTCCCCCGCCAAACCGAACACCCCCAAGCACCTGCCCAACTACCGCCTGGAAAAAGAGAGCTACGAGGCGGAGCGCGCCATCCGGGCCCTGAAGGAAGCCGGAGCGCAGCTGACGGTGCTGCTGCTGGCCGTGAACCCGAAGGAAAAAGCGGCGCCCGACTATTTCAAGACCTTCCTCGCGAAGCTGCCGCGCGTGGACCTGGTCATCACCGACGAGCCGACGCTGAAGAAGCCGTTCAGGGCCGGCAAGACGTGGGTGGCGCCGGCGGGGCTGGGCCTGACCCACGCGGCGCGGCTCACCCTCACGCTGGAAAGCCCCGGCGGCCGCGTGAACGGCCTCAGCTTCAAAAGGATAGAGCTCGACGCCGGAAAGTACGGCGAGGACCCGGGCATGCTGAAGGTCATAGCCGGCTACCGCGGCGCGGCCTCGGCTCATTTCGCGAAGAAGGTGGGCGTCCTGAAAGCCCCGCTGCCCCTGCGCGAAGGGAACCTCTCCCCGGCCGCCGATTTCGCCGCCGACTGCATGCGCCGCTGGGCCCGCACCAACGCCGCCATCATCGGGCTCTCCGAGCTGGCCGCGGGGCTGCCAGCCGGCCCCGTGACGCTGGGCGACCTGCACTCCGCGCTCCCGCTGGATTCAAGCGTGGTCTTCGTCAAGATCCGCGGCGACGACCTGGAGCGCGCCCTGGCCGGCCTGACCCCGGCCGAGCTCAGCGTCTCCGGCCTGCGCCTCTTCCTGCGCGACGGCGCGCTGGAGCGTGCCGAGGGCGAGAACGGCCCGCTGACGCCGGGCAAGGTCTACCACCTGGCGGTGCCCGACTCGCTGGTGAGCGGGCGCGAGAACCCCGTGCTCTCGAGCGCCATGGAATTCGCCAACTCCAAGCGCTCGCTGCGCGAAGTGGTGGGCTGGTGCTTCTCGCGCCAGAGCTCTTTTGCAAGGCCGGCCGGCGGCCGCATCATAAAGGCGGGTAACGACTGATGTTCCAGGCGCTGGCTGCTTTCTTCGGCAAGTGGTACGGCCGCTTCAAGGCCTTCTGCCTCCTCGCCGGAGCGTGGGGCTTCCTGTTCAGCGTTAACTCGCTGATAGGCTTCCAGGCCGGCTTCGAATACGACGACGGGCTGGTCTATTCCACCCCCGCCTTCCAGGCGGCCGCGAAGGACAACCTCGAGCCCGGCACGCCGGATTACTGGAACTCCGTCAACCGCTCTTTCAACTACGAGCGACTGAAGCCCGTGCCGTGGCTGGCGGCCTGGACCCTGAAGGCGCTCGGCGTTAAAATAGCCGTATTCTGCGACCGCGGCAGCGAAGGCAGCGACAGCCTGGAAGCCTCCTGGCGCCGGCTCGCCGATTATTTTTATTTTACGGCCGCCGAGGACGCGAAATACCGCCTCCTGGAAAAGCACCGCTTCATCCTTTACGCGGCCCCGTCCGACGCCGGCGTGATCCAGGCCCGCAAGGCCGGCGTCACGCCGCTGCGCGTGCGAAAAAGCCCCAAGTCCGCCGGCGCGCTGGAAAGCAACCCCGGCAAGTTCGGCGAAAGGGTCCTGCCCCTCTCCGCCTTCTGACCACGGCGCGCCGGCCGTCGGGCAAGGCGCGGGCAACAATACGATGAAAAACCTGGTTTACGTGATACCGATGGCCGGCCTGGGAACCAGGTTCCTGCGCGCAGGCTTCACGCTGCCTAAATACATGCTGCAGGTGCGCGGGACCACCGTGTTCGAGCATTCCCTGCGCAGCCTGCCCCTGGAGTTGGCCTCCAAGCTGGTCTTCGTGGCGCTGAAGGAGCACAAGGAAGAGCACGGCCTGGAGGCTTTTCTCGACGGGGCGCTGCGGCGGCTGGGCTGCGGGGCCCGGCGGGAGCTGGTGCTGCTCGACGGCCCGACCTCCGGCCAGGCCGCGACGGTGCTGCAGGCGCGCGACTGCGTGCCGGCCGGCGCCGAGCTCGCCATCTACAATATCGACACGCATTTCAAGTCCGCCGCCCTGGCCGGGGTACTGGCCGCCCCGGCCCGAAAGCGCGACGGGGTAATAGGCGCCTTCACGCTGCGGGAGGTTGACCCCAAGTGGAGCTTCGCCGCGCTCCGCCCCGACGGGACCGTGGCCGCCACCGCCGAGAAAGAGCAGATCTCCGGGAACGCCCTGACCGGCCTCTATCACTTCACGCGCGCGGAGGATTTCTTCCGAGTTGCGGCGGCGGCGCTGGCCTCGTGCGCGACTACGCGCGGCGAGCATTATGTCGCCCCGCTTTACAACGCGCTCATAGCGGAAGGGCGGTCTTTTTCCCTGGACCTTGCCGAGGTCATCGTGCCGCTGGGCACTCCGGAAGACCTGCTCAAGGCGGAACCTCGTGACTTCTGAGCCCGGCGCCCGGGACGGGCTTTTCTGCTCCATAGTGCTGCCCTGCTACAACGAGGCCGGCAACCTCCCCGGGCTGCTCGCCGGCTTCGCCGCGGGCATCGCCCCCGACATGGAACTGGTGCTGGTGGACAACGCCTCCTCCGACGGCACGGCGGACCTGCTGCGCCGCGAGGCCCCCCGCTTTCCCTTCGCGCGCGTGGTGACGCTGCAGGTCAACCGCGGCTACGGCGCCGGCATCCTGGCCGGGCTGTCAGCGGCGCGCGGCGCCGTGGCCGGCTGGGCGCACGGGGACCTGCAGTACGCCCCGGCCGACATCCTGGCCGCGGCTGAAAGCCTGCGGCCCTTCTCCGGAAAAAAGGTGTTCCTGAAAGGCCTGCGGGCCAACCGCGGGGCGGCCGACGTCTTTTTCACCTCGGGCATGGCGCTGTTCGCCTCGCTGGCGCTGGGCCTGCCGCTGCGCGACATCAACGCGCAGCCCACTTTTTTCAGCCGGGAACTTTTCGAAGGCTGGGCCGAGCCGCCGGCGGATTTCTCGCTGGACCTCTTCGCCTACGCGGACGCGCTGCGCCGCGGCTACCGGCTGCTGCGCCGGCCGGTGCGCCTGGCGCCACGCCCGCACGGCAGCTCCTCCTGGAACCGCGGCCTGGCGGACCGCCTGCGCCTCTCCTGGCGCATGACCGGGGCGGTGCTGGGTACCCGGGCCAGGCTGCGGGCCGGCCGCGCCGGGGCCTGAGCCCGGAAGCCCCCCATTGCCCTCCCCCCCTATAAAATAATAAAATAGAAGTAATGGCGGATTGTATTTTCTGCAAGATCGCCTCAGGCGAGATCCCTAACGTAAAGATAGTTTACGAAGACGAGGCCACGATGGCCTTCCTCGACCTGAATCCCCAGGCCCCGGTCCACGCGCTGGTGATACCGCGCAGGCACATAGACCGCCTGACGGCCGCGGAAGACGGCGACACGGAGCTGCTGGGCAAGCTGCAGCTCACGGCCGCGAAGACGGCGAAGCTTTTGAAAGTGGAAGGCGCCTTCCGCCTGGTGACCAATAACGGCAAGGGCGCGGGGCAGTCGGTGGACCATCTCCACTATCACCTGCTCGGCGGCAGGAAGATGCTCTGGCCCCCGGGCTAGCCGAAGATTTTAAGTCTGCATACCCAAAGGGTGGTGATCAGCGTGGTATTTATTAAAGTCAGAGACGAAGAGTCCATAGAAGAGGCGCTCCGGCGCTTCAAGCACGACTGCGAACGCAACGGCATCCTCAAGGAGATCAAGCGCCGCGAGCATTACGTAACGCCCGCCATGAAGCGCAAGATAAAGTCCCAGGAAGCCCGCCGCAAGGTCCGCAAGGGCCGCCGGTCTTACTAAGCAGCCACCCCGCAAAAGGCCGTCCGCCTAAGGCGGACGGCTTTTTGCCTATCTCGCGCGCGCGTATAATATACATGAGTTCGTCCCCCATTATTGAGCTGATCAGGGAAAAGCTGGACATCATCGATGTCGTCAGCGAGTACGTGCCGTCCCTGAAGCGCGCGGGGCGCAACTACAAGGCCAACTGCCCGTTCCACAACGAGAAGACCCCCTCCTTCACGGTGAACCCGGAGAAAAAGATCTTCTACTGCTTCGGCTGCAATTCCGGCGGCGACATCTTCAAGTTCGTGATGGACATCGAGGGGCTCTCCTTCCCGGAGGCCGCCCGCAAACTGGCGGCCAAGGCCGGCGTGGAATACGGCGACGAGCGCGCCCACCAGATCTCCCCCGAAGACCGGGAGCGCCTGGACCTGAAAAAGATCATGCGGGCCGCCTCCGACTTCTACCAGAAGGCGCTGTTCTCCCCCGCCGGGGAAAAGGCCCGCCTCTACCTGGGCGAGCGCCGCCTCAACAAGATGACCGTGGAGAAGTTCGAGCTCGGCTGGGCGCCCGCCGGCGGCTCCGCGCTGATGGACGAGCTGAAGCAGGCCGGCTGGAGCAGCGACCTGGCCCTGAAGGCCGGCCTGATCACCGAGCGAGAGGGCGGCCGCGTGGCCGACACTTTCCGCGCCCGCGTCATGTTCCCCATCAAGAACCAGTCCGGCGAGACCATCGCCTTCGGCGGCCGCGTGCTGGACCCGGAAGGCATCCCCAAATATCTCAATTCCCCGGAGACGCCGCTGTTCTCCAAGCGCCGCACGCTCTACGGCCTGCACGAGGCGCTGCCGCAGGTGCGCCGCACCGGCCGCCTGCTGCTGCTGGAAGGCTACATGGACGTGATAGGCGCGCACCAGCACGGCGTGGACTGGGCCGTGGCCCCGCTGGGCACCAACCTGACGCTGGAGCATTCCGGCATCGTGCGCCGCTACGCCAAGGACACCGTGGTGATGTTCGACGACGACCGCGCCGGCATCCAGGCCTCGGTGAAGGCCGCCGAGACCTTCATGGAGGCCGGCCTCTACGTGCGCCTCGCGAGCCTCGACGGCGGCCTGGACCCTGACGAATACCTCAACGAGCACGGCCGCGACGCCTTTGAAGCCAAGCTGGCGGCGGCCGCCGACCCGCTGGACTTCCGGATGAATTTATTCTTCAAGAACAAGCCGACTCCTACGGCGCAGGAGAAGGCCCAGGCCATCGCCGTGCTGCTGGAGACCGTGGCCCGGCAGGGCGACGAGGTGCTCAAGAGCGAATGGGTGAAGAACCTCTCCACGCGCTTCGGCGTGGAGCAGGCCTCGGTGCTCAAGCAGCTCCGCAAGACCTCCGTCGCGCTGCCGCGCGAAACGCCCCGCAAGGCCCCCGCGGCCCCGGCGATGCCGCAGATGGAGAAGGGCTACATCCAGCTGCTGCTGCGCGACCCCGGGCTGATAGCCCAGTCGGACGCCCTCGCCCCGGAAGATTTTTGCAGCCCGCTCGCGCGCACGCTGTTCGCCGCGCTGCGGGCGCTGCCGCCGGAAGCGCTGGCCAAGGCCCCCGCCGCCCTGGCGGCGCAGTACCCGGAGCACTCGGCCCTGGTGCACGAGCTCGCCGTGGCCGACCTCGGCCCCGACGCCTCGGGCGGCCGCGACGCCGCCGGGGCGGTACGCATGCTCAAACGCTTTTCTTCGGAGCGGCGCCTGAAAGAACTCAAGGCGCTGCCCTCGATGGACCCGCAGCAGCTGCAGGAATACAGCCGGCTCATGCTGGAGCTGAAATCCTCGGTTAAAGACAAGTAGAGACTACAGGAGACAACTAATGGCACAGCCCAAGAAAGCTTTACGCGACCTGGTGGAACTCGGCAAGGAGCACGGCTACATCACGCTGGAAGAGATGAACCGGTCGCTCACGAACGCGTCCATGTCCAGCGAGGAGATCGACACCCTGATGGGCACGCTCGAGGACCTCGGCATCGAGGTCGTCGACCGCAAGAAATTCAAGATGGTGGCCGCCTCCGAGCGCGAGGCCTACACCGAGGAATGGAGCGCGACGCCCGACGTGTCCAATTCCATCCGCATGTACCTCTCCGAGATGGGCCAGGTGCCGCTGCTGACCCGCGACGAGGAAGTCACGCTGGCCCGCAACATCCGCGAGCGCGAGCGCGAGCTGCGCATGCTGGTGCTGGAATCCCCCATCACGATGCGCGAGATCCGCAGCTGGGAGATGCTGATAGAGCAGGACGAGATGACGACCAAGGAGCTGATGCCCCGCGGCCGCAAGTCCAACCAGGAGCTCTCGGCGATGAAGCGCAAGATGAAGAACATCGCCAAGCTCATCACCCGCACCGAGAAGGAGATCTTCAAGCTCGAGGAGCGCGCCAAGAAGCCCTCCCTGTCCAACGAGATGCGCAAGAAGCTGGGCGCCGTGGTGGACAAGAAGCGCAAGGACATCGTCAAGAACATCATCAACCTGAACCTCAACCAGGAGAAGATCAAGCGCCTCACCAACAAGATCAAGAACCTCGCCCACAAGATCCGCGAGTACCGCCTGGAGCTGGAGCGCTACCAGAAGGTGTACGGCGATCTGGTGAAGCTGCAGCACGACCACGAGCTGGTGGGCCGCGGCAAGCTGCGCCCCGCCGCCTTCAAGTCCAAGTGGGGCTACGCCCCGCAGGAAGTCGAGGCCGCCCTCGAGAACATCAAGGCCGTCAAGGAGCGCGAGCACCACCTCATCCGCACCCTGCCGATCAACCCCGACGACTTCATGTCCTTGAACGACAAGATCACCTTCCTCGAGGACCAGATCCTGCAGGACAAGCTGAAGCTCATCCGCGCGAACCTCCGCCTCGTCGTCTCCATCGCCAAGAAGCACGTGAACTCAAACCTCGAGCTGTCCGACCTGATCCAGGAAGGCGGCCTCGGCCTGATGAAGGCCGTCGAGAAGTTCGAGTACAAGCGCGGCTTCAAGTTCTCCACCTACGCCACCTGGTGGATACGCCAGAGCATCAACCGCGCCATCGCAGACCAGGCCCGCACCATCCGCATCCCGGTGCACATGAAGGAACTGGTCAGCAAGCTGATGAAGGTGACGCGCAAGTACCGCCAGGAGTTCGGCCGCGATCCGCAGATCGAGGAATACTCCAAGCACATGCACATCTCGATGGACAAGGTGAAGAACGCCCTGAAGATCATGCAGGACCCGATCTCCCTGTCCACCCCGATAGGCGAGGACGAGGATTCCCACCTCGAGGACTTCATCGAGGACAAGACAGGCCTGCCGCCGTCCAACTCGGCCGTGGACCTGCTGCGCCGCCGCGAGGTGACCAAGATATTGGACACCCTCACCGACCGCGAGGCCAAGATCATCAAGCTGCGCTTCGGCATCGAGACCGGCTACCCCCGCACCCTCGAGGAAGTGGGCAAGATCTTCCGCGTCACGCGCGAGCGCGTGCGTCAGATCGAGGCCAAGGCCATCCGCAAGCTGCGGCACCCCAGCCGCAGCAAGATGCTGCGGGACTACCTCGACTGAGGCCCCCGAGACAAAGAAAAAGCCCCGGCTGCCCGGGGCTTTTTCTTTGGGCCGTCAGCGGCCTACTTCTCGTCCTTGTTCTCGGTGAAGAGGCTCTTCAGGATGTCGTGCGCCAGGTCCTTCGCGCCCAGGCCCACGGCGATGGCGAAGGAGAGTCCCAGCGAGATGAAGACGATGTCCAGGCCGCGGTAAATGGTCTTCATCTTGATGCCGAGCTGCTCGATGGCGGCGATGATGGTCAGCACCACGATCACGAAGTTCACCATCTTCGCGAGCGAGCGGCCGCCGCGCAGGTTGTTGGAGGTGGCGGAGTTCATCACCACGTCGGACATGAACCTGGCGAACATCAGGCCGCCGAAGCCGATGAAGATGGCCGCGACCAGGTTGGGCAGGAAGCCCATGGCGCGCTGCAGGATCTCTGAGATCACCGTCAGGTTCAGGATGTTGGCGGCGGTCACCATGAAGACCAGCAGCAGCGCCCAGTAGACGATGAAGGACAGCACGTGCGACGGCGACTTGCCGAAGCCGAAGCGGATAAAGAGCTCGTTGATGCCCACGCTGCTGGTGTGGGTATCCAGCTTTATCTTGCGCAGGAACTGCTCGAGCAGCGAGCTGACGATGCGGGCGATGAAAAGCCCGAACAGCACGAAGGCGAAGGCCGCCACCAGTTTGGGCACGTAGGCGGAGAAGTTGTTCCAGACCTCGAGCACCGGCTGAAAAAAAGGTTCAGTGATTTCGTTTAGCATGTATCCTCCAGGGACTTCGCTATTCTAATATTTATCTCCGGGGCAAAGCAAAAGCCCGGGAGCTCCCGGGCTTTGGCGGGCGCCGCGCGGCGGTTTAAAGAGAGTTCTTAACCTTGACCGGGTCGGTGTGCAGCGGCTTCTTCACGGCCGGCTTCTTGAGGACCTTGTGCTGCCCGGCGCCCCTGGAGATCGGGGCGTCGCGCATCACCGGCTTCTTGGTCTCTTTGGAGGAGCTCTCGTCCTTGATGACCTGCTTGAGCATCTCCCTGGCCCCTTCGCGATAAAGCGGGTCGGTCACGGAGACGGCGTCGAAATCGGTATAGCCGGCCTTGTCCTGCGCCGCGGCGGGCCTGGCCTGCGGGGCGGCTTTGCGCGCGGCGGAAAGCTTCAGCCCGGCCTTGACCGGAGTGTTAAGGGCCAGGAGCACGGGGTCCAGGGCGCTGGCCCCGGCGGCGAAAAAAATAACGGCCGAAGCCGCATACAGGAAAGCGCGAACCTTGAGCATGGAAACCTCCGGAGTGGACGCAGATCGCATATTAACAGTATGACACAAAAGCGGCCCGCGCGGAAGTGGCTTTGGGCCCACCCGGGGCTGGGCCCACCGGCCCCGGCCCCCCCCCCGGCGCGGCGCCGCTTTGCCGGCTGCCCCGCCGGCATTGCGCGGTTCCCGTTGATTTTTTCCCGCTCTTTTGCTAACATATATCTACTATGTACGCAATCATCGAAACAGGCGGCAAGCAGTACTGGGTAGTCCCCGGCGAGATCCTGCAGGTTGAAAAGCTCACAGCGAAGGAAGGCGAGGAAATCTCCTTCAAGGCGCTGTGGTCTGCCTCCCAGGACGAAAAAAACGCCTCGGCTGCGAAGTCTCCCTCCGCCAAGGTAACAGCCCGGATAGTCCGGCATCTCCGCGGCCCCAAGATCATCGTTTTCCGCAAGAAAACCA
>Ga0209212_1007789_pt1 | contig 11696 bp, 10 predicted proteins | sample RifGroC2_FD_183996 | JGI IMG/M metagenome (GOLD analysis project Ga0209212, IMG submission 183996) | Groundwater microbial communities from Rifle, Colorado, USA - Groundwater C2 (SPAdes) (version 2) | ecosystem: Environmental > Aquatic > Deep subsurface > Groundwater | place: Rifle, Colorado...
CAACATCAGCATGGAGTTCCCTCTTTTATGAGGTGCCTCGCATGTTTTTCCCTCTCCCACTAGTGCTAAGGAATGTTTAAAGAACTGTGAGCTATAAGCCGTAAGCTGTAAGCTGTAAGAAAGAAAATCTTAATTCTCTTCCTTATGGCTTATAGCTTATGGCTTCTTGTGGCTTAACAAAAAGAGACATAATTCAGTTCAAATTGGAGAGGTTTTATCCTCAAAAATTAAACAGACTTATGTCCCTTCATAGGCATTTTTTTCCGGGCGCCTTTCCCGGTCTCTCTCCAAAGATATTTAATTGTAACAATACCAGTATAACACATAATAAAGGGCTTGTCAAGTCCCCCTAGCCACCAATATAAAAACTAGGCTAATTTTAGCCCAGTTTTATGTCAAAAAATACTGTTTTTTATGACTTTTTGTGGTTTTATTTCTGACTACTGATCAAGGGTGGATTTTGACCACAATTCACCAACACGAGGCTGAGCCTCGTAGACAAATGAATTTGTTTTGAATTTGTGGTTTGTAATTTGATAAGCCGTAGAGATCCCTCACCCTCGTAGGAACATGCGCCACAACGGTTCGGGACGACAAATTTGTTTTGGATTTGTAATTTGTAATTTTGATATTGTTTGGTGTTTGGACCGCCAGCTGGCGGTTTGTGATTTGGAATTTCTATATCTAAGAGGCGGGGTGCAAGACCCCGCCACCCTAGAGCTCTACGAGGCTTAGCCTCGCAATTCCTGCTTTTCTGGTCTAAATATCGAGGCGGCAAAAATAATAATCCCAATTCCCAAAGGATGGTTCAAAAATGGAGTGAAAAAATGGGCTCCTAATAGCGCAATCAGTCCCAACCAAACACCAAAGCTAATTGGCGTTAAAGACTGCCGCAATTGTAACCAACCAATGCTCAAAATCCTCCACATCAACCAACCAAAAGCAAATAATCCCAAAACACCCATTTTAAGCCACATATCCAAATAACCCCATTCAAAAGCATAAGTCTTCCGCATTCCGGTCGGATCTTCAGCTAAATATCTTGGGTCATCAGTTTTATAAGTTATTGTTTTTCCAAACCCAGAACCTAAAATCGGATCCCGCATCACCTCATTCCACAAAATCGGCAAAAGTGTCCAACGGCTCGTAGCTGCGGCTTCTCCAAAAAGAGACAAAGCCCGATTTCCTAAAAGATCAGCAATTAAAATTGACGGGCCTTTTTTCGGAAAAGGAAAATTTACCACTGCAATTACAATTGCCAGTGCCACCACAAATCCACCGAGCATTTTAAGCGCGCCGCGCCAAATTAAAGACCACGGAACTTTTAATATTACGAGCGCCACGGCAAAAACACAAACCGCAACCGCGCCACCAAACCAAAAACTGCGCGAAAAACTGACCAGAAGCATTATTGCCGAAATCACATAAAGCCAAAAAATATATTGATCACTTTTTTCTTTTAATTTATAATGCGTTGATTTTTGAATAATGAAAAAAACCGCAAAGATAAATATCGCTACAAGCGCGTAAATATAAGACTGAAAAAAGATGCGGTAAAAGTCATTAGTGATCAAAGTAATTTCCCCTATTCGCGCATCACGGATCCATAAATATAAAACCCGCATCGGACCCTGCAAACGGTGAGCAAAAATGAAAAGCACGATCAGTGTCTGCGCCGCAAGATATGTCATTGAGGCCGCGAATACATTATACAAACGCAACCGGCTTTCGCGCGAAGCCAACCCAGCCCACATAATTGGAAAATATGCGAACACCACATAAGCATCCATATCCTTAAAAATATCACGGAGAGAATTTCCATTTACCAAACCCATCACAAATCCCAAAACAATTGCCGCAAAAATTGCCCAGTTCGGATAGAAATATGGACCTTTAAAAAATGAGGTGAGAATAACTGAATCGTGCAACCCCTTTTGGAAAAAAGCGTGCAATTTTTCAAATAAAGGATATTTGCCTGTCCACTCCCTTAAAAAGTGGGTGATAAGCATGGTATTATAAGCAATCTGAATGGAAAAGAATATGCCGACGCGCATGGTCATTTGCAATGGCCCCAAATCAAGCTTAAAAAGATGACCAAACGAACTAACCAGCAAATCAACAAAAGCAATAAGCACTCCCCATTCAATATTCCGCAACGACAAAAGTAGAACGCCAAAAAAGATTACAAAAAACCCAATATTCGAGAGCAAAGAGGAATTAAAATGATAAGCAGTTAAAGAAAAAGTTTCAATAATAAAAACCCCTAAAATTGTAATCCAAAAATGTTTTTTATTGAATAGTTGCATAGGAATAGTAGGTAAGAGTTAGGAGATAGTAAGAGCTGGCTAGTAGCTTGTAGCTTCTTAGCTTTTTAGGGGAAGAAAAAAGAAATATGTAGGGCGGGGTCTTGCACCCCGCCAACATAGCTTTCTTAGTAATCATTTGCAATTTGATGTTTGAAATTTCTGCTGCTACCCACTACCTGCTACCTACTAACTACTTTGTTCTACACCTTCCGCACATACGCCTTGGGTTTTATTTTTAACAAACCTACAAGCCAAGCCAAAAGCAGACTCAATGGAGAAATTACAGTAAACAATAACCATGCCAAAAATCCAAAGTGTTTTTTTGAATAAGTGCGCAAACTCGCATTGTAATAACGCTGTTTTTTCAAAGCAAAAACTTGTGCAAAACTTTCTCCACCATGATGTATCACTGAAACCTTGGGCGTATAAATAATTTTAAACCCCGCCTCTTTGGTGCGTTTACAAAAATCCACTTCTTCAAACCAAACAAAAAACGCATCGTCCAACAAACCAATCTTCTCAATTACACTCCGGCGAATGCAGAAAAAAGCGCCAATTACTTGATCAACTTCTTGCTCTTTTTCATAATCAAAATCGCGGGCAAAATACTGCTTCAAACTTTTTACTTTTTTAAATAAATGATGAAGTTTTAAAACAATTAAAAACTGGGAAAAAATAGTAGGAAACCGACGCACGTCGCGCTGAATAGTATGATCAGGATTTAAAACTTTTCCGCTGCCAATCCCCGCTTCCGGATGAGCTCGCATCCAGTGAACAAGTCGCATCAAAGAATCATCAAAAATTTCTGTGTCCGGATTTAAAAGCAAAATAAAATCACTGCGCGCGACTTCGATTCCCTTATTGCAACCACCGGCAAATCCCAAATTCTTATCACTGGCAATAACTTTTATATTTGGAAAACTTCGTAATAACAATTCCACTGAACCATCCCCGGAATCATTATCCACTACAATTATCTCAAAATTTATATCTTTTGTATACCTAAAAATAGAGTCAACAAGACGTTTGACCAAATCTTTCACTTTCCAGTTTACGATTATTATTGATAAATCCATAAAGTAACTTGGGGTATATTATACGAACTACGAACAAAATACGAACCTTACGAACGAAGATTATCAGGATTTAGTATTTAATGTCCGACCTAAATATTGCCTGAGCTTGTCGAAGGCACGTTTAAAATTAAGATGAATGAAAAATATATTGCCGCACTTGTTCGTAACCAGTTCGTAGTTCGTATATTCCTCTAATTTGCCCTACAAATGTTGAAAACCAGCGGCATGTGATTGACAAAAGGCGTTTTTTATGCTATACTATATAGTTAGTAATGTCCTTTTCCCACCAACCCAAACTTCAACAGGAGTTTATCTGAAATGTCGATCTTGATCGCTCTCGGTTGGCTCTTGGTTGTGGTTCTGTGCCTTTTCGGGCAGACCATGTATTTGGTCGGATATTTCATCTGGCCGCTTCTTGCCGTGACCGTACTTGCGATTCTGTACCACCACGTGTGGAAGAATCGCGCACCGATCTGGTGTGGGATCAAGAATACGTTCTTTGGTCTCGTTCCGGTTGGCACGCTCGTGGCGTCGGTTGTGTTCTGTACGTGGGCCATGTTTCATTGGGCTCCAGACCTCGGCCACTTCAACTATCCGGATTCGGTGACCAACTGGGATCCGATGAAGGAGAAGTTGGACCGACACTCGCTTGAGTGTTCGGAAGGTGGGCTCGAAGAGCTCGAGATTCGCAAGAATGCCGCCGCGGCTGCCGCAGCTGGTATTCCGACGAGCGAACTTGCGAAGGGTTCGCAAAAGCCCATGGTGCAGATGCATAGCAAGACCTTTGGCGAGGTCATGGCTGTTGTGGCAGGCGAAGTTCCGCAGACCATCCGGTGTGCGGGAAGTCCAATCATTCACCAGGTTCCCGGCCTATTCAGTCACACAGCCTCCAAGCTGTCAGACTGGATGAACCTTCCACAAGGATTCCTTGGACTGCTCTTCGGAGTGATCCTTTGGGGTCTTGGTTGGTTCATTGTGAGCCGTTTTGGACAGGACGAAAACGCTCCGGCGCTTACTCGGCGCCCAGGCGTATACGGCCTGGTCCGACAGCAACGGTACGTCGGCTAGTTTCACTCGTCCCCGCACGCTCGTGCGGGGATGTTTTAATTATAAAGTAAAATATGAGGACTTAGGACTGAGGAATTAGGAATTAGCTTGTAGCTTGTAAAAATTCAAATTTTGAATACCTGCCTACCGTCTGTCTACCGACAGACAAGGCAGATGGGTCAAAACCCGAAACAAATCACAATGTTCAAAACACAAACATTCAAAACAAAAAATACCGCCTTAATTTAGTTGTAGCTCAGGCCTTTAGGCCTGAGACGTCTCAAACCAGGCGTCGCCTTGAGGCTCCTTGCTTCTCATCCTCGCTCGGGATAGCCAAAACAAAGTTTTGTCTCTCCACTCACTCATCGAGAAGTAAAGGTTTGAGCTACATCATAAGATTTGTTTTTAATTTTGATTATTTCTTATTCTCATGTTCTTAAGAACATGAGAATAAGATTTTAATCATTTGAACATTTAAATTTTGAACTTGTTTCGAATTTCGGATTTCGTGCTTCGAATTTACCAACTACCCCCACACTCATTACAACCCATGTTTATTCTTAACCAGCTCCACAGCGTCCAAATATTTTCTCACCCGACTTGGCGCCCAAGGCAACCATTTCCATGGAATCCAATAAACCCAGCGCGGCACCCATTCGGAAATTCCCTGTTTTCGTAGCGCCACATTCATTAAAACCTTATTAACTCGAATTCCAACTTTTCCTTTTTCCAACATTGTAAGCCACATGTCCCAATCCTGCAAACGTTTTATTGATTCATCAAAACCGGGAAAGTCTTTTGCCCTAATCAAAGAACTGGTGTGAATATAAGGCATTTTTTTCAGACATTCGGCATCAAAATCCCATAACCCAAACTTTTTACCGCCATAATTAAAAGATGAATAGGCATATGACACGTTTGGATTTTTTTGTAAAGTATCATATAAAATCTGCAAAGTCTCTCGATGCATGACAATATCTGAATCTAAAAATAAAAGATACTCCCCTCGCGCCTCTTTCCAGCCACGATTTCTCGCAAAATTAGAACCACAATTTTCTTGATCAATAATTTTAATTTTATCTTTATAATTTTCAAGAAGCTTGCCGGTATTATCAACCGATCCGTCATTTACCACAATAATTTCAAAATCATGAAATGTTTGCGCAAAAATGCTATCCAAACATTCGCAAATTGTTTCCTCGGTGTTCCAAGCTGGAATTATAATTGATATTTTGGGCATATAAATAGGGAGTGGGGAATAAAAATTCCAAATTCCAAGCACTAAACCGCCATCTGGCGGTACAAATTCAAAACAAATTATGAGTCGTAATCCGTAATTCGTAACACGTAATCCGTACAAGGAAGGTTGCTTCGCAACCATCTGTTTAAGAATGACGAAGGAGTCCTTTTTATAATACGATTTACGGATTACGTTTCTATTTTTGGTCATTGGAATTTAAAAATTGTTTGGGTAGGAACTAGAGATCCTTCACACTCAGACAACAGAAAAAACGAAAAACATAAGAACAAGCGTAGCTCAGGTCTAGAGATCTGAGACGTCCTCAAACCTAAAGGTTTGAGCTACATCATAATATTTGTTTTGATTTTTGATTATTAATTCTATAAAGGTCGAGCCTCTGCGGATAGTCTGACCATGCTCTCTGCAGACTCTTTTCTCTTTTCTTTGCTTTCCTATAACCTAAAACCTATTACCTATACAACTTCTCAATTTCCTCCTCTCTCAATTCGCATAAAAATTCTTTTTGAATTCGCAACTGTCCGGCTTGCCCCATTTGTTTTGCCAAATCTTTATCTTGTAAAATAATTTTTAATTTTTCTTTTAATTCATTTTTATTTTTCGGATCAATCATATATCCGGTTGCGCCATCCAGCACCGCTTCTTCCACTCCCCCGCCACGACCGGCAATAACTGGCAAACCGTACGCTGCGGCTTCTAAAAAAACAATACCTAATCCCTCAACATCATCCCCTTCTGAATAAACCGGCAACACAAAAACACCGGCCTTTTTATAATAATTTTCTCGTTCTTTATCGCTTACCTTCCCAACAAAATCAACCATTCTGCTAATACCAAGTTTTTCTGCATAATCAATAAGCTCATCTTTCATCGGACCATTGCCAATAATCACGTAACGTAAATTTGAAAAATCATTTTTAATTTTCGAAAGTGCTTCTAAAACCAGTTTATGATTTTTTCTTCTCACCAACCGACCAACAGATAAAATTATATTAGATTCTGAAAAATTATTCCTTTCATTTGACAAACTGAAAACACAGGGCAAAATCACTCGACAATTTTCACGAGCTCCATATCTTATTGCCAACTTCCTCGTAAATTCACTATTCGCCACCACCTGTTTGGCATTTCTTAAAATTATTTTTAACCAAAATCTTTTCCAAGGATGTTTAGCTCCGCGCAAAACATCCAAACCATGGACAAAAATAATATATGGAATATTTTTCCATATTTTTAAAACCAAAGCAATATAACCAATCGGCAAAACATGACTTAAAGAAATTTGCTCTGAACCGGAATTTTTCAATTCTTGCCAAACTTTTTTAATCAACGGCAACCACTTTGGCCAAAACTTCCAATCAATCCCCGGCACATACACTTTTACATCTCTGTTATTTTTATGCAACGAAAATAAATAAGTCGCAATTCCGCCTTGGTCCGGCGGATATTCGAGTGTAACCAAAAGTGTTTTCATATTATACAACTTCCTCCGGCTTGATGTCGCGTTTGTTTCCTTGTTGAATTATTTCTTTAATAAAAGTAATTTCCGCTTTTGTAAATATTTGCAACACCAAAATAATCACAGCGTATGTTACCATTCCCAATAAAACCAAAACCACGAGTGGTGCTGAATTACGAAGCGTAACTAAAATCAAACCCATTAAAATACTGGCCGCAGCTGACTTGAAAATAATTTTTTTCAACCAGATCCAAACCACGGGCATAACTTCGTGCACATTTCGAAAATCCAGAAAAACAAGAATTATGTTTGAAACTAAAAATGCAATTCCGGCACCCTGAACACCAAGCTTCGGGATTAATGCAAAATTAAGTGAAATGTTAATTGCCGTAATAACTCCGCGATTGATTGTATTTTGCCGTTGATGATTTATGGCATTTAACATGTAGCCGGTTGGAAAAGAAAGAAATAAAAATGGCAAAGCAAAACTCATTAAAATAAAAGTGGGAATAACTGCCACATATTCCGGCCAGATTGTTCCAATGATTTTTGGAATCAGCGCCAAGAGCCCGGCAGTAATTGGAAAAGCAATAATAATTAAATATCCAACCGATCTTTCAAACAACTGCTCTAATTTCTGACGGGAATTTACAAAATAATAACTCATGGCTGGATAAATTGACGCCAAAAACGCTCCGGGAATTAGCATTTGCAAAGCTGTGATCGCCTTAGCCGGAATGCTGTATAAACCTACGGCTTCATTGGAAACAAAATAACCGAGCAACACGCTGTCAGTGGCATTGTAAAGGCGCATAAAAATTCCGGCAATGGCAAAAGCCGGTAAAAGCCTTAACAAAGCATGAAGAGTGGAATGTTCAAATAACGGACTTGTGCGAACTCCAAACCGAAAACGAACAATTACCCAAGCAAAAACTAAAATTGCAAAACTTCCTGTGGCAAGCGCGATAATCGCGGAAATCGGACTCTGGGCAATGCCGAGCAAATACGCACCAAGCGCAAAAACAAGAATGTGAAAAATTAACAAAGCCGTGCTTTCGTATTTTATTTTTTGTAATGATCGCAAAACTCCCCAAAAACTCATGGCAAAAGAATCAAAAATCATTACCAAGGCGGCAATGGACACAACAATCAATGTAACCGGATCATGGCGGGGAAAAAATACTAATGTTAAAAGAATGACAAGTGCAACCAAACCAAACATTGTTTTTAATGCAACAACACCGCGCAAAAGCCGTTCCGCCCGCCCAGAATCTCTGGCCGCTTCGCGAATCAATAACGGCGACAATCCCAAGTCAATTCCAATTGAAAACATTGTCGTGAGCGACAAAGCCCAGATATAAGTTCCTAATTGCTCCGGCCCTAACTGTGCTGAAAGAAACCAAAAATACAAAAACGCAATGACCTTTTGCATCATCATTGCTCCGGTAAAAACCATAGTATTTGTTACTATTTTTCTGGATGTATGCTCCATGATGAACCTATTTTACCAAAAACTAGCCAAAAAGAAAAGAACGCCTGTTAATACAGACATTCTTTTTATTGATAAATCTATACTGACTCTTCTTCGGTTTCTGATTCATCTTCTGTAGTAGCTGGAGTTGCATCTACTTCTTCTGTTGGTTCAACTTCTTCTACCACTGGCATATCAGTTGATGTATCATCTGTACTAACTGCTGATGAGTCATCTCCACCTTTTCCAAAAAGCTTTGCGAAAAATCCTGATCCCATATATTTATTTTATTAGACTTATCCCTAAATAGGCTTTTGGGATGAAATTTTCATTTTTTGAGGCAGAATCGCTTAATAAATTTTGAAGGCTTGCTTGAAAAGCAAGTCAAGAAATTTTTAAGCGATTATGACCAAAAAATGGAGATTTCAACCAAAATGCTATTTAGGGATAAGTCTATTTAGTAAATTAAGCAAAAATTCTCTCCATCAATTAAAACCTTACCCGATTAAGCTATTTTAGTCAACCAATTTATCCACTTTCTGCAGATTAAGATAAATTTTAATGAACTACTGGGCTTAACTACAAGGATTTCGATCTGTCAACTTGGTGACGGATGAAAAACTATGGTTAAACTTTTTTTACGAGTATGGTGGTCCCTTGTTGGTCGCCTCATTGGCGGGGTACAAGACCCCGCCCTACGTATTTTTTAAAATTTATCGAGCTACAACTATAAATACGATCAATAGCTCACATTCTTGGTTTTATCTGATTAATCAAAAGACTCGGTTTAAAACCGAGTCTTTTTACTGAAAAATTATCGCTTTGACCACTGTGGTGCGCGGCGCGCTCGCTTCAATCCTGGTTTCTTTCGTTCTTTTTGGCGCGGATCGCGGGTCAAAAACCCAAGACGCTTCAAACTTACTCTAAAAGTTGGATTAATAAGTAATAAAGCACGGGCAATGCCATGACGGATCGCCTCTGCTTGTCCGCTCTTTCCGCCACCAGAAACCTTTGCGCTAATATCAATCTTACCAGCTTGACCAATAGTCTCAAGTGGCGAAATAATTGCTTGGCGTAAAATTTCTTGTGGAAAATACTTTTCAATATCATTCCCATTTACAACAATCTTGCCGTTGCCCGCTCGATATAACCGCACCTGAGCTGTCGCTCTTTTACGGCGTCCGACTGTTCGCAAATATTCACCACTAAAAACTGATGAACCAATTTCAGTATTTTTATCTTCTTTTTTAACAGCATCTTTAACCGCCACTTTTTTCTTAGTCAGCGTTTTCGATTTTTTAGAAACTGCTTTTTCTTTTTTTGCTTTTTCTTCGGCCATAATTATTTTATTACAAGTCTTTTCATTCTCTCAGGCGTTAATTTATTTTTTGGAAGCATTTGCTTGACTGCTCGGCGCAAAACCGAAGCTTTGTTCCCTTGCCACACATCTTTCATCAAAGTTCGTTTTAAACCGCCCAAAAAACCAGAGTGGTGAATGTATTCTTTTTGTTCCAATTTTTTACCGGTAAATTTAACCTTATCAATATTTTCAACTTCAACACCATCCCCAACATCAACGTTAGGAACATATTGCGGTTTGTGTTTTCCTTGAAGAAAACGCACCACTTCTGACGCAACTCGTCCAATTGCTTTCCCGGCCGCGTCAACAGTTTGAATTTTACGTTCTATTTTTTCCATATTTTTAAACGAGTTCAATCTGAACCATCTTTGCCGCATCCCCCTGACGCGGACCAATCTTTGTAATTCTTGTATAACCGCCTTTTCGATCTTTATACTTCGGACCAAGCACTTCAATAATTTTGCGAACCGGACCATCCGTATAAAAAATCTTTTCTAACTTTCGACGTGAATGAAGATCGCTTGATTTTCCAACGGTAATTGCTTTTTCAACCATGGAACGAACTTCTTTCGCCTTAGCTTCCGTGGTTTTTACTTTTTCATATAACACAATACTGGCTGCCAAGTTTCTTAGCAGTGCTTCTCTTGGAGCTTTTTCTTTTCCTAAAACTCTTCCTTTATTTCGATGTCGCATACAGTTGTATTAGAAACTGTTTGAAAAGCCTCTTTCGACTGCAATTTCCAGATTTTGGCTGCAAATTGTCCAATGCTCCTCGATGTATGCCATACATACACCTTCGTCACATTGTCCAATTTTCGCTCAAAATCTGAAAATTTCGTAACGAAAGATACTTTTCAAACAGCTTCTTAGTGTTATAATGAAATATTTTTATTATTCTTCAGGCTCGGACTTTTTTGGTCGTCCACGCTTTCGCTTTGGTTTATCTTCTGCGTCAGCCGAATCTTCTTCTGAGGTCAATTCTTCTGCCGGAGCCTCAAATGGAACTTCAGTTGGTTCGGCATCTAAAGAAAGATCAGTTGCTGTTACTGTTTCCTGCATTCTTGCCAATGGATCTTCTTCTCTTACACCCATTTCTACTCCGTATTGATTTTGTTCACCAATCAAAAGTTGGAAATAGCTGATAATAACTTTTGATGCTTCTTTTACCGCATCTTCCGGATTAATTGTTCCATCAGTTTCAATATTCATGATTAGACGATCGTAGTTCGTAATATCTCCAACGCGGGCATTTTCAACTTTATAACCAACTGTTCGAATTGGTGAAAAAAGCGCATCAATCATAATTGTTCCAATTTCTGCCGCTCGAACATTGCGGGATTCAGTTGGAACATATCCGCGGCCTTTTTCAATGGTTATTTCCATTTCAAACTCGCCTTTTTTATTAGTTAAAGTGGCGATTTTCAAATCAGGATTTACAATTTCCACGTCTGAATTTTTTTCAAAATCCGCTGCAGTGATTTCCTTTTCACCCTTTACTTTAAGTGATAATTTAACCGGTTCTTCTGAAAACAAACGCATGCGCAATAACTTTAAATTTAAAATAATTTCCAAGACATCTTCTTTAATGTCTGTAACCGAAGAAAATTCGTGCTGTGCACCTTTAATTTTCACCGCAGTAACTGCCGCACCAGGAAGAGATGATAAAAGTACTCGGCGCAATGCATTGCCAACGGTTGTACCATAACCATAATAACAAGG
>Ga0209212_1007790_pt1 | contig 11694 bp, 1 predicted proteins | sample RifGroC2_FD_183996 | JGI IMG/M metagenome (GOLD analysis project Ga0209212, IMG submission 183996) | Groundwater microbial communities from Rifle, Colorado, USA - Groundwater C2 (SPAdes) (version 2) | ecosystem: Environmental > Aquatic > Deep subsurface > Groundwater | place: Rifle, Colorado...
CAAGAGGCGCGCACAAGGGAAGATGCTGTCCTGAATGGCGAACCTGGACTCAGTGCAGTTACTCCAAAAGTGCCCGCAGCTACTGATCAGGCCGCGCCCGTTACCCAGCAGCCTTCCGCCAGCATGGGCGCATCAACGCCGGCATTGGCGCAGCCATCTGCTCAAGCAGCGCCTACCTCGCCTATCTCCTATTCCAAGCAGATGCAGCAGCGCGTGAATGACTACGCCGCGAAGAATCCGAACGACATCAAAGGCATCACCTCGATGCAAGCCAAGGTGGATTCGTTTGCTCAGGGTGAAACAGCAAAAAAACAAAACGAGTTTCTGGCCTATGGAAACGATGCAATCCGCAAGCTGGTCGCCTTCAACGACGTATCTGGTGTGCAGGAACTTATGACGAAGCATTGGCCGGACGGCAAGCAGTACCAGTTCCAGGCGAACAAGGATGGTTCGTATGACGTTGCCGAAGTAGGCGGCACCCGCACCAAGCATTTCAGCAACATGGATGAGCTTGGCAGGACAATTACCAATGTGCTGAGTCCGGCGCAATACCAAGCAGCCCATGCAAAAGCGCAGGAAACCGGCCTTGTGGAAGGTGCAAAATTACCCGCGAAGGTTGCCGAGGAAGAGGCCAAGGCGCGCGCCAAGGCAAAAGGTGATATTGAGACAGCGCAGCAAACCGGCGTAGTGGACAAGAATAAAGCCGATGCAACGCAATCAAGGGCTGCTGCCGGGTTATCGTCGGCATCCGCCGGTGAAAAGAACTTCGACACCGGGCAAAAAAGCGCACTGGCCAAGGTGAATGCGCAGATCGCCGCAACCGATGAAGTTGCCGAGCCATCCAAGTACAAAGAACTGCTGAAGCAAAGAGCGAGCCTTGAGCCGCGCCAAGTCAATGTCGGAGGGTTGCATACCACGCTTGGCGAAAACGATAGCGGCATGAAGGTGCCGATCATTACCGATCCGGTTACCGGCAAGGTGTATCAAGGCGGGAATGTGATCTATGACCGTAGCAGCGGGTCGGCCACTCCCAAGCAAACTCCACTGCCAGCAGCGGGACTCCCTTCAGGATTTAAGCCGCTCTAAGCAAAAGGACATCGCCCAATGGCACAGCAATGGAAAGCAGTTGAAGGCGCTGCGAAGAACGATAGCGGAGAATACCAGGCGCTTGTTGGCGGGAAGTGGCAGCCGGTAGCGGGCGCGGCGAAGAATGACGCTGGCGAGTACATGGCGCTGATGGATGATGCGCCACCCGGATTGCTTGACCGCGCAACCGCTGCTGTAAAGTCCGGCCTGTCTTCCATTGACTCTGCGCTATCCGCGCCGAAGTCTGTGATGGATGGCTATGTCGATGATCGCCAATCGAAGTCGGCAGCAAACCCAAGCCTTGGTCAATCCGGGCTGAGTCAAGCCGGTTATGGACGCGCCGTGAGTATGGCGCGCGCCGGTTCTGTGCCTGAACAGGATGGTGACATTGTGTCCAGGGCGGTCAATGTAGCCAGTGGTGACACTCGGGCTATGGCAGGCCGGCAGGCTGTTGACGATGCCGCAGATCAGATAAAGGCTGAGCAGCAAACGCAGGCCGCGCAAGACAAGGCATTTCGTACTGATCATCCGATCATGTCCGGGTTCGCGTCTGGAGCCTCACAACTTGCCGAATCTGTAGCCGATGCTCCACAGTTCGCTAACGACACCATTAAGGAAGTGGCAATCAACCCATTCATGCGTCTGTTCGGCCAAGAACCATTGAAACCGACTGAGCGATTCTCTATTGCAAAAGACCTTGAGAACACATCGAACGCGCTGCGCCCAGACATTGCGAACAAGAAATTATCCGAACTGAAAGGAATGGGCGATTACACGGACTGGATCGCGGCGCAGGCCGCCATTCAAGCACCGCAAATCGTCGGTTCAACTGGCGCTGCTTTCATTCCAAAGTTGCGCGCCGCATATCTTGGAATGATGGGCGTTACATCCGGTGCATTGCAATACCAGCAAGACCTCGAAAAGAACGTAACTCAACGCCGCGCATGGTTGGACGGAGTAACCAATGGAGCATTCGAGGCTCTAGGCGAGGCGCTTCCGTTCGCGGCGTTCGATAAGATTGGTGCGCTTGTGATGAGAATGCCAGCGTCGCAACGCGCACCGTTCATTGCAGAGGCTGTCAAGAAAACGCTTGCGGCTACCGGGGCGATGGTAGGGCAGCACGCCTCAGAGGGTGTGTCAGAAGCTTTCACGCAGGCAGGTCAAAACGCATCACAGAACTACATTGCTGAAATCCCTACCGGGCTAATGGATAACGTACCCGAAGCTGGAGCAATCGGCGCAATCATGGCGACACCGATGGCCTTGTCTCACGGCTACCACGCGGCGCGTCAGCCGCAATCAGCCGGCGCAGCACTCGGTAATTCCCTGCAATCCGAAGTAGATGGCAATCAATTCGACAAGCGCGCCATCACCGAGGACGCGCTACGTGCCTTGTCTCCCACTGGCAAGCTACCCACGCCGCTCACCGCAAAGGCTGCCGAAGCATCGGCGCGTCAAAAATCTATCGTCACCGGCCAGCCGCACCAGGTTATTGAGCATCCAGCAGAAGCGGGGAAATTTACCGCCGTGCCTGCCACTGTTGCGCAGGAGGTTGAGCAGAAAGCCGCCGCAATTCAGCCAGAGATTCAGGCAGAAGATGCCGCCATGCTGCAACAGGCCGAGGAATTCGGACAGGCACCCGTCGATCACTTCGCCAATGGCGTAACACCCGAGGCGCTGGACAGCCTATTTGCAGAGTCGCGCGCCAAGGCCGCTGCAAAAGTTGCACAACCTATCGCAGCACCGGCCACGCCAATTCAGGAAATCGCACCGATTCAGGTTACTCCATCGACAACAATTCAAGAATTATCGACAACTTTCCCCGACTTCAATACCTGGAAGCAGGGTAAGGCCGGCACGCCTGATGACCTCGAAGCGCAGTGGTTCGCAGATCAAAAGGTGCATGCGAAAGCCAAGGCAATGCAGGACATTATCCCAGCCAATCCGATTGATGCCGCTGCACATGATGCGGCCACCTCACCGCTCAATGACTTGCCCGAGCCAACGCAGGCACAGAAAGAGGCTGGTAACTACAAGAAGGCGCATATCAAGCTGCACGGGCTGGACATTGCCATAGAGAACCCGAAGGGATCGGAGCGCAGCGGCATAGACCCGAACGGAGAGGCATGGAGCGTTGCGCTTCCGGATCACTACGGGTATATCAAGCGCACCAGTGGCGCGGATGGCGATCATGTTGATACCTATATCGGAAACAATCCGGAAAGCCTGCATGTATTCGTAGTCGATCAGGTCAATGCCGACTCTGGCAAGTTCGACGAACACAAAATAATGCTCGGATTTAATAGCGTGGAAGATGCGATGCGCAGCTATCAGGCCGCATTCAACGATGGGCGTGGGCATGCACGCATCGGCTCTATCACACCGATGACTGTTGACGCATTCAAGACATGGCTTAAGGAAGGCGAAACGAAGCAACCTGCTGCGCCTCAAGCATTTTGGAAAGGAAACCATGAAGCATCTGCCGCCAAACCATTACCTACTGACTCGCAACCCGATCATGGCGCAAGTAAAGCCGCTGGGAACATGGTACAGCCATCATCCGGAACTATCGGAAGCGATGCAGCTACCGTGGGAAGAGCTGCTGCTGTGGACGGCGGGATGGCTTCCGGAGAAGCGCAACGACATAGTGACGCAGAGGGTGCTGATGCACGACATGCTGCGGGGAGCGACACGGCAGTAACACCAGACGTAACCGGAGCAATCCGCGCCCACGTCGAGCAGCTTGTGAAGCGCCGCGCGGTCGCACAGCAAATCAAGCGCGGCGATTACTTCGGTGCCGCCCTGCAAGAAGCCAAGAATGCTATGGCCGGCAAGAAGGTATCCGCAGAGAAAATGCGCAAGCACGCCATCGCTTTCGCTTCGGATGTAAAGCTGGCTGACGCATTCAATGGCATCGCCGACGTTCTGGAAGCAAGCAGTCAAGCCAAGCAGCCAGCACAGAAGAAGCCGCAGCGTGCCTCGCATGACTTGTTGCAGCGCATCAAGCAGCTTGGTGGCATTGACGGAACACTGGCGCTGGACATCACCGGCGAGGCGCGCGCGCCCGGCGGATGGAAGTTCGCCTTCAAGAAGGGCGGCACCGGCCTGGACGATTTGGCTACCATGCTGGCTGACGATGGGTTTATGATAGACACCAGCGACGTGGACGGTGGCGTGCAGCAGTTGCGCGACATGATCCGTGCGCACATCGGCGGCGAGCGCAACTTCAAGGCGAAGACGCTGGAAGCGTCGACCGAGGCAATGGCAAGCGAGCGCAACCTGGACGCACTGGCGCAGCGCGCTAACGAGCTGGGCATCAATTGGCGCAACCTATCCGCACAGCAGTTGTCGGATGCCGTGTATGAGGCGGAAGATGCCTTGGCGATGGACGCACTTGATGCGGCAGATAATCCAGAAGAAGCTGCCGAACTGTCAGACGCGGTATTTGATGGCGTGGTAGATGATGGAGATATTGAATTCACAGCAAGTACACCCGACGAAATAGCCGCATGGCTGGGAGAAGATGATGGACAAGAAGGAAATGCAGGAACGGTTCAAGGCGTTGTCGCCGAAGGACAAGAAGCTGGTACTGGACGTAACGGCGGCACGAATCGCCAAGAAGCGGGAGTTGGACAAGAAGTTCTCCAAAGCTACACCGCCGCAGAAGTAACTCAGCGCGAAGCCGCACAGGATGCGCAGGAACGCGCCCAGCGCGCCGAAGAGGATGCGGCAAAGGCGGAGCAAGCCGCAAAGGATCAAGCCGCGCTAGATGCCAAAATCAAGGCGCGCACCGACAACCCAGAGAACTTCAAATTCGGTGAAAACAGCAAGCAGGCCGCAGCGCCGGTTTCCGACCTGTTCAATCAGCCGTCCGCATCAAGCAACCTAGAACTCCAGCGCGTCATCAAGAAGGCTTACGAAGTCGGCGTAAGCGCCGCGCGCATCAGCGAGATCGGCAATGACATTCCTGCGCTGACAGAGGAAATTGGCCGCGCCGTAATGGCGATGGGCAGCAAGCAAGCGGCAAAGCCAACCGCGAAGCAATCCGATAATGCCCTGACTGCCGCGCTGAATGAGTACGAGGAAACCGGCGAAATTGGAACAGTCGATGAATTGGCTGATCGCATCGAGTCTATGATTGACGAAGGCACTGCGCCTGAATCGTTGACTGAAGCTATAAAGCAGTACCGAGACGACCAAGCACATGGATGCGGCGGAAGTAAGGCTGATTGCTGCGATCCGTGCGGCGTCAAATGAAAGCAAGCCAGAAGAAATCCTCGTCAAGCAGCCGTACAACGTCAACACGATGGCCGGTATTGCCGAGTTCGAGCAAGCGAAAGAAACCGCATCCAGCGCCCCAGAAAACACAATCATCCGCGTCCGCATCGAGAAGGAAGGTCTGTATGAGCATGATCCGGTAAAAACTCTCTACGGCGCATTTGTGGCGAATGGCGACGGCACAGCAACATGGGCGCAAGCCACATTCCCGGCATCGAAGGAAATCCCATCTGATGCGGAGATCATGGAATTGGCAGAATCAATCCGACTGCGCGACAAGGAAACCGAAGCCAAGATTGCCGAGCAGTCGCGCAAGAACAAGGCTGGACTGGCCGACAAAGGAATTGTGGTCGGGCTGGAATTGCAAAGCCCGTCAACCTATGTTCCGGGCAAAAAAGGCATGACCACGTTCACGCGCGCCAAAGTGGTGGCGATTGACGACCACGGAATTGCAGAGGTTCACGCCACACTCAAGGGATCGGGTAAGACCTATGTGTTCAAAGCGGATGCCGATAGTAGGCTGTTCGAGAAACTGGCAGAGAAAACTGAATTAACACAAGCCAAAAAACTCGAAGTCCTGAAAGCCCAGGCACAGGGCAAGATTAGCGGCGATCAGGCCGATGCGATGAAGCAATTGGCCGATGCCGGGGAACATGCGGCAGTGGATGAGGTGCTGAAGCCAGCGCAGGCCGAGCAACCCGAAATTTCTGATTCTGAATACGATACGCTGATAGCGAGAGCAGAAAAAGAAAACTCGCTTGAGCCAAGATCGATGCGCAGAGCCGCATTTGTTGAAGGAGTTAATGACGGGATGTACGGAAACCCGCAGAAGCGAACAAATGCAGACGCTTACCGAGAAGGTTACGCATGGGGAATTGAGAATAAGCCATCCAAGGCCGAGCAACCAGCCAGCGTAGAGGGTGCGCCTATCGAGGATTTTGGCGAAAAAATATCCGGTGCGCGCAAGGAATACGCCGCCGCCTACAAAGATAAGATGGATGCCGCGAAGGGCATGGACATTCTCGCACAGCCGCTGTCGAAGTCGTGGCCAGAGCCGGACTATCAGAAGCTGGTTGATGCCGGAAATGACAAGAGCATCGTCGGGCTGGTGCGCTCGATGCGCGACGAAATCCCGAATAAGCCCGGCAAGTCATACCGCCAAAAGACCTGGGCGGCACAAGTTGAACTGCTGCGCGACACCGCCGACAAGCTGCTGAACGATCAAGCATTCGCGGACAAGTTCGTCAGCGACATGAAGAAGGTTGAGCATCTTAAACTGGATGATGTAATTAATGGCCGCGCCGAGCTGTATGCCTTGCTCGGACATGAAAAATCCCTGAAGGGAATCCGCATATCGCGCAGCCAGTATGGCGTTTACAACGGCGTCCCATTTAACCCGCCTAAGATCATTTGGGAAGTCACTAAGGATGCGAAGGCTACTGCGTTCGGCAACATGCCCAGGACGCTCGGCAGCGGCGACACGCGGCAGGCTGCAATCGACTCGTTCACCAAAGCATATTCCACGCTGGATACCAGCAAAGAGAAGGACAACAAGACCAAGTTCGACCTGTACGCAAATAGGTACGCCAAGGCTGGCGACAAAGGGCAGTATTTCATCGGCAAGAAGGTGGGGCGCAACGTCATTCACATCAAGGACGGGCTCGATACCGTTAAGGAAGCGCGCGTCTACGCGGCAGAGCACAACGATGAGCTGACTGCCATCCTTGAGCAAAAGAAGGCAATACCCAACGAGCGCTACGACACCAACCAGCCGCGTGTTGGGCAGGATATGCGCAACGGGCAGGATGTCACGCCGCAGATGTTCTCAGATGCCTTCGGCTTCCGTGGGGTGCAATTCGGGAATTATGTGGAGGGCGCGCGTCGGCAGAAAGACTTGAACGATGCCTACGATGCGCTGATGGACTTGGCCGCCGTGCTGGACATTCCGCCCAAGGCGTTGTCGCTGAATGGCGAACTCGGGCTGGCCTTCGGCGCACGCGGCACAGGCGGAAAGAACCCGCATTCCGCCCACTATGAATCCGGCCAAGTTGTCATTAACCTAACCAAAGGCAGCGGAGCGGGCAGTCTGGCGCATGAATGGTGGCACGCACTAGACAGCTATTTCTCGCGCGTTGCGGGGAAGAAAGACGATTTCGCCACTGACCGACCAGATGTCTCGCTGGCCGCGCGCGACGCGAAGTATTATTTCAATAATGACGGCATCCGCAAGGAAATGATCGAAGCGTTCGGCGCGGTCGTGAAGGCCATCAACGGAACGGCCATCAAGCAGCGTTCCGGCTCGCTCGATGCGCGCCGCACGAAAGAATACTGGGGCACCGGCATTGAGATGTCAGCGCGCTCATTCGAGCGCTACGTGATCGCCAAGCTGCATGACAACGGATTCGCAAACGATTATCTGGCAAACGTGGTATCGGAAAAATACTGGAACGCGGCAGAAGCATTGGGCATCGGTGAAGGTGGAAGCTACCCGTACCCGACAGAATCAGAACTGCCGGCCATTCGCGGCGGGTTCGATAAGTTCTTCCAGACCATTGAGTCCAAGGAAACCGACAAGGGCGTGGCGATGTTCAGCCGAGGCGAGCAGGTAGGCGGCCAAACCGTCGCCTCCGTCACCAAGTCCACCGCCCAACTCCGCGCCCGCTGGCTTGGCTTCCGTCGCGTCAAGATCGTGCAGTCGGTTAAGGAAGTTCCGAACGAAATCTATCTGCGTGCGCTGCGTGCGCTCAAGCCAATCGATCAGGGCACAGAAGGGTTTTACGATCCCAAGACAAACACTGTCTACCTGATCGCGGACAATATCGCATCGCCGGAGCGCGCGGCGTGGGTCGCAATCCATGAGGTTGTCGGGCATGGCGGGCTGCGCATGCTGGATGCAAAGGTGGCAGAGCATATCGACACCTTGGCGAAGAACACTACCGTAGCAAAGCTGGCGCGTGCGATTGCGGTTGACCGCGGCGAGACGTTCGACAAGGCAACGCATACCGAAGAGGCGATTGCGGAGCTGGCGGCGGCCTACTTCACCAATGGCGAGAAGGAGCTGATTGACCGCTACGGCGTAAAGGCTACAGGCATCGCCAAAGATGGATTGCGCGGCATTGTGCAACGCATGATCGACACGATCCGCCGTGTTCTGGCTGTGGTGATGGGTAAGAAGATCGACGCGGTATCGGATGCCGATGTGCGCAGCGTGATTAACGCGGCACGCCGGGCAGTGGAAGGTACGGAGCAAGCTGATGGGTATGGCGAACCAGGCTATGCTCTGGCATCGCGCGGCAAGCAATCCGCCGAATCTTTCGCCCGTATGGCGTTGGAAGAACTGACTTCCGAGAACGATTCCGTGTTCGCTTACAAAAAGACTTCCAGCAAGTCGATAGACGGTGCGATTCTGGATGTTGTTGATGGCGCAGAATTCATGGGAGAAGATACCCGCCAGGATGAGCGTACCGAGTCACATGCGGATCGACGCTATGTCTTTAAGACACTTAATGGAAAGCCATTCTATGTGTACGAGACGGATGCCGGAGAAGTATGGATCGATGTAAGCAGACTGGAAACCGGCAGCGGTGGAGGGGCAATCTATGCCGCTATCGGAAACTACGCTTTCAACACCGGCAAGCGCTTCATTGGTGACCCGTTCGGTCTATCCCCGGAAGCGGTGATCAGGCGCACCCATCACATGCTTTCATCGGCACTGCGCTTTGGTACGACACGCCACTTGGATGCGGCCAAACAACAGGTATGGGGGATGCCGGAAGATGGGGTTGAACCGCTAGATTGGCGTGGCTCTGACATTGACAAAGTGGAGGCGATGATCCACACTCTCATCGAGACGGCAGAGGAAATAGCGCCATCCATAAAGGATTTTCATTATGACTTCCAATCTAGTCAATTCAAAGACAAAACCGGAACAGTTGTCTCCGGCGCGGACATCGCGCGGCTGGTTCAAGAGAGAGACGGAGGTAACGCCGAAGACCTTGGAATTGGCACGAAAACAGCACGTCGTGTTACGGTGCTGCGATCCTTACTGGCGGCGGATAGCAAAGGCGCATCCGGGGGGCGAAGCGGCATATTGGAGCAGCTTCTCCATTGGAGCGATTCATCCATCCCAGAAAACCTTGAAGGGCTTTTCTCCAGAAGCCCTGGCAAAGATGTCCTACATGGAGATCGTGCAGGCGATGCAGGAACGTCAAGCACGGCACTAGAATCATCTGAAGCGCCGTTATCAAGCCACGCACCGTCTGTCACCAATCCGCTTAATCTGAATACCACCGCAGCGCAGCCTGCCAATTCTTCCATCCCGGAAGAAACTGAATTCCAGACGCGCCAGCGCCAGGTTCAGGACAAGATGAACCGCTTTAAGGTTCTTCAGGCGTGGCTCAACCATAAAGGCGTCAAGCTGACCGACAAGGCCAACGTGCATGAGGTGGAAAACCTGATGCACGCGAAGATTGCCAACCAGACGCAGGACTTCCGCGACCAAGTTGAGGCTCCACTGTTGGAGCGCGCAGCAAAAGCCGGGTTCACGCTGGAGCAGATTGCCGATTATCTTGAAGCGCAGCACATCCCGGAAGCAAACGCGCGGATGCGCGGAATTCACCAGAACGCGAACGCCACCGCCAACGGAATCACCGATGCAGAGGCTCAAGTAACGCTGGCGCAGTTCCAAGCCATGCCGAAGTTCGCCGAATTCACGAAGCTGGCTGACGAGTTCCGCGCCATCGGCGATGAGACGCTGGACATGCGCCTGCGCGAAGGGCTGATTTCGCGCGACCAGTACGATGCCTATAAGGCGACATTCAAGCATTGGGTGCCGCTGCGCGGTGACGGCAAGAAGCCAGGTGTCGGCAAGGGATTGTCTGTCAACGGCAAAGAGAAGCGCCGCCTCGGGCATGGAGAGCGCGAGGGTGGTGAGTACATCATCGAGAACTTGCTGATGGATCGTGAGCGCGCAATATACCAGGTCGAGCATAACCGCACGGTGAAGAGCATCATCCAGTTTGCGCTTGAGGCCAAAGAGCCGGACATGATCACCGTCGGCAAGCCCGAGAAGCGCCAAGTGCTGAAGGATCAGTCGGTCTTTGAGGTGCAGCACAAAGGCAAGATGATGCGCTCATTCAGTTCCGAGAACGACGCCAAGGCATTCATCAACCAGGCTATCGCGCTGTCGTCGCAGAACAAGGGCGGCGGCATGGCGCGGTCGAACTTCGCCATCGCCAAGACCAGCGACCCGATTGTGGTGATGCAAGCCAGTCCGATGCTGGCCGAGAATGAGATTCAAGGCTACGTCGCTGGGCATACCATCCGCATCCAGCTCAATGATGAGTTGCTGGCGCGCGCGGCAACCAATATGGGCGTAGATCAGCTTAATATGCTGCTGTCGGCTGCCCGCACGATCAATATAGGTCTATCTAAGGTCTACACCGCATATTCGCCGGACTTCATTTTTCGCAACGCTACCCGAGACTTCATCGCCGGAACAATCAATCTGACCGGCGACATGGGGGTGAAAATGGCCGGGAAGATTTATCTGAACTACGGCAAGGCGGCCAAAGAACTGTTCATCGCGCGCAATGACCCGCGCAAGAGCGCATGGGTGCAGAAGTACCGCGCAGCCGGGGGCAATACTGGGGCGGCCTACTTGTCCGATATTGAGCGGGTAGGGAATGACGCGCGCGCGGCCATGTATGAGCGCATGAAAGCGCTGGATGTGTACCGTACTGTATACGGGAAGCTGATTTCCGAAGGGCGTGGCCAAGTCTATGCTCATGCCTCGGCGGCGATGCGTTCTGGAATCTCAAAGTTTGGCGCGATCCCAGTTGTCGGCCACTTCCTGACGCTGATTGAACATCTGAATGCCGTCACCGAGAACGCTCTGCGCCTGGCTACCTACATGACGCTGGTGCAAAACGGTTATACCGAACAGAAGGCCGCATCGGCGGCAAAGAACTCCACGGTGAATTTCAACCGCAAGGGCGAGATCAGCAACGTGGCTGGTTCGCTGTACCTATTCTTCAACCCATCCGTACAAGGTTCTGCACGCATGTTCGGATCGTTGCTGAAATCTGAGCACAAGGGGCAGGCGCAGGCAATGGCCGGGATGCTGGCCTTTGCAGCATTTGCGCTGGCCGAGCTGGGGCGCGGTGGTGATGACGACGACGAACGAAAATGGAAGAACATTCCAGACTACGTGAAGGATCACAACATGATCCTGAAGTTTGGCGATCTGCAATGGACGATACCGGTGCCGTATGAGTTCGCGCCGTTCCATGTCCTTGGTAACTCAATATCTGATGCCGTGCATGGGGAGAG
>Ga0209212_1007794_pt1 | contig 11693 bp, 8 predicted proteins | sample RifGroC2_FD_183996 | JGI IMG/M metagenome (GOLD analysis project Ga0209212, IMG submission 183996) | Groundwater microbial communities from Rifle, Colorado, USA - Groundwater C2 (SPAdes) (version 2) | ecosystem: Environmental > Aquatic > Deep subsurface > Groundwater | place: Rifle, Colorado...
GCCCATGCGGCGCTCCTCCATCACCACGCTGCGCTCCTGGTAGAACTCGCGCAGCACGGCGTTCTTGAAACGGTCCGACTCTATGACCATCCAGGCTTCCAGCCTGCTGGAAGGCAGCGAGACCACATAGCCGGTATAATCGGTGGAGGTCATTGCGTTCATGCCGGATTCACCGAGCGTGGTATAGATCTTCAGGTATTCGTCCTTCACCACCAGGGCGTCGGCCTCTTTCTCGGCTTCGGCGAGCGCCGCGCGCAGCGCTTCCAGCTTCTCTTTGACGGGTGCGGGCGAGGCTTCCTCTGCTATAAGCGCCTGGGCGGCCTTCTCCACCTTGTCCAGGGCCGGCTTTTCCTTCTCATAACCGGTGGAATTTATGGTTTTCGTCCCCTTGAAAGCCATATGCTCGAACAAATGGGCCAGGCCGGTCTTCCCCTGGACGCCGTCCACGTTCCCCACCTTGAAGATCATGGTGAAGGAAACGGTGGGTACGAAATGCTTCTCGAGTATAAGGAGCTTCAGCCCGTTCTTGAGCGTATAGGAGACCACGGCCGGATATTTAGGGTCTTTTTCGACAGAGGCGCCAGGCGGGAGCTTGTCTTCGCGGGATTTTATCATGTCTGCCATAATCGTCGGGGCCGTCCCAGCAGTATTATACTAAATGCCATCCGCGCGCCCCGCCGGGGACGCCAGCCCCGGAGGTTTATTCTCATTTGGAAATAATATTCTCAAATGAAAATGTTAACAGGCCGGCTTTAGACCATAAAAAACGTATCTCCTATGAAATGCCAGGCGCCCAGGCTATATTTGGCGTGGCATAATAAATGCTCTGAATCTGGCATAGCGGACAAAATCTAAAATGGATAGCCTTGGTTGAGTGGAAAGGTGCAATTATGGGATACTTATACTCGGTCGGCTATTCCTTCATTATTTCTATTTTCGTGACAGCTTTCCTGGTCTCGGTGTTCGTAGACGAAGGGGCATAGGGCTCTGACCACGCAACAGTGACACTTATGAATAAATTGATTCAACTTGCCGGAGTTACAAAAAAATACAAGACCAGGGACGGCGAGGTGGCCGCTCTTGACGGGGTTTCGCTGGAAATAGAACAGGGCGAATTCGTGGCCATTACGGGGCCTTCCGGCAGCGGGAAATCCACCCTTCTGAACATACTCGGCCTGCTCGACCAGCCCGATTCCGGGGAATATCTCTGCGCCGGCCATAAAACTTCCGGCCTGGACGATGCCGGCCTTTCGGTGCTGCGCGGCCGGCTTATCGGCTTCGTCTTTCAGAATTTCCACGCCCTTCAGGAACTGACCGCCGAAGAGAACGTTGGTTTACCCTTGGCCTACTCCGGAGTATCAGGCGGGCATGATCCGCTGGAATGCCTTGAACAGGTAGAGCTGACCGACCGGCGCCACCACCGCCCCGGCGAACTTTCTGGCGGCCAGCAGCAGAGAATGGCCATAGCCCGCTCCATGGTCAACAAGCCGCGCATCATACTCGCCGACGAGCCCACCGGCAACCTGGACGGCGGTCTGCGCGACGAAATACTCTCGCTTTTCGAGAAATTGAATAAAAAGGGAATTACCGTGATCCTTATCACGCATGACCCCGCCGTGGCCGCGCGCGCCCACCGCGTGATAAATATAAAGGGCGGGCGGATAAGCTCGGACGAGAGTAAAAGATCCGGCGCTCCGTCTGAGGCCGAGCCGCTGCGGCTGCCAAGGCCGGTGCGGATCTTTACGCTCAAGGCCTTCAAGCAGCAGACCGGCGCGGCTATCGCCTGCATGCGGCGCAATAAACTGCGCAGCCTGCTGATCTTCGCCTGCTTCTCGCTGGGCATAGGCGCCGTCACGGCCGTCCTGGGCCTTACCGGGAGTTTCCGCAAAAAAGTTTACGCCAGGGTCGACGCTATAGACGCCCGCGTGATAGAAGTTTATCCGTCCATGAAGAGCGCCAAACTTTCTTTTGAGGACGCCGCCCGCATTTCCGCCCAAGTTCATAATGTGGAGGGGATCAGCGTCTCCGCCGCTTCCTGGGGCGAGTTGTCGGCCGGAGACAAAAAAACTGAGGCGGCTGTTTATGAACTGAACCCTTACCGCCTGAAAGTGTATTACCGGGGCGAGGTAGCCGGGCGGCTTTTCACCGAGGAAGCCGCAGACCGCGACGCGGCTTTGCTAATGCGCAAGACCGCGCTTGAACTGTTCAGCACCGAGAGCTCCGCTCTCGGCGGCCGCATTAGTGTAGGGGGCAAGCAGTTCCTTGTGGCGGGCATCATCGACGGCCTGGATTTTGAGGAACTCAAAGGAGCCAACCCCGAGCGCGGCGTCCTGATACAGCTAGGTGCTGGTAAGGACTGTGTCCTGGCTGACAGGACGCCGAAACTGCTGGAAGTAAAGATAGACCGGGAAGAGAACGTGGCCGTTGCCGCCGGCGAAATCTCCAGGTTATTCAATGGCGCTCCCGTGCCCGGCCGCGAAGTCCAGAAAAAGTTCAAGGTGCACTCGGCAAAAACCTTTTTGGACGCGATACGGCGCACTAATAATTTCCTAAGAATCTTCCTGCTGGCCGTGACCGCCATACCGATACTGCTAGGCGGCCTGGCCGTGGCCAATACTATGCTCTTAAGCGTGGGGGAAAGGCGCGCCGAAATAGGCCTGCGCAAAGCGCTTGGCGCCCGCCGCAAGGATATCCTGGCGCAGTTCCTGATGGAATCTTTTATCCTGTACGCGGCCGGCGGCATCATAGGCGCGGTCGCCGGCGCCGCCGCCGTCTATAAACTGGCGGCCCTCATGAAGATAGAGCCCGCTTTCAGCGCCAGCGCGGTGCTCTACGGCTTCGCCCTGATGGGCCTGAGCGGCCTCCTCTTCGGCCTCTGGCCCGCCCTGAAAGCCGCCAATGTCAACCCGATACAGTCCCTGCGGGGGAATTAGATTTATAGTTGATTAGCTTAAGGATCCATATATGTCTGAAAGAATGAAAAAAGTTTTTATCGGGGCGGCGAGTGGCCTTGGTACAGGGCTGGTTATGGAGTTCTTGAGAAGCGGCGGCTATTTAACGGGAGTGTCCATAAACATGCGGGCCATTCTTGCCGGCACGCTTGGCGGGCTATTTTATCTGATCCTGAATACCTGCGTGGGACTTATGAAAAAGGCCGGGGGAGAAAAGGCCCAGGGTTAAGTGGGCCCAAAGACCCTTCCGCCCGCGTGGCCTGTCAGCTAGACTATGAATGTAGTCAAACCTTGTAATTTGGGGGATTGGCCCCAGAGTATCCACGATCCGACCTTAATCGGATGTATCCAGGGAAAGCAAAAAAATCTTTGCTTTCCCTTTTTTGTTAAGCAGATTGCATAAAAATCGTAAAAATGGCAGAATATAGAGGTTAAGGGGTATAAATTATGAAAAACTGTGATAAAGTTCTCGTAGGTTTCCTGGTTGCGGCAGGATTGTTTTCTGTTTCCAGTGCTGTTCAGTACGTTAAAAAACTTTCTGACTCTCAAAAAGCTGCCATCTATGTGATAGCGGATAACGATGAGGTAAGCGTAGGGGGAGAACCCCTTAGGATAGATAACGGAAATAAGATAGTGGGATGAATTCCCCGGTCAATTTGATCGGGATTACTGTCGGCACCGAATGCAATATTCGGTGCCGACATTGTCTTGTGGACGCAAAACTCGCTTCAAAGAGAATTACAAAAAAAGAAATCGCGCTACTGAATGGCGAAATCGGGAAATATTCGCCTAAACTTCTGATTTTTACCGGAGGTGAACCGACGCTGTATACGGAAGAAATAAATGAGATTACTTCATCCTTGAAAGAATCTTCGAAAACAGAAATTAAAATAGTAACTAATGGTCAATTTGCCAAAACTGCGGACGCTGCCAGAGAGGTTTTGGGAAGGTTTCGCGCCTTGACTGGAGTTGCTGTGTCTTATGATAAGTTTCATGCCGAGTTCGTTCCCGAGTCATCTATCAGGAACCTTATCCAAGCTTGCGGCGTAATGGGGCTACCCTTCAGTATTATGTGTGCGATAGAATCGCCGCTTGATTTAACGATTCTAAACGGCTTAAAACTATCCGGCACGCGCATATCAACTCAGAAGGTTCTGCCCATAGCGAAAGCTAAAAAAAACAGCCTAAAATATGAGTATCCGGAATTCGATGAAAAGACCCTGGGGAAGAAGTGTCCTAACCTTGGGGGGATAATGTATAACTGCGGATCTGGGTTTACTATCTGTTGCGGCTTTCTCGCTTCAGGCGGAGACAAGAGTAGCTATGTGCATCGCACAATAGGCGGGCATTTGCGGAGCCGATTTCACCAACTGATCTCAAAACATTCCTTCGGTCAACTTCTGCGTCTTGCCGGTACTTCCAGGGATCAGTTGCTGCCTAAGCATTCCGACCCGTGTACAATTTGCTCTTTGCTCGTTCCGCGCCTTCTGCGCGGGAGTTAGTAGATTGGTAAGATATTTATGCGTTTCCTTGTATAGTAAGGATAGTGGGAAAAAATGAATTCAAAGACTACTAGAGAAATAGATAGGTTATTCAGCAACTGTAACAAACCGGATATGCCCGGATTTTCCATCGCAGTTATTCGGCGCGGAAAAATAGAGTATTCACGCGGTTATGGGATGTCTAGCCTGGAGCACGGCGTTCCCATATCTGCGGGAACGGTGTTTGATATCGGTTCCACTTCAAAGCAGTTCGTCGCGTTTTGCATAGCCCTTCTGGAGAGGAGAGGGAAACTATCACTTGATACTGAGGTACGTAAATTTATCCCTGAACTGACAGCGTATCGGTACCCGGTCACTCTCCGCCACCTGATTTTTCATACCAGCGGCATTAGGGATTATTTGGCGCTAATGGAACTTGCTGGAATGCGCTATGAGAATGAATATCCCGATGAAGAAGTGCTGGGACTTATCCTAAGACAAAAAGCGCTCAATTTTAAACCAGGGGAAGAGTTTCTATACAGCAACTCCGGATACCTGCTGCTGGGAGAGGTAATTAAAAGAGTGTCAGGGCAGTCGCTGCGGGAATTCTCCGATAAAAATATCTTTTCCCCTCTCGGTATGCGGAATACGCATTTTCATGATGACTTCACCCAAGTAATCAAGAATAAGGCGACAGGTTACTCGGTAGGTGATGGAAATGTGAAGGTTTGTGTTTCCCTGTTCGATGTCGTTGGGGATGGCGGGGTGAACACCACCGTGGGGGACCTGGCGCTCTGGGATAGGAATTTCTACAGGAATATTCTGGGCGGGGGCGGGGAGTTGATAAATAAAATAACAACCCCTGGCCGGCTTAATAACGGTCGGATTCTGGACTACGCACATGGACTGTTTGTTACTGAGTACAAGGGGCAAAAACTAATTAGCCACGGCGGGGCTTGGGTCGGTTATCGTTCCGAATTGCTCCGATTTCCGGAGAAAATGTGTTCCGTAATCTGCCTATCTAATATGGCTCAGGCCAAGCCGACCGCTCTTGCGAAGCAGATTGCTGATATCTATTTTAAAAACGAGTTATCCGTGGTCACAAGGCCATCAGAGACGCCAGCGGTTAAGAAAATTAGCGCTTCAAACTCACGCGGCATCAAAACTGGATTCTATTCTAATTGCGGAAGCGATAAATTCCTTGAGATATCAAGGAAAGATAATAAACTATTTTTACGCGATGAGGATTTTACTTATGAGCTTTACCCGGAGGGCAACAACAGGTTCGTGATCGCCTCCGGATCCCGTGAATTAACGATCGTGCGTGGTGGATTATCTGTGCCAGCCCTTACTCTAAAAAAACTCAATGGTCCTACGTTGACATATGAGAAGATACGGCCAGGGTCTTTCCGGCAGATGCCGCTGTCTGGGATTAGTGGTGATTATTATTCTGCCGAGCTCGGAGTCACATGGCGGCTAAGCGCTGGAGCGAAAAAAATATTTTTGGAGCGGAAAGGGCTTCCTAAAGAGGAACTTAGACCGGTGCAGCGGGGAGTGTTCGCCGAAGATTATCTTTGGATTAAATTCCCGTCCGCGGCGAATAAATCTGTGAAACAATTCCTTCTTAATGCCGGACGTGTAAGAAATATCATTTTTTGTCGGCACCCGTAGTGTCCATAGGCCTGCTGTAAGATGGCCTTCTAAGCGTTCGGCTCTTTAAGAGTCGAAGTATAAATGAAAATAATTGATAATCGAGTCGGCCTTGGCAAGGCGGCAATTCTCCTGATCGCGGTATTGGGCATAGCAGGGTATTTCTGTTATGGTGCCTTCCGGACTCATGCGGATTCCTGGGGCGTCTGCGTCACCGGTCTACCGGATAAAGTATTGGCTGAACTTGCCAATGAGGATGTCCCTCTGTATATATTGAAGCAGACCCACGAGCCGCTACTTCGTAAAGATGATGGGCAAAACTACGCCTCTAGGATACTTTCATCCTGGCACAGGAGCGTGGATTCCAGGGATTATTCATTTTGTCTTGGTAAAACAGCTCGCTTTGACTACGCCCACCTTTTCTCTGTAAATGATTTGAACGAACATCTGAAGAATATAACACCTAAATATTCCAGAAAATTCACTATCGAGCAGGCAGGAGGATGTTCGGTGGTAAAGTTTAATAGAAGAAGCAGTGGGTATATGGATTTTTTAACCATGTATGAAAATGCCCCGGCAATAAGGAAGTCCTCCAGTAGTGAAGTGGGACTCGGCGAGTTCGCAGTGGATTCAATAGGAAAAGATAAAATTATTCTGTCTCGGAAGGAGCCCATCTTCAACGGGTACAATAAAATAGTGTTGTACGAGTCCTCCGGGGATCCGGCCGCTGATTTTCAGAGAGATGACGTTGCCGATTTCAACAGAATCTCCTGGCGAGAGGTTCCGGATAAGGTTTTAGGACGTAGCGTCTCGTTCGAAAGCATTCCTCTTAAATCAGGTGGGCTTGTGTTAACCTCACCGGACAGAGAACTTCGCAGGCTGGTCTATAACTGCGTAGATCCAGAGTTGTTTCGGCGGGCTGCGTTTCCTCATAAAAAGAAATTAAATGATATTGCTTCTATTTTACCTGTAGGTGTGCCGGGAGCCATGGCGGGAAAGCCTGCGCAAGTCTGTCTCCGAAAAATCGCAGGTTCCCAGCGGCCGGTAATTCTCGCGGCAGTGCTCCGTGACAACAAGGAATTGCTGGAAAAATTCGCCGAGTCGTTCCGCCAGACATCCGGAGTCAGTATGAAAATAAAATTTTATAGTGCACAGGAATTAGTTAAAACGCTATTTACTCGCCCCCATTTATACGACATGGTAGCGATAAGTTTTAGCGTTGTACAACCTGAATATGAGACTTTCTTTAAGGATTTCGCTGTAAAAGACGGGTTCCTTGATTATGACTTGCCCCGATTATCTGGCTTAAGGGAGGAACTTCTGAAGTCTGAGGATGAGGGGGAAAAAGTCTTGCTTGCTTCCAAGATTGCTGACGAATTGATCAGGGAGGCGGTTGTTCTGCCGTTGTATCAAGAAGTTAGAACTTTTTACTACCCAGCCCAAATAAAGAACATGATGGTTGGTCGAGGCTTTACAGAATATCCGGAGGTTTCCGATTTCCGATGGTGAAAATACTAACCAGAGCTCTTTCCTACAACTGGAAATATTATGCAGCGGCGGTGGCGGTGTTCGTAGCTTTTTGGCAGATTTTTTCAGTATTTTCAGCCACGCGGGTGGCGGACGATAAGTTGCTGACCGCTATGCGGCAGAACGCGGCTTATTTCGAGAAAGCTTTCCTCGAGGGGGACGTTTTTGAGACGCAGCGGATAATGTGGCGTATTAAGAATGAGAATATAAAGCGTATCACCTTCCACCCTGTTGTATTTGATGGGTCGAAGTGGATCTTTAAAGAAGCCATCGTAGGGAATCTCTATGACCGGCCCCGGGCTCAGCTCAACCGGAATGTGCCGTTTATCTCCAATGGTGCGGAATTAGGCCGGCTGGAATACATTGTCGACCTGGTGGACGTGAACTCGGCCGTATTCGGGCAGAACTATGTGCTGTTCATAACCGTGGTGTTCTTCTTCATGGGGTTGCTGGTGCTTTCCAATGTCGGCGCTATAAAAACAATTTTCAGCATAGAACGCTGCGTGGACGAGACAAATGCCCTGGCGACCGCCGGCGAGCATTCCAAGATACAGGATTCGATTCAGCGCAGCATCCAGTCCCTGCCGGAAAGCCTGCGCGCTACGCCTTTCGCGGTGCTTATCGGCCGGCTGGCTGATGTGCTTCAAAAAGCCTCCCGCCTTGAGAGCGAGCTGGCAGTTTCAAAAGCCACCTCGGATCTGGCCGCACAGGTCGCGCATGATATACGTTCGCCGCTGGCGGCCCTGGGCGCTGCCGCTAAAGGCCTGGAGATGCCCGAGGATCAGCGCAAGCTGGTGGAGGGGGCTGTCGGCCGCATGCAGGGTATTGCCGACGACCTGCTGCAGCGCTACCGCGCCCCTTCGGCCGGGCAGGCCGCGGCTAAAACGGCGGTTTATGCCTTGGGCGGCCTTATCGAGCAGGTGCTTTCCGAAAAGCGCCTTCAGCATAAAGATAAAGCCGGGGTTAAGATAGAATTTAACGCCTCGCCCGCGGAAATAAAAGCCCTGGTCGAACCGAAAGAGCTGCAGCGGCTGCTGTCCAACCTGGTCAACAATTCCGTGGAAGCTTTTGCCGGCCCGGGCACGGTTGCGGTCTCTTTGTCGGCTTTAGACGGCAAGGTCTTGATAGAAGTAAACGATAATGGCAAAGGCATACCGCCCGAGATACTGACTATGCTTGGCCGGAAGGGCGAGACCCACGGCAAAGCCGGCGGGAACGGTCTTGGCCTTTACCATGCGCGTACTACCGTCGAAGGCTGGGGCGGGAATTTTGAAATAGAATCTGAACCGGGGAAAGGGACTTCGGTCTCGATAACTCTTCCCCGCGCTGCGGCCCCTGCCGGCAGAATGGCGATCCTGCTGGACGACGATATGCTGGTGCATATGAACTGGAAACTGGCCGCCAAAGCCGCCGGCGTGGAACTGAAGGCCTTTAAAACCCCGGAAGAACTATCAGCCGGAGCGGAAAACCTTCCCAAAGACACCCCCGTATATATAGATTCCGACCTGGGCAATAATATTAAGGGTGAAGATATCGCCATAGAACTGCGGGATAAAGGCTTTACCGATTTAACCATGGCCACCGGCCACGGTCCCGAAAAATTCGCCCATCTCCCCTGGCTGAAAGTAACCGGCAAAGAACCGCCTTGGGCCTGAAACTATCATATCCGCTTGCTGTTCCACGCAAAAAACGTCCCGAGATACAGCCTCCCCTGTGCTGGCATTTAAATTGCCCCGTTCCCGGCAAGGATGGTGAGCATTTATGAAAAGAACGTTAATATCTGGTTTGTTTGCAATTGCGCTGGCAGCGCCCGGGCTGGCTTATGTGCCGCCCGAAGTACCTGGGGGAAAAATACAGGTCTCGGACGAAATTTCCGAGATCCGCGTAGAGGCTGGGGACATGGTTACCATAATGCTTGAACGGTCGGAGGGGCCGGAAGCTCGCGCCACCTTCAGCACGCGGGGTAAAGTGGCCCTGCCGGTCACTATGAAGCTGGAGGGACGGAGACTGCTGGTTAAGGTGAGCGGACTGGACGCGAACTCCGAACGGGTGCCTGGCCCCGTTACCACAACAGTGAGATTGTATATTCCCTCCGGCCGCGACGTAAGCGTGATAGGCGCCAACCTGGTGGTTTCCGGGGGTGTGGCAGCTAAGAGTTTTACCGTGAAGGCCCGCAGCCTTTCGATGCATTTCCTCAAGATAGCCGCCGGAGACGTTTCGGTGGATACCGTACGAGGTCAGCTGAAGTTCAGGCTTAGCGGGGCCAAGCGCTTGCTGGTAAGCGCGGCCGAGGTTTCGGGGCGGATATTCGTGCCGGCCGGAGCGAAAGTAGATTGCCCGGTTTCCGGCGGGCTGGAAATCGTGCGCGCGGCAGGAAAGTAGCGCTGGTGCGCCGGGCATTTAGTATTATTTAATCTGGGCGGCTTCGGCCGCCCGGATCTTGCCATGAAAACGGAAATTAAACTTTTTGTCACCACGATGCTGACCGGCCTGGCCCTTGTTCTGGGGGTACTGGCTTATCAATACTATGATCTGGAGCATTACCAGAAGCGGCGACTTCTGGATGGCAAGAGCTTTTTTTCCAAAACCATATCCGACCTGACCATACGTGAGTTCATGGCCGCGGACCAAGCCGGGTTCGAGCGGCTCTGCGGCGCTCTCTATCGGCGCCACGAAATGGTATACCTTGCGATGATAGCCCCCGACAACAAGGAGGTTCTCTACCTCTGCACCGACAGGGACAGGACGGCCATACTGGCCGAGCGTGGCAGGTTCGCCAAGGGCGGAGTTCAGGGAGAAGTGAAAATAATCGGCATCCCGGCCGTCCCGGTGCGCACCTGGGTGTTCAGCCCCGGCGGAAAAAAGATAGGCGCGATAGAGGCGGCATATTCCTGGCTGCCGCTCTACGACCAGTTTAAACGGCGCGCCAAGACTTTTCTTGTTTTCTTCCTGGTCTTGTCAGCCGTGCTGGGCGCGGTACTGGTTTTCCGGGCAAGGGCGCTGCTTGGCCCGCTTGCGCGGTTCGCTTCGAATCTGAAAAGTATCGAAGCGGAGTGGCCGGTGCCCCAGGAGGAGTTTCAGGCGAGGCTTGAGACCGACAAGGCCGGTCCGGAGATAAAGCCGGTTTTGGATGTCTTGAAGGTCTCGCTGGTGAAACTGCTCGAACACCAGGAGGCGTTGCGCAAGTCTGAAGAATTGGCCTCGCTGGGGAACCTTGCCGCGCAGGTGGCGCATGATATAAGGTCTCCTCTGGCGGCCCTCGGCGCCACCGCCAAGAGCCTGGAGATGCCTGAAGATCAGCGCAAGCTGGTGGAAGGCGCCGTAAGCCGCATGCAGGGCATAGCTGACGACCTGCTGCAGCGCTATAGGGCACCTTCGGTAGGGCCCGCTAAAGCCACGGTCTCGGTTTGCGCGCTGGGCGGGTTAATAGAACAGATCCTGGCAGAGAAGCGCCTTCAGCATAAAGATAAAACCGGGGTCGAGATAGAATTTAATAATAGCGCTGAGGATGTAAAAGCCCTGACTGACCCAAAAGAACTGCAGCGCCTGCTGTCTAATTTGGTGAATAACGCAGTGGAAGCTTTTATCGGGCCCGGAATGGTCTCTGTCGGCCTAGCGGCTTTTGACGACAAGGTTCTTATTGAGGTAAAAGACAATGGGAAAGGCATACCACCCGAGATTCTGGCTAAGCTCGGTAAAAAAGGCGAAACCCACGGCAAAGCCGGCGGGAACGGTCTCGGCCTTTACCATGCTCGCACTACAATAGAAGGCTGGGGCGGAAATTTTAAAATAGAATCTGAACAGGGGAAAGGGACTTCGGTCTCGATAGCTCTTCCCCGCGCGGCGGCCCCTGCCGGCAAAATGGCTATCCTGCTGGACGACGATATGCTGGTGCATATGAACTGGAAACTGGCCGCCAAAGCCGCCGGCGTGGAACTGAAGGCCTTTAAAACCCCGGAAGAACTATCAGCCGGGGCGGAAAACCTTCCCAAAGATACCCCCGTATATATAGATTCCGACCTGGGCAACAATATTAAGGGTGAAGATATCGCCATAGAACTGCGAGACAAAGGCTTCGCCTATA
>Ga0209212_1007797_pt1 | contig 11686 bp, 12 predicted proteins | sample RifGroC2_FD_183996 | JGI IMG/M metagenome (GOLD analysis project Ga0209212, IMG submission 183996) | Groundwater microbial communities from Rifle, Colorado, USA - Groundwater C2 (SPAdes) (version 2) | ecosystem: Environmental > Aquatic > Deep subsurface > Groundwater | place: Rifle, Colorado...
TCGATTACGAACTGAAGCCTGTGAGCGCGTTAAGTAACATGACCGGTCAGCTTTTGCACAACGAATTGTCGGCGTCCTCAGTGGCGACCACGAATATAAAAATCACGATCCAAGCTGATCATCAACAGTGAATGTCTTTAATAGTATGCGGTTATTTTTCATTTTCATATAAACTCTGGAATTTTGGCGGCTCTTTTTCGTGGATTTGGTTTTTAATTTTTTTCTATTTTTTGAGAAAAGTATTTTGCGAATAGCCCCCATGTCCGGCATGGGTAGTTGGCGAGATGATCCTCCTTTCACATGGAAATCAGCGAGGCTTTATCAAGCGAAATAGGGGTATGTCGAAAACTGTCTCCACCTACGAAGGGTGATGATTGAGTATTCGCGACACCGTTGATTACGTCTTGAAAAAGTGTAATAGTACAGATTAACTATCACAAGTTTCCGATAGAATTCTTCTTGTCTTTCTCAGCTTGTTCCTTAAGGAACGTAGTATATTTGTTTGTATGTACGAAAAAATATCCACTTATAGCATCGCTCCTATCGTTTGCCATCAGAGTTATACCTTCCAACTTCCAATTAGCAGTAATTTTTGATAATTCAATTCCTCTAAGTGTTTTTACTTGCTCTTGCTTAAAGCTATCGGGCTTGCCATATTTTTCACTAACCAGATCAATCATTTTACGGACATTAGAAGATTTCATATATAATGAAAGAGATTCGACCTTGCCTTCAACAATGTGTACTATGGATTTATCGAAGTAAATACCAACTTTATTCAGCCCTGATACTTGATACATAGGACTTCCACTAACCGGAATGGGATTATATAGTGAAATGTCCGAGTTTTGTTCTGATATAGCTACTCCGAATTTAAGCCCAAGAAATTTAAATGGTTCCTGTGCATGTATAGACGTAGTTATGTAAAGGACAAAAACTACCGTTGCAAATATACTCAAACAAATCTTTTTCATCACTTTTCACCTCCTTTGTTACAACGATAGTCCGTGTGTGCCGACTCTTTTTCATGAACGATACTCCTTGTCTCGGTTCCAACAATAATTAGAAAATTATCGTCCATGGGAATTGCATCCACAATCTTCGCTCAGATAATCACGATTCACATTTGAAATCTACTACATGAAGGAAATTTACCCGACTAATGATTTTAGGAAGTTAGGCTCACCCTCACTCACCGGAAAAATCTCCCTCCCCAAATTGCGCCTTTCGATTGGTTATCAGTAAACCTCAGAATAGTCGAGTAGATTGTTTTCCCAATTTGAGGACTCAAAGCAGGACCTCGCTGGATATGGGGATGGACAGCTCGGGGAGACCGGCGTGGCGTGTGGGTAGGAATCCTCAGCCTGCCTTTCCATTGCCACAAAGGGGGTCGCCAGCGAGCACGAACCCAAAGGCGGGAGGAATAATTATTGATAAATGTGGAGACATAATGTAAGTTCCCGAAAGGTTATGAATATCCAAAGCACCATGAACCCTTGAGGTGATGTATGGTGACGCTGACCATAGACCCCGTATCTCGAAAAGAGTGCGGGGTTTTGTGTTTATGACGTTCAATCGAAGGAGGACACATGAAGATCGCCATGATCAGAGTCGGTGTTGATGCGAAGGCAGGAGGCATCCAAGGACCGCTGTTCAGGGATGGCTCCTTCGAGTACATCCCCATTCCGGAGACTCTTGGGATGGTTTCAAAATACACTTACGGGGACATTATTGGCAGGCATGGTCGACCGCTGTCAGATTACTTTCCCTCAAGGCACAAGGCAGAAAAAGCGAAATGCTTTGTTCATCTCGATCCTGAATGGGACACGTTCACCTATGGTACTGACACGGCAGGATCGCAGGCAGGTCTCAGGCATCTTGAGAAAGGAGATATACTAATTTTCAACTGTGGACTTAAGGGGTGGGATGACTGTCACTCTAAACCAGGTATCTATTTATTTGGATATTTCATAGTGGCAGTCGCGGGAATACGATCAGAATTCAGCATATCTGAAGAGAGAAGGCTCTTCAAAAACAACGCCCATATCCAATTACATAAGGAAAGAGTGATTTATGATGATGGCAGTGAGTTGATACTTGTCAAAGGTTCGTCCAAGAGCCGCCTTCTGAAAAGAGCGGTTTTGTTAAGCACGACAACCCATGACAGTAAGGGAAATACTCTGAAAGTTCTTTCCCCCAGGATGCGTCGTCTGTTTGGGGATTTAGGAGGAAAAAACTCAATTCAGCGCTACCCTGCGAGATGGATCTCTCCTGCATATACAAAGCGAGTGGCAGATTTCCTGTGCTCGCTTGACTAACATCCGGAGTTGGGGGTAGGCATCCCCGGAGTTGTGGCAAGAGAGACTGGTCAGGAAGGCTAATAGGGTTTGATCAAATCAGTTCTTATGTCGGCTTATCGGAACGATTACACATATTGGCTTAACCCACAGGAGCAATAATATGCGCAAACTAATCGTGGAAGATGGTAGTCAACGACAGCATCGGCAACGGCTGAAGAGATTGCTCGATAAAACTAAAGGTACAGTGCGGATTGCGAGTGCCTACGTCACGGACCGAGACCTTCTTATCTTTATCAAGAGCCGAAAGATACGCCTATTGACGTCTCTGTTGCCTATGGACATTGCATCCGGCGCAACATCTCTTGAAACATTGGGTGCACTCATCAAATCGGGGGTTGAATGCAGGTTTCTTCCAGGACGCCCACGACTCCATGCGAAGGTGTACATTTTTGGCGGCACATCTGCCGTGGTCACGTCGGCAAATCTCACAAGAAGCGCGTTCGATTCAAATATCGAGGTCGGTGTCGAAGTGGACGGTCGGGATGTTCAGAATCTCACTGAATGGTTCGATACATTCTGGGAGAAGGCATATCCGCGCACGGAGTTGCAGTTGGCTAATTTGGAGAAACAAACTGCCGCACTTCGTCGCGAATACGCCAAACTCAAGAAGAAAACCAGCGAAAAGTTTCCACTACCAAACGTATCCTTGCCATCAGATGTGTTTTCGGATGAATTGCGCGATTTGTTGGAACACGCAAAGCAATTGTTCGTATGCAATACCGATCGGAGGCAAGGCGAACGCACTCCCGTTGGCGGCTACGCACTTGAACAAGAAATGCACAATCGCGGTTATGCTACAGCATGGGAAACTTTCAGATTCCCAAGCCATATCCAGCAGGTTGAACCCGGAGATGCCATTTTCATGTTTGCAAAGGGTATCGGGATCATCGGCATCGGTCAGGCGAAGACAAAATGCGAGACATTGAAGCCAAACAATCCCGACAGAATAGGCAAATTCTACGAAAGCAACACGCCTGAATGGCGAGTTCCAGTGAAGTGGTTGGTTTGGCGTGATGATGACGACGCCTATCCCTACAAGGCACCGAATTTCACATTTTGGAATGTGACAGGCGCAAGGTATCGGAATCTGCGAAAACGCGTTATAAATCACTTCCTCAGTTACCCGTAGGGCAAGTGAAACAGCACAAAAGATGTGATAAAATGGGTAGGTATACAGCAGGTCTCATGTATATGAGGGCGATAAACCGATCCTCACATGAGAGTGAATATAAGAAATGTGAACAGGGCTGTAGTGGTACGTTTTAAACAAGAGAAGGTATGCGGTAAAGTACATGACATAAGAAAGGAAGGATGGAACTATGGCAAGCATGAAAAAGGTGTTTATTACAGTCATGGTGATTGGGTTAACATTTACGGCTATCACGGCATTTGCGCAGTCGGCTAAAGAGGCTCTGTTCGGATTGAAAAAACTTCAGGCGAGATGTCAAGTGGGTATTTCTTACAAGGATTATAGCAATGCCGTTGCCGATGCAAAATTCCCTGTAAATTTATTTATGGAAAGTGCAAATGCAAAACAATCCCCAGAATTAACGGATTTGATGAAGGCAGTGATGAAGCACTATGAATATGCCGGATACCTATGGAATCGAAAGATGTCAGTTCGCCCGTCGGGATATAATTTGGAAGAGGATCTGTTGCAGGGGGGGTTTATTGAAGTCTCTTCGCCCCTGGGGAAAGAATTTCATAATTTGTACCCCGAAACGAAAGCTATAAGGGGTAGCTATGTTCTGGATCTTGCATTGTCAGATATATGGGGAAAAGCTACACAGGAATTAGAGAGTGCAACAAAACTATACGCGAAGTCAGATAGAGATGAATCGAGCGAGATTGATAAATTAAAGATAGAAAATCAAAGCCTGAAGGCAGAAAATGAAAAACTTAAAAAACAATTAGAATTGATGACCCCTAAGAGGAAAAAATGAGATAGTAATAAGGAGGTTCTAAAATGAAGAAATATATGATTATTATTCTGGTATTATCATTGCTTTCATATTTGAACTCCTATACTTTCGGACAGATAAAAGAAATAAAAAAGGATGAAACAGCGACCAAAGGTAAGTTAGATGATAAGCAAGATATAAAAGGTTGGGGCAAATCTGAATGGGGAATGACAGAGAAGGAACTTTTAGAGATATTCAATGGAGAAGCAACTGTAACAGGAAAAAGTGAAAGGAGACCCGATAATACTTATTCGCCGATCGAGATTAAGAATGTTAAAATTGCGAGTCATGATTTCAGAGTAGCTTTCCACATAGATGTTGACGATAAAAAACTAAGAGTAGTTTCACTACACAGAACAGGAATTATAATAGGGTCCGATTTTAGTGGCTTGGAAGAATTATTGATAGAAAAATATGGATCTCCGCAATTTAGAGATATTAGAAAACTCAGTACTCCCGGAGATTTTGGCAAAACAGTGGCATGGATGTTACCATCTACAAAAATAGAACTAAACTACACTTCTATTCGTGGTATGGGGCAATATCTATCTATTATATATAGAGATAATACTATTCGCAAGAAAACACTCGACAAACTTTAAGTCATAACCTCCGGCAGATCCGGAGATTTGAATTTATGAACCGCTCAAAGAGGAATGAAGTACTGAAACATATAGATCTCATCATTGATTATAAAAGTACGCATCAACCGGATCAATCATAAATTGGCTGTCATCAGCAGAAAGCCGGAGATCGATGTTGTCCCTTCCCCCCTGAAGTTCGGCGCAACCTCCTTACCTTTCCCTGAATGATCTCAATAGTTTTGACATCGGCATTTGGTGTGGTATAATGACATCACAGAGGTTATCGCCATGACTGATCCAGCCGATCCCAAACCTGCAAAACCCCGTGGTGGTGTCCAGCCAAAACACCACGCCCCAAAGACCCGCGCCGCCGCCAAAGCCCGAAGAAAACAAATAATCCGCGACGTTGCAGCCGGAAAGCCACTCCAACAGGCTGGAATCGATGCAGGATTATCCCCAACATCAGCCGCTTCTCAGGTATCCAGAATCGTGCGAGAACCGCAAACACAAGACGCTCTGCTCGCCGCTCTTGAGAAAAGAGGTCTCACCGACGATTATGCCGCCGATCATCACCGCCAACTTATCGAAGCCATGAAGGTTATTAGCGCGAATGTTTTTGCCCCCGGTAGCTCAACCGAATTGGCAGATGCTCACAGCATGACCAAAGATTTCGTGGAAGTCCCTGATTTTCAAGCAAAAGCCAAAGGTCTGGAAATGCTTTACAAGCTACGCGGCAAATTCACCGAAAAACATGAGCATGACATAAAACAGCCGGTTTCGATCATCATTCGCAAATTTTGCACCAGAGAGAAGCCGCCAGCAGGAGGCGCAGCAGGATGAGCAAGAAACTATCCAGGGAAGCAATGGCGAAGTACCAGAAGGACCGACGCGCCCGGCTCGCCGCCGCTGTAACACCCCTTGGAAGTGTCAATCCCTCATGTAAAGCCCCTGTAAAGCCTGTAAAACCCGCCCAAAATGTAAAGCCCGCGCAGGAAAAGGCGCACCAGCTTGTCGGTCAATTTAGCCGACAAGTTGGACTTGTCACACCCGCCGCCCCGGTCCCCTGTCCGAACTGTGAACGTCTCCGCGCCGAACTTACCAGGGAACGCGCCGAGGTTTCCCGGCTCCTCACCGAGATTGCCGCGATGCAGGAGCAGCCGCCCGCAACTCCGAGGGCTCACCAGGACGACACCCAGGCTCTCGCCGCCCGCGTGATCGCCGCGAAGGTGGAGCGAATCAACAGTTACAGCCGTGGTCATGTCATTGGCAGCACTCGCGCCTGATAACTGCTCGCCAGGATGCCCCAGGCTGAATGATCCCGAAAAAGGACGATGATCATAAGAGGGAAAACAGGGAGCACCCAGGCACAATCTTTCACCGCTCATTGATATAAGGAAGCACGGCAAGCAACGCCATAGGACGGCTCAGGACAGGCGATCAGGCTAAGGGATGTGTAATCTCCGGTATGGCTCAAAGGGCGACAAGGTCAAGGGTAGGGGAGGGCGGCAAGGAGGACAGCAACGGCGATTCAAATACCGCTTCCTCATAACAGTTGGCTTCCGCTGTGCCCAAAATTGTGCCCGACACAAACAAAAATGCCCTCCCCATGCAAAACTCACTCCTGCCAACATAGGAATTTCCTATCTCCTTGACAAATCGCAGCATTCCCTGTATCAACGGGCGACAGAGACCGAGGACTTTAAGCCATGTATTTGACTTAAAATCCCTCGGTCCTTGAGGCTGTGCGGGTTCGATTCCCGCCCCAGGCACCATAGTTATAACAATAAGTTACATTGCGAATGATGACCAATCTGTCCATTGTCGTATCCGTTAAACTGCTTCATATTTACCGCTATTTTACCGCTTTTAGAATTTTTCGGGTCATTTTTGCTCTGGCAGGTGACCCAGATACCTGCTCCCCGGATAGAGGACAACCGAAGATTTTTGCATCCTGCCAAGAGCCGCTCTGTAATCTAACCATATTTGACTTATGGTTCAATGGTTCCATGGAGCTTCCCCCAAAGCCCAACGTTGGGCCGTCCTGTTAAACCTTGTGTACGCTTCCCTGGTCGTCCCCTACTATTACGAGAACAGCGGCATGGGCCTGGCACATTACGCAAAGATCCTGAAGGATAAGCCCTATGTCTACGGGAATCACTACATGCCCCACGACGCAGCAGTCCGGGAGATGAGCGCCGGGGAGCATGCCAAGTCAAGGGTTGAGGTTGCTGAAGAGTTGGGGATCAAGCCGGTCATCGTCGTTGAGCGACCACGGAATACGGACGCAGTGATGAATGGCATCGAGACCGTCAGGAATTCCCTTGGGACGTGTTGGTTTGATGAACGCAAGTGCGCCACAGGTATATCGGCCTTAGAAGGTTACAGGGCCGAATACGACGAAGAAAAGAAGGTTCTCCGCAACACGCCACTCCACGACCATAACTCCCACGGGGCCGACGGTTTCAGGACCTTCGCAGTCGGGTACAGGCCGAAGCAGATCAATAAACCTTATCGCAGGTAGGCAATATCCGGATGGGCAGTATGAGAGTAATTGTAAGGTATGATAAAGAGATAAAGAGCTGAGAGCCGTGCCTTTCTTGACATTACTGTGCACAACCCACAGAAAAATTATGTGTTTTGCAGATGAACGTCAAATGGGAGTCTTCCCGAGCCAAGGATTGAGCTTTTCCTGGAGGGCGCTCATTACCGCACCTATGGGGCCGGGATGCACCTGGACCAGGTCGATGTCCTCGGAATAGCGGACCGGCGGCAGATGAAGCTTGAAGAGGGCCGTGCCGCCCCGGAAAGCGAGGTTGTCCGCCAGGTCCGGATGGCTGAAGATTTCCACCAACGCCCGGCAGACGATCAGGTCCTGCTCCACATGATCGTTCTGGGTCCAGGTGGCCGCCTTCTTCCATTCGGAGATGAAATCCTGCGGGATCATACCTCCGCCTCTACAGTAGCGTTCACCAGGAGGTTCCAAGGCTTCAGCCGGTTGATCCCCTCAAAAGAGATCGATGGCGCAAGCGGGGTCGGCACCGGGTTTTTCCCGTTGATGTACTTGGCCAGTTCTCCGGTTTTCTCCTTTGCTCCCACCAGATCGAGCAGATACCCCAACCTCTGCGCCCAGGCGATGGGTGAAAGCTCCGCCAGCCGGACCAATTCCTTTCCGTCAAGCTTTTCAGCGAGCTCCGCAAGTACGGTGGCCACATTGTCGAGTCCCGCTGCATGGTTTGGATATCCGACCAGATCATAGGCAGTCGCCTCCGGGGTGGATATCTTCAGGTATCCCCGTGGTGTCTTGAAATCAGTGGAGGGGATCAGCGCCATATTTTTTCTGGCAACAAACATTACCCGGATATTCCCGCAGGTGATCGCAGGCTTGTTCTTGGCCACGACGACCTGAAAAACCTGGGGGCGCTGGTGTGCCGCGCCGTGATATTCGGCGGCGCTGAGCAGGCCGGCATAATACTTTTCACCCAGATGCTCCATCAGGGACGGTATGAAATGGCCGGCCGGCAAGCATCCTGAATTCCGGAACTCGGGTGGGACAATGACATAAAAGCCCTTGTAGGGCATGGTGAGCTCGCCTTTTTGACGCAGGCGGCGGAGCGCCGCCCTGGTGGCCACCGTACTGGTCCCCAAAGCTTGTGCCGCCTCGTCGGAACTGAAGCTGTATCGCCCGTTTGCGATGAGATCGGTAATGAATTGCATGGCCGTCACAGGTTTCTCCTCATATGTATTGCTTTGGCAAAGTAACACAATTCGTTACTATTGTCGAGTGATACATGCAGAGATATCCGGTATGCTCAGGCGAAGCCTTAGAACCCCTGTGGAACAAGCCTCAAGCTGTTAATCGATTCATTGACCATCTCAAGTGCATCATGGATCTCCAAGACCTTTTTGTAGTCCCAGCCCATATTGCCGACCGTGGATTAAAGCATAAGCATAGGGCTACCGAAACCACGAGCAGGTCGAGGGTCGCTATCAGCAGAATATTGGTCATGGAATATCGCCATTGAAGTTTTTTAGTTGAGTGGTTATGTGAATCGGGGAAGGGAAGGGCGGTTATGATTTTTCACAAATTAAGATTCTTTATTGAACCTTACCTATGGCGCGAAAGTAAGGTCGATGGGTGATTCCAAATCCGTTCTTCTTGATGTGGTTCAGTGGTAATCTCCATAATCAGTCATTTACTTGATTCTGTTTTATGGTGAACCCTCTAGTCCGGCCAAACGAAAGAAAAGCCGCCCGAAGGCGGCTGATTTCATAGCGATTATTGAGTCGTCTTAGTTCACTGTTCTTTTCAGTTTTGATTCCTTTTCTTGCTGGCGGTACCGTGAAAGGAGAATATCATTCAGCAAAGCACGATCGTACTTGTCGATCTTCTCGAAGACCAGCTTCTGCTTGAGGGCCTCTTTGGAATACTGGAATGCCAGTTTTCCGAAAGCCTCGTCGAAGAAAGAAACCGACGCGATCATGATGTTGTCGAAGTCGATGGTGACGCTTTCGTGCTTTTTCAGTCCGTCGGAAATGAGATCGGCCACGACGCGACCGTCTTGCCTCGAAATCGTCCGCTTCCCGCATTTCTCTTTTAAATTGATGGTCATTCCCATGGTGGTGCTCCTAAAACAGATATTCTGTTTCGTTTGACAAGAAATATAGACTTTCGCGATCCGAGTTGATGATCATCTTGATGATGGTCCCTTGAAACGGCGTTTTCATTTGCTGTACAAGGGTTTTCCCTTGATCAAACTTCCAGAAGACTTTTCCTCGGCACGAAATAATACAGAGCTGCCCTTTGTTTACCCTCAGAAATCGACTGATATGATCCAGTCCCAGTCCCGCTTTCTCCGGGCGGGAAGAAACCCCGTTTTCGATGGCCTTCAATATCGCCTGATGGTCGTTCTTAATGTATGAATATTCGCTTCTTTTTGTCAAGGAGGATCGTATGCCCACTCCCAAATCGGCGATGCACAACCGGATCTGCTTCAAAGAAGGGTAATTCCAACAGCAAATATAGTAGTTTTTGACGCCGCTGTGGTCTATGACGTTCGTGATGGCTTCCGATATGCTCAACCTCAGAGAGCCCTTCAAACCCTCGGATATCCGAAGATGGTAATCGAGGATGTCAGTAATTTCATCGGCGATCTCGGTATTGAGCCCCGTCAATCGCACAAGCTGAATGTCTCCGGTTCTGAAGTTGTGTGGTTCGGTATGAGCCCCGTCCAACAATTTGAAGTATTTATTGAAACCGACTTCGCGAAAGAACTGCTGGGCCTTTCTTTTTAAAGGATGACGATACTTGCACCTTTTCCCTCTATTCAGGCACTCCGCTAAAAATAAATTTATAATTCATTTATAATCGATATGATAGGTTGATTATGTGATAGAGCCCCATTCGGGTAAGATTTCTCTTTTTGCCGCAACGATGGCTTTTTTCAAGAACTCCTCGTCTATCATCCCGAAGGGGGCAGGCGTCTCGAATATCCGCTTGGGTATCCTGAGACAGTCGAAAGAGAACCCTTCTCTCGCTTTGAAACGATACTTCGCCTGGTGTATCTCTTTCCCCAGACGGTCCAGGTCGTCGGCCGTCAGATCGAATCCGGCCACCTTCAATGCCTTTAAAATTATCTCCGCGGTGTATACGCCGCGGGCGAAGAAACAGACCACCAGCGAAGAAAGGATCTGGCGCCAGCGCTCTTCTTTTATCAGTTCCTGAACCATCTCCTCCGGTTCCGGCATCCTTTTCGCGATGACCTTCTGATCGTAACTGTATCCGGCGTTATCCAGATGGCTGTGGCGGGCCCCGATCAGCACGCCCAGGTGGGCCGCGGGTCCGGTGTGATAGCCGGGCATCTCGTTGCCGCCGAAGGACAGGGCAATATCGGCGCCGCCATACCGAGAGATGGTGTAATCGAGGCCCTTGGCAAGGGCCTTGTAGAGGTCATTATCCTGGATGACGATCCTTTTGAGGGCCTCCATATAGGTTTCGTAATCCCCCCAGGCGAGTTTCAAGCCCGTGTCCGACTCGGATATCAGTCCCTTCTCCTGGGCCTCCGTGGCCCATGCCAGGACGACACCGGTGCTCATGGCATCGATGGCCCATTTTTCCACCCACTCGATCATCTTCAGCAGACCCTTGGGGTCCGCTATGCCGAGCATCGAGCCCAGGGCGTAAATAGGTTCATAGTCATACGAGATCATGGATGTTTTATAAAAATAGGCTTCATCCGCGTAAGGCTCTCTCAAGGCGGCGATGTGGATGCAGCCTACCGGACAATGCGAGCAGGCCAGCCGTCTGCCCAGGAAATGTTCCGCCAGGGCCTCGCCGGAGATGTCGCCGGCATTTTCCAGTCGCACCTCCTTTAAATTCCTCGTCGGCAATCCCCCCAGTGCATTCAATGGATTGATGTTTTCCGCCGTTCCCAGGTCGTGATACTTCTTCATCACCGTGGAGGTGACCGCCGCATGGTAAATCGACTCGTAAACGTCGTTAAAATCTTTTTTGTTCGCCACCGGCATGGAGTGGTTTCCCGAGATGACCAGCGCCTTAAGTTTTTTACTGCCGAATACGGCCCCAAGCCCGAGACGGCCAAAATGGCGATACGTTTCGGTGGTAACGCAGGCATAGGAGACGAGATTTTCACCTGCGCCCCCGATTCTCATAATGGTCCGGACGCCCGTTCCTGTTTCGTTCTCCCGGATGATCCGCCCCACGGTGAAGCTGCTGACCATGCCCCAGAGGGAAGCGGCGTCGCGAAAGTTAACCGTATTGCCA
>Ga0209212_1007798_pt1 | contig 11685 bp, 10 predicted proteins | sample RifGroC2_FD_183996 | JGI IMG/M metagenome (GOLD analysis project Ga0209212, IMG submission 183996) | Groundwater microbial communities from Rifle, Colorado, USA - Groundwater C2 (SPAdes) (version 2) | ecosystem: Environmental > Aquatic > Deep subsurface > Groundwater | place: Rifle, Colorado...
CCCCGCCGTGAGGCGGGCGAGGGCTGGCGCCTGTCCTGCCAGACTCCAGTCAAGGCGGACATGAAGATCGAAGTGCCGGAAGAAGTCTTCGGCGTGAAGAAGTGGGAGTGCACTGTCGAGTCCAATCCCAACGTCGCGACCTTCATCAAGGAACTGACACTCAAGCTGCCGGAGGGCGAGAACGTCGACTTCCGCGCTGGTGGTTATGTGCAGCTCGAGTGCCCGCCGCATGAAGTGCGTTACCGGGACTTCGACATTCAGGAAGAGTATCGCGGCGACTGGGACAAGTTCGACCAGTGGAAGTACGTGTCGAAATGCGACGAGACCGTCATTCGCGCCTACTCCATGGCGAACTATCCGGAAGAGCGTGGCCTGGTGAAGTTCAACATCCGTATCGCCTCACCGCCGCCAGGCCGTGACGATATTCCGCCGGGCAAGATGTCATCCTATGTCTTCAGCCTGAAGCCGGGCGACAAGATCACCGTTTACGGACCGTTCGGCGAGTTTTTCGCCAAGGACACCGACGCCGAGATGGTCTTCATCGGCGGTGGCGCGGGGATGGCACCGATGCGCTCGCACATCTTCGACCAGCTCAAGCGTCTCAAGTCCAAGCGCAAGATGAGCTTCTGGTATGGCGCGCGCTCCATGCGCGAGGCCTTCTACGTGGAAGAGTACGACCAGTTGCAGGCGGAGAATCCGAACTTCCAATGGCATCTGGCCCTGTCCGATCCGCTGCCGGAAGATAACTGGGATGGTCCGACCGGCTTTATCCACAACGTGCTGTACGAGAACTATCTGAAGGATCATCCGGCTCCGGAAGATTGCGAGTTCTACATGTGCGGGCCGCCCATGATGAACGCATCGGTGATCAAGATGCTCACCGACCTCGGCGTCGAGCCGGAGAATATTCTGCTCGACGACTTCGGCGGCTAGCATGACCCGAGCGTCACTGCAGGCTCTCCATGCTGTCGTGTACCTCCGGCCCGTCATCGCTGTCGCTCTCGCGGCAGCCCTGACGGGCTGTCTGTTTCAGGACAGGGTTGAGGTCATCAGCGGCCCAACGATGGGCAGCACCTATACCGTCAAGTACGTAAACAGCGGCGACGTCCCCTCCAGGGAAGAGCTGCACGGTGAGGTCGAGGCCATTCTCGGCGACATCGATAAACAGCTGTCCACCTACCGTAGCGATTCCGACGTCGAGCGCTTCAATGCGCTGCCCGCCGGAAGCTGCGAGCCGATGCCGGATACGGTGCGCGAATTGGTCGCAGCGGGCGATCAGCTATCGGCCGACAGCGATGGCGCGTTCGATCTTACACTCGAGCCATTGCTGAACCTTTGGGGCTTCGGTCCGCAAGGTCGTGCCGAACAGGTTCCATCCGCGGCGGATATCGAGGCGGCGCGGGCGTTGACCGGCCATCGGCATCTACGTATCGATGGCGATCAGTTGTGCAAGACGGTGGCGCTGCAGCTGGACTTCAACAGCATCGCTGCCGGTTATGCGGTTGATCGCGTTGTCGATCGTTTGAAGGCGCTCGGCGTAGAGAGTTACCTCGTTGAGATCACTGGCGAGCTCAAGGCTGAGGGCCGCAAGCCCGATGATTCACCGTGGCGCATAGCGATTGAAGCACCCAGGGATGACCAGCGGGTCGCGCAGAAGATCGTCGAACTCGATGGTCTGGGCGTATCCACCTCCGGCGACTATCGAAACTATTTCGAGCGGGACGGCCGGCGTTATTCACATACCCTGGACCCGCAAAGCGGCAGACCGATCGAGCATCACCTCGCTGCGGTGACGGTCATCGATAAATCGACTTTGCGTGCTGACGGGTTGTCTACCGCGTTGATGGTGCTCGGCCCCGAGCGGGGGCTGGCACTGGCAGAGCGTAATGCGATCGCCGCGTTCTTCGTCGTGCGCGAGGGGCAAGGCTTCGTAACAACGAGCACCAAGGCTTTTGACGAGCTGTTCGGTGCGGGAGTAGAGCAATGACTTGGTTACTGGTTTTTCTGGTGATGCTGCTTGTGGTATTCGGCATGGCCATCGGCGTGATCATGGGACGCAAGCCCATCGCGGGTTCCTGCGGGGGTATCGCCAATCTGGGCATTGAGAAGGAGTGCTCCATCTGTGGCGGTAGCCGCGAGAAGTGCGAAGAAGTGAACGAGGCGAATAACGCGGGTAACGCCGATCTCGCCTACGACGCCACCAAGCGTTGATGTGAGCCTTTGCGCGTCCAGGCAGCCCTGAGCGGACTTGCCTGGCCGGGCTCGCGGACGGGCACTGCGCGCGCAGAGCTTGAAAGAAGTGGCTGGTTTGCGTCTTTGGACATCGGCGAATTCGTTGACAGCAGCGGCGTCTCCCGCTGCGTTTTCAGGAGTGTATATGGCGGTCTATAACTACGATTTGGTGGTATTGGGTTCCGGTCCGGCCGGGGAGGGCGCGGCAATAAATGCCGTCAAGGCGGGACGCAAGGTCGCCGTGGTAGATAATCGTCCGCTGGTTGGGGGCAACTGCACACACCTGGGTACCATCCCGTCCAAGGCCTTGCGCCATTCGGTACGGCAGATCATGCAGTACAACACCAACCCGCTGTTCCGCCAGATCGGCGAACCACGCTGGTTCTCCTTTCCGGACGTGCTGAAGAGTGCCGAGAAGGTCATCAGCAAGCAGGTCACTTCCCGCACGAGTTACTACGCGCGTAACCGCATCGATACCTTCTTCGGGACTGCCAGCTTCTCCGATGAGCAGAGCGTCGAAGTGGTCTGCCTCAATGGCATGGTGGAAAAGCTGGTTGCCAGCCAGTTCGTCATCGCCACCGGCTCGCGCCCGTATCGACCGGCTGATATCGACTTCAATCACCCGCGTATCTACGACAGCGACACCATTCTTACTCTCAGTCACACGCCGCGCCGGATGATCATCTACGGGGCCGGCGTCATCGGTTGCGAATATGCATCGATCTTCAGCGGTCTGGGCGTGCTGGTCGACCTGATCGACAACCGCGAGCAGCTGCTCAGCTTCCTCGATGACGAGATTTCCGATGCGCTCAGCTATCACCTGCGCAACAACAACGTGCTGATTCGCCACAACGAAGAGTACGAGCGGGTCGAGGGGCTGGAGAACGGCGTCATCCTGCATCTCAAGTCGGGCAAGAAGATCAAGGCAGACGCATTCCTCTGGAGCAACGGACGTACCGGCAATACCGACAAGCTCGGGCTGGAGAACATCGGGCTCAAGGCCAACAGTCGTGGTCAGGTCCAGGTTGATGAGCACTACCGCACCGAGATCGGCAATATCTACGCTGCCGGCGATGTGATCGGTTGGCCGTCGCTGGCCAGTGCTGCTTATGACCAAGGCCGTTCGGCAGCGGGCAGCATCGTCGAGAATGACTCCTGGCGTTTCGTCGATGACGTACCGACCGGTATCTACACCATTCCCGAGATCAGCTCGATCGGCAAGAATGAGCGCGAACTGACCCAGGCGAAGATTCCCTATGAAGTCGGCAAGGCGTTCTTCAAAAGCATGGCGCGGGCGCAGATTTCGTTCGAGCCAGTGGGCATGCTGAAGATTCTCTTCCACCGCGAAACGCTGGAAGTGCTCGGTGTGCACTGCTTCGGTTATCAGGCTTCGGAGATCGTGCACATTGGCCAGGCGATCATGAACCAGAAGGGGCCGGCGAACAGCATCAAGTACTTCGTCAACACCACCTTCAACTACCCGACAATGGCCGAAGCCTACCGCGTCGCTGCGTTCGACGGGCTCAACCGGCTTTTTTGAGAAGCTCCGGCCGCTGGCCTGAGGCGGCTGGAGAGGGCGGCGACTCTCGTGATTGGCATTGGCCTAACCGGGAGAGCTTCTGATCAGGTGAGGGCGAATCCGGCAGCGGCCTGCGCTGCCGGATCGTGCCGCGGTGTTGGCTGTCAGGATCGCGATAGCGTACTGACAGCCAGGCTGGGGTAGTCGGTGATCAGGCTGTCGACGCCGAAGTCGGCCAGGCGGCGCATCAAGGCTGGTTCATTGACTGTCCACACCGATACATGCAGGCCCTGTTTACGCGCTTTTTCCAGACGCTCCGGGGTGCACAGCGTCCACTTTAATGCCAGCAGGCTGCAGCCATATTGACGGGCGACCTTCAGTGGGTCTAGCCAGGTGTACTCGGCTACCAGCCCGCGTGATATCTCCGGCGCCAGCCGGTTCAGCGCACGCAGGACTTCACGAGAACTCGACGTGACGGTGATGCGATCGAGCAACCGATGCTGTTCGGCCAGCTCCTTGATTGCCATGACCGTACGCGCGGCGCGCACCCGGGAAGCACTCTTGACCTCAAGCTGCCAGTGCTCGAAATCGCATTTTTCGAACAGCTCGCTCAGCCTCGGAATAGGGCAGGGTGTCTTCCAGCCAGGTCCGCCTTCCCGGGCGTCGTAGTTCACAAGCTCGTCGGCATCATGTTGCACGACTTTTCCCCGGCGACCGGTGGTGCGCTTGAGTGTCGGGTCGTGGATGACCATCAATTCGCCGTCGCGGGAAAGATGCAGATCCAGCTCGCAGCGGCGCACGCCGTGCTGGAGGCATTGCTCGAAGCTCACCAGGGTGTTTTCTGGCGCTTCGCCCTTGGCGCCGCGATGGCCGTAGATGAGTGTCACGGTTGCAAGTCTTCCTTAGGGGATGATGGGGTGCGTTGATGATGGCGCACGCTGTTGATCACCCGGTCGCCTTCGAAGTACACGGAAAACTCCCGGTAATCCCAGCGGGTGATCGGCGGCTGGCCGACGGCGGGTCGCTCTTCATCGGCCAGGCCGAAGCGGTCCAGAACCTGGTTCTTCGAGTCGCCACGACTCGGCATGGTCATTTCCGGCAGGCCTTGTTGGCCAACAGGTATCCGAATGTCTTCGGCGAACAGGGGGGGACTGAATGTCAGTACGAGCAGCAGAGTCGCCAGGCGGCGCATCGGTCAATCTCCTTGCAGGCTTTCCAGGGCCAGGCGCCGCTCCAGCGCCTGTTTCTGCAGGATATGTCGTGCGAGCAACTGTCGCTGTGCATCAGTCAACGCTTCGAACTCTGTGCCGATATCGTAACGCCCGTCATCCATCGGCGTGCAGTAGATAACCCGCGCGGCCAGCACAAGGCCAAGCCCCTGGGGCAGCAGAATCAGCTTCAGTGTGAGCCCCTCTCCTTCAGCCTTGGGCTGCTCGCTGGCGAAGCTGATACCGCCTTCGGACAATATCACCGGCTGCGGTGCGCCCTGATCCTTCAGCAGATCCTGCGCCAGTGCCTGGCCCAGGAGTTCGATTCGTTTGTTCTGCACCTTCAGGTAATTGGCCAGCGTGCGATTGCTCTCGGCAATCTGCCGCAACAAATGCTGCGCTTCGAAATCAAGTTGGTGCAGCTCGCCGAGCAGGCTGAAAAGCGGCGGTAGGGGCGCTGCGTCGGCCTCCTGGCCTTGGCCGGCCGGGATGATTTCCAGTGCCACACGATCCTCGATACGGTAGTATTCGCGGCGTTCTTCAGTGTCTTGTGTCGGCATGGCGATACCCGGGATGCAGTAATGGCCAGAGTGTATCAGGCCCCGCGGTGACGTCAGCTGCATGTTGTTTCTTCCCCCGCCAGCGAACCCGTCGATCTTATGTTCAGACCGCTGTCCGTCTTTATCGGCGCGCGTTACACCCGCGCCAGACGTCGTAGCCTCTTCGTCTCCTTCATCTCCCTGACATCCATGATCGGGCTCGCCCTGGGTGTGCTGGTGATGATCGTCGTGCTTTCCGTGATGAACGGCTTTGATCACGAGATGCGTACCCGCGTGTTGGGCATGGTGCCGCATGCGACGATCGAAAGCCCGACGCCAATTGGCGACTGGCAGACACTTGGGAAGCGCCTCGAAGGGCACTCCCAGGTCGCGGCGACGGCACCTTTCATTCAAAGCCAGGGGTTGCTGACCCATCAGGGGCAGGTGACCAAAATCCTGATCAACGCAGTGGACCCCGAGGCCGAACGGCGGGTTTCGATCATCGATCAGTTTTTCCGTGAAGGTTCGCTGGACGATCTCGCCGCAGGCGAGTTCGGCATCGTCATCGGTGACAAGGCTGCGACCAAGCTCGGTGTCGGCGTGGGGGACAAGATCACCTTCGTGGCGCCCGAAGTCATCGTGACTCCAGCTGGGGTGTTCCCGCGCATGAAGCGTTTTACCGTGACCGGAATCTTTCATGTCGGAGCCGGCGAGATCGATGGCTACGTTGCGCTGGCGAACATCGCTGACATAGCACGGCTGCAGCGCTGGAAGCCGGACCAGGTCCAGGGAGTTCGTCTGCGTTTCGACGACCTGTTCCAGGCGCCCCGCATTGCCTGGGAGCTGGCCGGCCAGCTCGGCGATGATTTCTATTCCCGTGACTGGACCCGCACCCATGGCAACCTGTACCAGGCGATTCGCATGGAGAAGGCCATGATCGGACTGTTGTTGCTGCTGATCGTGGCGGTGGCGGCGTTCAACATCATTTCGACGCTGGTGATGGTAGTAACCGACAAGCGCGGCGATATCGCCATTCTTCGCACGCTGGGCGCGACGCCGAAACAGATCATGGCGATATTCATGGTCCAGGGTACGGTGATCGGCGTCGTCGGCACCTTGGTCGGGGCGCTGCTGGGCATGTTCGCGGCAGTCAATGTCAGCAGCTGGATCGCTGCCCTGGAACGCCTGATCGGACACAAGTTTCTCAGCGCCGACGTCTATTTCATCGACTATCTGCCGTCACGGCTGATGGCGGCCGACGTCATCCAGGTCTGTGTTGCCGCGCTGGTCCTGAGTTTCCTCGCGACCCTGTATCCGGCCTGGCGCGCTGCGCGCACCCAGCCGGCAGAGGCGCTACGTTATGAGTGAACAGGTTATGAACGAGCTTTCTTCGCAAAAGCACGCGGTGCTGAGCTGCCGCAATCTTGGCAAACGCTACGAGCAGGGTCCGGAGTCGGTGGAAGTGCTGTCCGGCCTGCAACTCGAGTTGTTCCCGGGGCAGCGCGTCGCCATCGTCGGCAGTTCCGGCTCGGGCAAGAGCACCCTGTTGAACCTGCTTGGCGGGCTGGATACGCCCAGTGAGGGCAGTGTCTGGCTGGCCGGTGAGGAGCTTTCGGCGCTCAACGAAAAGGATCGCGGGTTATTGCGTAACCGCGCGCTGGGCTTCGTTTACCAGTTCCATCACCTGCTCGCCGAATTCACTGCACTGGAGAACGTCTGCATGCCGTTGCTGATCGGGCGGACGCCGATCCCGGAAGCGCGGCAGAAGGCCGCTGCGCTGTTGACGCGTGTCGGACTCGGGCATCGCCTCGAGCACAAGCCGGCGGAGCTCTCTGGCGGTGAACGCCAGCGTGTGGCGATTGCACGGGCGCTGGTGAACGAGCCGGCGCTGGTACTGCTCGACGAACCTACCGGAAACCTTGACCATCACACGGCGCAAGGCATCCAGGACCTCATGCTGGAGCTCAGCAAGTCGTTGCAGACCGCCTTCCTGGTGGTTACCCATGACCGTCAGCTTGCCGCGCAGATGGATCAGATCCTGCGGTTGGAAGACGGACGTCTGGTGGTCGAATGATGTTCAGGCCTCTGAGTGTCTTTATCGGCAGCCGCTACACCCGTGCCAAGCGGCGCAACCATTTCATCTCGTTCATCTCCCTGACCTCGCTGATCGGCCTGGCACTTGGCGTGTTGGCGATGATCATGGTCCTGTCCGTGATGAACGGATTTCAGCGCGAGATGAGTTCGCGCATTCTCGGGATGGTGTCCCACGCCACCGTCATTGGTGATCAGCCATTGGACGACTGGCAGGCCGTCGCGTCGCGCCTGTCGGCGCATCCTCAGATTGTCGGCAGCGCACCCGTCACCCAGCTCGAAGGCATGCTGTCATTCAAGGGCAGCATGCAGCCGATACAGATCAGCGGTATCGATCCGCAGGCTGAGGCGGATGTATCCATCGTCGGTGATCGCCTGGTCGGAGGCAGTCTGGATGCGCTGAAACCGGGTGAGTTCGGCGTCATCGTCGGCTTGATGACCGCCCGGCGCTTCGGTCTGAAGCTGGGCGACAAGTTGACACTGATCGTGCCGGAAGTGAGTTCCTCGCCCGGTGGAGTCACGCCTCGCATGCAGCGGCTGAATGTGGTTGGCGTATTCAAGGTGGGCGCCGATCTGGACGGCAGCCTGGGGATGATCCACCGCGCCGATGCTGCGCAGATCCATCGTTGGGCGCCGCAGCAGGTGCAGGGCGTGCGGCTCAAGCTGAGCGACCTGTATCGGGCGCCGGAAGTGGCAGCGCAGGTGGCTGAAATGCTCGGTGATGGCTACCGCGTGGAGGACTGGTCTTATACGCAGGGCAGCCTATTCAGCGCGATGAAGATGGAAAAGACCATGATTGGCCTGTTGTTGATGCTGATCGTTGCGGTGGCTGCCTTCAATATCATTGCGACGCTGATCATGGTCGTTGCCGACAAGCGAGCCGATATCGCGATTCTGCGCACGCTTGGCGCGACTCCACGGCAGATCATGTCGATCTTCATGGTTCAGGGCAGCATCATTGGCTTCAGTGGCACCGTGATAGGCGTGATTCTGGGCGTACTCGGTGCGCTGAACGTAAGTGCTCTGGTGGCCTGGCTGGAAAAAGTGTCAGGCCAGCATATCTTTAGTTCCGACGTTTACTTCATCAGCACCCTGCCATCGGAGCTGCGTCTGGAGGACGTCGTGCTGGTATCGGTCGCGGCGCTGACCTTGAGCTTCTTGGCTACGCTCTATCCGGCATGGCGAGCCGCGCAGACCCAGCCGGCCGAGGCACTGCGCTACGAGTGATGGCCGTTAGCGCCGGCCGTTCTGCCGCCGGCGCCAGCTGCGCCCGACCCACCAGCGCCAGTAGGCCTGAGTTAGAACGTAGCCGAGAATGGCGAAAACGACGCCCGAAACCAGCGAGCCCAGATACAGCGGCTGCCAGTTGTGCTGCAGCATGTGACTTACCCAGGCCAGGCTCAATTCTGCCGGCATGTCAGAGGCCGGTGTATCCAGCAGCCAGGTTCCGACCTTGTAATTGCAATAGAACACCGGAGGCATGGTCAGCGGGTTGGTCAGCCAGACCAAACCTACCGCGATGGGCAGATTGGCTCTCGCGGGAAGCGCACAGACGGCCGCCGCGAGCATCTGCATGGGCATCGGAATCATCGCCCAAAACAGGCCGATAGCCATGGCTCGCGCCACCGAGTGCCTATTGAGATGCCAGAGATTGGGATCGTGAATCAGCGCGCCGAGAAAACGCAGGGACTTGTTAGTCTTGATGCGATCGGGGTGCGGCATGTAGCGTTTGAAAAAGCGACGCGGCATGAAGGTTCTCTGGCAGGCTGCAGCCCGGCGATTATGCCTCGAATCGCGATGCGGCGCTGACAGGAGTTTTGTGACATTAGGTCTACGCCCGCGACAAATTGACCATCCGCCCACAGCGGTCCCGGAATGGATTCCAGGAGTCGAAAAAGCATGCGCACATGGATGTTGGCGCTCGCGGCAGGCCTCGTCTTGCCCCGTTTCTTACCGGCGTTGCCCTCTGTCTGGATCTTGTGCGTGCTTGGCGTGCTGGGGGGCTTGCTGCTTTCGCGTCGGCGCTGGGCGTCGTCTGGGTTGCTTCTCCTCGGGTTCGCCTGGGCATGCTGGCAGTGCCAGAGTGCCATTGATGATCGCCTGCCCGTTTCGCAAGATGGCCGGACATACTGGATCCAGGGGACGGTCAGTGGATTGCCCACCAGCACGGGCGATGTCGTGCGCTTCGAGTTGGAGGATATCGAGTCGAGGCATGCTGGGCTGCCGTCGAAGGTGCGTCTGTCCTGGTACGGCGGCCCGCAAGTGCGGGCCGGCGAGCGTTGGCGGCTTGCGGCTCGACTGAAACGTCCGCGTGGCCTGGTCAATCCGCATGCGTTCGACTACGAAGCCTGGTTGCTGGCGCGTCGCATTGGCGCGACCGGTTCGGTCAAGGCGGGAGAGCGCCTCTTCGCGCCGCACTCCGTGAATAGTTGGCGCGACCGCTTGAGGCTCCGTCTGATGGAGGTCTCCGCGTCCGGTCGACAAGGCGCGATCGCGGCACTGGTGGTCGGTGATGACTCCGGCCTGAGTCGTGAGGATTGGCAGGTGTTGCAGGACACCGGCACGGTGCACCTGATGGTCATATCGGGACAGCACATCGGCATGCTGGCTGGCTTGCTATACGGACTGGTTGCGCTAGCAGCTCGATGGGGCTTCTGGCCCAGCCGTTGGCCCTGGCTTCCATGCGCATGCGCGTTGGCTCTCGCTGGTGCGCTTTCCTATGGATGGCTTGCGGGGTTCGATGTGCCGGTGCGTCGTGCGTGCCTCATGGTCGCCGTGGTGCTGCTCTGGCGCTTGCGCTTTCGTCATCTAGGTGTCTGGCAGCCGCTGTTGCTGGCGCTGAATGGTGTCCTGCTGGTCGATCCCCTGGTCTCGTTGCAGCCGGGGTTTTGGCTCTCATTCGGGGCCGTTGCGGTGCTCGCGCTGGCGTTCTCCGGTCGGCTCGGCCGATGGAAGTGGTGGGCGACGCTGACGCGCGCCCAATGGGCAGCTTCCCTCGGCCTGCTGCCTCTGTTACTGACGTTGGGACTGCCGGTCAGCGCCAGCGGGCCTTTTGCCAATCTGATTGCCGTACCCTGGGTAAGCCTCACCGTTCCCTTCGCGCTGCTCGGTACGTTGCTTCTGCCGTTGGGCGCTATCGGCGAGACGCTACTCTGGTTGGTCGGCACCTCGCTGGCGCTGCTGTTCGAGCTGCTGTCCGCCATGGCTACCTGGCAACCCGCCTGGCTGGCGGTCGGTATACCCATCTGGGCCTTGCTGATGATTGGGCTGGGTGTGCTGTTGATGTTATTGCCGTCAGGTGTGCCGGTGCGTGCGCTCGGACTGGTGCTCCTGGCGCCGTTGGTGTATCCGCCGTATTCCGAAGTAGCCGAAGGACGGGCGCAGGTCTCGGTGCTGGATGTGGGGCAGGGGCTTTCGGTACTGGTGCGGACCCGGGAGCACGCGTTGCTCTACGATGCGGGACCGAGACAGGGTGATTTCGATACCGGCGAGCGTGTCGTGTTCCCGTCGCTGCGAAGCCTGGGCGTGAAGAGGCTGGACATACTGCTGCTGAGCCATGCGGATAACGATCATTCCGGTGGCGCTCAGGCGATCCGTCGACTGCTTCCGGTCGCGCGGACCGTCAGTGGGGAGCCGCAACGACATGCGACCGATCTGAATGCCAAGCCCTGTGAAAACGGTGCCGAGTGGCGGTGGAACGGCGTGCGTTTCAGTCTCTGGCAATGGCAGGCGGCCCGGGAAAGCAATCAGACGTCATGCGTTCTGCTGGTCGAGGCCAATGGCGAACGGGTGCTGCTTACCGGCGATATCGATCAGGCCGCGGAGCAGGCGTTGCTGCTCAGCGGACAGGATGTAAAGGCGCAGTGGTTGCTATTGCCTCATCACGGCAGCCGCAGCTCATCGTCGGAACCATTCCTGCGAGCGGTGGAACCGAGCGCCGCGCTGATCTCGCGCAGCCTGCACAACGCTTTCGGTCATCCTCATCCGACTGTGACCGCTCGCCTCGAAGCGTCCGCAATCGACGTTTACGACACCGCCTTGCACGGCGCGATCCGCATCGATCTCGGCGATTTCTCGGTGGCGGAGATACAGCGTG
>Ga0209212_1007799_pt1 | contig 11685 bp, 9 predicted proteins | sample RifGroC2_FD_183996 | JGI IMG/M metagenome (GOLD analysis project Ga0209212, IMG submission 183996) | Groundwater microbial communities from Rifle, Colorado, USA - Groundwater C2 (SPAdes) (version 2) | ecosystem: Environmental > Aquatic > Deep subsurface > Groundwater | place: Rifle, Colorado...
TAAAAAAGCCGTCCTCGTCAGGCCCGCGGTGCGCCAGCCTGGAGGCCATGCCCTTCAGCAGGTCCTCATTCCTGTAATTAGCGAAGCCGCAGATGCCGCACATCAGGACACCCCGTTCATATCCGCACTGGGCCAATTTAGCATATAGATATTAAACAAAATTACAGGACGGCGCCGGGCCTGACGGAGGTCCATCGCAATAATCTGTCCAGCAGCCTTAAACACGCGAACGCCGCCCGCTGCGCGAAGAAGAAGCCGTAAAAAAAAGACAGCATGCGGGTGAGCGCTGACGAGCCGGCGGCCAGGGACTCGAGGCGCACCAGATATTTGAAATTACGCGCGTAAAACTCGATCCGGCTTTTGGGGAACCCCGGGAGTTTCAGGATGGAGCATTCCCTTTCTATGCCGCGGCCGCTAAGAGCGCCTGCGCCCAGCAGGCCGGAGGCCTTCGCGCGGTCATGCAGGCGCGTGCCCGGGTAAGGGTAAAAGACACTGATGGTCGCGGTGTTCGGCAAGATCCGGGCGTTAATTTTAACCGTGTCGTAGAAACTTTCGAAAGTTTCTTCCGGCAGGCCTATCATATTCTGCGAATGCGTCCGGATGCCGTGCCTGTGAAAAAGATCAAAGCCCCTGACAATGTCCTCATTTGTCCCGATAGTCTTGTCCAGTACGGCATTGCGGATCCTTTCGTTGCCGGATTCAATGCCGATTATGGCGGCCTCGCAGCCCGCGTCCCTGAGGGCCTTTACGATGTCCTCGTCGAACATCCCTATACGGGTGTTGCACTTGAAAGGCAGGCCGACCTGCTTTGAGTACGCGCGCGCGAAGTCCATGAACCACCGCCTGTTGAGCGTAAGGATGTCGTCGTGGAAATTGACTCCCTTGAAGGCGCGGCCCCGCCTGGCTTCCAGGATGGCGTTAACGCAGGTGGAAATTTCCGGGTAAATGAGGGGCCTGCCGCTGCCGAGGGTTTTTAAGATGTGATTGGAGCAGAATGAGCAGTCGAACGGACATCCTCTGCAAAAAATGAACTCCTCGTAAGCGCCGGGCGCCAGCAGGGACGCAAAACCTTTCCTTTTAAATTCCTCGTAAAAGATCCCGCGGTCTTCAGGGAAGTATTTGTCTACGCCGGCGGGGAAGGGGCGCAAAGCGTTTTTTACGATGGAATTCCCGGTCTTGAAATGCAGGTTGCGGATGGAATAGTCCGGCCCCCCGTTCCTGATGGAAGCGGCCAGCTCAAGCAGCGGCTCCTCCCCGTATCCCAGGCATACCGCGTCCAGCCCTTCCGCGTTCGCTAATTCCTCCGGGAACGCGGAAACATGCGTGCCGCCGCAGACGACGAAAATATCCGGACGCTTCCGCTTGATCCTCCGGATGAGCTCTTTGGCCGAGGGGAAGGAAGAGGTTACGGAGGAGACGGCGACGAGACCGATGTTCCTCTCCTCGATCATTTTCAGGCAGTGAGCGGCGTCCTCTTCGTCCCTGTAATAGCAGAGCCCGGAGGTAAAACCGTTCCGTTTCAGGTAACCGGACAGGAACGCGACCCCCAGGGAGATCCTCGGTTGTCCGGAACTGTTGGTATCGGCGTACACGAACAAGATATTCATGCGCTTCTTATTGCGGCTTTTCCGGATCTGCCGGGTTTCCGGCCGCCCCGCCGGCGACAGCCGCATACAATTCCGCATGGCGGCCGATATAGCCGGCCAGGCTGAAGCCTTCCGCCTTTTTCCTGGCATTAGCCCCCAGCCGCGCCGCGGCTTCCGGATCTTTGGCCAGTTTACACAGGGCGTCGGCCAGCGCCCCGGGGTTCCCGGGCGGGACAAGAACGGCCTGCTCTCCATCCAAAACCGTTTCTCTGATACCGGAGATGTCCGAAGCTATAATGGGCCTGGCCATGGCCATGGCCTCAAGCAGCGCCAGCGGCTGGCCTTCCAGCAGGGACGGCATGACGAAAATATCCAGTGCGCCCAGGAAATCTCTCACCGAAGAGATCTCGCCGCAAAAAATGATATTACGGGAGAGCCCGGCCGCCTCCGCCTGGTTCTTCAGGTCCGTGCCTAGGCGGCCGGCCCCCGCGACCAGGCATACCAGTTTTTTACCGAGTTCCTGCTCCTTTTCGAGGAAGATACTCAGCGCCTTCAGCAGGCAGGGATAGCCTTTCTGCCACTCAAGCCTTCCCAGTGCGCCAAGCACCAGCCGCCCGCGCAGCGAGAAGCGCTCGATTATCGTTCCTGCGTCGAAGTTGGACGGGTCGAACTCCGCGAGGTCCACGGGGTTTTGGATAAGACTGATCTTGGAAGCTGGAATACCGTGCGTTGAGCTCAGGGCCGCTTCAAGGCGCTTGGAAACGGTTATAAACCTGCATATCCTTTTCTCCGCCAGCGAGTTCAGAAGCGAGTAAACGCGCTTCCGGAGAAAACCCACGTCGAAGCCCTCTACCGGCATAGCCACCGTAGAGACTGCCTTCACCCCGGCCCCCGCCGCCGCTAAAGCGCAGTAAAAGTCGGCCCGCGCCCCCTGGCTGTGCGCTATATCTATGTCGTGCTCCAGCATCATATTTTTCAGCCCGCTTATATTACGCAAGTCAAAACGGTTCGTCAGGTCCAGGGGCAGGAAGCGGCAGCTGCCTTTTATTTCCTCATAGAATCTTCCGCGCGGCAGAGCGGCGCAAAAAACATCGAACCCGGCTGACGGTACCCCGCGTATAAGTTGGGAAAACACCTTCTCCCCTCCGCCGTAAACGGCATTCTCTATTACAAAGAGGAGGCGTATCTTCCTGTTCATTTCTTCTCCGCCACCGCGATCAATATATCACTTAACAACCCTGGCCACGTCCGGGCCAGGCAGCGGAGCCTTACCCCGTTTCCCGACATCCCGATCACGGAAAAACCGGAACGCTCAAGAAGTTCGGAAAAGACGCCCGGGGTAAAGGCGTGCAAATGCCGCGGATCGGATATCGCCAGAGGGATACGCCCTCTCAACAAATCCCAGCGGTATCGCCAGAACGCCAGATTAGGGACCGTCGCGACCAGGCGCCCCCCTTTTGACAGGCAGCGGTGAATACCTTCCAGCGCATGGGCGGGATCGTAAAGGTGTTCCAACACCTCGACGCAGACCGCCGCATCATAGAACCCCGCTTCCGCAGAGAGGGTCTCGTTGTTCAGATCGGTCCGCCAAACGCGCTTAAACCACTTCCCCGCCCTGTCCAAGGCCACCCCGGAGATGTCCGTTCCATCCATATGTACCCCGGGCATGCGGGCACTGACCAGCGACGCAAGGTAGCCGGAACCGCAGCCGACGTCGATCAGGCGACGCGGTCCAAGGCCGGCTATGATGCCGGCTATCTCGGGGTATCGTAATTCTCCGGAGTAAAACGAATCCGAAGATTTTACCCCGGTCCAATCTATATCATGCAGTGTTTGCGGATTAAGCGGAGCTGTCATGCTTTTTCCCTTCTGCCCCGGCTGGATGCCTGGCTGCCATTCTCGTCAAAACGTCCGGACATCAGCCTTTCCATTGCGCGCCCGGGCCGGCTGCTTTTTCTGCTCTAATTTTACATAAATCACGATGGCTTTGACGCCTCTACCCATATACCGTTACCCCGCCGCGGCGGGAAGAGCCGCTCTACCGTGCCGAACAAAAGCATAAAAGGAAGCAGAAGGATCCCCGTACCCGGGACTCCCGCCCTTTCGCCTATAGTATAAAGTTCCTTGAAAAAGAAAACCGGCGGAGAAAAAGTCCGCCGTAAGCGGATATCCGTAAAACCAAGTCCCGACAGCATGCCCTTCATTTCCTCTCCGGAAAAGCCCTCGCGGAGGTGCAAGTCCCCCGGGCGCGTATCCCTGAACGAAGGCCTGTATCCTTCCAGGGCGGACTCAAAATAGTGGAACTGACTGGAAGCCGGCGTATGAAGGAATAGCCGTCCGCCGGGGGCAAGCGCTGTGTAAAAATTCGCGAGCACGCCCAGCGGATCCTCTACATGCTCAAGCAGGTCCGTAGAATAGACCGCGTAAAAAGAGCCTTCAGGCAGAACTTTCTGCACGTCATGCACAAGAAGGCGCAGGTTCGGCGGCGACCCGGGCTGCGCTTGTATGAACAGGTCCGCGGCGTAAAATTGAACCCGGGGGTACCGGCGCGCGAGCACCGCCGCCAGGGCGGCCCCCTCCCCGCACCCCGCGTCCAGCACTCTTGCCCCTTCCGGAGGCGGCTGCGCACGGAAAGCGGCCCGCACATTCAGGGAGCGTACGACGTAGGCGGCCTGCAGGCCGCCCGTCCAACGGGTGTGTAGCCAGCCGGTAAGTTTTACATATGCGGACCGAAAAATCCCGGAGAAGAAAGAGTTCATGTTTTGCCCGGATCCCTTTTTTTTATTTTTAATATTACGGGAATGATCGCCATGCATGTCCTGATTTTCACCACGGCGTCGGCCCTGCTTCCCGGAACGGTCAGTTTTACAAGGAGATGCCACAGCAGGGTAACGGCCAGCAAGATAACCTTTGCCGCCCTGACAACAGTTACGAGGGCGCCAGGCCAGTGCTTCTCGAAGAATTTATACCTGCTCTCATAGTAAATGGCGGATATTTCAGCCGCGGCCACCTTGCCGCTGGAAACTCCGCCGGTATGCACTATGCCGAGGTAAGGCAGAATGAAGACTTTCCAGCCGCCGGTGCGTTTTAGCCGGTAACACCACTCCAACTCCTCCATGTAGAGAAAGAAGCGCGGGTCCAGCACGCCGGCTTCTTCCATGGCCCGGCGGCGCAAAAGAATGCAGGCGCCCGATATCCAGTCGGTCTCGAAGGGCGCGCCGCCGGCGCCCTCCGGGGCGCGCCCGCGCAGCGCGAACAGATCGTGAAACCCGGCGCTTAGATCCGCCAGGACGGTATCCAGAAAAAGTTCGTCCTTGATCCCGGGGAACCGGTAGATGCCCGGCCTTATTGCCGCCGGACGCCCCGGCCCGGGAGAAAAAGCCGGGCCAGCCATTCCGGCGCGGGGCTCGGCTCTCATGAATTCAAGCATCCCCTCGACGGCGCCGGGCGTTAAAATCGTATCGGGATTGAGCAGGAGCAGAAAATCGCCGCCGGCCAAAGCCAGCCCCTGGTTATTAGCGCTGGCGAAACCGCGGTTCCCGGTGTTGGCAATAAGCCGCGCCTTCGGGAAGAGTTCTTCCACCATCCCTGAAGTCCCGTCGGAAGAAGCGTTGTCCACGACTATGACTTCATAGCTGACGGCCCCAAGCCCGGCAGGCAGGCTGGCCAGGCAGGTCCGCAGGTCTTCCTGGCAATTCCAGCTTACTATTATTACGGAAAGTTCCACGCTACTCCTTCCTGCCGGCGGGTTTTCCGTCTTTGTAAATTACTTTGTACGGAGAGGAGGCCGCCAGCGCTTTTAGATTATCCGGCAGTTCTCCAAGAGTTTTATCATAGGGCACAAGCGTTTTTACATATTCCGTCATATAGAACGCGGCGGCCGAATCCAGGTCGGCAAGTCCCCATTTTACTCCGACTTGCTCCAGCACATAAGCCTCAAGACCCTGCTTCCTCTGGTAGCCCTCGCTGGCCAGCCACTGCAGGTAAAAATAGCCCATGAGGTGGCGTATACCGGGTTTCACGTTCACGTGGTACCCCACCGGCCCTTTAAAGGAGAGTATCCTGTAGTAAAAAGGCAATTTAACTCCTTCCATGCGTATCGAAAAAAACGAAGGTTCACATCCGGCTGGAAGTTTGACCGGGTAAAACGGCGGTCCAGGGGCTCTTGCCACAGGAACATATCCTGCATTCCTGGAAAATGTGAACGCTTCCATATCCCCCCGTACCCGCATCTGCGGGAACTGGTGATAAAAGTCGCCCGTCACCTCTATCAGTTTCGGGTTAACATAATAGTACATGCGCTGGTCCAAGGCGCGAAGATACTCCGTAAACCCGGCTATAGCCCCGCCGCCCGTTGGAAAAGAAACGAAATCTCCGTCCCATTTCATTATCCACCGATACCTTGTTTTATCTATAGCGAAATTCGAGAAATCCCATGGGGCTTTCCCGGCGAACCGGAAAACCCTGAGTTTGTCTGTTTTTTCAGCCAGTTTTTCCAGCTTCTCCAGGCTGCCGTCGCTCGAACCGGTGTCCACCGCGACTATTTCGTCCACGGCGTCCTTCACAGAGTCTATGGACGCCTCAAGCCAGTCCACTTCGTTGCAAACGCGCAATATGGCGCTGATACCCTGCGGCCTGGCGGGCGGCGGAATAAGCCCGGCGCGCGGCAGCAAAGAAAATAATCTTCTGACTATTCTGGTTTTCAGGGGGATGGCCATATTTTTATATTCGCCCCTTTGACATAATACCCAATTTTTCGCGGTAAGCCAGAAAATCCTCCCGGCGTATGGCCACCACCTCCGCAAGCGACGCCTTTGAGAACCTGAGATACGAAAAAAGCAGCCATAGAGCGCCGGCGCCGTAGGCTGTGGTGGAAGCCGCCGCCGCGCCGAGTATCCCGTAGCGGGGAATAAGCGCAAAATCCAGCGCTACCGTAGCGGCGCAGGAGATGCCCGCGGACCTGCTGATCTCCTGCGGCCGCGCGTAACCCGTAAAGATATTTCCCAGCAATGTGCTGAAACCGAACATTATCACGCCCGGGAGCAGAATGAAAGCGGGCAGCGCCGCCGGCAGGAACTCGGCGGTGTAGGCAGTAAGGATGAAAGACTTCATAATGCAAGCCAGCGCCGCGGCCAACAGGACCATCAGGAAAAGAGCCTGCCTTATAGCCGCGTTTGAAACGGAATGACCTTCGCCGCCGGACGAAACCGCGGCCGAAGAAAAAGCCGCCCTGGAATAGATCCCCGGCACGGTCAGCACGAACTCCGCCACCGAATACGCCACTACGTAAATACCCAGCGGTCCCGGACCAAGGAAGAAGTTTACCAGCAGGATATCCAGCCGCCTTGTGACCTGCAGGAACATGCCGCCCCAGAACACGTGCCACCCCAGCGCGGCCTGCTCCTTAATGATCTCAAGGTCATAGCATAAGCCTGTCCCGGACTCCTTTCTTATGTGATACAGCAGGTAACAATTCTCCACAAGGGAAGAAAGAATAAAAGCGCCCAGCGCCGCTTTTACGCCGAAGCCGTGAAAATAAAGGCCCAGGATAAGAAGCAGGAAAACGGCATTATTCAGCAGCCTTCCCCAGGAAATACGGCGGACCATTGAAAGGCCCAGAGCGACGGAGGCATTGCCTCCCCAGTACAAGGTCAGCGGGAATACGCAGAACGCGAGCATATACACGTCCAGCGGCATGCTGTGGCGAAGGGCTTTAAGGATGACAGGGCTCAGGCCGAAATAGCCGGCGAATCCCAGCAGACCGATGAAAAGCATGAGGGAATTCATACAACCTATCACCCGCTCCCGCGGGTATTTTCCCTTGCCGATAAGAACGGTGGTAGCCTCCCCAAGGCCGATGTTGGTAAAGCCCAGCAAAAGCCCGGGCGCGGCCAGGGCGAGCGCGTATACGCCTCTGCCTTCGGCCCCAAGGCTTCTCGCGACCAGAATTCCGGCGAGGAACCTTATAAGCATATTGGCCATCTCCACCAGCCCGGAGACAAGCACATCCAGGTGAAAATCGGTCTTTTTTTCAGCCACCTTCAGCTCCATTATAGTTCTCTTCCGAGGCGTGCCCGGAACCCCTCAACTGCTACGTGCCGCGTGCCCCTTCCTTGCCGGACAAGCCGTCCAGAACGGCAGCGGTTATCGCGGAAAATTCACCGGGCGCCCTATTGCGGGTAAGCGACTCAAGCAGGTATTTCGGCAGCGCGGCCGCCGCCAGCAGAGGCAGAAGAAAAAGCCTCTGAAAAAGCGACCCGTTGCGGCGTATAACGGTGAACTTATTGCGGTAAAGGTAATATAAGCGCTCGGAAGAGAGTTTTTCCGGCCTCATGACGTGTACTGCGCGGACCGCCGGATAATACAGCACCTTGAAGCCGGCCTTCCCCGCCCGCAGACACAGATCAACGCCCTCGTGGGACCTGTAATAGCCCGGCCAGAAGCCGCCTGTGGCGGAAAAGACACCCGGTGACACCATGATGCAGGCCGGATCAACCCAGTCGCAAAAAGTCTCTCCCAGGCTCTCCTTGACTTTGTAGGTGAAAGTAAGCGGATGCACGAGGTAGGGCCCGTGCAACGTCCTGCCGTCATCAGACCTGAGCACGCTTGGGGCGACTATGCCTACTTCCGGGTGCCCCTTCATTCTAGCGGCCAAACCGCCTATGCAGCCCGGCTCCGGACGCACATCGTCGTCCAGGAAAAGCAGCAGGTCCGAAGCTTCCAGCGCTTTTCGCGCGGCCTCGTTGCGGCCTTGCGCGATGCCAGGCTTTGCCAAAGAGGTTATGAGTTCAGCGCGCCCGAGGCCGGCGTCCGTCATCGCCCTCAGCCTGGCCGCCGCGGCCTCGGAAGTTCCGTCCGTGCTGCCGTCGTCATACACCCAGACGCCCAGCCGTCCTGCCGGATAGTCCTGCCGTTCCACGGAATCCAGGCAGGCCAGGAGAGTTTCACGCCTGTTATAGGTGCAAATCACTATGCCGATCCTGGGGCTGTCCGTCATTTGTGGAAACCCTCACCGTCCCCGGCCTGGCGCGGCTCCTGGGCCCCCCTCATGAGATACAACCGCATGATAACGGCGGTCAGGAACCAAAACGGTTCCATTATCCGCACTATTATAAAAGTGTTCACCCCCACGGCCTGGGCAATAAGCCCGACCAGGGAAACCATCAGTCCGAGCGCGGTGGCCTTGATCCAGGGCTCCTCATAGGCCAGGTAAACGGCCTGCGCCGTTGCATAGATCCTGTACAACATCCAGCAAAATGCTGAAAAACCCACAAGACCGAGTTCGCCAAGGAGCAGAGCGTACTGCGTGTCCGCAAGGCCTACGCCCGTGACCCCGTGCCCCAGCAGCAGGTGCTTCGGCAGCCTGACCGTAAGGGCTTCTCTTATGGAAGCGTAACGGATGTAAGCCGATTCCTCCAGTTTTACCGTAATGCCCAGGAATGCGACCTCGTGGGTGGCGAACTGGCCGCTATAAGTCATCTCTACACGCTCGCGCACCTTGCCTGAAAATTCTTTCGCCGCGAACAGGGCCGTCATGCCTAATAACATAATACCAAGCAGCAATAGCCGCCGTTTGCTTGTCTTAAAGATGACGGCAGCCATCATGACGAAAAAACCTATGTATGAAGCCCTGGAGAAAGTGAGGAGAAAAGCCGGGAATATAAATGCAAGGGCCGAAAGAGACCAGCCGAACGCGGTCCCGGAACCGTAAGTAACAAGCCCGAAAAGCACCCCCATGACTATTAATAAATAGCCGCCCAGCGACGCCGGTTCCGACTCCTCCGGCTTGCCGAACGGCGCCTCAAAAGGGGCTGAGGCCCTGGCCCCGGAGCCGGCCGTAAAGTAATAGAAGTAGGCGTACACCGTAACCGCCAGGGATATAAAAAAGGCGAACTTGAGATATGTGCGTATATCCTCCTTTGATTGCAGCACGTTAACGGTCAGAAAATAAAGCAGGAAGTACTCCACATATTTCAGCAGATAGAAACCAGCCACCTCGGAACGGATGTCTCCGCGCAATACGCCGAACACAGTAGAAAGCACACAGAGCGATGTGTAAACTATTATAGGCGTCTGCACCGGCGTATCGGTTACGAAGGCTTTTCCTTTCTGCACCGCGCTTCTCGCCAGCCAGGCCAGGAAGATTATGATGAGCAGGATATCATCGTACCTTATCACGACCGACCTGCGGCCGGTCAGGGCGCCAAAACTTATCTCCGGCGAAAAAAGCATGGAAAGAAGCAAGAGCCCCAGGCTGAGCTTCGGTGAAGAGAAGGCGAAAACAGAAACAAGGAGCGCCGAGCAAACGGTGAAAAGGACGTACGGCGAAACGGCGGTCGCCATAAAGCCCAGCCAGCCCGCGGCGGCAAGGGCTACGAGGACGAATATAATAGGCATGGGGACTTACCGCTTGGCGTAGTTCTTGTAGTCTTTGTAATAATAGCCGTACTGCGGGCCCATTTCGGAGGCGCGCACGCCGTTGAGCACCACGCCCAGCATGCGGGCGTTCGCATTGGTTATCTGGTCGGCGGCGCGCTTCAGGGCGCCGCGCGCGATCTTGCCGGCCTTGTAGACCAGCACCACGCCGTCGGAGGCGTGCTTGGCTATCATCACCGCGTCCACGAAGAGCAGCAGGGGCGGCGCGTCGAAAACGATTATATCGAACTCGCTCTTCAGGTCCTCCATCAGGTCCCGCCAGTTAGCCGAGTCCAGGACGTCCACTACGTTCTCGGGCTGGGTGCCGCAGTTGAGCACCTTCAGGTTCTCGATACCGGAGAAGCGCATCAGCTGGTCGAAATCGAGGCCGCCCATGATGAAGTCGGCGCTTTCGAGCGCGGCTTCGCGCCAGTCGGCCTTCCTGGTCAGGACATCGCTGAGGCCGGGCGCCTTCTTGGTGCCGAAGATCTCGTTTATGGCGGGGCGCCGCAGGTCGGCGTCTATCAGCAGGGTCTTAAGCCCGGAATGGGCGCTGGCCAGCGCGAAATTAACGGCGGTCAGGGTCTTGCCTTCGGCCGCGCCGGCGGAGCTGATCACCAGGGAGACGCTCTCCTTGCTGTTCAGGTTGGACATGATATTGGTGCGCATGGTGTGGTAGGACTCTATCACGCCGGAGGCGTAGCGCTTGTTAACTATCAGCACGCTGCGGAAGGCGTCCACGGTGTAGCGCTCTTTTTTAAAGACGTTTGTAAGCCAGTTGTCCAGGTGCTTTTCGCTAAGGATATTGGGGATGATGCCTAGCACCGGCAGCTTCATGAAGCCTTCGATATCCTCGATGGTGGAAATGGAGACGTCCAGGTTCTCCAGGAGGAAAACCACCACCACGGCTATGAAGATGCCCAGCACCACGCCCACCATCATATTAAGCTGGCGGTTCGGGGATATGGGTGAATTTTCCGCTACGGGCCGCTGCACCACGCTGACGAAAGAGACCATGGAGGAGACACCCAGCTTGGCTTCCTCGTGCTGCCTGTTGAGGGTGGTGTAAAGGTCCTCCTGGAGACGCAGCTCGCGGCTTATGCGGGCCAGCGTCACTTCCTGCGCCGGGATCTCCTCGAGCTTGCTCTCGGTCACCTCTATGCGCTGCTGCAGGTTGAGCACCTCGGGGTGGTTGGGCGTGTATTTCTCCAGCAGCTGCCTCTTCTTTATCTCCAGGTCGGCCAACTGGTTGGCCAGCGCCGCGCCCAGCCCTGTCTTGGGGTTCTTCTCCACGAAACTCTGTTTCTGCCGCTCAAGCGAGCGCAGGCTTTCCTCCACCTCATCCTTGCGCGCGGAGATGTCCGCCAGGGTTTTCCTGGCCTGCATGCTCTTCTGTTCCAGGTCGAAGTCGCGGTAGGCGTCCACCACGGCCAGGACTATATCGGCGGCCCTCACCGGGTCTGAATTAAAGGCGGAAATGGCGATGAGATTGGAGTCCGTCAGGCGCTCTACCTTGTAGGAGCCGGCTATCTCGCCCGCGGATTTCCCGCCGGAAGGCATCCCCAGTTTGGCCGCGGCGCGCTCCGAGATCTCGGAGGAGGTGATCACCATCAGCTCGGTGGCCACGGCGCTCCAGGGATCGAATTCCTCGGCGACGGAACCGGTGATCTTGGAATAGGAGGTC
>Ga0209212_1007802_pt1 | contig 11682 bp, 10 predicted proteins | sample RifGroC2_FD_183996 | JGI IMG/M metagenome (GOLD analysis project Ga0209212, IMG submission 183996) | Groundwater microbial communities from Rifle, Colorado, USA - Groundwater C2 (SPAdes) (version 2) | ecosystem: Environmental > Aquatic > Deep subsurface > Groundwater | place: Rifle, Colorado...
ATCTTATGTTGATGAGAATCGTTTAAAGGTCAATATTGATGGAACAGAGTATGAAGTAGAGAAAGAGTACTTCGAGAGTAAAGATGCAAAATACCTGAATGGAAAAATTGTCTATGAGACAGCGCTAAGAGTAAAACAATATCCATTGATATTAGCATACGCAATCACAATTCATAAGTCACAGGGAATGACGTACAAGAATGTTGCGTGTGATTTATCAGAGACATTTGCCACAGGACAATCCTATGTAGCACTTTCAAGATGTAGCAGTTTGGATGGGTTACATTTAATGAGCAGAATAACTGGTAAAGAAATTAAGGTTAGTCCATCAATTACATCGTTTTACAAAAAGATTAACAGTTTAGAAGTTTAAAATATGAGCATTATTTGTCTATTATTAGTTATTTATTCGACTTGTATTATATTATGAATTTTTTATACCAAATGATAATAATTAATTATGGATTTTGACTAAAAAAATTGGGAGGTAATGATGAAAATAAGCAGGCTGATAGTGAAAAATTATAAATCAATAAACAAACCACAATCAATCTTGATTGGTAACGAAATAGTCACTATACTGGGTAAAAACGGGAGTGGGAAAAGCAACTATTTGGCAGCCTTGTATGAACTATTTGACAATGACCCTAATTTTTCAAACTACAAGCAAGTTAAGGCTTCATTTGAAATTGAAATTGAACTTAATGAAGACGATTTGAATAAAATTGACTCTGTAGTTGCAGTTAACGACAAGAACAAAATTTTAAAAGTTGATTTTAACTACGATGAACCAAGAGTCAAAAAGATCCTATGTCCGTTTATAAACGCAAATATTGATCACTTAAAAAGCGAGATAAAAGTTACATATGACAAAATAAAAGAAAGTAGCAAAATCTATATACATGAACTAAAGCACCTTGAGCTAGAAAGATCAATTAACAAACAGCAAAAATTTGAGAATTTAGTCACTATCGAGGATGGTAATATTTGGAATCAAAATGCTAAAATAGAAATGATTATCAAATCCATTGATAACGATGTTCAAAGTATATATAAATTCATAAACGAAGTATACAAGGAAAAGTACATCACAATAGATAAATATCATATTCCGCATTTGTTCTTCTATAAAAAATATGAACCTATACAAATCGAATATAGAACTGTTAAACTAAGTCCATTAGAGCGCAAATTCATATCTATCAAATCACAAGATTTGAAGCAAGAAATAGACAAAATCAACTCATTATTAAAGAAATACTCGGAAGATATTGACGATAATATTGGTAAATTTGTAGAACTCGCGGAAAAAGTTCAGAGTGTTTTATACTTAGACGAAGAAAACTACTATATAAAAAAAGACGAAAATAATCAGAAATACGCAAGTTTCATTGGTGAAATCTCGAAAGTTATATCGAAAAACATATATTTGTTAGATAATGAAAAAAGTCTCATCTTTGGTGATGCTAGAAGGAAAAATAGTTTTTTCTATCAAAATATGAACATGAAAAATCCATTGGAAAGGAGTTTTTATATCTACTGTATTGAAAATGGATATATTGATAAAAATCAAAAGGATTTAGCATTAAAGGATTATGATGAAAAAAACAAGGAGATATTAAGAGAGTATTTTGAAATATTTGTTAATAGCAAGTTACCTCGGTTTGACAAACAAATGTTTGAATCAATTCAAGTAGCGATTGTGAACAACACATTTGTATTAAGCGTTATAGAGAATAGTGGTAATATTGTTGATTTTAACGATACCAGTTTGGGTAGAAGATGGTATTTTAGTTATTTTTTCATTAAACAATGTTTGAAAAATGGAGATATTTTTTTAATTGATGAACCCGCTTCCTTTTTACATCCCGAAGCTCAAAAGGAAGTGCTTGAAGATTTAGAAAATTTAGTAAAAACGGGAATTATTGTTATTATCTGCACACATAGCCCATATATGATCAGTAGTAAATTATCTACGTTCTACTCGATGATACTAGACGAAAACGGAAGTATTCTGGAACTTCGAGACATTTCTAAACTTTCGTCAATTAGAAGCGAATTAGGACTCATAGGATTTAATGATATGATATTAAACATTGAAAAAATACATTTGCTAGTCGAGGGTCCAAGGGATGTTGCATGTTTGAAAGCATTCATTCGAATTCTTGACATTGATAGAAATAAGTACTATATAAATTTCATTGAAGGACATACGAAATCAGACGTCATAATTAGATATTATACAAAAAACCACATGAAATATATACTAATTCTAGATGCGGATTGTGAAAACAATCATAAAGGGAAAAATGACGTTATTTTTGTTGGACGAGGAACGCTCGAGTTGTCTATAGAGGGTCTCTTTTCAGAAAAAGACAAGAAAGTATATTTCGAAAAAGAAGGACTGAAAAGAAAAGTATCTATACAAAAAATCGAACAAATAACGATTGATAGTGTAGAGAAACTCACATTAAATAATTTTAACAATCTGTTTCAAGAAATAGAGATATTTACTTCCTAAAACCCAAAAAGAAAAAGAAGAAAACGTTTTACTAGAAGTGAGGAGCGATTTTTCATATTTTGATGTGTTTTTGTCGAATAATATCAAAAAAAATGGTGTTTATATAGTTTGAGTTGTACAATAAGAATAAATATATATAAATTTTCTGATGAAAAAGTTTTTGTTTAGGGATTAAGACACATTCACACAAACTATATTTTTACTAATGACACACGATGATGAATAAACAAACGAAGTTAAGAAAATTGCCGTTTCGATGGTTAAAAAGACAAGTGAAAAAAACGATTTTTCAAAAGCGATAGAATTCGTTAATGATAAATAAGGTAAAAGCATTTAAAAAAATTACGGATCTCGATTATTTTATAAAGTTAACATGAAAAGTAGAAATTGAAGATATCTCAAACTAATACGAATGGAGAGTATAGTCAAGCAATACAATGAAAATCTTGTCTAGTTGAGTTAAATAAAAAGCATAATAAATCGCTATGTTTAGTACGTTTATTAATGTGGTTTTTGTGTAAATCATCAAGAAAAATCAAAAGCACGCGAATATTGTTTGCATTAAAGTGTTTCGGAAAAAATTTAGCAAGATGCTATGAAATGTAAGAAAAATTGATTTTACGATAAAATAATTGACCAAATTGTCAGAAAGAAATTTGAAGATAAGAAAGTGATTTTCAAAGTATATAGGTTCAATAAAACATTTATGCTGTGGTGATTGTCAAATTTAGAATATACTGAAATTTATAGAAGCCAAACACAAAAAAATATAGTAACAAACAAGTGTCCGATTTTTTATGTGAAATTTAAAAAACCAAACAAACAATAGTAGAAGATTTTGATAATACCCTTGATTAAAGAAATTTGTGGAGAGTGCAAAATATACTTTTTAGGAGATGAACAATGAGGAAATATATAAAGGATTTTCTGTACCAATTATGCGAAGATGTCAAAATACCGCTGATATCTGTTTTCAGTGGTCTAATGATAGCTTTAATTCTACAGTATATTTCGAGGATTTATATAGAAGGAGCTATCGGCACTATTTCTTATATTGGCTCAATTGCTGTTTATGCTATTACAACAATTTACGGGGTGTTTAGCCTAGCGGTTATCTATTTTTTCAAAATAAAAAAAGGCATTTTAGAAGGAAAACAAAAGCAAATGGAATTTAAAATTGTAAACGAGAAAAAAACAAAGTTACTTAACAATCTAGATTTGAATGCTTTGCCAGGAAACAGTGGGTTAGCATTTAAAGATATTGCAGAAGCCATAGACGAATTCAAACCCTTTTCAAAGGAGGAAAAATAACATGGAAATAAAAGCTATTAAAATTAATCAAGATGGAAACGAATTCTACATTGCAAGAATAAAGGCAAGAGATTTGATCAATATTGCAACAATAAAAATGAGAAAATCTTATGGTTCTCAACAACATAAGAATTATCTAGATCAAGTTGATGAGAAGGTATCAAACGAAATAGAAAAGGGAGCAATTTGGTATTTGAAAGACACAAAAGACAATAATGAGATACAACGCAAACAAAGTAAAGAAAGAATGAAAGAAATAGGGGATTATATTTCTGATCCTAATAGTTTATTTCCCAACGCTATAATCATAAACTTAAGAAAAAAAGAAGAAACTGATTTTAGTGCAACTAGAGAAACAAGTTGGCTTGAATTCGATGAAAAAAATAGTCTTTTAAGATTTGATGAGCACAAAGTTGTAGCAACTGTAATTGACGGACAACATAGGTTAGGCGGATTTAATTACACAAAAAACAAAGACTATTATTTAGATAATTATGAATTAGTCGTTTCGATTATGATTGACTTGGATATCGCAGTCCAGGCTGAAATGTTTTCGACTATAAACGGTAAGCAGAGGCCGGTGAGCAAATCGGTTCTGTACGATTTATCAGAGTTGTCTGAGTCTGAATATACAGAATTGGTAACCTCTCATCTAATTGTAAAGTGGTTTAATGTCGATTTTAATTCACCCCTAAAAGATAAAATAAAAATGTTGGGAGATGGATATGGAACAATATCTCAATCTGCATTTATTGATGCACTTAGCCCATTATTTAGTTTAAAAACAAGATATTCTAAAAATACCAGACAATTTCCTATTTTTTATCGCGAATATATCAATAAAAGTTATTCAGAAATCATGCAAAAACTATTTGATTACTTCACGCTATTTGAAAAGTATTTTAAGAATGAATGGAACTATATTACAGTTCGTAAAGATGATGTCCGTTACATATTAAATAAAACAACAGGAATTACCGGTTTGTTAATAGCATATCCTGTAATATATAAAAGTTTACTTGAGGAAGGAGAATACGATTCTCAAAAGCTCGAAATCTATATTAAACGCTTAAAAGAAAATCACTTTGATTTCTCATCTGATAAATATCCTGGTGGAAGCAGCTCGAACCAAAATAAACTTGCGGACAACTTGCTTGAGACTCTTTTCAGTAAAAACGAAATATCTGAGCTGAAAGAACGTTTAGTCCATGCTTATCCAAAAATCAGATAGAAGATTTACTTGTCAGCACTTAACCTCAAAAGAATTTTGTTTTATTTGCTGTTTTTACTGCCTTATGCCCAACTTGGATTGGCATGGAAACTAAATAGCGGGTTATGTTATCACATGCATAGAGAACCGAAAGGTCTTGTAACCTTGCCAAGCAATAACTGTAATGTTAGTTCAACAATCGGGAGTGTGAACTTTTTTGATGAATACACATGCGAGATTAATCAATTTGACGAATACGGAAAAGCAGACAGAATATGTATTGTTAAAGTCGAGGATAACTCATCAATTAAGTGGAAAAGTATTAACTCACAAAATTTATTTTTACTTCATACAATTATACCCGTTTAACTGATACACTGCATTTACTTTAGGTGTACAAAAATAGAGTGTTGGAGTAACCCTAAAGTCGCTCACTTTAAGAAAATACTTATAAGGATATCATATTGACTATTTTATTCACCAGAAGTATAATCAAATCAATCAAATAAAAGTTTTCACTATTTAAGGACTTACAACCTTGCGACTTGTATCTTATGGATATTTGGTCGTAAATCTTAAATAGATTATAGTGAGAATGCTTGTAGTCACACTAACATCTTAGATGCCATTTTCATTGTAATCAATGAAGGTGGCTTTTATTTGTATAAATATAGGAAGGAGGGAATTATATGCCAAGAGATGGTGGAGTTAGTGGTCATACACATACACAAGAACAGCGAGATGATTATGCAAATCAACACAATCCTAATAATGATGCATATCAGGCGAACAATGACAATCATTCAGATCAAATGAACCCAAACAATGATAAGTATCAAGAAAAGGATGAAGATTAGCACTGGTGATTATAGTCTCAATCGAGACTAATACCGAATAGGTATAAAAGTTTTTTTGACTTTCCAACAGGAACCATAAGGTGCTAATCTATAGTATTCAGATAACTGAAGAAGATTTCATTAACTGAAATTGAAAGTTTTCAGTATATCTATAACATAGAATCAAATATAAACAAATACATAGTGGGGAATGAGTGAAAACATGAAAAATATCATAAGAGCACTAAAAACTGTGAATTATCGTCTATGGTTAGCTATTTTGTTGATGATGTTATTACCTACAGTATATCAAACTGTTCGTATCTATTTTTTGGGGGATATGCCAGGTGATTGGGGATACAATATTGCCAGTCAACTATCTTGGGTAAATCTATTTTATGAGGTCATACAAGAAGCCTTAATACTTCCTTTGTTCTTTCTTTTAGGGAAATCATTACTAGATAGGAAAGAACTCGAAAACAAGGTAAAAACAGGTCTTATCATAACAGGGGGAATCTACTTGTTTGTTTCATTACTGATTGTTGTTTTTGCAAGACAGTTAGTTCTCTTTATGGCTCAAGATATATCTTTAATCGATCAAACAGTTAACTACATCAGATTAGAAACCATAGCCGCATTATTCTCAACTTTATCAAGGTTCATTATGTTGGTACTCATCACACTTAAAAAGGATAAGTACATGTATATCACTTTAGGTGTCCAAATGGTATTATCCATCATTATTGATACTTTCTTAATCAGTAGCTTAAATTTCTCACTGAATATGGGTGTTAATGGAATGGCAGTATCGAATATTATTGTTAATATCGCTATTCTACTTATTGCGTTTACTCTGCTAAAGAGAGAAAAGATTATGATATTCACGAAATCAAAATTATCGTTTACGTGGATTCGCGAATGGTTCCATGTTGGCAAGTTCTCAGGATTAGAATCACTACTCAGAAATTTCGCATTTATGATTATGATTATTAGAATGGTGAACGTTGTCTCTGAACAAGGAAACTACTGGATTACCAATAGTTTCATTTGGCAATGGTTATTATTGCCCGCTCTTGCATTAGCTGATTTGGTTAAAAAAGAGATTGGAGAAGATCCCAACAATATCAGAAGTAAAACATTTGGATATTTAATGCTTGCTTCAGTATTTGTGATATTTTGGTTAATATCAATTCCTTTATGGAAACCATTCCTTCAATTTGTAATGAATGTTCAAGAATATAATGTTGTTTTTGAAATTGTACTGATTCAAACAATATTCTACTTAACCTTCATTTTTAACAGTTGCATATTTGATAGTACATTTTATGGATTGGGCAAAACAAATTATATGTTAATACAATCTATATGCATTGATGGATTTTACTATGGAATTGCATTTATCCTTTACATAACAGGAGTTTTCGTACCCACATTGATTGGAATATCCTTATTGTTTGGTATAGGTATGGTTATGGATTTGATACCAACAATGATACTTTACATAAAACTGCTAGACAAAAACATGATCAAGATTGACTTTGTACTAGATAATTCAGATAGTAAAGAATAAACCAGTATTGATAGATTTAATTACACCCCCCCCATGTTCACAGTATGTGACAGCCCAAACAAAAGCAATGAGAGAATTTTTCTCACAGCGCTTGACAGACCCAATAACTTGTTGTAAAATATAAGCGTGAGAAAATATCTCACAAGGAGATAGAGAAATGTTAAAAGAATTTAGGATTAAAAATTTCAATTCAATAAAAAAAGAAATTTTGTTCACAATGGAACCAGAATTAAATGCTGTTTCCGAATATCCTGAACATCTTTGGGGCAACACACATGGTGACAAATTATTGAAAGTTGCTTCTATTTATGGGCCTAACGCGGGAGGTAAAACCACATTAATTAAAGCGATATATCTTTTGCAATACTTATTTAGAGAACGTTATGAATTTGATGAACGCAATGAACGATTACTTGGCAGAACATCTAGATTTTATATTGAACCGTTTAAATTTGTTGATATAATCGATAATTTACTGAGTTCAACAATTATTTTTATCGATGATAAATATGAATTGGGGTATTCATATGAACTTGAACACAAATCTACTAGAGAAGAACACAAATTTGTTATTGTCACAGAATCTCTTTCTTATAGAAAATTAGGAACACAAGTAAATGAATCAGTCTTCGAGCGGAATGGCAATATTGTTGAAGCAAAAGGATTGCTTTCTGAACTTTTCCTACCCAAAATAAATGTATCAGACACTCAATTGCTATTATCTCATCTTAATATTAATTACATAAATAGTTTTTCAGGTAATAAACACTATAGCGACATAGTGTTTAGACTAATTAATCAGGTGGATAAACTTGTGCTCTATGACAACACGTATTTAGCACCAATATATCAAAGAATTGACGTTTTAGATAAGAAAGAAGAATTTAAAAAATGGGTGTTGGAAACTGTAAATAGTTTAGGAATAAACATTTCAAATATATATATAGAAAAAATTAATGACCACAGTAGAGCAATTTACGTAGTTCATAAAATTAATGATAAAGAGTTTAAACTTCGTTGGGAACATGAATCAGAAGGAACGAAACAACTCATTCTCTTACTCTTGTCTATTTATCATCGATTACATTTGGGGGGGATTTTATTAGTTGATGAAATCGATGCTCATTTACATCCTAAATTAATCAGTAAAATCATTCAGATATTTACCAGCAAATTGAACATAAATACCCAACTAATATTTAACTCTCATGACATAATGAACATGACAAATGAGCTATTTAGAAGAGACGAAATTTGGTTTATGTATCGCGATGAAAACTTAAACTCCGAACTAGTTAGCTTAAGCGACTTTATTGATTATAAAGGAGATAGAATAAGAAAAGATGCAAAGTATTCTAAACAATACATGGAAGGCAAATATGGTGCTGATCCGTTTGTAGCAAAAGGGGTACTTTGGAATGGCGAAAATTAACAAACCGTTAGGTCGAGTAGCAAGGAAGAAAGTATTACAAGCTTACGGATATCATCTCGTATATGGCGAAGGAACTAAAACCGAGCCAAATTATGCAAACGATGTATACAATCATATTCCCAAAGAGTTTCATAACAGCCAAATAGTTATCGAAACTGTTCCGCAATCTGGAGGGCACAACACCCTAGATCTAATACAGTTTGCTGAAACAGATATAGTAGAAAAAAGAAAAGAGAGAAGAGTTGATCATGTTTGGATATTTTATGACAAGGATTCATTTCCTAGGGATAGATTTGATAACTCATTTACTAAAATCGGCGCTAAAAATTTATCTAAAAACAAGCATTTGCATATAGATGGGGAAGATTGTGATGAGTTTGGCACTAAATGGCATGCTATTTGGAACAATGAGTGTTTTGAAATTTGGGTATTGTTGCATTTTGAAAACCTCGAATCCGCTTTGCCAAGAAGAGATTATATACCCAAGATTAATGAATATCTTGCCTTCTATTCAGAGATATATTCAAAGGGGAGAACAGATCTTTATGAAGTGCTTTTAAAATGCGGAAAGGTGAAATCAGCAATTCGATTTGCGAAAAAACTAGATGAAAACCTGGCTAGACCTAAGGTTAAAACAAACCCATCTACAGGAGTTTACATATTCGTCGAGTATTTTGAAAGATATCTTAATTTGGTGTGATTCACGGTGGAATAAACCGATACATATATATTTGCAGATTAATTATAGAAAACCAGTTTCTACGATTGACTGAAGAATAAGGAGAGATGATAATGATAATATACCCAACACGCTGAGATTAATACTGTTGTAGAGAAAAATAAAAAAAGGACTTCATAATCCGCAATTATGAAGTCCAGCAACCAACTAGATAGTGGTTACCATGTGTTTTTATTCTACCATTATCAGTTAGTAATTTCAATATTTTTAGTTCGGATTGCGTTTCAAACTGGTTGAAATGCATTCAATTTAATTAATTGATAAAGGAGAAAATAGAAATGAACGGTTTTAATAACAACAATAAAATAATTATTGTTAATGGAATGCCCCATCCATTTGAAGGGGAAATCGGTTACGAAACAGTCGTAACATTTGCTTATGGAACATATGATTCCAACCTAGTTTATACTGTATTGTATTATGCTGGAAAATCAGATCATATTAAGGGTTCACTAGTTAAGGGTCAAACAATTATGGTGCATCCAGGGATGGTATTCAATGTCACAAAAACTATTGTATCATAATGAAGTCCTGAAGAGGTTTGTCAGAGAAGGGTTGCACATAACCGTGCAACCCCCACTTCTCATAATTAATCATATCCCATATGTTAATAGTGATAGGACTATAGAGTATGGTAGAATTGTAAGTCTGTTGAATTTATCTGGAGATGTTGTGGTTAGCCCATCAACACACGTAGTATATTTCATTGGAAATCATCCATGTGATAAAGATGGTAAGGAAATTTCTCAAATACGTCATTCAGGGCAGAATCAAAACATTCATGGTTTAACAGTTAATCGTTCTTTTTCTAACAAGAACGACCACTCATATGAAAATGAATTTGAGAAAGTCATTAATTATGTTAGAATTATCACAGCTGAAGCTACCGCTGTAGATCAAACTGTTACACCTTATATTTATAAGCAACCCGAATTATTTGAAGACGAACCTAATTATGTTTTTACGTATCTTGATATGAATGCATCTCGAGCAAATATAGATGTAATCAATAACAAACTATCAAACCAAAAAATCGGAATTATTGGATTGGGTGGCTCGGGATCATATATACTGGAATTTGTAAGCAAATCTCCTGTAAGTGAAATTCATTTATTCGATGGAGACAAATTCAATACGCATAATGCATTTAGATCACCAGGTGCAGCTTCTATTGAAGAGTTGAATCAAAATACATTCAAAACAGAGTATCAAAAAAATAGATATTCTAAAATGCATAAATTTATTTTCTCACACCCCGAGTATATTAATGAAAAAAATTTATCCTCGCTAGACGCCCTAGATTTTATCTTTATAAGTATGGATACAGGTCCCGACAAAAGAAAAATAGTGGAGTATTTATGCAGCAAACTAATTCCTTTCATTGATTCTGGCATTTCGGTAACCGCTGAGGGTGACCAGTTAACTTCGACGATTAGGATAACTTTTGTTCACGATCAATCTGATTCAATATGGGAGAATCGACTAGATTTTAATGGTGGAAATCCTGAGTACAGAACAAACATTCAAATTGCTGAATTAAATGCACAAGCAGCCATTTTATCTGTGATTAAGTGGAAAAAACACTATGGTTTCTACAAAGATGATAATAAATCAGATTATATCCATCTCATTGTCGAAGCCGAAGAACTCATCCATGAAAACTAGAGTCTTTGAATATCAATTCGTAGATTTAATGCCTATGAATATAGAAAAAGGAATATTCTATATAAGCATACCTTACAAAATTGCCAAACATCAATGTGCTTGTGGCTGTGGGAAGATCATAGATTTGATCATCGATGAGGATTTCTGGTCGATTACATTTCATGGTAATTCTATAAGTGTTTATCCATCTATAGGGAATTGGAATATTCCATGTAAATCACATTATTTTATTCGGAAAAGCAAAGTAGTCTGGTCATATTCACACAAAATATTTTTAAAAAAATCCAGATAAGATTCTAGTGGTTTTAACCGTTTGTCCCCATTGAAATATCATTTTTAGGGAATTGGGAAATACTAGATGGACTTTTTTTCACTGAATTTTCGCATACAAATATTCT
>Ga0209212_1007803_pt1 | contig 11682 bp, 13 predicted proteins | sample RifGroC2_FD_183996 | JGI IMG/M metagenome (GOLD analysis project Ga0209212, IMG submission 183996) | Groundwater microbial communities from Rifle, Colorado, USA - Groundwater C2 (SPAdes) (version 2) | ecosystem: Environmental > Aquatic > Deep subsurface > Groundwater | place: Rifle, Colorado...
GATTCACTATGGCTTGCTCGGCACTCATGGAGTCAGGATTGTGGAGCCGTGATGCAGTAGAACGACAGATGAGTCACCAGGAGCGCAACGGGGTGCGTGCTGCCTATATCCATAAGGCGGAACACTTGGAGGAGCGGAGGCTAATGTGCCAGTGGTGGTCTGATTATCTGGATGCCATCCAGGGAGGTTTCATAACGCCCTATGACTTTGCCAACCAGGCGACAGTTTCTCGAAACGTAGTGAGGCTCAAGATCCCTCGCCAAGGCGCGTGATATGGAATTGCCGGCAGCTCATCGCAAGTCAGTCGCATGCAAACAGGCTCAGCATGCTGAGAAAAGCAAGGGGGGAAACTTCGTGAGATGCGCAATTAGCCGTGACTCTGAGCCTCTGCGCATGCGGAAAATAACGAGCGTCATCACTATGGAGACGTTCAAATGTCATCACCGATCGCTTACCACGAGCAGGCTCTGATTCCCCAAGCGCAGCTGAAAGAAATTTACGGTCTCACCCCCGGCCGTATTAAAACGCTTCGCAAAAACGACCCCTCCTTCCCGAAGCGCATCAAGTTCGGTGATACTCGCCAAGCCGCGTGCTACTACGTCGCTCGCGAACTTGACGCCTGGCTGCTCGGTAAGATCAAGGAGCGGGATTCGGCGAACTGAAGCATGGTTTCTGGTTGCCCGGAGATTCTACCCAGGGATACCGCCAACGCAGTATTGAATTGGACGTTGATGCGCCTTGAGTCCATGGTTGCGAACGAGCAACGCTGTCTGCCGGCGTAGCTGGGCTTTCGGTCACGTCAGTCGATAACGACTCGTCATATCGCGAAAAGTGCGCGCGCCCCTGAGTCGGAGGCAAACCATTCAGGTTTAAACTCATGGCGCGCTGCCGGTGTTAAGGGCACCGCCGGCTGGCCCAGCCGCTTAACCGGCGACTTCGGCTGCAATTGCGCTCAATTTATCGGAACTCGCAGCTGTAGCAAGAGCGGCTCTGGAAGCTGGCCAGTTGCGTCACGATCTCGCTCGCCGAGCAGCCATCCGGTCTGCTTCAGACAGACAGCACCGCATAGTTTCTACTATCCGACTGGGCGTTCTCTCCAAGTTTATGAGCCGCCACACCAAAAACCGATCTGGTTATCCGCAAGGGCCGGGGCCGAATCCTCTTGCCTCGGACACACAAAGCGGCAACGCGCTGAATAATCGTGTAATCGCTATAGCCAGCGCTTCACCTAGGCGGCCAGCTGAATGCTGGCGAACAACTAACAGGCCCGACAGACGATCCGACTCTACCTATGCCATCTCGACCGGCTGCCGTACGACGCTTGCCGGAACAACTTGTAGGGCGAATCGATGGTTCCCTGGGAATCCATGGCTAAGTAATCGCGTAGCCACCCCGGGCCTACGATGCCGCCGCTGCGTCGTTGCGCCCCGACTGCCTGGCCGGATGGCCGTGGAACGGGTGACTGAATGGCGTGGAATACGCACGTGGAGCACGCATTCGGCACACCAGACAGTCCTGCGACAGCGGCGACGGCGGCGACAAGCCCCCTTTTACGGCGGGCATCGTGAGCGAGATAGCTGCGACACCCGGCGACATATGGGTAAGGCCGTGTCCCTGTCGCAGTAGGTCGCCAGCGCGTCGCCATCATTAGACCACCGTTCGCGGTTCAGTCGCCGATGTCGCCAAAGTCGCCAGTGGGTTCACTCGGAAGTGCTTACCATCCGCCGTTAAAACCTGGCGGTGTTGTGCCAGCACGGTCAGCAGAAGGTCGCGCTTTTTTGCGCTCTTCCGAACGAAGCGAGGTCCATCGCGCTGCAAACTTCTTGCGTCGAACATTAGCCAGTTTTTTTGGGTATCCGGATTAAGTGGTTGATGGGCCTTCCAGCCCCATCCAACCCTTAGTCCTTCCAGAAGGTTGATAGATCGACACCGAAGTTCTTCTCAGGCTCGGGGAGTCCCATGTTGTAGGTCATGGTGGCTCTGCCCAGAAACGGGGATTCCTTGACTTGTGGCGCCTTCTTCTTGTGCTTGGTGGTATAGAGCATCCGGGCTCGCATTACCTCGAACGAATAGCCCCGGCCATCACGGTTTTTGTCCTTGGCTAGGCGGTTTATCGACTACGTGAAAGCGTTGGTGATCGGGATGTCGGTCTCAAAGTAGGTCAGCATCTCTTCACGCCAGCCACTGACGGCGCTGACGAGATCCTTCCAAACCTCCTTCTGCCCCTGAGGGATGTTGTCAATCCAGGTGGCGAGAGCCTGTTCGGCACCACGCCGATTGGTACAGTCCCAGATATGGTAGAAGCGCTCCTTGTGCTCGTAAGCCGCCAAGAGCTGGGGGGAATGCTCCTGTCCAGGTCTCCATGATGAGCCGTTCGCGGTCTGAAACGTCGTGAGCGCGCTTCAGCAGGATTTTCCGGTCACCTTTGAGGGTCCGGCGCTGATTGGGCTTCAACTCCTTCCTTAGGCCTTTGCGGATCTTCTCTAAGGCCTCGTTGGCCATGCGCACGACGTGGAACTTATCGACCACGATACGGGCCTGTGGCAGCACCGTCTGGAAGGCGCGGCGGTAGGGCTTCCACATGTCCATGCTGACGATCTCGACCTGGTGGCGGTTGGCCATGCTCATGAGGCGTCTTGTCACCCTCTCTTGCTGACGACCGGGTAGCAGGTCCAGCAGGGTGCGCTCTTCCAGATTGGTTAGGATGCAGCAGAGCCCTTGGCAGCAGTCGTGCATCAGGAACGTACAGCTGGCTCATGAAGGCGTGCCGCCTTATCAAGGCCCAGGACGCGCCTATTCCGGAAGTCAAGCATGCGATAGCGAAGACGCTAGGCGATTCAGCGGCGGCGGCTGCCTGGTTGATGTCGTATTTCCGCCCAAATAAAGAGGGCGACACCGAGGAAGATCCATACGTCCGCTAGGTTGAACGATGGCCAGTGCCACTGGGCATAGTGAAAATCGAGAAAATCCTCTACGTAGCCTAACCGCAAGCGATCTGCGACATTGCCCAACGCGCCGCCGAGGATCGCACTGAGGGCGAGCCGATAACTCAGTACGCGTGGTGAACGCCAAAGCCAGTACACCAGTAATATCGAGATAACCAGGGCCAGTCCGATGAAAAGCGGCTGCTGCCAACCGCCGACATCCGCGAGAAAGCTGAAGGCCGCCCCCGTATTGTGGCGGTGGACCCAATTGAAGAAGGGTGCGGCAGGCACGCTTTCACCATGCGCTAGCATGGTGCTGGCAAGGTACTTGCTCGCCTGATCGACAAACAGTAACAGGAGCGAGAGCCACAGCCAGCGCATCGCCTTTCCCGGCTCGTGGGCTTTCTCTGCGAGCCGACTGCCATAAGTAGACATATCCCCTTCCTCCTGACCCAATCTAGAATTTGCTCGCTGCTAAATAACAAGCGTCATGTACCCAACCGATGATGCCGACGAATTCGACGGAGCAGGAGCAGGCCGAGTCCGAGTGCGGTCAGGCCAAGGACAGGCCAATCCCGCCAGCGCACATAAGGGGGCGCGCCAGTTCGCGGTGTCACTTCGGCGCTGAGGGTGGCCACTTCGAACTGCGGAGCACGCTTGAGCACTTTGCCCTCATGATTGATGGCTGCTGTGATACCGGTGTTCGTGGCTCGAAGAAGGTCACGTCCGGTTTCGATGGCACGCATGCGTGCCATCTGGAAATGCTGGAGGGGGCCGAGCGAGCTGCCGAACCAGGCATCGTTGCTGACATTCACCAGTAACTGCGCTTCGGGCAGAAGCTCAGTGACTTCGGCACCAAAGACCGCCTCGTAGCAGATGAGTGCCCCTACGGGCACCCCTGCTGCATTCAGGACGTGCGCTTCCCGTCCCGGTGTGAAGTCGGACATGGGCGCCCCGAGCACGTCGAGGGCCGACCCCAAAAGATCCCGAAACGGAACATATTCACCGAAGGGCACCAGGTGGCGTTTGTAGTAGAAGCCTGAGGGATCGGAGAGGCTTACCACGGCGTTGTAGGTACGGCCCTCCGCCTCGCGTACCGGGACGCCAATCATTAACGATGTGCCTGCCTGATCGGCTAACGCCTCAAGCTCAGCAAGATATGCTTTGGCCTGGTCATGCCACATCGGGATTGCCGCTTCTGGCCAGATCACGATATCGGCTCCGAGATGCTGCGCGGTAAGCGCCTGATAGCGCTCAAGTGTGATGTCCCGGTATCTCGGGTCCCATTTCTTGTCTTGCGCGATGTTTCCTTGCAAGAGGACGACATCGATCGGGTCAGCGGCTGGCTGCGTCCATTCACGATCCAGCAGTTGCAAGCCGGCGAGGGTAGCGACTAACACGGCACCGACTACCGCAGCACGGCGCTGGCTTGGCCCCTGGACAACCCAGGCAAGCCCGCCAGCGAGAAGTGCCACCAGTAAACTCACGCCAAGCACGCCAAAGACGGGAGCGATAGTGGCAAGTGTGGTGTCGGTCTGGCTGTAGCCAATGAAGAGCCAGGGAAAGCCGGTCAAGAACCAGGTGCGCATCCATTCACTCAGCACCCATGCCGCAGGTAGCCCTAGCCAGAGTGCCATTGCATCCATCTCAGGGCGCAGGCAGCGCACGAGGTACGCGACGCCCCATGGAAAGAGGGCGAGCAGCGAGACAAAGGCCGCCGTGACTAACACCGCCACCACGGGGCCATTGCCGTACTGGCTAATGCTGATAAAGACCCAGGAGACACCCACGCCGAAGTAGCCGAGGCCAAAGAGGTAGGCCGACCACAGCGCCTGACGCCTTGAAGACTGCGCGGTCAGGACAAAAAATGTTGCCAGAGCGATCACCGCAAGCCATGCCCAGCCCACAGGGGCAAAGGCAAGCGGCATGGCGCCTCCAGCAAGTAGAGCCATCCCCCCTGTCAGAAGCGGCTTATAGCGCACGCCCGTGTATAGGCTAGAGGGTAGCGCGCACTTATCACCCAATGCTCTCTCGCCTCCGAATCCAGGATCAACCCTGTGGCTCATGCTTTCTTGCTCCGCTTAATCAAGCTGCGTCAATTCATTCGGCCGGCTGGCCAGGGTGGCAAAGTGAATGTTTCTGGACTCGACTAGGTGCGCCGTAAGCTGGGAGCTGCTTCGTATTCGGCCAGCACGACAGTGGCTGTGTTGGGGAGCAGTACGTTAGCTTTGCGATACCACCCCTTCCAAGCCCGCTGATACCAGAACGAACAGGACGAAGCCGCCTATGAAAGCCAGCGGTGAGATGTGCGTATCGTCACCGCTCTCGTGAGCCTCGGAGACCATATCTTCGATGGCAGCGACCGTGAGAAGGCCTGCCGTGAACGTCAGTGCCGCTAGCTTAAATGCCTCCGGCTGGTTCCTGAGTACGAAGTAAGCAAAGACGGCTGCCGAGAGCACAGGAATCGCGAAGGAAGCAGAGAGCAGTATCCGCTTGCTACGAGGGATTCCTTTATCTTTCATGGTGGCGATCGTCGCAAAGCCCTCAGGAACATCGGCGAGAACCTGACCCGCCGCCAGGATTATCGCGACCGACGGTGAGACCGCCGACCCCGCCCCGATCAGGAGGCCATCGCTGAACAGGTCGATGGATACGGCGATATAGATCATCCAGACACTCGTCTGACCGCCTTCTCCCTGCTGGCCTTGTCGCTTCTGGAGACTCTCAACGAGCTTCTCGATACCTACGTAAGCAATGCCGCCCAGCGCGAAAGCGAGGGCGATTACCCAGGCTGAGAGGTTCTCTAGCACGCGCGGCATGATTTCAACCGCCACCACCGCAATGACGAGGCCGGCAGCGCCGTGAAGGGCGTAATTGAGACGGCGCCCGGTAGTTCGGGAGGCCTCCGCAGCGAGCCCACCACTAAAATTGCCTAAGGCGGGCAACAGCGCCAGGCCGAGTACCAGCCAGATACTATCCATCATCTTCCTTCCTTGGTTGATTCCTAGATACGCTACCTTGCTGGCTCCGAGCCTTCGCGCTATATGCTGTCGTTCAGGCCTAGCGCGCTTGTACAGCCACTTCGATCAAGTGTCCCAGGCATCGATAGCTGCGTACCGTGCAGCCTCACCCCTTGAGCGCCAGGATGCGCCGAGCGCCGTTGAGGACGATCAGGCCCACGATGGTACCGATAATCAGGTCAGGGTAGCTGGACCCCGTCCAGGCGACCAAGGCACCGGCGGCGATGACGCCCATGTTGATCACCACATCATTGGCCGAGAATATCCAGCTTGCCTTCATATGCGCGCCGCCTTCGCGGTGCTTGGATATCAACAGCAGGCAACCGGTATTGGCGATCAACGCGACGAAGGCGATCGCCATCATCATCAGCGATTCAGGCTCACTACCGAAAACAAAGCGTCGCACCACCTCGACGAGTACGCCGATAGCCAAAATCAGTTGCAGTACCCCTGCCAGATGCGCGGCACGTACCTGCATTTTCGCACTGCGCCCTACGGCATAGAGAGCCAGGCCATAGACGGCTGCATCGGCAAACATATCCAGGGAATCAGCGATCAGGCCGGTAGACTGGGCGATCAGGCCAGCAGTCATTTCCACCACGAACATGATCGCATTGATACCGAGCAACACGCGCAGAGTGCCTGACTCCTGCGTAGCAGAGACTGCCGAGCTCTCAGCGGCCTTGATCGTCTCTGGGTCGGCAATGACGGTTTCCTGAAGAGAGGCGCCTAGCCCCAAGGTCGCCAGTTTCGCGGTAATGGGCTCAGCCTCGCCGTCATGCACGACCTCCAATCGGCGGTTCGACAAGTCGAAGGACAGCGTTCGAATCTCATCAAAGCCGTTCAGCGCCAAGCGGATCATCCGTTCTTCTGAGGGACAATCCATCTTCGGCACAGCATACACGCTGACCCATTCCCCTGACGCTTCGGAGGAGACCGGCATATCGGTATCCGCTGCAGGCGTTGCATCGCAGCTACATGGGCCACCACAGGCTTTACTCACGATACGGCTCCAGTTAACCAACATAGATTGCTAGTATTAAAAACTATATAGCTACTATAAGGTCAATGGGACAGATGATCCGTTGAGGAGTAAGCCTGATGCGCATTGGTCAGTTAGCCCAGATAGCGGGTATCGACACGCAGACGATCCGCTTCTATGAGCAGCAGGGCCTGTTGCCGCCGCCAGAACGGCAGGAGAATGGTTACCGTGTCTATACCGAGAAGCATGGCGAGTGGCTTGCCTTTATCCGCCGCTGCCGAATTCTGGACCTGTCACTGACAGAGATTCGCGAGCTACAGAGCTATCAGGACGACCCTCGCCAGCCTTGTACCGCCGTCAACGCCATGCTCGATGACCACATCTCTCATGTGCGGTCGCAGATAACTGCTCTGCAAGCGCTTGAGCAACAACTCGTTTCACTGAGGGCGAGTTGCAACGAGGGTCGGGAGATCAATGCCTGCGGCATCCTGACGGGGATCAGCGAGGAGAGCAAACAACAGCTGTATAGGGCTAGCTCAGGCCGTAAGGACTGAGCAGAGACATGCCGGACCTTGCAGTGACATTGTGAATGCATGGTGTGTTGATCGCGAAGCCTCACTGCGTATCTCGGCATGCGAACCTGGGCGTTGCTGCAAACTTGCAGGGGCCGTGAAGAAGAGTCGTCATCAACCAGGTAATCCGCTGAGCTGATGGTTGGTTCCGTCATCATGATATGAGCCAATCAACCAAAAAATCCGGATACCCAAACTATAAAGCTACTATAAGGTCAATAGAGTAAAGAATCCGTTGGGGAGGAGGCTGATGCGCATTGGTCAGTTGGCGCAGTTGGTAGGGGTCGAAACACAGACGATCCGCTTCTATGAACAGCAGGGCTTGTTGCCGCCGCCTGATCGGCAGGGCAACGGTTACCGTGTCTATACCGAGAAGCATGGTGAGGGGCTGGCCTTCATCCGTCGCTGCAGAATCCTGGGCCTGTCACTGGCTGAGATTCACGAACTACAGAGCTATCAGGACGACCCTCATCAGCCTTGTACCGCCGTCAACGCCTTGCTCGATGATCACATCTCTCATGTGCGGTCGCAGATAACCGCTCTGCAAGCGCTTGAGAAACAACTCGTTTCACTGAGAGCGAGTTGCAACGATGACCGGGAAGTTGAGGCGTGTGGGGTTCTTGCTGGAATTAGCGAAGGAAACATGCACCAGCAGTAGGTGAAGCATCAACCAGATAATCCGATGAGATGCCGGTCTGTCTCACTCTCATGCAAAGGTAAGATCAACCATTTAATCCGCTTACCCGTTTTTTTCAAGCAACCAGTCGAGCAGCTGCTGCGATAGCAGCAGATCAGGGTCGATGACCACCGGGCTTGTCAGGCGTAGTGCCTCGGTCAGATACCAGCGAACGAGTTCGGTAGCCTGGCTCAAATGCGGCTCAGCCAGCAGAGTGGTGTTTTCAACGATCGCCAGAATTCCTGCGATACGCAAAATGTGCTCTGCTCCTTTCGCAGCGGTGCCTTTTATTTCTTGGAAGTCACCTCCTCGCCCGAGAGCAGTCTCGATCTCATCATGAGCCTCGACCCAAGCTCTTTTTGCCGGCGCATCCATCGTTAGCGTTGGTGGATCCAGATCCCCCCGACTATCGATGCGAGGGCCTAGGCTCAAAAGCTGATTCATACGCTCCCAGTAGCGCACGAAGCGTGGGTCGTTGTTCGGGTCAGCACTGCGGTAAAGCCGAGTCCCCGCTAACGACTGCGGCCAAGCGATCAAAAAGCGAGCCAAGAAGCCTTGCCCTCGCATTACGGGGTTACGCAGCACGCTCTCAGCCACGATTGGCTGGATCATCAAATGAGCGCTTAGCCGACATCCACAACGGGCTGCGCTCTCGCCTTCAGCCGCGCGCATCCTGCTAATTGGCGCACCGTCCCAAAGCTTCGACAGACCCGCGACGCTCTTCAGCAGGTTCTCCGGCTTGTTCGAATATCCGCCGAAAAACTGCCCCCCTTCGTCACTGAATAGCCCCTGGGAGGGTTGACCTTGTAATAGAGACTTCTGCAGCCCCTCCAATGTTGGCTCTTCGGAAAGCACAAATGGCAGAGGCGGAGCCTTGGGCTCCTGCAGCGTGTCCAACTTGGCGGCGATGACATCAGGGTCGCCCTTGTTAGCGTCCAGAACAGCGGCGCGAGCTTTCAAGTAGGCATCGCGGCGATTTTGATATCTTTTCAGGTTTTCGCCGTGGCTTTCCAGCAGAGCCTGCTGGTAAAAGTGATGAGCTCGCAGTGCCAGGCGATCTGCAGCCGTTTTTCGGTCACCAGATTCCGCGATGGTAAGAGCGAAAAGCGAAACTGGGATGAGCTGACCATCTCGCGCGACATTGCCGTGAGGCTGTGCAGCCAGCGCCGCCGCAGCCAAAATCGATTGCGCAGCCAGCGCTTCAGGCACCTGCACCGCCTCAACGATAGCGGCAGCGGCGCCCCCCAAAACTTCCCCCAACGCCTTAAGCGGAAAAGGAGCCGCCGCTTCGTGGTCAGGCAATAACCTTAGCGGTTCAGGGTAGGTGGGCTCGGTCATCAACGGTGCGTTCATGCTCGCCCCTCCTGCCACTGGCGCAAGTCGTTGAAGTCGGTCAGCGTCAGCGGGGCTCCCTCAGGCCATGCAGGGAAAACCAAACCGATGCCGAGGGCATCAGCTGCTTTCGTAGCAGCAGCACGGCCAGGATTACCACTTGTTCCCCGATCATCATCACCTGCAACGATCAAAGTCATTTGAGGGTAGCGCCGACTGAGCTCCTGGCCGGCTGGCAGCAGGTTGCCGGCATTCATGGCAGCGGCTACCGGGGCTCCAGTCGTCTCGTGAATGGTCGCCCCGGTTGCCCAGCCTTCGCAGATATAAAGCGGCATACCTTTTGTGAACGCCCCAATAGGCGAGTAACAACCGTTGACCCGCCCCCCACCCAGGAACCGTTTGGTACCGTCAAGAAAGATACGCTGCACGTTCACGAGCTGGCCTTGGTAGCAGAGCGGGACTAACAAGACTTCGCCCTGCTGACGCAACCCGTGCACGTCACAGCGTTTACTAACCAGGTAAGGATGGTGCGGGTCAGCATGCCCCGCCTGGCACCACAGCCGCCGCGCAAACTGGGCGGCTTCCTGCTGCCTCCGACTACACTCAATTTCTCGCTGACTACGGCATTGCTCTGCTCGCTGGTGGCGAATTGCGGCGTCGATGGGCGCCTCAGACTGCCGGCTGCTCCATGCATGCCTGTCGCCGCTCTTCCAGCTCCCAAAAGCGCCGTACGCCAGATCGGCGGAGTCGGCGTGCAAGACATACCAGCCGTTCTTCGACCCAGCGCGATCACCCGGCACATGAAATCGATGCACTCCACCGTCGGGGACGGGCAAAACATCAACCGGGCCGAGCTTTCCGCGAATTTCTTCCTGAAACTGCGTGCGGACATCAGCCATCGTCACCGACCTCATTAGTGCGAGCCCGATGACGGTTGGCCAAAAGCCTGATGATATCGTTCAGGCGATACCATACTGAGCTGCCAAACATGATGAAAGGGAGGCCGTGATGAGGCGGACAAGCTTCAAGCTCAACCGACTCCACTTCGAGAATCCTCGCGACCTCGTCAGGCCTTAACACGATGGGCAACTCATCGCGATCACAACCAAGCAGCGCAGCGATTTCGGAGCGAACGCCTTCTTGGGTAAGGGCATCAACGTGGAACTTACCTTTGATATCCATAAAAGTCCTGCGTGAACGGTGGGTTACGTCACACAGTTTTTTACATGGCGCTCCTGCCGTGTTCCGTCAAATTGCGGAATTACTGTAATTACTCAGCTTTCCGCGACATTCCGAACTTCCAGGATCCGCTGGCCAGACTACGGGCGCGTTGCGGTTATTACAGACAGTGCAGGGAACGGAACTCGGCTTGAAAGGCACTTACCGGAGTAATGCTCCGGCTAATCAGGCTCGATAAAGAAGCCAAGTGATGAAGATGCGTGAACATATGCCGAGTGGAGGGGGAGTCGGCAGGAAATTTCCCTTGTGCCGAGTCGCCCCCATGCGGCAACTAGATAATATAGTGCCGAGTGGGGGTAGCAGAGACGGGGAGAATTGCAAAGCAACACCCCCTACCTTTGCCATCTTGGGGCTTAATTGGGGCGCGCGAACCCAAACTGGCCCAAGTCGGGCGGCTCGGACTATCAGCAAACTACAGGCGCCACGATGTCCATCAGCTGTGCGTAATCGGTCACCACGTCGTACCTGACGCGGTCCTGCGTGACACGCTGGCTAATCTCATCGAAGAACCTGCGCGCGCATTCGATCTTGGTCTTTTCGATCTCTCGCAGCTTCAGCGAGGACATGGACCCCTTGGTTTCAGCCACGAAATAAATATGCCGCACGCTACCCTCGCGGAACGAAATTGCCCAGTCCGGGTTGTAATCGCCCACCGGGGTCGGAATCAGGAAGCCGCGCGGGAGTTTGGCGTACACCACCACCTCGCTGCTGGTATCCAGCTCCTGCACAAAACGGCGCTCGATATCGGAGTCAACGATGGCGTAGTCGTAAATATGTTTGCTCAGCTTTGCCGAGGCACGGGAGAAGTCCTGGCCTACCTGGTTGGCAGTGAAGATCGACACGTCGTGCTGCTGATCCAGCTCGTCATACACCAGCCGCTCAATGACCATCGCGGCTTTCTGCTCGATGATCAGTCGCGACGCTTCGGCAATGAAAT
>Ga0209212_1007804_pt1 | contig 11682 bp, 9 predicted proteins | sample RifGroC2_FD_183996 | JGI IMG/M metagenome (GOLD analysis project Ga0209212, IMG submission 183996) | Groundwater microbial communities from Rifle, Colorado, USA - Groundwater C2 (SPAdes) (version 2) | ecosystem: Environmental > Aquatic > Deep subsurface > Groundwater | place: Rifle, Colorado...
CACCGAAGACCGGGTCGTCTGGCTCAATCTCACCGGAAGCAGCAACGAAACGGCGGCCCACCTGCGCGAGAACGACCGCATCACCCTGATGTTCTGCGCGTTCGAAGGTGACCCGCTGATCCTGCGCCTGTATGGCCATGCCCGGCTATTCCACCCGCGCGACGCGGAATGGGACAGCCTGCTCCCGCTTTTCCCGGCGATCCCCGGCGCCCGCCAGATCATCGACATATCGATCGATCTGGTGCAGACATCCTGCGGCTTTGGCGTGCCATTTTTCGAGTTCAAGGCCGAAAGAGACCAGTTGGAAAAGTGGGCCAAGAAAAAAGGCCCCGAAGGCATACAGAAATATTGGGAAGAGAAGAACCAGATAAGCCTTGACGGCAAACCCACGGGGGTCGTGGCGGAATAAGCGCCGCAGCGCAACGCGGCATAGCAAGGTCGAGTCCTGCAACAACGTATTTCAGGGCATCGGCTTTCCGCCCGGAGCAGCCGCCATGCACGCCAAACTCATGCGCCAACCGGAAACGCTGCCCCTCCCAGCGCCGAAACCACGGCTTGCTTCCTCTCTCAACAGCCTGGCATAAGCCTCCAGCGGCCTCATCCCGTTCTGCGGCAGCCTTGCCGCGATCTCGCCGATTCGCAATCCTGCCAGCACCAGGTCAGGCGCCAATTCGAAGAGCGGGACGGCAAGAAATGGCCGTTCCAGAATTTCCGGGTCGGGAAGTTTGATATCTTCCGCATCCATCGCCAGATCGTCATAAAGGATCAGATCGAGGTCGATCGTGCGCGGCGCATATTTGTCCTCGCTCCGCTTGCGCCCGAGGCTGTTCTCGATGGGGCGCAATAGGCCATGCTTCACTTCCGCGGGAGGCGCTTCCGTTTCGATCTCCACCACACAGTTGAAATAATGCGGCTGCTCCGGGCGGTCGAGCGCCTCGGTGCAATAGACCATGGATATGCCGGCCACGCGCGTTTGCTGCGCAAGGCTGCGCACTGCGGCCCTTACATTTTTCTCCGGTTCGATGTTCGAGCCGATGCCGACGAAGGCGCGCGCCATATCAGCGTTTCCGGGTGATTTCCACCGCCACGCTTCTGGCAAAACGCAGCGCATGCGGCTTCTCCACGCACACATCGACCTGTTGCACCCCATGCTGAGCCAGGCACAATTCCGCGACGGCTTCCGCCAGCGCTTCCACCAATAAATATTGGGAGCCTTCCGCCATCGTGAGGACGCATTTTTTAAGCGCGCGGTAATCGACGGTATCCTCGATGCGGTCGCTTTTGCCCGCCTTGCGCAGATCGGTGTAGAGGGTCAGGTTGATCACCACGTCCTGTTTTTCGCGGCGCTCATTCTCGTTGATGCCCAGGATGCAGCGGACAAGAAGATCATGAATACGGATGCGGTCCATAACGTCCTTTCTATATTTTCACTGTTATCAGTACAGCTGCTAGCGGATCAGGCCGCGCAACTTCTCCGGCGACACCCTCTCGCCTTTGCGGATCAGGCCGCGCGCCATCTCGACCTTGTCCCACACATTGCACATCATCACGCCCCTGACCATTCCGTCGCGCAGGTAGTAGATGACGCCGGTGTCGTTTTCCTTCTGCCAATCGGCGAAAGTTTCCAGCCGCGCATCGACCTCGCCGGTCGCCTCATAACCGAATTCGAACAGGTCCGAGAAAAAATACGGCTGATAGGTAAATGGCTCGTGCGCCCCGGCCATGTTGCGCCCCGCCCACTTTCCCTGGTTGAGGGCATGATCCCAGTGCTCGATGCGCATCGGCTGCCCCAGTGCCCGGTAAGGGAAAAAGGCATTGTCGCCGGCGGCATAAATATCCGGCCGGGAGGTCTCGAGATATTCATTCACCACGATGCCGTTGCCCACTTCCAGACCGCCGCTCCTGGCCAGTTCCATCTCCGGGATGACGCCCACGCCGACGATCACGATATCCGATTCGATCGCCTCGCCGTTCCCGGTGCGGGTAATGAATTTGCCGCCGTTTTTGCCGAAGGAAACGGGCTTGTCCGACGCCAGTATCCTGACGCCCTTCTCCGCATAGCGTTGCTGCACGGCTCGCCCCAGGTAGTCCGGAAGCACGCGGTCGCACAGGAGCGCGCCGGGGAAAATCATGGTGACATGCAGCTTGCAGATATTCAGCGCAGCGGCCAGCTCCGAACCGATGAAGCCGCCGCCGACCACCACTGCGGATTTGCCCTCCGCAGCCACCTCCCGGGTATGCAAATAATCGTCCAGACTGCGGAAGTAACAGATGCCATCGAGGTCGCCGCCGGGGATGTCCAGCGTCCGCGACTTGCAGCCCGTCGCCAGCAGCAGCTTGCCGTAGCCGTAAGTCTCGCCCCGGGTGGTGGTCAGTGTTTTTGCATCGGGATCGAGCCGCGCCGCCGTTGCGCCCAGCGCCAGAGTAACGGCATGCTTGTCGTAGAACGCGCGGTCATGGAGGAAGATGTCCTCCACCTTTTTCTTGCCGAACCACAGCTTTTTGGATAGCGGCGGGCGGTCGTAGGGTAAGTAGCTTTCCTCGCCGACCAGCAGTATCTTCCCCGCCGTGTCCAGCTCGCGAATGCCCAGTACAGCCGATGCCCCCGCCAGCCCCCCGCCCACAATCACGTAATCATAAGCCTGTTTCATATTGCCTCCTTGTATGGAACAACAATACTGCCAGCCGAAGCGATTCGAAGGGAAGTTTACACCTCCTTGGCGCGGAGGGACACAAGCCGAAGCCGCCAAGGCGCTCGGCATCGCGCAATCGCACATGCCCGACCTGATACGCGGCAAGCGGGGCAAATCCAGCCTGGATATGCTGATCACATTGGCGGCGCGCACAAGTTGAACTCAAGCTGGCGGCGTGATACGGAAAACATTCCGACCCCTTTTATCCCCTCATAGGCGCAGGTCTGGCACTGTTATCCCTGATAGGATGTGCTGCCAGCCGCCGCACCGGATTGAAAGAAGGCGATACGGTGCAAGCCAGTTTGACGCCTGACGGCACGATGATGATACGCGCCGAGCCTTGGGATCGCTTTGAATCGCACCCAACAGCCAGGTGCAGGAGATGACAAACAGAAAGCTCGGCATGCCGGAGCCAAGCCTGAGTTAAAATCCGCACAGCTTCCCCGCCATTATTTTCAAACACATTTTGATTCTCGCTCCTCCCTCCCCGATGCGCATCACCCATCTCCGCCAACGCCTGCGTGATCTCGGTGCCAAGCCGTGCCACGAAGATCGCCTGTTGCGCGGCTGGAGTCAGGTCTGCTCATACGACAGGAGGCACAGCCCCGCCGAAACTTTCTTTCCGCTTGCGCTGCGCAATGAGTTGCCCGCCATCGAAACGGAGTTAGATGGACTGGCGCGCCTGCACAGTGAATATCCCGCCAACGGTCATGGGATGGATACCACCAATAATCATGGAAGCCATGACCGTCCCCCCACCCCAACCCTCCCCCGCCATCCCTCACCTCAATCCTCTGATGGAACAACTAGCCATTCGGCTAGCCCATCAAAAAACGATGAGCAAGCCGCTGGTTATCCCGCTCGCGGGAGAGGAGGCGAACGAGAAAGGCCATCTATAAATCTTGCGGGAGAGGGGGCAAACGTAGCGCTACGCGGATTTTCCGATAACGAAGGGGTCGCACGGCTGCTGGTGGAGTTGCGTGACGGCCAGATGGTGGAGAGCGTGCTGCTGCCGCGTGGCGGCCTGTGCGTATCGACGCAGGTGGGTTGTGCCGTGGGGTGTGTCTTCTGCATGAGTGGCCGCGCCGGTCTGCTGCGCCACCTCGGCAGCGCCGAGATCGTCGCCCAGGTGGTGCTCGCGCGCAAACGCCGCGCCGTGAGCAAGGTGGTATTCATGGGCATGGGCGAACCGGCCCACAATTTCGACAACGTGCTCGAGGCGATTCAGTTGCTTGGCACACAGGGCAACATCGGCCACAAGAATCTGGTCTTCTCAACGGTTGGCGATCTGCGCGTGTTCGAGCGCCTTTCTCACGAAACTGTGAAACCGGCACTCGCTGTTTCGCTGCACACCACCGATGCGGCCCTGCGCGCCAAGTTGCTGCCTAATGCACCGCCTATCGCTATCGAAGAACTGGTGGAACGCGCCGAAGCGTATGCGCGTGCCACCGCCTATCCGGTTCAATATCAATGGACGTTGATCGAGGGCGTCAACGACAGCGACGCCGAGGTGGAGAGTATCGCTCAGCTCCTCTCCGGGAAATACGCCGTGATGAACTTCATCCCCTTCAACGAAGTCGACGGGCTCGACTATCGCCGCCCCTCATCCGAACGCACTGCTTTCATGGTGCAAACCCTTAAGCGGCATGGCATCCTCGCCCGGATCCGCGACTCGGCAGGGCAGGAGATCGAAGGCGCGTGCGGGCAGTTGCGCGCGCGCGATTACAGCAAAATAGCCGCGTAGCCCGGATGCAGCGCAGCGGAATCCGGGAATGCCAGACAGGGCACAGGATTTCCCCGCATGCCAATAGTGCACCAAGAATCCCGGATTCCATTTCATTGCATCCGGGCTACAAACTCAATTCAAACATCTGGTACTCTCGTTATATGAAAAAAGTTGCCCCAACCAAGGATGAGATCGCGCTGCTGGAGCCGTTTGTCGGCCTCACGCTGGAGCGCATCCATGTGCCGATCAGCCGGAAGGAGTTTGCGTCCACCGCAGCCGAGATCAAGGCTGCGGGCATCGTTGGGTTTGATACCGAATCCAAACCGACGTTTGTCACGGGCGATGTCAGTGAAGGGCCGCACGTGGTGCAGTTTGCCTTGCACGACAAGGCTTACCTGTTCCAACTGCATCGGGCGGACGGGTTGCCGTTCCTGATCGAGTTGCTGCAATCGGAACAGGTCATCAAGGTCGGCTTCGGCCTCAGATCGGATCGCAGGCATATCCACGCGAAACTGGGCGTGCATTTCAACGCGGTGGTCGATCTCAACACGGTGTTCAGCATGGACGGCTACCACAAGGAGATGGGCGTCCGGGCGGCGGTGGGGTTAGTGTTGAAGCAGCGCTTTGCCAAGGCCAGGCATGTGACCACCTCCAACTGGTCGCAACCTCAACTCACCCCGCAACAATTGCTCTACGCGGCAAACGATGCCTACGCGGCGCTGAAAGTGCTGGAGGCGCTGAACCTGCGCCGCGAAGATTTGCCGATCATGGGATTGGCCTCGGAGGCCTCGGAGGCGGAGCCTGGTTAATTGCAAAGAGAAAACCCGGCATGCCGGGTTTTCTCTTTGCAGCACGGTGGGCTGGGGTAAGCTTGCGAACCCCGGCATTTTGAGATTACAAACGCTGGGGGTCGTGCCTCACCGCCAGCCTGCAACTGATATAGCCAACGTAGCGTGTGCGGTGCGCACGACACATTGCAGAAACCGTGCGCACAGCGCACGCTACACTAAAATAAAGGGCTGCCGAAGCAGCCCTTTGTCATTCCTCTCGGCGTAACGCTTAACCCTTGTCGAACCTCATCACCCCACCCGCACAATCCACCTTGATGGTGTCTTTCGCGGCGAAACGGCCTTCCAGAATCTGCTTGGCGAGCGGGTTTTCCAGTTGCGACTGGATCGCGCGCTTCAGCGGTCTTGCGCCGTATATCGGATCGAAACCTGCGGTGGCGATCTCGGCCAGTGCGGCATCGCTGATGTCCAGCTTCATCTCCATTGCGGCCAAACGTGTTTCCAGATACTGCAACTGGATACGCGCGATGGACTTGATGTTCTTCTCGTCCAGCGCGTGGAACACCACCACTTCGTCGATGCGGTTGATGAACTCGGGGCGGAAATAGGTTTTCACTTCGCCCATCACCGCCAGCTTGATGACCTGGTAATCATCGCCGGACATCTGCTGGATCATCTGGCTGCCGAGGTTGGAGGTCATCACGATCACGGTGTTCTTGAAGTCCACGGTGCGCCCCTGCCCGTCGGTCATGCGCCCGTCGTCCAGCGCTTGCAGCAGCACGTTGAATACGTCCGGGTGCGCCTTTTCCACTTCATCGAGCAGGATCACGCTGTAGGGTTTGCGCCGCACCGCCTCGGTCAAGCCGCCGCCCTCCTCGTAGCCGACATAGCCGGGCGGCGCGCCGATCAGGCGCGCGACGGAATGCTTCTCCATGTATTCGCTCATGTCGATGCGGATCAGGTGGTCTTCTGAGTCGAACATGAAGCCGGCCAGCGCCTTGCACAGCTCGGTCTTGCCCACGCCGGTCGGGCCGAGGAACAGGAACGAGCCGTACGGGCGGTTCGGGTCGGACAGCCCGGAACGCGAGCGGCGGATCGCATCCGATACCAGGCGCACCGCCTCGTCCTGGCCGACCACGCGCTCATGCAGCTTTTCTTCCATCTTGAGCAGCTTGTCGCGCTCGCCCTGCATCATCTTGGACACCGGGATGCCGGTCGCGCGGCTCACCACTTCGGCGATCTCTTCCGCGCCGACCTGGGTGCGCAGCAGGCGGTTCTTGGGCTTGTTCTCCTCGGCATGCACCGCTTCTTTCAGTTTCGCTTCGAGCTGCGGCAGCTTGCCGTATTGCAGTTCCGCCACCTGTTCCAGCTTGCCTTCGCGTTGCAGTCTGACAATCTCGGCACGCACCTTGTCCATCTCTTCCTTGAGATGCGCCGTGCCTTGTGCCGCGCCCTTCTCCGCCTTCCAGATTTCTTCCAGGTCGGCGTACTCGCGTTGCAGTTTTTTGATCTCCTCTTCGATCAGCGCAAAACGTTTTTTCGAGGATTCATCTTTTTCCTTTTTCACCGCTTCGCGCTCGATCTTGAGCTGGATCAGGCGGCGATCCAGTTTGTCCATCACTTCGGGCTTGGAATCTATTTCCATTCTGACGCGCGCGGCAGCCTCGTCGATCAAGTCGATCGCCTTGTCCGGCAGGAAGCGGTCGGTGATGTAGCGGTGCGACAGTTCCGCAGCGGCGATGATGGCCGGGTCGGTGATGTCAACGCCGTGATGCAATTCATATCTTTCCTGCAGGCCGCGCAGGATCGCGATAGTCGCTTCCACGCTCGGCTCATCCACCAGCACCTTCTGAAAGCGGCGCTCCAGCGCGGCATCTTTCTCGACGTACTTGCGGTATTCGTCCAGCGTGGTCGCGCCGACGCAGTGCAGTTCGCCGCGCGCCAGCGCCGGTTTGAGCATGTTGCCCGCGTCCATCGCGCCTTCCGCCTTGCCCGCGCCGACCATGGTGTGCAGCTCGTCGATGAACACAATCGTCTGGCCTTCATCCTGCGCCAGCTCCTTGAGCACGTTCTTCAATCGTTCCTCGAATTCGCCGCGGTACTTCGCGCCCGCCAGCAGCGCCGCCATGTCCAGGCTCAGCACCTTCTTGTTTTTCAGCGACTCCGGTACTTCGCCGTTGACGATGCGCTGCGCCAGCCCTTCGACGATCGCGGTCTTGCCCACGCCCGGTTCGCCGATCAGCACCGGGTTGTTCTTGGTGCGGCGTTGCAGCACCTGGATCGCGCGGCGGATCTCGTCGTCGCGCCCGATCACCGGGTCGAGCTTGCCCTGGCGGGCGCGTTCGGTCAGGTCGATAGTGTATTTTTTCAGCGATTCGCGCTGGCCTTCGGCCTCGGCGCTGCCGACTGTCTCGCCGCCGCGCACGGCGTTGATCGCCTGCTCCAGCGGCGCGCGCGCCACGCCATGCTGTTTGAGCAGGCGCCCGGTCTCGCCCTTGTCGTCGCAAGCCGCGAGCAGGAACATTTCCGACGCGATGAACTCGTCGCCGCGCTTTTGTGCCGCCTTGTCGGTGAGGTTGAGCAGGTTGGACAAGTCGCGCCCGATCTGCACTTCACCACCGTGCCCTTCCACTTTGGGCAGGCGCGACACGGCATCATTCAGCGCAACTTTCAGCGCGTTGACGTTGCCGCCGGCGCGCGCCAGCAACGATGCCGCGCCGCTATCCGCATCGTTGAGCAAGGCCAGCAGCAAGTGCTGCGGCTCGATAAACTGGTTGTCCGCGCCGACCGCCAGACTCTGGGCATCGGACACGGCTTGCTGGAATTTGGTGGTGAATTTATCGAAACGCATAGCGCACTCCTCAGAAAATTTGACTTCCCAGCAAGTGGGGGGATGACGCGACAATTTCAAGCCTCAACGTCTTCCTTTATACTGCAATCCGCCCAACGGGTATGACAAAGATACCATTTCTGATGATAAAACTCTCCATACCCGTTTCCCTCACCCCAACCCTGATGGGACAACTAGCCATTCGACTAAGCCCGCAAGCGGGCAAGTCGCTGGTTATCTCCCGCGAGCGGGCGAGGGGGCAAACGAATCGCTGCGCGAATTTCATGTCAAGGAGAACAGCAATGCCGCATCAAAGCCTCATACCGCACATCCAGCTCAACGTATCCACCGCACTGAAAGAAGACATTGGCGACGGCGACCTGACCGCGCATTTGATTCCCGCCACGCAAACTGTGACAGCCCGCATCATCTCGCGCCAGGAAGCGGTGCTGTGCGGCATGCTGTGGTTCGAGGAATGCTTCCTCAGCCTCGACCCCGGCTGCGAAGCCCACTGGACAGCGCAGGAAGGCGATGTCATTCAAGCCAACCAGCAACTATGTGAAATTCGCGGCAATGCGCGCGCGCTGCTCAGCGCGGAGCGCAGCGCGCTGAATTTTCTGCAAACCCTGTCCGGCACCGCCACCCTGGTGCGCCGTTATGTCGAAGCCGTGGCGGGCACCCAGGCGAAAATCATGGATACGCGCAAGACCCTGCCGGGGCTGCGCATGGCGCAAAAATACGCGGTTCGCATCGGCGGCGGGCATAACCAGCGCATCGGATTGTTTGACGGCGTGCTGATCAAGGAGAATCACATCGCCGCCGCGGGCAGCATCCGCGCGGTGCTGGAACAGGCATTCCGCATCACCCCGCCGGGGATACCCATCCAGATCGAGGTGGAAAACATGGCACAACTCGACGAGGCGCTCAATGCCGGCGCGCGGCTGATCCTGCTCGACAACTTTTCCCTGGTGGACATGCACACCGCCGTGGCCCATGCCGCCAAACGCGCCGAACTGGAAGCCTCCGGCGGCATCACGCTGGACAACGTGCGCCTCGTCGCGGAGACCGGCGTGGACCGGATTTCCATCGGCGCGCTGACCAAGGATGTCACGGTGATCGATTTGTCAATGCGCCTCGTTTGAATTTTGATTGCCCGCACTAACGTGCAAGGCTATGTCCACCGCCCCGCGTTACTTGGGCAGCCACAACGCGAAGCAGGCTCCGGTATTGTTTGAGCAGGATATTCTGCCGCCGTGGGCTGCCGCGATGCGCTCATTGAAGCGCAAACCAAGCCCCGTCCCTTTTCTTGATTCCCTGCCGTTCAATTCCTGTGGCAAGGCCTCCGGGCGAAAACCGGGTTGATCGGGATAGCCCGCCCCATCGTCCTGTATCGTGAACAACAGACTGCCCGCTTGCTCGCGGCAGCCGAGAACAACGCGCGAGTTCGCGAATTTGAAAGCGTTATGCAAGGCATTCATCAGCACCTGCGAGACCAGATAGCGGTCGATGAACCAGAACGGCACCTCACTCACCCCGCTGTCCAATTCGAATGCCATGCCCGCCGGCAACATCAGCCTCGCATCTGCGGCCACCTCTTCAAGCAGATCCTCCGGATGGATTGCCTCCGCGTTTACCGTCAGGTGATCTCCGCCTTCATTCTGCAAAATCAGGATTTGTACCAGCCGATCCTGCAAGATGCGTGACAGGGCACGCATTCCTGCCACCTCGGCATCGGGGTGACGGCGATAGTATTCATCCAGACTGAGGGACAACTCCCCCACCATGTTTTTCACCTCATGCACGGCGGTTGCCAGCACGGTGTCGGTGTCGATATCGGTCATGTTCCTCCCCCGGCTTTCAATCTGCTGAGGCCTCTTCAAATTATCCATCACGCAACCATAAATCGTCGCTGCCCTTGATTTCAGCGGCTCCTGCCAGAACATTGGCCTGATCGTTTTTGCCGATGGATTTCAGCATCTTGATCGCGTCTTCCTTGAGTGCTGGGTTGTCGTGATTGTTTTGCATCATATCGCCCAACAGGTTGGCAGCGACTTCATTGTCCCCAACCAGAAAACAGGTCTTGATCAAGTCCATCCTGACGGATTCGGGCAAGCCATCCGGATTGACCAGCAGCGGATTCAGCAAGGCTTTCGCCTGTTCGGGCTTGCCTTCCTTCTGCCAGGACATCGCCTTGAGCACCTGAACCTCGGCCTTGATCTCGGGCGTTGCGGCAAAACGCTTCTCCACCATGTCGAGCACCGAACGCGCCTGTTCGGTGTCGCCCTTCTCTATATGGAGATGGGAAAGCAAGGTGTAATCTTCCGGTTCCTTGAAGAAAGAATACTTGCCGCGCTCGACCACTTCGCTCAGATATTGCTGCGCCTTGTCGATATCGCCGTTTTCCAGCGCAAGCCTGCCGGCACGCTTCTGCCGGTGCATCGCCGGGACAATCGCGAGAGCCTTCTCGACCTGTTTTTGCGCTTCCCCGGCATCGCCAGCCTCGGCGCACAGGGTCGCCAGCATGTCGTAACCCGCGAGGTACTCGGTGTGCTGTTGCAGCAAAGCGCTCAGCAACTGCCGCGCCTCAACCACCCTGCCCAACCCTTTCAGCCCCTTGACCTTGCCCATCACCGCCCAGGGAATTTCTTTCAGCTTGAGAATTTCCTCGAATACCGAAATGGCGTCGGCATAACGCCCAACCTGAATCAGGCTGCCGCCCATCAACCGGACAGCATCGATCCAATACTTGTTTTTATTCGCGCACAGTGGCACGAGCCGGTTGATTGCCCAATCATGCTTATCCTCGTCGAGCGCGGCGTAAACATCCTCCTGAATCCGTGTGCAAACCAGCAGGCTCATGGCCCGCTTGCCGAGCGTGTCGGCAGTGAACGGCTTGACCAGATAATCGTCGGGAAGAAAATCGGCGGCGCTGACGACGCGGTCCTGCGTGCGCTCGGCGGTAACAATGATGAACAGCGTCTTGCGGCTGATGATCCGGTTGCGTCTCACCATTTCCAGTATCTGCTGTCCGTCGGTGGCGTCGCCCAGATAGTAGTCACAAATGATGATGTCGTAAAACTTGGCACGCATCTTGTCGACCGCCTCGCGCGCCGTGCCGGTCTGATCGCAACTCTCTATGCCCAGCGAAGACAGCGTGGCGCGCATGGAACTGCGCATTCCCGGCAAGTCATCGATAATCAGTGCTTCTTTACCTTTCAGGTACATAACAAATCCATCAAGGTTGATAAAAAAGGGAGAGTTATAAATTTTCTACTACTCTTCGAAACGCCAGAATTCGCCTGATGTCATACGATTCTATCCTACCGGCCAGCATTTACGGTTCATGCGTTCGGTTATCGAGCGCGCCCCCGAAAAAATATAAGCAGCAAAAATGCATGAAATCCCCGATAATCCACACACCATTTCAGTAAAAACGCATACCGTATCATGTCAAACCTGAATCCGTGTGCAAACACCATAAATTATCCACAACCTATTGAATTGATGTTATAATTTGTCATTATTATTCATCACCCAATTCGATCATGCCGCAATTTGAAATGAAGGAATCCCGCCGCCAACTGACCTCCTACGCCGGGTTGTCGTTGATCGGGCAGTGCTTTGAAGTGGCTGGTGTCGCGCCTT
>Ga0209212_1007805_pt1 | contig 11680 bp, 11 predicted proteins | sample RifGroC2_FD_183996 | JGI IMG/M metagenome (GOLD analysis project Ga0209212, IMG submission 183996) | Groundwater microbial communities from Rifle, Colorado, USA - Groundwater C2 (SPAdes) (version 2) | ecosystem: Environmental > Aquatic > Deep subsurface > Groundwater | place: Rifle, Colorado...
TGTAGTTTTTCCCAGCATCGGTAAACAATACCTCAATAATTCGCAAACTCTCTTTACAAAAACTGCAATTATCATAAATCAGTAGTGGCAAAATTTAGGATTTATCGTGTCCTTTTTTCTCTTTATCGTGAATGCATCTTGTTGTATCATTACTACTTATTGAATCTTATTATTTCCTTAACTTAACACCTATGCCCCCAACCCCCGCCAGCGGGGGATAGATGGTTGTCCCCCTCCGTGAGGGGGTTAAGGGGGAGGAACTATTTGTTTGAAATCCTATGCGTCAGGGTAAAATCATCAATTACCTCCAGGCGATCATTTACAAATTGCTTTTCAAAGGTATCGTCATCAGGTAATCCCTCGGTTAAATCACATTGCAAACCGAGTACTTTACATTTGAGGGTTAAATTATCTTTGTCGTCCGTATCTGCAACGATATCTATGAATTGATATGCGGTGATAAGCCCTAAACACCGGAATCCATCCATCGGCATCTGAGAAGTGTCACATGCAGCCTGACCCGTCAAATCAGCCCCTCCGCCGCCTGAAACAATGTATACAGGTAGTTGCAGACTGCCTGTTTGATCTGTCTTGCAAATCCGCTGGTAGTTATGTTCATGTCCACTGATAACCAACAGAACATTATTAGCCGTGTTATTAAAAATCTTTACATACCGATCCCGAAACCTCGATGCCTTTGATTTGTTGTCCATCAGATCCAGACACCCATGAAATCCGGTTGAATACGGCGGGTAATGTTCAAGAATAATCTTCGGTCCGCTAAACTGCTTTAATTCATCCAGAAACCATTGGAACTGTTCTTCGTCGTCTGGCAGCGAGGAATTTAATGCTATGAATTTTATCTTTAATCCATCGGCTTCTTTGACAAAAGAATACCAGGATTGCCCGTCTTTCGTTTCGCACAACACCTCTTTTAAATAAGAAATGTATGCGGGATCCAATTTATCACAGATTTCTTCACATAGCACCTGACGGCTCCTCGTTTTTAACTTTGACGCTGTAATTGACTCAATCTCCAGGTACAGTTTCCTTTTTAACGCCTCCAGATCATTCAAAAGACCGGATTGGGACGATGACTGCTCTTTGGATTTATTTACAACACCTATCTTTTCTAACAAGTCCTTTATAACCGCATCTACCTTTTCTCCAAATATAAGTTCATGGTTACCGATAACGGGATAAAGAGGTATCATTTTATTTCCCGCATAGTTACTGGTAATTACTTCTAAAAATCTTTCAAATTCGTCACAATAAACCATATCTCCTGAGAATAGGATAAAATCAGGGTCCCTCTCCCGTATAACCGCAGCTATCGCATTGTGTTTTACCTGCGGTTTTTCCCTCGTCTTAATGTCCCTGCGGGTGTCTCCATAGGCGATAAAATGCAAAGCCCTGGCATAAAGTTCCTGGGAAAAAAGAAAGAGAATAACGAACAAGAACATCGTGATACGCAGGAAGATTTTAGCCTGTTTTTGCATATCTTTAATCCTTATACAATTAAATTACCCATTTATTTCGGGGATTTTTCTTCGATACCGGATTCTTTTGTCTTCCGTTTGGCCTGGTAGATTACGCCCAGAGCAAAATGAGATTTGTAGTCGTCAGGATTGTATTCCAGGGCTTTTTGTAAGAATTTAACCGCCTCGTCAAGTTGATCCTTTTTTGCGTAAGCAACGCCCAGATTATAGTATGCATCGGAATATCTGGGATTAATCTCCAGGGTCTTCTTAAAGGCAGCAATAGACTCATCCATGGCATCCATCGAGGCATATGTGACACCTAAATTGTAATATCCTTTTTCAAATTTCGCGTTAAGTTCTACGGCCTTCTTAAAAGCCACCACAGCCTCATTATATTGTTTTTTCTTATAATAAATGATTCCCAAATTATAGTGTGCCTCAACGTACTGTGGTGATGCAGCAATGGCCTTTTTCATGGTTTCAGCGGATTCATCCAACCGATCCATTTCGTAATAAATAACACCAAGATTGTTATATGCCTTTACAAAATCAGGTTCAATCTCTAAAGTTTTTTTGTATTCACTGATGGCATCTTCCGTCATTCCTTTTTCACTATACACAACCCCAAGGTTATAATGGGCCTCGGCATAGGTGGGATTTTTTTCTACTGCCTGTCGAAATTCATTGATCGCGGCATCCAGTGAATCATTCTTAACCTGATCCTGGCTGTAACCCATATTTACTAATGCCAGCATCATCAGTACTATTATAATATATATTTTCATACATCGCTCCTTTCCCATGTCTTGTTTCAATTAATAGGAATACGGTTATCTTTTATAGGTCCATGTAATTTTATAAATTGAATAAATGTGTTCATTTCAGATATAGGCGATTGAAGCCTCGGTTTTTCGAATGTCATAACAGGCACTTCATGAATAAAATTAAGCGGTGGCAGTAGGGTGAGTTCCCTGCTGTCCGTAGATTCCAGGGGTAGAAGTTCACATCCTTTTGTTGCAAATTCCAAACCGGAAACTTCCGTGCGCATAGTACTCACAATCGTCTCTGTTTTGTATTTCTCGGCCATAAGCGTTGTTACTGCTTTTATAGCCGGAGAGAGCGCTGTAATATACGAGAACGCTATCTCCGACCGGGTGGGACCAGCTATCGACATCTTTAATTGATCCAGAATCATTGCAGGCGGAGGTTTTTCATAGTTCCCGTATTTTTCGTATTCAGGTTTTGGAACTGCTTTTGGAATTTTTTCTTTGACTGCTACGGCAATCGGCTCTTTTTTAATAGTTTTCATGATCTTTTTAACCAGCAGATCTCCCACTAACAATTCTTCCAGGTGGGCGTCTTTTTTTATAACCCTCAAAAAATGATAATTCATGTAGATTAACGTGATTCCAAATCCTATCACGAGCACCGAGGTAATAATTTTGGAAACGAACGGGAAAAATTTCATAACGAGGTGGAACAAAATGACGAAGATCAAAGCAGATACCCCAACCTCCAGAAGACCTGCCTGGGGTGAGCCTGTTGAAGTAAAATAAACCATGACAAGAACTGCAACCAGAAACCATATGCAAAAGTAGACAACCATGTGTTTCCACGTATTCATGGGTCTATGAGGCGGAGGTATCTTTGCTGGTTCAACAGGCCGGGTATTTTTATCTAACATGGGTATATTTTGGTTTTGAATTAGGCCTTCGGTAACCTACAAATACAAATTTCCCTCCCTTGACTTCGTCGTGAGTCTTCGGCGTGAGCTCAGACGAACGCTCAGTCGAACGACGGGAGGGACTAAGGGAGCGCAGGGGCAGGTTTCAAACCTGCCTCTACATTACCCACCGAGCCTTCCCCGTCAAGGGGGAGGAACTATTTGTTTGAAATTCCTGTCCATTGAATTACAGTCTCGCCTTTTCCGGTGTGCAATTTTCCAATGGCATAAAAGTCTGCCTCTATCCTAGATGGTAACCTTTTTTGTCGTTTCCCAGAGACCGTGCTGATTGCAGCGAGCCAGGATTCGCAGGGTAGCAGACTCCTTGACGGCTACAGGAATAGTTACTTTTGCCTGGGGACACAGGGGTGAAAATTCTATCCGTGAAACCTGTTCGATCCCTGCATACACCTCAATCCACTGTATATAATGATTTGAAGTCATTGGATGCAGGGTTTCACCGATCTGAATATCCAGGTTAAATGGTTCCCCATTCTTTATGTTTATGGGCCACTGGACCACCGGGGCGTGACCTTTCTCTTTTGGGGTTTTATTGAGAGGGTCTTTTACACGGTTAACGTTCTGAAACCAATCCACCTCGTCAGCGCTGACACTTTTTAAAGAACCCACAGTAGTGGCCAATCCCGCGGTAACAGCGGAAATCCCGATGGTTTTTAAAAATTTCCTTCTATCAAATCCTTGCATAACACTTTCCTCCCACTAAAAAACAGGAACCTTAGGTTAAATTAAAACTACGGTAACTAAAAAATAATGTTACATATATCTCCGATGGTGTCAAGCCTAAATATACGTTAAGGAATTTCAAAGTTGCAGTTGTAGTGCGAACTTTAGTTCGCATAGCAGGATGTAAGCGAACTGAAGTTCGCGCTACATTGAAAAAGCGGACGAAGGCCTAATTTAAGGTTTAGGAATTTCAATCCGACCATGTAGTGGCAAGGCGCGCCTTGCCACTACTCGATTAAAAGTCGCCGAAGGCCTAATTTAAAGTACCCAAAAAATTTATCAGATAAGACTTGACAGGGGGAGTGTAAAAAATATAATGGTGAACACGTGTTCACCTATAAATAAAAACCTATGACCAAACCATTAACGAAAAAACAGCTAAGATTTTTGTCCTTTCTGAAGGAACGCCTCCAGGAAATGGGCTACCCCCCAACCGTACGAGAAATTATGGATGGACTCGGACTTTCCAGCACCAACATGGTAAAAAAATACCTTGACGTCCTGGAACGCAAAGGATACATCAAGAGGCAATTCAACAGCCCTCGTGCGATTGAGATTATCGAGGCGTCTGCCAGGAGCCAGGAATTAATGTCGGTTCCGATTGTTGGAAAGGTCCGGGCAGGGACACCGCATCCTGCCATAGAAGATGTCGAAGGATACCTTTCCGTAGATAGAACGATATGCCGCAGCAACAATGCCTTTTTTTTGCGGGTCGTAGGAGACAGCATGATTGAGGCACACATACAGGAGGGAGACCTTGTCCTCGTTAAACCACAGCCTGTAGCAAATAACGGAGAGATCGTGGTTGCCCTCATAAATGACGAGGCCACCGTAAAGCGGTTTTACAAAAAAGGGCATACAATACAGTTGAAACCCGAACATCCAACCATGAAACCAATCATTATTAAAGAGGGGCAGGCCGATGTTCACATCATTGGCAAGGTTACAACTGTGATAAGGCAATTGGATAAATAATAATTGTTTGGTGGAATTATGATTACAGAAATTAACGAAACGATCAAGGTGGGCGCCATCTTTGGCGATAATAAAAAGAAACTTAAACCTGTCTGGTTTATATGGAGTAGCCGGAAGTACCTCGTCCAGGAAATTACCTATGTTTGGACAGAAAGGATGGGAAAGTCCGTCATGCACCATTTTACGGTTACGGACGGCGCTAACCTTTTTTCCATATCTTATAATACCGATACCCTCGTATGGGTACTCCATTCCATAGAAACGGCAGGTTAGCGTTCCAGCCTGGACAAGCCAGAACCACGCAGAAAATGAATTGAAGTAAATTTTTAAATTAGGCCTTCGGCGACTTCTATAACATCGTAGTGGCAAGGCGCGCCTTGCCACTACAGTTGATTTGAAATTCCTGTACATCGAGATAAAAAGTCCCCTCCCAAGAGGGGAATAATTTGTGACACCCTGAAAACCGCATAAATAAAATGAAAATTCCTATACGATAGGTTTACGATTTTGGGGTTACGATGGATAAAACTATTATGCACATTGACATGAACGCCTTCTTTGCCTCGGTAGAGCAACAGGTCAATCCCACCCTCAGAGGAAAACCCATTGCGGTAATTGGCTCTAATGAAAGGACGGTGGTTACCACGGCCTCTTACGAGGCACGGGCATACGGGGTCAAGACAGGCATGACCAAATATGAGGCCAGGCGGTTGTGTCCCCATATTATCCTCGTGGCGGGAGATACAAGCCGTTATACGGACACCTGCCGCCGGCTTGTCGAAATATACCGGCAATACACCCCCATTGTAGAGGTTTACTCTATAGACGAGGCATTCCTGGATGTTACGGGTTCGATTCCGCTCTTTGGCAATGTTGGGGTTATTGCCAAAAATATTAAGAAAGAAATTTGCAAGACGCTTGGAAGGCTGACCTGTTCTATCGGTATCGCACCTAATAAGCTCCTGGCAAAGTTGGGCAGCGATATGAAAAAACCCGACGGACTTGTCATTATCCAACAAGAGGATATTGGTAGATTGCTGGAACACTTACCTGTACAAGAACTCTGGGGCATCGGTCCGCGTCTTGAAATGCATCTGGCCACAATGGGAATCAAGACATGCGGCGAGTTGGGACGGGCATCCATACACGTATTAAAGAACCGATTCGGCGTGATTGGTGAACGGCTGAAGCTCATGGCACAGGGCGTGGACAATAGCCCTGTCATACCCCTGGAGCAGGAAGCCGATGCCAAATCAGTTGGACACAGCATGACCCTTGACAGGGATGTGAGTGATATAGAAACGCTGGAACGACATATCCTCCAGTTATCCGAAATGGTAGGCAGACGCCTGCGTGGTGGAGGATATGCGGGCAGGACGGTAGCCCTTACCCTTCGTTACCCTGATTTCACTACCTTTACAAGACGCAGCACTGTGGGAATGTACATGAATACCAGTATCAACATTTATATTACTGCCAAAGAGATACTCAATACGATACGACTCCAGCAGCCCATACGACTGATAGGGGTCAGTGTTTGCAACCTCACGAAGAACACTGTTCAAATACCGCTCTTCAGCACCGACAGGATTAAACAGGCAGCTACGCAGACCATGGATACCATAAACGATCGCTACGGGGATTTCTGCATTACGTGGGGTACATTAATCGAACGCTATCATCATAAGGGTGTCATTTCCCCTGCCTGGCGACCCGACGGAGTCAAATGCGTCAACCTTTCTGCACAGAAAAACAAAAAAGCAAACCATAAATACTAACTTCCCTTTTTTCTCCCTCTTAATCTCTGTCCATTATTTACGGGTGTAGTTGTCATGATGGCATCCTCTGATTACATTGAAGATAGAGGATTTTTGTTATCATATTCTCAAGCAGTAAAGTAATGTTGGCATTATAATCAAGATATTCAAGTGACGTCTTGATGGTATTCAAAATACGGAATAACACATCTTCAGACAGCGACCGGCTTCTTGTGGCTAATGCATCCCTCCAATCGGTATGATAAACAGGCAAATCATCGCTCCCTATTTTGCAGACAAGCAAGTCACGGTAATACATAAGAAATGAGAATAGGAGTTCCTTTACATACGACCGTTTTTCTTCCAAAATATCTAAATCCTGGATATGCCATTCACTGAACAATTCTTTTGAAAAAGTCAAATTGTCATTAATTTCTAATTTCAAAAGCCGGTCAACAAGCCAGTTTTTCTTTTCAAGAGCACTCGTACCAGAAAGCAGGGTTGCCCTTTCTATGCTGCCATTGGAAATGAATGCCAGCCGTTCTGCCTGTTTATCATCCAATTTAAACTGGTTTACGAGGATATTTTTTACGACGGCTGCAGATAAAGGGGAAAACCTTATGATTTGACACCTTGACCGGATCGTTTCTCTAACAGATTCAAGAGATGTTACGATGAGTATAATAATGGCATACGAAGGAGGTTCTTCCAGGGTTTTCAACAAACAATTGGAAGCTTCTTCGTTCATCTTATCCGCAGACTGGATAACGACCATTTTATACTGGGATTCCAAAGGTTTGACCTTCAGGACATCCTGGAGGTATTTTAATTGTTCTATTTTAATTACCCGGCTGTTTTTTTCAGGCAGTATAAAAAATAAATCTGAGAAATTATCACTGGTGATTCTTTGACAATTATTGCAGGTGTCACACGCCTCCAGAGCGGGATGTTTACAAAATATTGCCTTTGCAAGTTCTCTGGAAAAGGAGGTTTTACCCACACCTTCCTGACCTGCAAAAATATAAGCGTGTGCCAGGTGGTTATTTCTGATAGCACTCTGAAATAATTCTACAACACGCTCTTGGCAGGCTACACTTTTAAAAGGCATGAAAAATTATGATTTGAATTAACGGGAAAACTAATGCTTTATAAATATAATGAATAAGCACTGCAAGGAATGGTAATTTAAAGGTAATTGAAAATTTTTCTTATTCTTCTTCCTCTTCTTCCTCTTCCTCCTCCTCTTCCTCTTCCTCTTCCTCTTCCTCTTCCTCTTCCTCTTCTTCTTCCTCGGTTTCGAGTATAGCCACAATATCACCAACCTTCACTACGTCACCCTCTTGTGCAAGAATTTCTACCAATCTCCCCGATATTGGGGCAGTGATGTTAAAAGTTGTTTTTTCTGTGATCATTTCAACAATATCTTCACCTTCTTCAACTTCCTCATCTTCCTCGATATACCAAAAAGAAACTGTTGCTTCGTCTCCGTTGTTTTCATCTACATCAGGTAATTCTACTTCGACTCTCATATAGGTTCTCCTTTATCGATGCAGTAGATCTATAAAAAAGTTTATGCTTAACAAAAGGTCTCCTTGTGTTTTTAAAGGACGGTATTATACTTAACGGTAATTTGCTTGTCAAGCATCAAGGTGATAATACAAAATTATTTAAAAAGGTCGTTTTTATTGGTAATTTATAACTTCTTAACCCTTTTAATAATATAGATATAAAATAACTTGACTTAATTAAAAATATAGTTTAAAATCCCTTTTAATAAGTTAAATTTTTGTTGCATAATTTTAAGAAATTTTGCAATTTCCTGGAATTTTTTAGCATAATGCACCTTTGTGTTTATGTTAATAAAAGTAATAGAGAAGGTCGGGAAGGTTTGATCTCAGAAGAATGTCATTTAGATTATTAATAAAAAATTGGAGAAATGAGAAAAACAGCATATTAGATGTTTTATAAAACGCATTTTATAATTATGAAAAATTATTTTTCGATTTTCAGTGTGCTGTTTTGGTTTGGTGATTATCACTTAAAGATGATCATTATGGATCTAAAAGAAATATTTTTTAATAAGTGCAATTTGGTTAAATTAGGAAGCAGGGTACATAAATGGTGGTGTAGCTTTGTGTTTAAAATGTCTTACATGGCTATATTATCCAGGATACATACTATATTTTATGATACTCACTTTTTAAGAAGTATTTCTATAAGATCATAACCTCCATTTCTTTTCTGTTCCAATTGACATTTCTCTTCGGTCGTACCTCTCCAAAAGTTTTATCCAGCTTTATTTTTCCCGATCTTAGTTTCTCATTATCTTTTACACGATGAAGATCGTTTTTATTTATTTCTGGAGGGTAAGCCGATAGATCGGCTCACAAAATAACATGCAAATATCCCAAATACTGATGTACCTCCCTATCCCCGCTTGTATTGCCCTTGGATACTTTATTTGTATCCTCGTTTACAGAAAAAGGCAATCGGCCAACGAAAAGAAGCTAAAGCAACTCATTGAAGAATCAACGAGAGAGGCTGAAAAAGTTAAGAAAGAAGCCGAGCTTGCAGCAAAGGCCGAACTTTACCAGCGGAGGGAGGCTTTTGAGAAAGAAACGCAAGAAACCAGGATGGAATTGAAGCAGCAAGAAAGAAGATTAAGCAAAAGAGAAGACAACCTGGAACGCAAGATGGAGTTACTCACAAAGAAGGAAAGGTACATTGATACGCTTTCTTCTAATTTTGCCTTAAAAGAGAAAAAATTAGATGAAAAAAGACTCGAACTTGAGAAAGTCATAGAAGAAGAAAATAATGCGCTCTTGAAGATATCTCATTTATCCAGGGAAGACGCTGAAAAGCTTCTGTTGAGCCGGTTGGAAAAGGAACTCGACATCAAATGCGCCGAAGTGATTTCAAAAAAAATAACAGAGGCAAAAGAAAATGCGGAACAAACCGCCACATCATTAATTAGTACTGCGATTCAACGATGCGCCGCAACCCATACGGCTGAAAATATTGTAAGCTCGATAGAACTTCCCAATAACGAAATGAAAGGACGCATCATCGGACGTGAAGGGAGAAATATCCGCGCATTTGAAAAAGCGACCGGAATTGATGTTATTGTGGACGACACCCCTGGTGTAATCGTGCTTTCCGGGTTCGATAGTGTGCGACGTGAGATCGCAAGGCAGTCAATGGAGAAATTGATCCTCGACGGCAGGATTCACCCTGCACATATTGAAGAAATTGTGAAAGAAACAGAAAAAGAAATTGAACAGGTTATCCAGGAAACAGGGAAGCAAACGTGTTTTGAATTGAGTATCCATAACGTTCACCCAGAGTTAATAAAACTGCTCGGCAGGCTTAAGTATAGAACAAGTTATGGGCAGAACCAGCTTCAGCATTCTATCGAAGTCAGTAACCTCATGGGTATTATTGCAGGTGAATTAAAACTGGACGTCCCGCTGGCTAAAAGATGCGGTCTTTTGCATGACATCGGCAAGGCTATTGGTCCTGAAATGGAGGGTACACATGCCGTTGCTGGCGCAGACCTTGCAAAACGGTATGACGAAAGACCCGAAGTGGTGAACGCAATAGGCGGCCATCATGAAGAAAAACCGGTTGAATCTATTTATACGGTGCTGGTGAGCGCAACTGACGCCATTTCAGCAGGAAGACCGGGAGCAAGAAGAGAAACCTTAGAAAAATATATCAAACGACTTGAAAAACTCGAAAGTATAGCGACTTCTTTTAGCGGTGTCGAAAGCGCTTATGCCATTCAAGCAGGAAGAGAGGTGCGAATAATGGTGTGCCCTGACAAGGTAAATGATAAGATTGCCGCAAAGATGTGTTACGACATTGCCAGAGAAGTTGAATCACAGTTAGAGTACCCGGGCGAAGTCGTTGTTACGGTCATTCGAGAGACACGCTTTGTTGAACATGCAAAGTAGTGTATATGCATACAGAATTTGATGTAATCGTGGTCGGGGCCGGGCATGCAGGTTGTGAAGCGGCTCTTGCATCAGCACGGATGGGGATGAGCACTGCACTGCTCACGATAAATCTGGACACGATTGCACAGATGTCATGTAATCCCGCCATTGGCGGCCTTGCAAAGGGTCAATTAGTTCGGGAAATAGACGCCCTTGGCGGAGAGATGGCAAAGGTGACTGATGAAACAGGCATCCAATTCCGTATGCTCAACACCAAAAAAGGCCCCGCCGTCCATTCCCCCCGTGCACAGGCCGATAAAAAAGCCTATCAGTTTTCCATGAAGAATCGGGTGGAGAACCAAAGCAATCTTTTCTTAAGGCAGGAAATTGTTGACGACCTCATCGTCGATAATAAAAAAGCAATAGGGATTATTGGCCAAAGTGGCATAAAATATAAAGCAAAGGCTGTTATCCTTACCACGGGCACATTCCTAAAAGGGCTTATTCATATTGGCGAATTTACGACCTCAGGCGGACGGATCGGAGAACTCTCATCCGAAAAATTGTCAGATTCTTTACGGAGGAACGGGTTTGAGGTGGGGCGACTGAAGACAGGGACGTCTCCGCGTCTCAACGGACGTACCATTAATTATAAACCGCTAACACCACAGTGCGGAGACGAAGATCCCCAACCTTTCTCATTTTCAACAGAAAAGATAGCCTGTTCTCAGGTCCCCTGTTATATTACATACACAAATCCTACCACGCACAAAATTATTACGTCGAACCTGAACCGTGCACCACTCTACACCGGACAGATTAAGTCTGTGGGGCCACGATACTGCCCGTCATTAGAAGATAAGGTTGTTCGTTTTTCAGGGAAAGACCAGCACCAGATATTTCTGGAACCGGAGGGTTTGAATACTTTAGAGGTTTATTGTAACGGCATATCTACCAGCATGCCGCATGACGTCCAGGAGGCTATCGTTCATTCTATTACCGGTTTGGAATCCGCCGAGATTGTGCGGTATGGTTATGCCATTGAATACGATTTTGTGCCGCCAA
>Ga0209212_1007815_pt1 | contig 11665 bp, 10 predicted proteins | sample RifGroC2_FD_183996 | JGI IMG/M metagenome (GOLD analysis project Ga0209212, IMG submission 183996) | Groundwater microbial communities from Rifle, Colorado, USA - Groundwater C2 (SPAdes) (version 2) | ecosystem: Environmental > Aquatic > Deep subsurface > Groundwater | place: Rifle, Colorado...
TCGTTTCATATATAAAGACCCCTGCTGTAAGCCCCAGGTGGGAAACCAAGGATATACTGACTACAAGAGCTGTCTCAGACACGAAGGGACTTTCACCCAGGCCTAAACCGGATATGACCAACTTTTTCATGGTTGTTGAAGGGGGGAAGGGAGATGTCCACTTCATGGACGGAGACACCTTCACCCTTCTCGACAAGGCCCATGTTGGGGCCATTCACGGCGGCCCTAAGTTCGACAACAACTTAAAGAATGCATATCTTGGGGGGAGGGACGGTTGGGTAGTCAAATACGACCTGACAGAGTGGCGCGAGGTCGGACGGCTCAGGGCAGGGATAAATACAAGGAATATCGCAGTTTCAACAGATGGGAAGGTCCTGGCCGTGGCCAATACACTTCCTGAGAACATCGTATTGATAAACACAGAAACCCTGGAGCCGACAAGGAACATTAGCCTTGAGGGGAAGGTAGGGGCAATATATACCCTTAAAAGTAAAGAGGTATTCGTCATATCCTTTCGCGACAGGCCTGAGGTCTGGTTTCTTGAGTGGAACTCTCTTATAATCTCGAAGTTCCAGGTAGATCAGCCTTTTTCCGACTTCTTCATAGAGCCGGGTGAGAGGTTCTTGATAGGGACATCAAGGGAAGGGAAGCACTTGAGTATCCTCGATCTGGAATCAAGGAAGATTACAAAGAGCCTGGAGGGGGAGGGAATGCCTCATCTGGCTTCAGCAGCAATTTACAAGGATAACGGTAAAATGTATGCTGCCTTCCCCCATATAGAGGAGCCCACACTCACGGTAATGGAGCTGTACAAGTGGAGCGTAATAGAGAATGTGAAGCTCAAGGGAACTGGCTTTTTTGCCCGAACTCATGATAATATTAATACCATCTGGGTTGATACAGGAAGCGACACCATTCAGATCGTTGATAAGAAGACATTAAAAATTGTCAATGAGGTAGTGCCTTCTCCCGGGAAAAAGGCGATGCATATAGAGTTTACAAAGGACGGTAAATACGCCCTTGTGAGCATATGGGAAAATGATGGGGCTGTAGTTATATATGATACAGCCACCCTGAAAGAGGTTAAAAGGTTGCCGTTTATGAAGCCTGTGGGGAAGTATAACGCAACAAATAAAAAATATTAGGCAGAGCAGAGACAATAATTTTTTCACCGCGGAGACGCAGAGGAAAAACAGAGGAAAGCAAAAGCTAATTATTCTTTCTCCGCGTCTCTGCGCCTCTGCGGTAAATATTGCTCTTTTTGTTTCTTTAAGGGTAGCAAATGCTTGGTGTAACAAAACTTCTTTGCAGTACCTCCTCAACAGCAAGTGCTCTTAAAAGTGGGCGTCAATCCTCTAACCTTCCTTCCAGGCTATTGCAGTTCTCATCCGACAAGCGGCCTGTCGTGGTCTGGAACATCACCAACAGGTGCAACCTGCATTGCCTGCATTGCTATTCAAGTTCTTCAGACAACATCTCGCCCGACGAACTTACCACGGAAGAGGGTTTAAGGCTTATTGATGACCTCAGTGACTACAGGGTCCCTGTGATAATCTTCTCCGGTGGAGACCCTCTCATGAGGGCTGACCTCTTTACACTTGCAGGCTACGCCTTTAAAAAGGGGATCCGTTGCGCTCTTTCCACAAACGGCCTTTTTATAGAAGGAGATACTGCAAAAAAGATTAAGGACACGGGCTTCTCATATGTTGGGGTCAGCCTTGACGGTATTGGAGAGACCAACGACCGCTTCAGGGGGATGAAGGGTGCATTTGAAAAAGGTCTTTCGGGATTAAAAAAATGTCAGGCCGAGGGTATTACCGTTGGCCTGAGGTTTAACCTGAATAAAAGGACAATGGAACATCTTGTGCCCCTTTTAGATTTGATTGAGACTGAGGGGATAGATCGAGGTTATATATCCCATCTTGTTTACTCAGGGCGTGGTAGCAACCTGCGCAATGAGGATCTAAGTCATGAAGAGACGAGAAGGGCGGTGGATTATATATTCAAGAGGGCGGAAGAGTTTTACGCAAAGGGGTTAAACAAGGAGATTGTCATAGGGAATAATGATGCCGATGGAGTATACCTTTACCTTAAGGTTCTGGAGAGAGATCCTGTGAAGGCCCGAAAGGTTTACGAACTGCTTGCCCTGCGAGGCGGGAACAGCTCCGGGGTTGCTCTCGGAAACATAGATAGCCGTGGGAATGTCCATGCGGACCAGTTCTGGCGCCATTACTCCTTTGGGAATGTTAAACAGAGGAAATTTCGCGAGATATGGGAAGACAGGTCGGACCCTGTAATGGGCGGACTCAAAGATCGGAAAGCCCTGTTGAAAGGGCGCTGCGGAAAATGCAGGTTTGTTGACATCTGCGGGGGTAACTACAGGGTCAGGGCTGAGTCAGTATACGGCGATATATGGGCTCCTGACCCCGCATGCTATCTGACCGATGAGGAAATCGGCCTTAAATCTGAAGTTGCGTACAGTATGCCGCTAACCCCTGGAGACCCTTCTCAAGCCCTGCTTACTCTTCCAATTCTTGATCAGTCTCTTCTTTCTCTTTTTCCGCCAGATCAAACATATTCCTCGCCACCTCCAGGTACATATCCCTGTAATGGTCCTTTGCATGCGTTTTTAGTGCAACTATGGGATGGTGGATGAGCTTGTTTACGATAGCTGATGTGAGTGACTCCAACACCTTTATCTGTTCAGGAGACAGCCCGTTCAGGTATGCGAGGGCCTTTTCCAGCTCCTTCCTGCGGATCTCCTCACCCCTCTCCCTAATTCCAACTATCGTAGGCGTCAGATCCAGGGTCTTCAGCCAGTGGATGAAGACCTTTAACTCTTCAGCTATGATCCCTTCCGCCTTCTCAGCCTCCTTGGACCTTCCCTTTACGTTGGCCTCTATCACTCCCTGCATGTCGTCTATGTCATAGAGGTAGACGTTGTCTATGTCGTTCACCTTTGGGTCTATGTCCCTTGGTACCGCAATGTCTATAAAGAACATCGGCTTCTGCTTCCTTGCCTTGAGTGCCTCTGTGACATCTTCAGGCTTTATTATGTAGTGAGTTGCGCCGGTAGAGGAGAGGACTATATCTGCTTTATGAAGGGTATGTTGAAACTCATTAAAATTAACAGGCGTTCCCTTAAACTCCTCAGCCAGCCTTTCAGCCCTCTCAAAGGTCCTGTTTGTTACATATATATCCTTGATCCCGCTGTTTATAAAGTGCTTGGCCGCCAGTTCGCACATCTCTCCTGCGCCGACCAGCATGACAACCTTGCCGTCCAATGAACCGAATATCTTTTTCGCGAGTTCAACAGCTGCATAGCTTATGGAGACGGCGGAGCTGGCTATCTTCGTCTCAGTCCTTACCCTTTTTGCTGTAGAAAAAGCCCTGTGGAGGAGCTTGTTTAAAATGACCCCGGCAGCCGTATACTTGCAGGAAGTCTGGTATGCGTCCTTGAGCTGGCCTAGTATCTGAGGTTCCCCTACAACCATAGAATCAAGGGAAGATGCGACCCTGAAAAGGTGTCGAAGCGCATCCTCTGCAGAGCAGACAAAGAGGTGCTCTTCAAATCTTTCCAGAGGAAGGCCATGAAAGGCAGAGAGAAACCCCTTAACTTCCCTGATCCCGCTCTCAATATCGTTAACGCAGGAATAGACCTCCACCCTGTTGCAGGTGGACAGGATCATCCCCTCCGTTACCCCCTGAGTCTGGAGGAGCTTCCCGTGGGCTTCTTCCAACATTGCAGGCTGGAAAGAAATTTTCTCTCTTATTTCCACAGGCGCTGTCTTATGATTTAGGCCGACTACGATGATGTTCATAATTAAGTAGTCAGCAGTCAGCAGTCAGCAGTCAGTGGTCAGCGGTTAACTGGCCACCGGCAACCGGTCACCGGCCACTGTTATTTAAAGGCATGTCCTCCCCAGATTATATTTATGACAAAGTAGGTTGCGATCATGATTGAAAAGCCTGTTATGGCAAGGACAGCAGCCCTTCTTCCCCTCCACCCGACTGACAGGCGCCCGGTAAGAAGAGTGGCGTAAAGAAGCCATGTTATGAGAGAAAAAATGGCCCTCGGGCTCAAATTCCAGAAGGTCCCCCAGACTGCATTTGACCAGATAAAACCTGTTATTATTCCGAATGTCATCAGCGGAAAGCCGACAAAAAGACACATCTCATTTATCTCATCGAGGACATCAAGTGACGGAAGCCTTTTGTATATGCCGCCCAAGTGGTGCCCTTTTACCTGCCTCTCCTGGATCAGATACATGATACCGGCAGCACATGCCAGCGAGAATATGGCATTCCCCAAAAAGGCAAATCCTACATGCAGGGGAAACCAGACACTCCTCAGGTATGAAGGGACAACGATTTCACCTTCCGGGATAATAACTGTGAGGAGCAAGAGGATAAACGCTATCGGAGATACGATGGAACCAAGGACATAAACCTTGTATCTCCATTCAACCAGAAGGTAGATACCCACAATTGCCCAGGCAAGGAAGGAAAGGGTCTCAATACCTATAAACGGCGGATGCCCCAGTTCCGGATACCGTAAGGTAATTACTGCTGCATGGAGGATGAAAGAAGCAATGAGAATTGATGCTGAGATTAGAGAGATCGGCTTTTTCAGGGTAATGAGATAAGAGATATACCCTGCCGTTGCCGCAAGATAAAGGAAAAGTGTGATATAGAAAAGCATCTGTTTTAATCCTTTTTTATCCCCAGGGAGGCGATTGAAAAATCCTTCCCCAAAAGGGATATTATTGTTCTGTCAATATCTTTCCACCTGCCGGCCTTTATCATCTCCGGTATGGAGGAAGAGGCCAACCTATTGAAAAACTTTCTTTTTTTAACACTCTCAACCTCTTTTGTCAATAGCTTTCGCCTGATTGCGGCCATGATCTCAAGGAATAGCGCATACTCCTCCCCGTACATCTCTTCCATCTCCAGCCGAAGTCTCTTCGCAAAGGCCGGGGATGCTCCCCCTGTAGATATGGCAATAGAAAGGAGCCCCCTCTCAACAACAGACGGGACTATGAAGTCGCACATCTCCGGCTTGTCCACTATATTCAGCAACACCCCCCTCTTTCGTGCCTCTTCTGAAATCTTATAATTTATATCTTCACTGTCTGTCGCTGCATAGGCCAAAAAAGCACCTTTCAGGTCCCCTTTGCTGAAGGGACGTTCTTTTATTTCCACTCTCCCGGCCTCTGAAATACCTTTTAAAACAGCAGTGACTGCGGGACTTACAACAGTTACCTTTGCCCCGGCGTTAAGAAGAGAAAAGACCTTCCTCTCTGCAACTTCGCCTCCGCCTATTACAACACAGGGTTTATCCCTTATATCCAGATAGATCGGGTAGTATCTCATCCTCTCTCTTTTACAGGCAACAATACTCTAAACGTGCTCCCTGCCCCCTTCTTACTCGCAACCTCAATGCTTCCGCCAAAAGACTCTATAATCCTCATACATATAGCAAGCCCAAGGCCTGTCCCTTTTCCTGGCTCCTTAGTAGTATAAAAGGGATCGAAAATCTTCCTTATCTCATCACTGCTCATCCCTGTTCCGGTGTCAGCCACAGACATTTCTACAAATTCTTCCGATCCCTGACCCCTGATCCCTGACCCCATAAACAAGGTTCCTCCATCCGGCATGGCGTCGGCGGCATTGATGAGGAGGTTTATCAGTACCTGTTGCAGTTGATGGGTGTCTGCCATTACTATCGGGGTCTCGCTCAGGCTAAGCTTTATATCAATCCTTTCAAATCCTTTTTGAGCTGATACCAAATCAAGGGAGCTTTCCAAAACCTCGTTTACATTTATCTCCACGAGTTTAAATTCTCCTGGCCGTGCGTAATCAAGCAGACCTTTTACTATCCTGTTTATCCTCTGTATCTCAGTCTGTATTCTCCCAAGATATTCTTCTTCATCCTCCCTGCCTGCCCCTTTTTGAATAATATCGGTATATCCGAGGATGGCGCTTAAGGGATTACCTATTTCATGGGCAATGCCGGCTGCAAGTCTGCCTACTGTTGCCATTTTTTCAGCCCTTATCACCTCGTCCTGGGCTGCCTTCAGGTGTCTTATATTTGCTTCAAGGGCCTCTTTTCCTTCCTTGATTCTATTTGTCATCCTGTTAAACGATTCGGCAAGCAAACCTATCTCATTCAACCTTTTTACCTTTACGCGCTGATTCAGATCGCCGTTTGCGACAGCATCTGTAACCGCAACCAGTTCATCAATAGGTCTGACAATGGTCCTGGAAAGAAGGATGGAGCCGAAAACAACCAGGATGACCGAGTTGAGTGCCACATAAAAAAATATCAACCTCTGGGACTTAGCAGCAGCCTCTTTTACATCCCTGGAGGATAGTATCACCTTCACACCTCCCATTACCTCATTCCCGAGGTACAAGGGGCCGACTATGCTTACCGTTTTACCCTGTACCAGGGTAGTTACTCTCTTCTCCCTTATCCCCGTGAGAAGAGCCTCATCAGAATATATCTTCCCTATAGCGTCACGAGATGAATGAGCAATCACTCGCATATTACTATCCGCAAGCAGGATTGTATCCAGGTCGCCGCTCTCAAAAAAAATATCTATAAGCCGCTGAATTCTGTCAATATTCTCAGGATTTTGGGACGTTTCAATGTACTTAATGCTGTTTTGAATGGAATTTAAGATAACCTTGGAGCTCTTGACCTTCTGGTCAAGGGCAGCCTGTTCCGAGACCTTCAGAACCACAAAGCCAATAAGGGCAGTGGCCACCATCATCAGTACGGCGATATTAAGAACGATCTCTGTCCGGAGGCCTATTATGAATTTGGGCATATATCCTAAATCCTGCAATCGAACCACAGAGTACACGGAGGAAACCCTTTAATACCAAAAGAAACACCTTGTTTTAAATCTTTTCTCAGTGCACTCAAAAGATGACTTTTAAAAACCCCATAATTGTTAAAATCAAAAATATGAGGACACAGAGAAGAAAAGGGTTTAAAAGGTTTTTATACTCAAAATTTATCTCTGTGGTCTCTGTGGTTTGCAATTTTTAGGTTTAACGCCTGCTATACACACACCCGCAGTAGTCCTGCCTGTAAAGGCCATGCTCCCTGCTCAGGGCAATGCTCCTCTTAAAGCCTTCCTTCTTTTTGAAGTCGGCCTCAAGATAGCTTATTCCATACTCTTCGGCCAGCGAAAGTCCTATCTCGTTGATTTTATCGGCCCTCTTGTGAGGAGATATAGAGAGAACTGTCCCAAAATATTCAAAACCGTTCTCACTGGCGAACCTTGCGGATTCCCGGAGCCTTACCTTATAGCAGAGAAAACACCTCTCGCTCCCCTCCTTATCGGCCTCATGTCCTTTTGTCAGTTCAAACCACCTTTCTACGTCGTAAGGCCCCTCGACAAATGCTACGGAACTTTTTTCAGCATACCCTTTCATTTCATCCCGTCTCATCTCATATTCTTCCCTTGGATGAATGTTTGGATCATAAAAGTAAAGGGTCAGATCAAACACCTCTCTTAGCAACTCAAGTACATAGGTGGAACAGGGTGCGCAACAGGTATGCAGAAGCATCCTGGGTTTAAGGCATGAGGTCTTAACAGTTTCAATATGTGACTTCATATATTTTACCTGGGCAGTTTTTCCAGGTACTCGACTATTCCCATCTTCTCGTACCACCCCTCGCTAAAATAGCTCAGTATATCAAGAAACTCATCAGGCTCCATATACCCTGGAACACCCTTTATAGGCTCTCCATTGGGTTTCAGGAAAAAAGTTGTCGGGGTTGATGTTATGTTTAGACTATCGGAGTATTCTCTCTCAGAGGTCTTTTTACCCTTCATGTTAAACTCTTTATTACCCTCTATATCTACGCTTACGGCCTTGAACAGCATGTTTATCCTCTCGACCACCTTACTGTCTGTGTATGTCTCCCTCTTCATCTTCTTGCAGTAGCCGCACCATTCTGCGTAAAAGTCTATCAGGATAAGTTTCTTCTCTTTCTTCGCCTCTTTCATGGCCTGGTCAAGAGGAAGCCATCTGACCGCTGATTCCCCTGCCTGGAGACCCGCAGGTATAAGGAGAAAGAAGGCTATTAACAAAAATCTCTTCATATAACACTCCATTTTGTTCCAACTTTATCCTCAAAATACCAGCAAAATACGGTTTTTTCAAGGTAAAACCTGTTTACAAAAAAGACGGTATGGATTAATATCAGTGGCATGAGGACCTTAAACCGCTACCTATTAAAGGAGATAACCGTCCCGTTTTTTCTCTCCCTCATTATATTTACGTTTGTCCTTCTCCTTGACAGGATGATGCAGCTGATAGAGCTTGTGGTTGGCAGAGGTGTGCATATATCGGACATAGGAATGCTCATAGTTTATATCATTCCGTCGTTCCTGACCCTGACAATACCTATGTCTTTCTTGCTTGCGCTCCTCCTTGCCTTCGGCAGACTTTCCTCGGATGGTGAGGTTACGGCAATGAAGGCCTCAGGAGTCAGCCTGTATCAGATGCTGATCCCTGTAACCGTTCTGTCAATCCTTGCATATATAATGACCTTTTATCTGTTCCTTTTTGCCCTCCCGTGGGGGAACCAGTCTTTCAGGGTAAAGGTCTTTGATATAGCCAGCGCGAGGGCAAGCACAGCCATAAAAGAAGGGGTGTTTAACGATGACTTTGAGGGCATCGTCCTGTATGTTGAAAAGTTTGAGAATGCCGGCGAGAGGATGCAAGGTATTATGATATATGATCAGAGAGAAAAAGAGGAATACGCCATATTTGCCAGGGACGGGAGCATACTCTCGGACCCTGAAGCGATGACGGTTACCATGTACTTGAAAAACGGGGAGATACACAAGGTCGGCAAGAGGCTTTCTTACGACAGGGTTACCTTTTCAACATATGACATGCGTCTCAATTTCAAAGGCCCTGAGTCGGGAAAAAAGGGAGAGGTATCCAAAGGTGACAGGGAGATGACCCTTGCAGAGTTGAGGGAAAGGGTCGCCGAGCTGAAGGCGAGAGGAGAAAATCACGGGCCTTATGATGTCGAGATCTATAAGAAATTCGCAATACCGTTTGCCTGCATAGTCTTTGGCCTTATCGGCGCCCCTCTCGGTATTCAATCAAAAAGAAGCGGGAGGGCCTGGGGTTTTTCTCTAAGCCTTGCCATATTCCTGGTTTACTATATCTCTTTGACAGGAGGGGAAAGCCTGGGAGACAGGGGCGTAATCCCGCCGCTTCTTGCCATATGGGGAGCAAATATAATATTCTTTTTCCTTGGGGTATACCTTATATTAATGGTGGGAAAGGAGCGCCCCATTCCTTTACTGGCATGGATGGACAGCGCCATAGATTTTATAGAACATCTGCCGAAGAGGCTGAAAAGCTGGAAGAAGGAGAGTTAGTTGCCCATATTGGCCCGATACATATCCATAGAGTTCTTTAAGGTGCTGCTCCTCAGCCTTGGAGCCTTCTTAGTCATTTATCTCGTTGTAGACATCCTTCAGGGGATGGCTATGCTCATGGAACACAAGCCGGCCCTTACCCTTGTTGCAAAACTGTATGCATTGAAGATACCTAAGATAGTCTCTCAAGTGACCCCTGTGGCCGTGCTCCTTTCAACACTGATGACCCTCGGCGTCCTGTCAAAAAACAGCGAGATCACGGCTATGAAGAGCAGCGGGGTAAGTCTGTACCTGATAGTTGCTCCCATTCTGGTAATGGCCTTTATTATCAGCATCTTTTCGTTCATTTCCAATGAATATATTGTCCCTTATACCAACAGGGAGGTATTTTTTGTAGAAAAGGTACTTATAAAAAAACAGGAGAAGAAGAGCTTCTTTAAACAGAACAAGATATGGTATAGGAGCGATAATGCCATATACAACATCCAACTTTTCGATCCCGATACAAACAAGCTTAAAGGGGTCACTGTCTATTATATAGGGGATGGATTCAGGCTTTCAAAGAGGGTTGAGGCGAGAGAGGTCACTTGGGATGGTTCTGCCTGGTTATTTTCAGACGTCAGGGAAGACATTATCGGCGATGCAGCCATAACCACTAAGACCTATAAAGAGCTGCAGATAAACCTTCCTGAATCGCCTGAGGCTTTAACGGCAGGGGAGAGGGATTCGGAGGAGATGGGGCTCAGAGAACTGAGGGAGTACGTCGGGAGACTGAGGAGCGAGGGTTATGATCCAATCAGGTTTGCAGTGGACATGCACTCAAAGCTCTCATATCCATTCACATCTCTTATTATGGCATTTTTGGGGATACCCTTTGCCTTAAAAGGCGGGAGGTCCAGCGGCATGGCCTTTGGAGTAGGTATAAGCGTGCTTGTTGGATTTGGTTACTGGCTGATAATGTCTCTCGGCCTTTCCCTCGGCAGGGCAGAGGCGCTCCCGCCCCTTCTTTCGGCATGGGGGGCAAACATCGTCTTTGGCCTTGCGGGAATTTTAATGATGATGAAGATGGAAGGGGATTGAGAATTGAGCCTTTAGAGAACGATTAAAGCCCCTTAATATATAGTTCTCGCTGGCAAGATGTTATGTGGTTGACTCAGGCATATAAATTACGTATAAGTTATCCTAATATAGGAGGCAAAATGATAAATATTAAAAAGGTCCTGTTCCCAACCGATTTTTCAGAAAATTCCAATTATGCATTCGACTATGCCGTTGGCCTTGCACAGAAGCTTGGTGCCCGTCTTTATGTCCTTCATGTCATACATGAGCTTATAGATACAACAGGCTTTTACATTCCCAACATCTCTCTCGATCAGCTTCAGAAAGACCTTGAAAAAGGCGCCGAAGAGATGATGGACAAGTTTTGCGGAGAGAGGATGGGGGATTTCAAGGACTACGAACGGATGAATGTCATAGGCCTTCCACATATTGAGATACTTAGTGTAGCTAAAGAAAAGGGAATTGACATGATTGTAATGGGAACTCATGGAAGGACTGGAATAGACAGGGTCCTCTTCGGGAGCACAGCAGAGAAGGTGCTCAAGAAGGCGCCATGCCCCGTACTTACAGTCCGATATCCTCAAAAATAATAGGTAAAGGTAAAGGTGGAGATGAAGAAAAGTTTCAGGCCTATAGATCTCAAGAATATAGAGACTTATTCTATTAGGAACAGGAAGAGCAAGGTTGACGTGAAAGACTTGGGAAACCCTTACCAGAAGGGTTCTTCTTTTTTAGATTTTGTTAATACCCTCCCCGACATCCTGGCTGCCAGGGATATTAATGAAGTGGCTGAAAGTGTAGTCACAGCTTACAAGGCAAAAAAAGTTGTGGCAATAGGGATGGGGGCCCATGTAATAAAGGTAGGCCTTGGGCCGATTATTATAGACATGATGGAGAGGGGAATAATAACCTCTATCGCTTTGAATGGGGCAGGGATAGTCCATGACTCCGAGCTTGCGATGATAGGACAGACATCTGAGGATGTAGCGGCTGAGCTTAAGGGCGGCGCTTTCGGAATGGGGGAGGAGACAGGAAGGGTACTGAACGAGGCCATAAATGAAGGCGTAAAAAAAGGGTATGGGATAGGCAGGGCCGTTGGAGAAAGGCTTCTCAAGGAGGAATTCCCATACAACGAAAAGAGTATCCTTGCAGCAGGCGCCAGGCTCGATATCCCGGTAACCGTCCATGTT
>Ga0209212_1007817_pt1 | contig 11663 bp, 9 predicted proteins | sample RifGroC2_FD_183996 | JGI IMG/M metagenome (GOLD analysis project Ga0209212, IMG submission 183996) | Groundwater microbial communities from Rifle, Colorado, USA - Groundwater C2 (SPAdes) (version 2) | ecosystem: Environmental > Aquatic > Deep subsurface > Groundwater | place: Rifle, Colorado...
TTATTGTGGCTAATGACCGTTGGTTTTTGAACGATCAAGCATATTAGCAGTCTTTGTTTTAATAATCAAACAATGAGGTTAGGTGTTCGCAAGATCTGAACGATCTCCATGGAGAGATGTCCGACCGTTTTTCCGGACCGGGTAAGGTTTGACAGGAGGGGGCTAAAATTGTAAAGTACGCTGGTTTTATGGAGAGATTTTAACGGGATTTCAGAACGAAAGGACGGGCAGATGTTTCCAGCCGTAAAGGGCGATATTGTTAAGCTTCATTACACCGGCAAGCTGGCCAGCGGAGAAATTTTCGACGCTTCGCCGGAAAACCGGCCACTCCGGTTCGTGATCGGGAAAAACGAGGTTATTCCTGGCGTCGAACAGGCCGTGATCGGAATGGTCCGGGGGGAAAAAAAGACGGTAACAGTTACTGCCGATCAGGCCTATGGCCAGAAATTACCCGAAAAGATAGAAGAAGTGCAGCGGAGCATCCTCCCCGCGGGGATGGCGCTGAATGTCGGCGGCAAGCTTCAGATCACCAAGCACGATGGTAGCCTGCTCTATGTCGAGGTTCTCGCCCTGACCGAGACGACCGTCACTCTCGACGCTAATCACCCGCTGGCGGGAAAAGATCTGATATTCGATATAGACATGCTTGAAGTGGAAAAGGCTCCTAAGTCCGATTTTTTCAACCAGATCTTTAAATAGGACCCCGCTGCCGTTTTTATGGCGGATTGAGTCCTTCGTTGGCAGGTAGTTTAGCGGCGATAGGGTTTGAGGACAATCGTGCCGATTTCGAGAAGCTGTCCATTTTCTACCCGCGGACAACCGCCGTTTTCGAACTCCAACACCCCATAAGGTTCGTTGGCGACGGGTTGGCCGCGGGTTCTGGTCCGTGCGGCCAGACAGTAAGACCCTGGTTCGGGGAGGTAGAGGGTGAACCGGCCGTCGGCATTGACGGGAAGCGAAGTGAAATCGGGCATCCGGTGAAAGTTATGGTCGCGGTAGGCTAGCGCGAAAGCCCCGACGGCCGGCTGGCCCCGGTCGTCGAGAATGCGGCCGGTAAAACCGGTCGCGCCGGAGCTCAAAGCGCCTTCTCGCATAACCATTGACCGCACCATGGTTTGCAACTGAAAGTCGACCCGGCTGGTACAGCCATTTTCTACTTTTACCGGGTTTGTTACCGGCATGCCCCAGGCATCCCCCGGCAGGGGGGGGCCAGCATTGCCGCCCTCCCTGCGCATCCGCGCGACCAGATAATATTCCCCCGCAATGACATCAAGAAAATAGGTACCGGTGCTGTCGGTTCGGGCCTCGAAGTCCGCCGGTCCGCGCAGGTTGCTGCGCCGACTTCGGTAGGCGTAAACATAGACCTCGGTGGATGGCTGACCGTGCTGGTTAGTGACCTGACCGGCGATGCCGGTCAGGTCGCGGGGAGACGCGGGGGAGTGAGGGGCGGGCGCGGGGGTACAGGCGCCAAAGGCTTGGGTCAGTACACAGATCAAAAAAACAAGCAGGCGTGCCATTTTTTCCATCGTTGCTGCGAGCGGGTCAGTTGAGCTGAATTATGTCGCCCCGGTCAACCTGGAGTAGAAATAAAGTTTTGAGCGCATCACCGGTCGTCCCGAACGAAGTGTTGCCAGAAACCCCATGAAAATCGATGAGTTGGGATAGAGCCTGTTGCAACTCATCGCGGGTGCGGATTTCCGGCCGATCGAGCAGGGTGAAGAGGATGTTGGCCACGTCAAAGCCTTGGGCTTCGAGGATGCTCGGTTCCTCGCCATACGCCGCCGTATAGTTTTCGACAAACTGGCGAATGGACGGGTCGGCGCTGGCCCGAAAAAAGCCGTCGACAAAAATCGCTCCCTGCAGGTAACGGCCGGTGGAGCGGAGCAGATCGCGAGAATTCCAGCCATTGATGCCGAGCAACTGGACATCCTCGATGCCGTAAAACAGCAACTGGGGAGCGATCAGGCTGATTTTGTCGGCATAGTCGGGGATGAACAGTGCTTGAAACGGCAATTTAACCTTTTGGACCGCCTTGTCATCTTCCACCACCTCATCCGGTTCAGCCTTGGGGTCCACATCCGGGGAAGCAGGGTCCTCCTCTTTGAGCAACCTGACCTGGCGCCGAAAATCGGTGGCCTTTTCAGCGTACATCTGGGTGGCCACGACCTGGCCGCCGCGGTTCTGAACCGCACGGATGAACAGGTCGGTCATTTCATAGCCGAGCTTGTTTTCCGGGTGCAGGATGGCGAAGGCGGTAATGCCCAACCGTTCCATGGCATGGCTGACCAGCGCTTCCACCTGCTGGCGACTGGTCAGAGAATCGCGGAAGATGAAGCTGCCGGTTTCCGGGAGGCCGTCGCGAGGGGACAGGGACAGGAGAGGGATTCCGATCCGCTGCGCCTGTGCCGCGGCCGCCGCGGCCGCTCCGCCGGTCAGGGGCCCGGCAATGGCCATCACGCCCGCCTCGCCGGAAAGCTCGGTGACGATACGGGAGCTTTCTTCCGCCGTGGCGCCGGAGTCACGAAACTCCAGATGGATCGGCGGTTTGTTTTGATCATGGAGATCGGACGCGAGTTCCATGCCGCGGCGGACAAGTTGGCCGAAGGGTGCGTAGCGGCCGGTCAACGGAAGCATAACGCCGATAGAGCGTTGCAGAAACGGGCTGCCGTTAAGTTTTTCCCAGAGGGCGACCGCCTCGTTGCGGTAAGGAAAAGGGGTTGAATTCTGGATGACCGCAGCCGCCAGGCGTTTGGCTTCGTTCTGGTCGTTCCGCTTGTCGGCGCCCAGGGCGAGTTGCAATATGGCGTCCTGGCCGATGGCGGTATCGCGGAACATGAACGCCGCTTCGCCGATTTCGGTGGGCGAAAGGTGTTCCTTGAGGATGCCGTGGGCCAGTTCCAAAAGTTTGCTGTCGGTCGGTTTGGCGCTTCGGTGTATGAAGGTCAGGGCCTCCAGGTAATTGCCGAGACCGGCGTTGGCTTCGGCGAGCGCGGCTAGTCGACGGGAGCGGTCGTTCGGGGTCAGGGACTCCGGGTCGGTGTTCAGCAGGGTCGTCAAACCGGCTTGGAATTGGCCGGTGGCGACCAGTGAAACACCTTCGATACAGAGAGCTTCCGGGCCTTTCTGGGCGAGCGGAATACGGCTGATGTAAAGCAGGGCTTCCTGGTGACTGCCGCTGTTCTGAAAAATGCGCGCCAGATAGAGATAAGCCCGTGGCAGTTCCGGGGAGTCGTAGTTGCGAATAACGAAGCCGCGCAGCAGGGATAGGGCTTCCTGCTGGTCGCCGCTGTGAAACTTGTCGATGCCGAGCTGCAGGGAGGGGTCGGCTGGCTGGCTGGCAGCGCTGGCTGGAGTGATGTGCAAAAGGGTGCTGCTAAAAAGCAGGCACAGGATGATCAACCAGCTGCCGAACGTTTTGCCCATGCGCGCCTCCATGCCACGATCGAATCATTCGAACAGATCTTTGACTTTATCGAAAAACCCTTTGCCCATTGGATGAACGTCTTCGCCGCTCTCGCGGGCAAATTCCTCAAGCAGTTCCTTCTGCCGGGAAGTCAGGTGGGTCGGTGTTTCGATCCGCAACACCACCAGCTGGTCGCCGCGACCGTACCCCTGCAGATGGGGAATGCCCTTGCCGGAAAGGTTGAGGACCTTCCCCGACTGGGTGCCGGCCGGCACCTTGAGTTTCAGTTTGCCGTCGAGAGTCGGCACCTCGATTTCGCAGCCGAGGGCCGCCTGGACAAAGGAGATCGGCGTTTCACAGATGACGTCCTGCCCTTCGCGCTTGAATATCGGGTGGTCCTTGACCGTGATAACCACATACAGGTCTCCCGGCGGGCCCCCTTGGACGCCGAGATCCCCTTCGCCGTTGAGTTTGAGCCGGTTGCCGGTTTCGACACCGGCGGGAATTTTCAGCGAGATGGTCTTTTTTGCCTTGGTTTTGCCGGTGCCGCGGCATTCGGGGCAGGGGCTTTCGATCACCCGGCCTTCCCCGGCGCAGTCGGGGCAGGGTCGGGTCAGGGAGAAGAAACCCTGCTGGTAACGGACCTGTCCGGCGCCCTGGCAGGTCGGACAGGTTTTAGGATTGGTTCCCTTGCGGGCACCCGAACCGCCGCATTCGTCGCAACGCTGATTTCTGGGAATCTGCACCTTGGTTTCAAGGCCGAAAGCAGCTTCTTCGAAGGAGATGCTGAGGTTGTAGCGCAGGTCGTCGCCGCGCCGGCCCCGACCGCGCCTGGCACCGCCGCCACCGAAAATGTCGCCGAAAATATCGCCGAAAATATCTTCGAACGGACTGCCGCCGAAACCAAAGCCTTCCGAAGAAAAACCGCCGCCGTTGCCGAGGCCGGCATGGCCGAACTGGTCGTAGGTGGCTCGTTTCTGGCCGTCGGAAAGAACGGCATAGGCTTCGGAAAGCTCCTTGAAACGTTCTTCGGCCTCTTTATTGCCAGGATTTTTGTCCGGGTGATGCTGAAGAGCCAGTTTTCGGTAGGCTTTTTTTATCTCGGTTTCGCTGGCGTTGCGATTGACTCCCAGCGTTTCATAATAGTCGCGTTTGCCGTTTGCCAAGGGACGATCCTTCTTCCTGGGGTCAAAATGGTGGTAGGGGCACGGCGCGCCGTGCCCCTACCGGGTCCTGGAAAAACAGCTGTTTTCCCTTATTTCTTGTTTTCGTCGACTTCTTCGAATTCGGCATCGACCACGTTTTCGCTGCCTTCGCTGGCGCCGGTATCCTTGGCTTCGCCTTCAGCGGCACCTTCGGTCTGGGCCTTGGCGTACATGGCTTCAGCCAGCTTGTGCGAAGCCTGGGCCAGGGCTTCGGTTTTCTTCTGGATTTCTTCGGCAGTGTCGCCTTCCATGGCCTTCTTGAGGTCATCCAGGGCGCTGGTGATCTTGGCCCTGGTTGCCTCGTCAACCTTGTCGCCGTGGTCCTTAAGAGATTTTTCCGTGGTATAGACCAGACTGTCGGCCTGGTTGCGGGTCTCGATCAACTCGCGTTTCTTTTTGTCTTCGCCGGCGTGGGCTTCGGCATCCTTGACCATCTTCTCAATTTCTGCGTCGGAGAGGCCGGAGGAGGCGGTGATGCGAATCGACTGCTCTTTGCCGGTGCCCAGATCCTTGGCCGAAACATGCAGGATGCCGTTGGCGTCGATGTCGAAGGTAACCTCGATCTGCGGCACGCCGCGGGGAGCGGTGGGGATCCCGACCAGCTCGAAACGGCCGATGGTTTTGTTATCGGAGGCCATTTCCCGTTCGCCCTGCAGCACGTGCACCGAAACGGCCGGCTGGTTGTCGGAGGCGGTGGAGAAAATCTGGCTTTTTTTGCAGGGAATGGTGGTGTTCTTCTCGATCAGCTTGGTCAAGATGCCGCCAAGGGTTTCGATCCCCAGGGAAAGAGGGGTGACGTCGAGCAGCAGCACGTCCTTGACCTCGCCCTTGAGCACGCCCCCCTGGATGGCGGCGCCGATGGCGACCACCTCATCGGGATTGACCCCCTTGTTGGGAGTTTTGCCGAAGATTTCCTGAACCCGCTTCTGCACCACCGGCATGCGGGTCATGCCGCCGACCAGGATGACCTCGTCGAGGTCCGAAGCCGACAAACCGGCATCTTTAAGGGCGGTTCGGCAGGGTTCGACCAGCTTGTTGAGCAGGTCTTCGCAGAGGCTTTCGAGTTTGGCCCGGGTCAGCTTGATCAACAGGTGCTTGGGGCCGGAAGCGTCGGCGGTGATGAAGGGAAGGTTGACTTCGGTTTCCATGGAACTGGACAGTTCGCACTTGGCTTTTTCCGAAGCTTCCTTGAGCCGCTGCAGGGCCATTTTATCGCTGCGCAGGTCGATCCCTTGCTCCTTTTTGAACTCGCCGGCGACATAGTCGATGATGCGCTGGTCGAAGTCTTCGCCGCCGAGAAAGGTGTCGCCGTTGGTCGACTTGACTTCGAAGACGCCGTCGCCGAGCTCGAGAATCGAGATGTCGAAAGTGCCGCCGCCGAGGTCGAATACGGCGATTTTCTCTTCGGCTTTTTTGTCCAGACCGTAGGCCAGGGAGGCAGCGGTGGGCTCGTTGATGATGCGCAGCACGTTGAGTCCGGCGATCTTGCCGGCATCCTTGGTGGCCTGGCGCTGGGAATCGTTGAAGTAGGCCGGCACGGTGATGACCGCGTCGGTGACCTCTTCGCCGAGGTAGTCTTCGGCGGTCTGCTTCATCTTCAGCAGGACCATGGCCGAGATTTCCGGCGGGCTGTATTTTTTGCCGCGGGCCTCGATCCAGGCGTCGCCGTTGTCGGCCTGCAGAATCTTGAAGGGGCTGATCTTGATGTCCTTGCGTACCGCATCCGAGTCGAACTTGCGGCCGATCAGGCGTTTGATGGCGTACAGGGTGTTTTCCGGGTTGGTGACCGCCTGCCTCTTGGCCTGCTGGCCGACCAGCCGCTCGCCGTTTTCGGCAAAAGCGACCATCGACGGGGTGGTGCGGGCGCCTTCCGAGTTGGCGATGACAACCGGCTCACCGCCTTCCATAACGGCAACACACGAGTTGGTGGTGCCGAGGTCGATACCGATTACTTTACCCATGATGTATATCCTCCTTGTGTTTACAGTCTTCAGGCTGTAGCAGCGTTGTTATTGTTCGTTACCGTCGGCCTTGGGCGGCTCTTCGACCGAGGCCTTGGCCAGCATGACCATGGCTGGGCGAAGCAGACGGCTGCTGAGCAGGTAGCCCTTTTGCAATTCATGCACCACGGTGTTGGGGGCGTGTTCGGAGCTTTCCACCTGGCCCATGGCTTCATGGCGGGACGGATCGAAGGGTTCGCCGACCGAGTTGAACGGGGTGACGCCGAATTTGTCCAGGGCCTTGGCGAACATCGACAGGGTCATTTCCACCCCCTGTAGCAGCCCTTTGGCATCGCCGCTTTCCTGGCGTGCATGGGCGACCGCCCGCTCGAGGTTGTCGACCACCGGGATGATTTCCTTGATGATGTTTTCATTGGCGAAGCGCGACAGATCTTCTTTTTCCCGCTGGGCCCGGCGCCGAAAGTTTTCCAGATCGGCGCGCTCGCGCAGATAAAGATCCCAGTTCTTTTGAGCCTCGGCGCGAGAGGCGGCCAGCTGCTCTTCAAGGGACGGCTCTGCGACGGTGTCCGTTTCCGGCGTGGCGTCCCGTGGGGCCTGTTCGATAACCTGTTCTTCGTTTTCGGCAGCGACCTGCTCATCCAGCTGCTCTTTTTTCTTTGCCACGTTATTCAATCTCCTATTCGAATTCTATTTCGAGAACCTGGCTGACCAACCGTGCCGTGTAGTCGACAACCGGAATGACCTGAGAATAGTTCATCCGGCTCGGGCCGATGACGCCCAGTGTGCCGATAGTGCCGCGGCTGCTGGAGTAGTTGGCGGTGATCAGGCTGCATCCCTCGATTTCGCTGTATTCCGATTCGCTGCCGATGAAAATCTGCACACCCTTGGCGCGTTGGCTCTTGTCGAGTAGTTCCACCAGCAGGCTTTTTTGCTCGAAGGCCCGGAACAACCGTTTCATTCGGTCCATGTCCTTGAACTCGGACTGCTCAAGGATGTTGGAAGCTCCTTCGATAAAAACCTCCCCGCCGATTTCCTCGCTCAGGACTTCTCGCGACAGTTCCAGCGCCCGTCTCAGCAGTTGGTCGTAGGTGGTTTTTTCCTCGGTCATGTCACGGACCGTTTTGGCTTTTATTTCCTGAATGCTGAGGCCGGTCAGAGTCTGGTTCAGGTAATTGGAAACTTGTTCCAGTTCGTGCTGGGAGATGGGGGTCTCGGTTTCGATGACCTTGTTCTGTACCAGACCCGAGCGGGAGACGAAGATTACCAGGATTTTGCCATGTGACAACTTGAGAAATTCTATGTGGCGGAAGACCGTCGAGGTGAAACGGGGGATCATCACCACCCCGGCATAGCTGGAAATAGCCGAAAGTACCTTGCCGGCCTCCCGCAGTCGTTCTTCTACCCGCAGACCGTCGAGCCGGTAATACTGCTCGATGCGACTTTTTTGCTGCGCATCAAGCTGGCCGACCTGCAGCAGGGTGTCGACGTAAAAGCGGTAACCCTTGTCGGTTGGCACCCGTCCGGCCGAAGTGTGGGGAGAGACGATATACCCCATCTCCTCGAGATCGGCCATGACGTTGCGTACCGTTGCCGGTGACAGCCCGATCTGGTGGCGTCGGCTCACCGCCCGTGAGCCGATTGGTTCGGCGGTGCAGATATAATCTTCGACGATTGCTTCAAGGATTCGTCGACTGCGCTCGTTGAGTTCTTCACCCATCGGTATCGCCTTAAAAAAATCAAGCCGGAAAAGACCCGGCTGTGACATCCGCTTAGCACTCCTGATGGCCGAGTGCTAACGCGAACAACATAACAACGCCCCATTCCTTTGTCAAGGGCAAATGGGACCAGAAAAAAGGCACTTTTTCAGAGAAAAGGGAGGATCAGGTGGTCAAAGATCAACCAGCCTTCGAGGTCGAGTTGCCAACGTTCCCGATTCTTATGGAGGTGCCCGGAGGTCTGCCGCAAGGAAGAACCGAAGGCGCTGGCAACGCTTTCACCAAAGCGCGAGGAAAATTCCGCTTCGCCAACCCCCTTGCCGGTACGCAGACCGAGGTAGAGAGTTTCGGCCATCGCTCCACGGCGGTCGAAATGTTCCAGTTCTACCGCTGGGTCGACCCGTTGCTCCAACTGGTGGCGGTAGCGGTCGAGATCCGGGGCGACCGACAGGCGGCGGCCCCAGTTGTGGGCATCGAAAGAGTGGGCGCCGGCGCCGATGCCGAGACTGGACTGCCGCTGCCAGTAGCCAAGGTTGTGCCGGCACTGACGGCCGGGAAGGGCGTAGTTGGAGATTTCGTAATGGTTGAAGCCGGCTCCCGTCAGATGCTGATGCAGGGCCATAAAGTGTTCGGCGTAGGCAGTGTCTTCGGGGAGCAACAGAGAACCGCTGTCCTGTTGCGCATGGTAGGGAGTTCCCTCCTCGACGGTCAGTCCATAGCAGGAGAGGTGTTCCGGCTGATATCCGAGCAGCCGGTCCAGTTCTTCCTTCAGATCGGCCAGCGATTGTCCGGGGAGGGCGAACATCAGGTCGCAGGAGAGGTTGTCGAACCCGGCCAGGCGGGCCAGGCGGATGGCGGCAAGGGCTTCTTCGGGCGAATGAATCCTCCCGAGTTGGCCCAGCCGGGTTGGGTTGAGCGATTGAATGCCCAGCGACAACCGGTTGATTCCGGCGGCGCGGTAGCCGGTCAAGGATGGCAGGGAAACCGTGCCGGGATTGGCTTCGAGGCTGATTTCGATATCTTGGACGAAGCCGAATCTGGCTTCGGCCGATTTCAGAATCCGGGCGATCTGGGCCGGGGTGAGTAGCGAGGGGGTCCCGCCGCCGAAAAAAACCGAAGTCAGCGGACCCTGCCAGGCCGGATCTGCCGCGTTCAGTTCGAGATGGCGCAAAAGCAGGCCGGTGTAGCTCTCAAGGTCGGCAGGAGTGTGCCGATCCGTGGAGAAAAAGTCGCAGTAGGGGCATTTCCGCGGGCAGAAAGGGATATGGATATACAGGCTGGCCATGATAAACCAAAACGGCGGGGAGCCTGGCTCCCCGCCGTTTTTAGAGAAAATTTCGTTATCGATCAGTGAAATTTCGTGAAGGAGTCGGCGTTGATCCACAGATGGGCCAGAATGCTTACGGCGTAGCCGAGAGCGACCGCCCAGGTCCATTTGAGATGGTTGCCGAAGGTGTAGATGCCCCGGGCGGTTCCCATCAGGGCCACGCCGGCGGCCGAGCCGATCGACAGCAGACTGCCGCCGACCCCGGCGGTCAGAGTGACCAGCAGCCACTGGCCGTGGGACATGTCGGGATTCATGGTCAGCACGGCGAACATGACCGGGATGTTGTCGACCACCGCCGAGAGGAGGCCGACCAGAATGTTGGCGGTGGTGTGGCCGAGACCGACGTACAGGGCGTGGGAGGTCATGGCCAGATAGCCGAACTGGCCGAGGCCGCCGACGCAGAGGACGACGCCGTAGAAGAACAGCAGGGTATCCCATTCGGCGCGGGCGATTTTGCGGAACAGGTCGAAACCAACGGCCGGGCCATGGCCAGGCGCCGGCGCCGCATCCGGCTCGACGTGGTCGTCCGGGTTGTGCCCGGTCATGTCGAGGGGCTGATCGCCGGTTCCCGGGCGATGTTCGGCCTTTTTCAGCCAGAAACCCAAGAAGCCGAGATAGCTGAGGCCGAGCATCATGCCGGCCGCCGGTGGCAGGTTCAGGAAGTTATGGAAAGAGACCGCCGTAACGATGGTACAGAGAAACAGGAACATGATCCGCTTGGCGCCCAGCTTCATTTGAACCATGCATTGCATGGCTTCCGGGCGGTCCTTGCTGACGGACAGGCTCATCAGCGCCGCGGGGATGACCCAGTTGAGCAGGGAGGGGATGAAGATGGCGAAAAATTCGCCAAAAGCGACCATTCCTTTTTGCCAGACCATCAGCGTGGTGATATCGCCGAAGGGAGAAAAGGCGCCGCCGGCGTTGGCGCCGACCACGATGTTGATGCAGGCGACGACCATGAATTTTTTGTTGTCCCCGCCGACCGCCATGGCCACGGCGCCCATGAGCAGTGCGGTGGTCAGGTTGTCGGCCACCGGGGAAATGATGAAGGCCAGAAACCCCGTCAACCAGAACACGGTTCGCAGGGTGAAGCCGCGGCTGACCAGCCAGGACCGGAGGGCCTGAAACACATTGCGTTCGTCCATGGCGTTGATATAGGTCATGGCGGCCAGCAGAAACAGAAACAGTTCGGCGTATTCCAGCAGGTTGTTTTTGATCGCCACATGGGCGCTGTGGGTATCTCCCGTGGCCGCATAGGCGAGGGCTACCAGAACCCAGATGATGCCCGCCGCCAGCAAAACCGGCTTGCTCTTGCGCAGGTGCAGTTTTTCTTCCATGATGACCAGACTGTAGGCGGCAACAAACAAGATCAGGGCGAGAATGCCGTAAAAGGTACCGGTCAGGTTGAGAACGGGTTCGCCCCCCTCGCTGGCCCAAAGAGGAGACGCCGTCATTGCAACACATAAAAGAGCAGAAAGTAGTTTTTTCACATGGTCACCTTTGGGCTAGAGTGGAGAACATTTTCCCATTAATTTTCTCTTTGGTCAGCCGGTAAGCCCCGTTTTTATCATTTTCCTTGATGGGGTGTCAAGAGAAACAGGGTTTTTCAATTGCTTGCCATGACCGATTTATTTCATTATACTTGGCCCTCGGATGCGCATTTATTAATGGTTCAAAAGATTACAATAGAACGATATTTTATTGATGTGAGGACGCTATGAGAAAAAAGGTCTGTGCCGCCGCCGTTCAGTTTAATATTGCTCTGGGGCAGGTGGATGCCAATCTGCTGCGGGCCGTCGAAGGCATTCGCAAGGTCGGGGAACGGGATGCCAGGCTGGCTGTGCTCCCCGAGATGTGGAGTACCGGTTACGATTACAAACACCTTCCCGAACTGGCCGAACAGACTCCCCGGGTGATCGAGGCGATCAAGGAGCTTACCGCCGAACTAATTCAAGGAGTCTGCGACGATTGCTATGATTTTAGCGTCAAGTATCGTCAGACAGAGGATGGCAGCTATATTTATACTGCCAACGACATCGATCTCTTTTCTGT
>Ga0209212_1007820_pt1 | contig 11661 bp, 8 predicted proteins | sample RifGroC2_FD_183996 | JGI IMG/M metagenome (GOLD analysis project Ga0209212, IMG submission 183996) | Groundwater microbial communities from Rifle, Colorado, USA - Groundwater C2 (SPAdes) (version 2) | ecosystem: Environmental > Aquatic > Deep subsurface > Groundwater | place: Rifle, Colorado...
TCTTAATCTTTAATTATTATAGGTCAACTTATTTGCATTGAAAGGTGAATAGTTGACCTCTCTTGTTTTAATGCTCAGGAATTTCAAAGTTGCAATAGTAGCGCGAACTTTAGTTCGCATAGGGATGTAAGCGAACTGAAGTTCGCGCTACATTGAAAAAGCTGCCGAAGGCCTAATTTAAAAACAAACACTATGTCAAAGATCGTAATTACAGGATTAGGATTAGTTACACCCGTTGGAATCGGCGTCAAGGAGAGCTGGGAATCGTTTATCCAGGGCAGGAACGGAGCTAACGAGATGAAGTCCTTCGATACCTCAAAATACAAGGTGCACCGCTCCTGCGAGATAAAGAATTTCCAGTGGGATTTTGAATTGGAAAATCAGATCAAAGAAAACACCATCCATAAATATGTCTACTATGCAGCCAGAGAGGCATTGCAGGAAAGTGGTTTGTTAAATGATAAAAATTTCAACAGAGAGCGGTTTGGTATTGCCATAGGGACATTGGCAGCCGAATTGACGCCATTTGAAAGGCTTTTGAGGCTGGACCCTTCGAAAAAAGATAACGGTTTTGATAAGACCGTCGCGGCTGTATATCCTCCCAATTCGATCACAAACATTCTGGCACAATATTTTGATTTTGAAGGCCCAACGATGATTTCCCTTAACGCCTGTTCATCGGGCAATCACGCCATAGCTTGGGCTTATGACCTTCTCGTGGACAATAAAGTTGATGTGGTAATGGTTGGAGGTGGTGATATGATCCCTCAAACTGAATTCACTCACTTTCATAACCTCAAAGCCCTGGCTCCTGAACGTTGCCAGCCTTTTGATAAAAACCGCCAGGGTCTCATGATTGGAGAAGGAGCGGGGATACTAATCATGGAAAATTATGAGTTTGCCAAAAAGCGTGGGGCAACAATTATAGCCGAGATGGCGGGTTATGGGCTAAGTTGTGATGGATTCCACATGACTGCGCCGCATCCGGAAGGAGATGGCGCCGTAAAATGTATGAGCGATGCGCTAAAAATGGCAAATCTATCTCAAACAGATATTGGTTACATTAATGCGCATGGCACAGGTACACCTCATAACGACAAAACAGAAACGATAGCCATAAAACGTGTGTTCAAAGAAAATGCTTGTAAAATTCCATGTAGTTCAACGAAATCTATGATTGGTCATCTTATGGGTGCGGCAAGCGCTGTGGAATCGGTCGTTTGCTGTCTGGTACTAAGACATGGCGTAGCGCCTCCAACGATCAGTTATGAAACGCCTGACCCTGAATGTGACCTTGATTATATACCGAATAAGGCACGAGAATTAAAAGTAAGGCATGTACTCAATAATTCATTCGCCTTTGGAGGCAATAACGCCACGACGATATTCAGTCAAATGGGTTAAGCCTGTTCTGAGTGTGCGAAGGGCGAAGCGAACCAACCTCCCCCTGTCCCCCTCCGTGAGGGGGACAGGGGGAGGATCCGTGTTTGTGTGTAGTAATCTGTGGTTAATTCTTCGCGCACTTTGCGTCTTTGCGGTAAGTTATAAGTTTTATATCTGTGTACATCCGTGTCAATCCGTGGTTAAAAGTATATGAAAAAGAGAGTCGTTATTACTGGGATAGGGGTTGTGTCTCCTCTTGGATGCGGTAAAGAGGAGTTCTGGAATAACCTTATTGAGGGAAAGTCAGGCATTGCGCCAATGACTTCTCTTGACCTGTCTCCTTATAAATGCAAGCTGGGCGGAGAGGTCAGAGACCTTAAACCCGAGGTACACTTGGGGAGTAAAGGCCTTAAATATCTGAACAAAGGTACACGATTTTTGGGCTCTGCTTCCAAGATGGCCATTGAAGATGCAAAGCTTCCAACGGACGGTTCGCTGTCAGAAAAAATGGGCATTGTTATTGGATCGTCTCTAGGAAATTTTTCAGAGACGACAGACTATTTTTACGAGATCATCAGGAATAGCCCATCAGAACTCTCGCCCATGCTCAGCTATGATGTGGCCTTAAATTCTTCTATCAACTACGTGTCTGTCATCTTCAAAATAAAGTGTCTCGCCCGTACCATATCAGCAGGTTTTACATCAAGTACCGATGCCATTGGTGATGCGTATAAAATGATTCAAAGAGATATGGCAAAAATAATCGTGGCAGGGGGGGTAGAGCAGATTTCCATTGATTTGTATCTTATATTTTACCTGCGTGGTTTGTTATCAGGACGTGATGGTACAAAAGAGGTGAGTTTGCCCTTTGATAAAGAAAGAAACGGTTTTGTCATGTCAGAAGGCAGTTACGTGGTTATCCTCGAAGAACTCCAGCACGCCCTGGATAGAGGATCACACATTTATGCCGAAATAACAGGCTTCGGAAGCACGTTTGTAGGAGGCAAGAAACACCCGGAAGACGTAAGGGTGCGACGTGCCGAAAAGGCCATGCACGATGCACTGGCAGGTGCAGGAGTTAAGAAAGAAGATGTTGGTCTAATCAGTGCAAATGCAAATGGATGTAAATTTCAAGATGCAGTTGAAGCGAAGGCGATCCAGTCCTTCTTTGGCACAGGGAGCAGTCAAATTCCAATCTCTGCAATCAAATCGAATGTGGGGGAGTCTTACGGCGCTTCAGGCGCAGCACAGCTCATTTCCACGGTCATGTCCATAAATACAGGTCTTATACCCCACATCATCAATCACAACAATAAAGATCCAGAAATCAACTTAAATCTTATCCTTGAAAAACCCTTTAGAAAAGAGATCCAGAACGCAATAATAAATACCATGGATTATGATGGAAATAATTCATGTTTGGTAATAAGTAGGTTTGGCAAATAGTATAATTTTTAGCATTACATGGAAATTATCTTTTACTTTTCAGCACAATTCTGATGATTCCACATGAAATCTGAAATATCATAAATAACTTATTGGTAATTATAGAATAAAGATAAAAGTAAATGTTCGGCTGACATACAATGAAAATAGCAAATATGCCAATTCAATTTGATTCACCATTAAGACAGCTTTTTGTTGGAAGGCAAACAGAGCTTAAAATTCTTCAACGAGAATTTATTGGCCCAACTACAAAATTTGTGTGCATATCTGGACCTGGCGGAATGGGGAAGACGTCTCTTGCAATGATGTTCGCTGAGAGAAACCGCACTTCCTTTCCAGCAGGTATATACAACCTTCATGCAACATCTTTCGAGGGGGTTGATATCACTGTTGATCGGTATGTAAAAGGTGGTGTCAACCCATATTTGATTATTGTCGATGATTTAGAGGCTAGACCTCCAGATAAAGTAGAGCATGAACTTTTTGCTGTACGACAAAAACACCCTAATGCAAGTTTGTTAGCTACAACTCGTTTTGCCCATCCTTCCACCATTTTTGACTTGCAACTAAAGCTGTCAGGTTTATCTCAGGCAGAATTTTATGATCTTCTGCAAAAGCGTTTGCATTATTCAAGCTCTTCACAAATTGCCCATGAAATGTATGAAGCACTTATGGGTCATCCACTTGCAGCAAGACTGGCTGTGGAATTGCTCAAAAGAGGTGTAACTCCAAGAGAGCTACTTGAACGATTACAGTCGTTTACTTGGACTGGTCTTGTCGACTCGTTGGGTGCAGAAATCCCCAAAGAGGCTCCTGAACATAGACAAATTATTACAGATGTCACATCAGTCAGCGATGATTTTTTGTTCAGACTTCATGAGAATCCGGAACTTCTTTATGAGCTTACCCCTAGGGGATTCGAGGAACTCGTTGCAGAGCTTCTTGGAAGGCTTGACTATGAAGTCACATTGACACCTATTTCAAAAGATGGGGGAAAAGATATATACGCAGCGAAAAAAGATCATTTAGGAACTTTTCTGTATATTGTTGAATGTAAAAAATATGCCCCGGATAATCCTGTTGGGGTAGGACTTGTTCGTCAGCTTAACGGTGTAGTACAGGCTGAACAAGCTACTGCTGGTATCCTTGCGACCACGTCATTTTTTACAAGTGGAGCAAAGGAGTTTCAGAAAGCGATATCATATCAGATTAGTCTTAAGGATTATTTAGGCATTCAAGGCTGGCTTAAAGCAGTATTGAATAAATAGAAAGCCGAACAAATGCATTAAGACGGATTGCAATTCCGCTTCGCTTCATTGCAACCGCTTATGCATGACGTTATACCTGCAAATATAAATGAAAAATAAAAAGAAAATGGAGAGGCAAATAAATAAATTTGATGCAATGTTGCCATATTCGAAAGGGCGTCTGCCGAATATCCTCCGCTATTTATTAAAGACTAAAGCCACCTATGACTTGGTTGTCCTTTTTTTCGGTGGTAAAGCAATTCCAGCCTGTGACATTTTTCTAACGGAGACGGAATTTCTGAACAATCTTCAGCATCATTTCAAGGGCTACGATTTTATACCAGATATTGATCTTCTTAGACGATTAGAAACATTAGGGTTTATGCCATGTGGCGGTCTATTGTCCAGTGAACATTGCTTATCCCCAATTCCAAAGTATATTGACACTACCCCTGATGTCGTCAAGCTCAAGGACGTTGAATTATTGTATAAGAGATATGATGACATAATGAAATGCTATCAGACAAAAAGACTGATATTCGAAGGGTCAATAGAACTCGCAGGGATCGCTCCGAGTTCAATTTCATCGTCCTTTATTGCTACGAATGAAGGTGCATATCCGGTTAGAATCTATTTTTATACGCAAATTAGAGAACTAGAGAAATTCTTCTTTCTGACGGCCTACCGATTCTTAAAAGGTGTCTCATACTATGAAGAGAAAATCGCAGAATTCGAGGCACTTGTATATGCAAGGAATACATTAGAACCATGCCTCCAGAAGTTCCTTGAGCAGAACTCCTGGATATGGGGTTTCGAATACACTGAGGCCATTCCTAAACAACAACTTGGCGAGAAGCACGAAATTGATTTCCTTTTGAAAAGAATTGATGGTATATGGGAAATTGTCGAAATTGAACGGAGCAGTCTCCCTTTGTTTACTAAGAAGTTAGATCCAAGAAAAGAACTTCGTCACGCAACTCAACAAGTAATTAATTATCAAAGCTTTTGCATGCGCAATTATAGTTATCTATCTTCCGAAGATAAAAAGGATATTTTTGCTCCAAAAGGATACGTAATTATGGGGAATGCAGTTTCGGACTCAGAAAAAAGAAAATTAGAAGAACTAAACAAGAGCCACCCGTTTGTGGAGGTTCACACATATCAATATCTAATAAGCAGAGCCAAACGTTTCACAAAAACCCTAAAAGCGTTGTAACTCTAAGGATGATATCTGGGTATAACAACTGCGTCCACACCGACTGGCGATTATGCTGGTTTGATTTTCACTGAGGTGGTTGCGCCAGCGGATGACGCATCCCGTTGTACAAATTGATAAAACATGACCAAAAAAGAATTTCTCGCTTTCATAAGCAACGGTAAGGAAGATGTCCTGCAGCAGTTGCTTGATTTACTTGGGTATCTAGGGTTTACATGGTTAACACCATTAACTTAAGAAACACAAAGAACTCAGAAACTACATGTGCTTATTTCCTGTTTAACTGAGGCAGGTTGTTTGTTTGGAAATGGTCAACGTACAGAAAGATGTATTCGCGCACGTAGGTGCGCAGATCCCACTTGGGATCGTGGTTTCGTTCAAATTCTTCAAGTAAATCCGCTGCCTCCTGGATTCCCATTCCTTCATGCACGGTAAAATAGTTCTCAAGCGAATAACCCTAAATTATTATTTATAGTTAATTTGCATAAATAAGTTGATATGTAAGCGTCATTAAAGTAGCGGTGTAAATATTGTGCCTCTACGGTTTTATTTCATACCCATTATTATGGGTGCAGTATATACCCAAACTATATGATACTTGCACTCCCATACAGTATGTGATAGACTTTTTCCCATCTCTTTTCCTTCTGTTATAGGGCAAATTTTCAAACATTTCAAAAAGCAAATATACGGAAGGTGACAACTATTGTAAATACCCCAGGTAGTTTTATCATTCTTCCGCATATTTAGTGATTTAATTCTAGAATTAGCTTATCCTTTCAACAGGTTATTTAAAGTAAATGATATGCAGAGCAAAAAAGTTCATATCTTAATGTTCCTGTGCATTGCCGCAATTGGTTGTTATGCAACTATTGCACAGGTGATATTGATTCGGGAATTTATGAATGTATTTTATGGTAATGAACTGTGCCTGGGTATTGTATTTGGCGCATGGTTTCTTGGTATTGCAATTGGCGCATTTGTCGGCGCAAAAATTGAACATAATTTTAAACATACGGCTAGTGTTTTTATTGTTACTTTAATAATAATGTGTTTTGTCTTACCCTTTCAGATTGTTTCAGTGCGTGGTATACGCAGCCTTTTGAATGTTGGAGTAGGGGAGTATATTTCTATTCTGCCATTGATTTTTGCTTCTATCGGATTAATCGTTCCGTTTAGCTTTATCATTGGTTTTATATTTCCATTCTCTTCAAAGGTTATTCGTGGCGCAACGACGGGTGGTGCAGTGGATATTGGGCTTGTTTACATCGTAGAGTCCATAGGCAGTCTCTTTGGCGGACTCGTATTTTCGTTTTACATGGTATTAAGATTTCATCCATTTGAGGTCATTATACTATTAAATATAACTATGCTGTTTCTTTTAACCGTTTTGCAGTTTCCTTTTTTGAGAAAAGAAGAAGTTTGTTTCAGTGAAGAAGGAAATAAGACGGCAAAAGGGTGGCTTGGTTTTGTTTCATTGGGGTTGCTGTCGATTATGATAGCGATGTGGTTTTCTTCCATACCTGGCAGGGTTGAGGCATCGTCCGCAAAAATGCGGTGGAATACATTGAACCCCAAGATCGAATTGATAACTTCTACGGACTCAAAATACCAGCATATTGACCTTGGCAGGCAGGCAGAACAATTTAGTATTTATCTTAACGGACAGTATGCTGCCGCATTCCCCAATGAATACGAGTACGCTCAGATTGCGCATCTGGTTATGACGCAGCACCCATCCCCAAAACACGTCTTATTGATTGGTTGTGGGCTGGGTGGACTTATTTCAGAAATGCTCCTGTATCCAATAGAAATACTTGATTATGTGGAACTAGACCAAAATCTCTTGCATACTGCGGAAAAATATCTGTCATCTTCGGATAAACAAGCCCTGAATGATAGGCGTGTGACTGTATTTCATCAAGACGGTCGTTACTACGTAAAGAACGTATCGGAAAAAAAGCACTATGACATTATTCTGGTAAATACCCCTGATCCATCAACGGCATTCCTGAATCGTTTTTATACACTCGAGTTTTTTAAAGAAGCACAAGCTATTTTAAAAACAGACGGCGTTATGGCCACCTCTGTTAGTTCATCTGTGACCTATATTGGCAAGGAGGTTGGAAGTTATACAGGTTCTCTTTATCGTACTCTGCATGAGGCATTCCAGAATGTGGTGGTAACACCTGGTCAGACCAACTTATATTTTGCATGCAATAGCAATGGAATTATTACCCTGGATATAGAAACCCTCATGGAACGATATAAAGAATGGCAGATAAGTTCTGATTACTTTACAGAGCATCTTTTCTATACTCTTCTTCAGCCAGAACAGGTTAATTTTATAGAAAGACAATTAAGCCAGAGGAAAGACTTGCTTGTCAATACTGATGCAAAACCCGTTACTTATTTTTTAAATCTCGTGCTTTGGGATTCCCTTACAGGAGGGCATTTCCATGGACTATTTCATTCCCTGAAAGATACGGGATTACAATCGTTTCTTATTCCTATTGTGATTGCATTAGCAGGAAGGATAATCTACGTTATTTTGAGGCAATCCAGGCGATTTGACTTTTACTACGCCATACAACTCAAAGCCACCTGTCTAATTGCACTGGCAACAACAGGGTTTGCAGGTATTGCGTTTGAAATTGTGACCCTCTATGCCTTTCAAAATATCTACGGTTATATTTACGAGAGGATGGGCATTATCGTTGCTGTCTTTATGGTTGGCCTTGCACTCGGTGGGTACATCGCAAACCGAATAATTCATAAAGGGTGGCATGGACAAACTTGTTTGTCCGTGCATAACTCTGCAATGCGTGAAAAAATACAGTCTCCTACTGAATTTGGCCAATCCAAGTGGATAAATATCCTAATGATCTTTGAAGGGATTATTGGATTATATGCCATCATTCTACCATTTATAATCCGCACATTGTCATTTTATTCAACATTGGCTGAGTTTGGATTGATTTTTTTAATTGGTGTTGGAGGGGTATTGACAGGCATAGAATTTCCACTGGTTAATAAAATATTCATGCAATGCAATAATAACATTGTCATATCTGCAGGGGTAACGGACAGCGCCGATCATATTGGCGCCTTTTTGGGGGCAATACTGACAGGAGTAATCTTTTTACCTCTTCTTGGTCTATTCGGGACATGCCTGATTTTAGCCACACTCAATATATCAAGCTTAATACTGATAGCAATTTTTAAGATGCAAATACCGGATTTAAAATAACGTTAAATTAAGATTGCAACCATATCTGATTCCACAATTAATTATGAGAAGAGCAGCTATATAAAATACTTGTTTTGTTGGTGTAAAATGAGTATGCTTTTATTATGTAATTTTAGATTAAGATATTTCAGTTGAAAATACAAAGGAGTTGTTTAATGAAAAGATTTATGACATCGTCGGTTTTGCTTTTGACTCTTATACCTATAGTTTCTGTGCACAGCGTTTTTGCCGGTTCTAAAAAGTCAGCCAGCCCTCCACCTGAACAGGTGTATATGAAAGAAAAACCAGAAGCGTCTTCTCAAGATACAAATTCTCTCTCTGGTAAAGTTGTGGAAACGATGAATAGTGGCGGTTATACATATCTCTGCATCGAGAAGGATGGTAAAAAGACATGGGCTGCTGTGCTGGAAATGAAAGTAACCGTTGGACAGGAAATTTCTTTACAGCCAGGTTATGAAATGGTTGATTTTACGAGCAAAACTCTTAACAAAACATTTGACAGGATCATTTTTTCTACAGGACCTGCATCAGGTCAACCTGTATCAAGTCAAGGGGCAGTTGATACAAAAAGCTTTCATGGTAAAGCAATGGGCGGCAAAGACGCAGAGGTCTCCGTTGATGAGAAAATAAAGGTTGAGAAGGCTTCAGGCAAAGATGCATATGCCGTAGTTGAGCTTTACGAAAAAAGCGCCGAACTGGATAAGAAAAACGTTACAGTCAGGGGGAAGGTTGTTAAGGTATCATCCGGGATTATGGGAAAGAATTGGCTGCACATTCAGGATGGAAGCGGAGACCAGAAAAGTGGCAATAATGACCTTGTTGTGACATCAAAGGATTTGCCTACGGTGGGCGATATAGTAACAGCTGTCGGAATCTTATACAAGGACAAGGATTTCGGGAGCGGATACAAGTATAATGTGATAATGGAAGAGGCGAGCATTAAAAAATAGTAATACAGCTAAAACGGATTTAACCAGAAGGGTACAAACTTAGTAAGGGCAAGGGACAAGAGGTAGGAGAACAAACTCTTACCTCGTATTTCTTACTTCATAATTCATTTCAGAAATTTTGAGTTTAAATATTTATATTGGTCTGGGGTTTTACTGCACCAGAATTACCTCAAGTCCATATTCCCGGTATATGCTGGTTACAATCCTTACACTTATTGTCCTCCTTTAGGTTGTTTCCTAATATAGAGAAGCCAGCCCGCCTGATTACGACATGCTGGCAGTGTGGACAGTATGTATTCTCACCTTCATGTCCAGGCACATTACCCACATAAGGAAAATGAAGCCCTGTGTCCAGTGCAATATTTCTGGCTATTTCCAGCGTTTTTACCGGTGTTGGCGGCAGATTCTTAATTTTGTAAGTTGGATGGAAACGTGTAAAATGGACTGGGACATCTTGTCCAAGATTTTCCTTAATCCATGTACACATTTCCCGAAATTCCTTTTCACTATCGTTAAGTGTTGGCACTACTAGCATAACAATCTCAAACCAAATTCCAATCTTCTTCAGGGTTGTCAGGGTATTTAAAACGGGTTTTAATTCACCCGAACATGTCTCTTGGTAAAATTTCTCAGTAAAGCCTTTCAAGTCAATCTTTACTGCACTCAGGTGTTGGCACAACTCAGTTAAAGGCTTTTCCTGAATATAACCGTTTGATATCATCACGCTCTTAATGCCGTGTTTATTGCCTAATTGAGCCGTATCGAACATATATTCATAAAAGACCACTGGCTCAGAGTAGGTATAGGCAATGGTTTTACTGCCGCTTGCTTTCGCCTCTTTTACTACATCCTCTGGCGTAAGCTTAATGCTTTCAATCTGCTCTGGTCTGTATTGTGAAATTTGCCAGTTTTGACAAAACTTACACTCAACATTGCATCCCGCAGTGGCAAGCGAATATGCCTTTGTGCCGGGTAAATAGTGGAATAAAGGCTTTTTCTCAACAGGGTCTGTATTCAAAGCGCAGACGCGTGAATGCACCAGGGTATAGTAACTACCGCCGCGATTCTCTCGCACACCACAGTAACCACGCTCCATATCAGCAATAGTGCATTTTCGTGGACATAGTTCACATTCCACCCGAAGGTCTTCCAGTTTCTTGTAATGCATGGCTTCTATAACCGGAAACCCCTGGTTAATGCCCTTGAGCGTTTCGGGTGTATAGGTATCCTCAGCCCACGCAGTAAGCTTATTTCCGAAGCAGAAATTGCATGCCCCGAGCATACCTGCTTTTATTAACGACCTTCTGGTAATCATAAAACACCTCAAACAATACGTAACAATTTACCACGGAAAGACACGGAATATCATTTACATTAAATTATATTGCCATTGCGCCGGTAAGTCAAGGAATGTAGGAGCTGGTATTTTTACTCCAGATATTACTTGAGGCAGTTATAGCGGAATTTACGGTGACTTTTTCTATCTATTTTGGTAGACTTCTGGCAATATATGAACCTCGGAAATTGACGAAAAGTAAGCTGTGATTCAAACGTTAAGTAAATTGTAAGATTTTGTAAAGGGTGAATAATTTTTTGAGAAAAGCATAAATGCTCAATTATCGGTTCTTGTATGATAAGTTATATATTATTCTTGAGATAATAGGTGCCGTGTATCTTTTAATCAAAACTTTTCTTACTAGAATTCGGATGATGTCGCTAACTACCGATATAGATAATATTCAGAATGCAGTTGATTCTTTGGTAACAGAAGTTAAAGGTCAGTTTACTACGCAATTAATATGCTTCGGGTTGTTTGTAGCTGGATTAATAATATAAATATTCAAGGTTATCAAAAATGAGAAGTCTCTATAGTTATAATGAGCATTGATAAGTATTTTAGTGAAAAGGAAAGTGAGAGAAAAGAGATAATGCAGTTCCTATACTATGACCGCTGAACCTTTGAAGTTTATTGCAGATGCCATGCTTGGCAGGCTTGCGCGATGGCTGCGCATCCTTGGATATGATGTGTCATACGAATCTTCTATTTCAGATAACGACCTTATTGCACGTGCAATTCACGAACGCCGAATTATCTTAACCATGGATAGGAAGCTCACCGAACGTGAATCGGCAAAGAATTCTCTGCTTATCAAAAGCCCTTCTTACAAA